>Ga0210021_1000041_pt1 | contig 148993 bp, 127 predicted proteins | sample CryGeymeta201517_FD_183981 | JGI IMG/M metagenome (GOLD analysis project Ga0210021, IMG submission 183981) | Groundwater microbial communities from Crystal Geyser aquifers in Utah, USA - Crystal Geyser metaG 2015-17 (SPAdes) (version 2) | ecosystem: Environmental > Aquatic > Deep subsurface >... | reverse complement strand
TGTTTCCTGTGTGTGAGGGTGTGTGTGAGGGGGACGTTGTTTCCTGTGGGTCCTAAATAGCGTTTAGGACCCACAGGAAACAACGTCCCCAATAACGATAACATTTAACGGAGGAGAAAGCATGACAACGCCTAAAGAAGTATTGGCATTCGCCAAGAAAAACAATGCTGTCTTTGTGGACCTGAAATTCATCGACCTGCCCGGCGTTTGGCAGCATTTCGCGGTTCCCATCGACGAACTAAGTGAGGAGAGCTTTGAGGATGGCTTCGGATTCGACGGATCATCGATCAGGGGCTGGAAATCAATCCACGCATCCGATATGATTATCCTCCCGGATCCAAGTACCGTCATTATGGATCCATTCAAAAAGTATCCGACCATAAGCCTGATCTGCGATATCGCCGACCCGATCACAAAAGAGCCTTACGATCGCGATCCGCGCTACATCGCAACCAAGGCGACTAATTACATGAAATCAACCGGTGTCGCCGATGCCGCATACTTCGGCCCTGAAGCCGAGTTCTTTATCTTCGACGATGTAAGGTACGACCAGAATGCTCATGAGGGCTACTACTTCATCGATTCAATCGAGGGCACTTGGAATACCGGTTCGTACGAAGAGCCAAACCTTGGCTACAAGCCGAGACACAAAGAAGGGTATTTCCCGGTACCACCGACCGATAGCCTTGATAATCTCAGGGCCGATATGGTTACCGTAATGCAGCAGGCCGGCATCTATATTGAAGCCCAGCATCACGAGGTTGCAACCGCCGGCCAGGGCGAGATCGATATGCGGTTCGGACCGATGATCAAGACCGCCGACGACCTCATGCTCTTTAAGTACATAGTAAAGAACGTCGCCGTGGCAAACGGTCGCACAGCAACCTTTATGCCGAAACCGCTATTTGGTGATAACGGTTCGGGTATGCACACCCACCAAAGCCTCTGGAAAGACGGCAAGCCGCTCTTCGCCGGCAACGAGTACGCCGGCATAAGCGAGATGGCGCTTTTCTATATCGGCGGCATCATCAAACACGCAAAAGCCCTCGCGGCTCTAACAAACCCGACCACAAATTCATACAAGAGGCTGGTTCCTGGTTTTGAGGCCCCGGTTAACCTTGCATACTCAGCAAGAAACCGCTCGGCTTCAATCCGTATCCCGATGTACTCACCATCGCCGAAGGCCAAGAGGGTAGAGGTCAGGTTCCCCGACCCATCATGCAACCCATACATGGCCTTTGCAGCTATGTTGATGGCCGGTCTTGACGGAATCGAAAACAGGATTCATCCGGGAGAGCCGATGGAGAAAGATCTCTATGAGCTTCCGCCGGAAGAGATCGCGAAGATCCCGCAAATGCCGGGCGCATTGGATGAGGCGCTCAACGCACTTGAGAGCGATTACCAGTTCTTGCTCAAGGGCAACGTCTTTACCGAGGACGTTATCAAGGCCTGGATCCGGTATAAGAGGGATAACGAAGTAGACGCCCTTCGTCTGCGTCCGCATCCACATGAGTTCTACCTCTACTACGATATCTAAAACGATATCTAAAATCGAAAGATAGTTCTCAAAAGAAACCAAAGAGGCCCGCTTTTAAGTGGGCCTCTTTGGTTTCTTTTTTTTACTCTCTGTTACTTAACCCTTAATTGCTGAATCTTAGATACCGCCACAGTTGGGTACATCATAAAAATGACGAGAAAAATTACTGTGGCATTTATCGGTGATGTAATGCTTGGCCGTGGTGTTAACGAAGAAATAGCATATCGACCGCCAGAATATTTCTGGGGCACGACATTGCCGGTTTTGCGCTCTGCAGACGCCGTTATCGCTAACCTTGAGTGTGCGATCACCAATCATGAAAAAGAATGGCAGGAAACGCCTAAGGCGTTTTACTTTCGTGCTGACCCTAAAGCAATAGATGTACTCAGATACCTTGATTCTGCCGGAATCTATCACCCGTTATTAGTACATCCGAAGGTTTGGGGTTATCCATCGAAAAGGTAGCCGGCAGGGTAAGTAGATGAGGTGTGGGTGGGCTTATAAAAAGGAATAAAAGCCAAGGGTGGTAAAATCTAAATACAAGAAGCGGCTAATAGGTGGTGGTTAATACACATGGAAGATACAAGCCAAAACAAAAAAGAACTCACAATACCGATTGGCACTATCAGCCTTAAAGGGAATTTAGATATCCCAGAAGGCGCTCGAGGCATTGTTTTGTTCGCTCACGGGAGTGGAAGCAGCCGATTCAGTCCTCGAAACAGGTACGTTGCCGGAGTTCTTAACGATTCCGGCCTTGCCACGTTATTATTTGATCTTTTGACGGAAGAAGAAGAAAGAATTGATATGATAACGGCCGAACTTAGGTTTGATATCAAATTACTTGCCAATCGGCTTGCCCAAGTCACCGATTGGATAATTAATAATCCTTCCACCAAGGATTTAAAGGTCGGCTATTTTGGCGCCAGCACTGGTGCGGCTGCGGCGCTGATTGCGGCCAGTCTCAATCCAGATATCATCTATGCAATTGTTTCGAGGGGTGGTCGTCCTGATTTAGCGGGGGCGGCTTTACCTAATGTTAAAGCGCCGACGCTTTTAATCGTGGGTGGGAATGACCAGCCGGTTATTGAGATGAATGAAGACGCTTTAAAGCAAATCCCTGCTGAAAAACAGCTTGTAATAATCCCGGGGGCGACCCATTTATTTGAAGAACCCGGAGCGTTAGAGGAGGTCGCACGCCTCGCCAAAGATTGGTTCATTAACTATTTGGTACCCATACCGGGTGATTAAAGTGACCCTGGAAAGCAACTAGATAAATAACAATATGATCATGGGGGAAACTTGAAAAAGGTATTTTCAAGAGAAAAGCTAGAGCAAATGGTCGAGACCATCCCCGATGGCATTATCGTCGTAGACCGACATGGCCGTATTGTGTTTGTTAACACTACTACAGAGAGAATTCTCGGTTTTAAGAGAAACCGCGGGAAGCCCGTTCAGGCGGAAGATCGCCTCTTATCTCAGATCATGGAGATAGACATGCTAGCACACGGCGGAGAACATGCTTACGAACGCCCTGATGGTACTCGGGTAATCATATCCGTAAATGCCTCGCCTTTTCATAGCACCACAGGCGTTGTTGAGGGCACGGTTCTATCGCTAAGGGATATCACCGAGCTCAAGAAGGCAGAACAGGAACTAAAGTTTAAATCTTTGCTGCTTGATAGCGCGATAGATTCTATCATCGTACACGACCCTCAAGGAAAGATCATCTATGTTAACGAAGCGGCCTATAAAACCAGGGGATATACGAGAGAAGAGATTATGGCTATGCCGTTACGAAAGCTGGTTGTACCAGACGATGCGAGATTAATAAATCCAGGATAGAGTCTCTATTAAAAACTGGCAGCGCTGTGTTTGAGTCCGCCCACTTAAAGAAAGATGGGACTGTTATGTTTGTGGATGTACACGCTCGCGTTGTTGAATTTGAGGGAAGGAAAATAATCGCAAATATTGTACGAGATATTACCGACCACAAACGGGTGGAGGAAGCGCTCGAGAAAAGCGAAGCCGGTCTTGCCGAGGCACAACACGTTGCCCAGTTCTTAAATTTCGCTCATCCCGACGATAGGGAGTTAGTTAAGAAATCAATCGATGAAGCCTTATATGAAAATAAGCCTTTTAGTATTGATCACCGCATTGTTTTACTTGATGGCTCGGAACGGTTCAAGATGTAACCGAGCGCAAACTGGCAGAAGAGATACTTGAGAAAAAGCGGCAGCTAGAAAAGCAGGTGTACGCCGATGCAATGATGGCTGTAACCGGTGGCCAGTTCATGCTTTGCTCCTATGAGGATATCGGGCAGCAGCGCCGGGGCCAGACGGTTCTTAGACAATTCGTGGCCAGGCCGGAAGAGATATATCCACTCCGCGCTTTTCTTGACACATTCTTAGCAGGTCGAGGAGTGGCTCTCGGCCGCAGATATGAGGTCGAGTTTGCTGCAGTGGAGGCTCTGACAAACAGCGTCAAATATGCTGGTGGAGGCAAGTTGGAAATTCGCACCGACAAAGCTTTGCAGATCGAGCTGGCCGATTCAGGTCCCGGCATCAACTTCTCGATGCTGCCGCGCTCAGTTCTTATGCTCGGCTTTTCTACTAAGGGCACTCTTGGTTTTGGCTTTACTATTATGCTTGAGTTTGCCGATCATCTCTACCTCGCTACTGGCCCAGCCGGTACCACAATCATTCTTGAATTTAACTGGAGCTAGGCCGGCTGCCACCTGGGGAACTTTCTCAGAAACTCCCATAAGCGGTCCTTTCAGGATTCCGGCGAAGATCAACCGGCATACATTCTGTTATTGACGGACGGCCAACCGCATTCTATTATCAGAATACAGTACCAATCCAGCGAAGGAGAAAACATGAGCCACCACCCTTCCTTCAAGATGCTTCTTGCAACCATCTGTTTTTCGTTTGCCCTTTTTTTGTTGATTATGACGGGATGCGTTAAAACGCCGGTCCGCCAGCTTAATAACAAAACCGCTCAGCCATCCAAGACCTGGGTGATTTATCCCGAAGGATATGGCGGAACCAACCAGTATGATTTGCCGAACAAGAGCCGCCTTATCAAGGTCTCGATGGATGGGAGTAAGCGGGAGGTGCTTGGTGATTTCAAAGGGCAGATCGATGATGTGGCGCTCTCGCCTATCAGCGGTAGGCTGGCGTTTACTGCAGAGGGCACATTGAAGGTCATGGATTTGAGGAGTAAAAAGGTTGTCTCCGATATAGCCCATAAATCGAAGACTACGTTTATTGATGCGAAAGGGACTAAAACCGAGAGTTTTACCTGCTCGTGCGTCAATGAAGAGATACACTCACCGGTTTGGTCGCCCGACGGCACTACGCTTGCTTATATTAGAAAACATTATGGACTTGGGTTCAATTGGGCCACGCTCGATACTCTTGACGTGAAAACCATGTATTCGAGCCAAGCCGCACAGGATGACGGCAACTTTGTCAAGGCTCTGCTTAAGGCGTGGGTTCCCGGCACAAACTCGGTTATCGTTGATATTTCAGAGAACCGAGTCGATTGTTATAGACCGCAGCATTTGGGCGTGCTCGATCTCGGTAGTTATAAGGTGAAAGACATTGTGGACAATACGCGGTTTGTTGGATTTTGGAAGGGCCCGACGCTGCTCTGCTATGACATTATCCCGCAGGAGTATCAAGAGAAGATGCCGTCAGGTGAGAGGTCCGGCATCCGTTTTAACGCCCGGAATCTTGGCGGGATAACAGTGCCTAATAGCAAAGAGGTGGTGGGGCCTCTAAACCACTATATTAAAGAGCCCGTGGCGATGGCAATCGCAAATGCGGGGGATGTCTTTTACGCCGACACTTATGTCTCGGGGACGACGTTCAGGACATACCGTACCTACCGCCAGGGCAAAGCCACCTACCATAAAATTCCCATAATGGATTACAGCAGGTTTTGGAGGATTAGCCCCCTCGGTAAAAGAACCCTGGTCGCCAAAGAGAAGGACTATTATATAAGGGACATGTGGTGCAGCCAAGACGGCCGCTATCTCGCGTTCTACCGCACCCCGTTTGCCGCAGCGGAATCGACGGGACCCTGGAGGGAACTTGTGCAGCTTGCGGTTTGCGATACGAAGACCGCAAAGGTAAAGGTGCTGGCGGATGCAGCGGATGGCCGGATTGGCGTTAACCGTGGGGGACCTTTCCCAACGGGCGTTTCGCTGGCGACATATACCGAGCATTAGGCCGTTACTTCTTCATAGTCAAAGCTCTACCCCGATCATGGGCGGCATATAGAGGAGCAGCGGCACGAGAATGAGGTTATAGTGCATCCTCACCGCGTTCGCCCGTCCGTATCCGAATAACCTCGTCAACCGGGTAGACGAAGATCTTGCCGTCGCCGATTTCGCCGGTGTGGGCGGTTCGCTGTATCGTCTCAACGACTTCATCGACAAGATTGTCGGGCACTACGACCTCGATGCGCACCTTGGGAAGGAAGCGCACCTCATAGCTTGAACCGCGGTATGTTTCGATGTGGCCCTTCTGCCTGCCAAAACCCATCGTTTCTTTGACCGTCATCCCGCGGATGCCGGTTTTTAGTATCGCTTCTTTTACGTCATCAAGCTTAAAGTGCTTGATGATGGCCACTATCATTTTCATAAAGTGATTTTAAGTCTAAGATGGTAAAATGTCGATGTATGCAGACATATAAACGGAGATGGAAGCGGCTATGGATACGGTTATAAAAGAAATGTCGTCTAAAACTCCCGATCCCGAGCGGTCGTCAAAGAACCTTGAACGACTTTTGCTTAACGCACCCGGTGTTTTTACTACACACGGGGATTTTATCGAGATCGCGGCCCGGCTGTTTTCGTACAGCCAATTTCTGGCGGATTACTGCATCAACCATCCCACAATTCTTGAGCACGCACTGGATACTCTCCATGAGCAGATTACCAGGGAAAAGATTATCGCCGAGATTACAGGCGTACATCCGCAGGACAAAGCTGCGGGCATGAGGCTTTTAAGGGATATTAAGAAGCGCTACATGCTAAGGATTACGCTTCGCGATATCGCCGGTGTGATCGGCCTCGATGAGTGTATGGCCGAGCTGAGCGCGCTGGCGGAAGCCGTTATCGGGGTGGCCCTGGATCTATCGCAGCAGTTTACGCAAGCCAGGTTCGGTATGCTTAAGGATAACCCATTTTGCGTGATCGCGCTTGGCAAACTGGGTGCAGGCGAGCTTAATTACAGCTCGGATATAGATATTATGACGGTCTATGAAAGCGAAGATGGGGAATCTGATGGGATTGAAAAAACTCCCGGAACCCGCGTTAATAAAGTTAGCCCGCACGAGTACTATTGTAGGCTCACGGAGACGTTATCCGGCTTGATCCAGACCACGACCGAGGATAGCATCGCCTACAGGGTCGACCTGAGGTTGAGGCCCGATGGCCGCAAAGGCGAGCTTTCGCTCTCGCTCGACTCGTATAGTTCCTATTACGAAGCCTGGGGCAAGACCTGGGAGAGGATGGCGCTCATTCGTGCCAGGCCGGTTGCAGGGGATATGTCGCTTGGGCAAAAATTCCTTGATGCTATCGACCCCTTCGTGTGGAAAAAATCCACCGATTACTATGACATCGAAGAGATTCGAGAGCTTAAGCGAAAGATAGATTCTATCTTCGACGCGAACGATATAAAGCGGGGTTACGGCGGCATCCGGGAGATCGAGTTTTTCATCCAAACATTCCAGCTGCTCTACGGGGGTGAAAGAAGCGCTTTGCGGACGCCGCGGCTCGCGTTTGTCCTTGATGAGCTATTAAAAGAAGGGTTTCTCTCAACGGATGATGTAACGACGCTTTCCGAGAGTTACCGGTTTTTGCGCAGGGTCGAGCACGTACTGCAGATGAAGGACGACCTGCAGACCCACTCACTGCCGGCAGACCCGCACGAACTCGAGGTTTTTTCACGTAAAATGCAGCCGTTCGGCGAAAAAGAATTTACATCCGAACTCAGGCTCAGGCGGCATATGGTGCGCGACATGTATAACTCGCTGCTCGGCGGGGAGGATACCGAGCCCGAGATCATGGTCTTCCTTGAAGACGAGCTTACGGATGATGAGATCCGCGACTTTTTGGCGTTTAAGGGTTTTGAAAATCCCGGTACGGCGCTTAAAAACTTGAAAGCAATCAGCGAGCAAATATCCCTCGGCAAAACCATCCGCGAGAGGACGATGCTCAGAAAAACCATCCCGTTGTTCCTCGACAGGATTCTTAAGTATAAGAGCAGGGATAGGCTGCTTAGCATGTTCGTCACGTTCATCGAGAAAATCGGCGGGCATGAATCCTATTTAGAGCTGCTTTCGAGCAGGGACGATACGGTTGAGCTTATCACGAGCACGTTTGTAAACAGCACCTATCTCACACGGTCGATGCTGAGCCTGGAAAACCTCGAGGGGCTTTTTGAGTATCCGGATATCAGGATCGATTACTCGACCGTCAAAGAGCGGCTCTCGGACATATTCGAGCACAACCACGACCCGATCAACGCGATAAGGGAATTCAGGGCGAGCGAAGAAATGCGCGCCGGCCTTCTTTTTCTTAAAGGATTCTATAGCGTGGACGAGCTTACCAACACGCTCAGCATGCTGGCCGAGATAATCGTGCGCGCTACACTGCGATATCTTAGCGCTACCGGCGCTAATAGCGCTAATAGAAGATTTGCGGTTGTGAGTTTTGGAAGGTTCGGCTCGCGCGAGCTTAACGTCGGCTCCGACCTCGACCTTGTGTTTATATCCGATAACCCAAACGCACATCGCTTGGCATCCGAGCTTATCAAATTCCTTTCCGATTATACCGAGCGCGGCATTGCCTATCAGGTTGATATGCGCCTTCGCCCGGACGGTTCGAAGGGTATTCTGGTCAACGACATTGCGGGCTACCGCAACTATTATCTTAAAAACGCCCACCCCTGGGAGATCCAAGCCTTGCTTAAAGCACGACCAATCGCAGGCGATAAGGAACTTCTTCGTGCGTTTCACCAGCTAAAGAAGGAGATTATCGCTAAGCGCGGTGTCGAGATTTCGGGTACTGAGATCAAAGAAATGAGGAAGCGCATTATAAAAGAGGTTTCTAAAGAATCTGCCGGTTATGATATCAAACTTGGGCCCGGCGGCATCGAGGAACTGCAGTTTCTTATCCAATACTTGCAGTTGAAAAATGCGGCCACGCTTCCCGGCCTTATCACGCATAACACTACAATTGCGATCAAGCGCCTTACCGCCCACGGCATCGTCGATCGTGAAACCGAACAGCGACTGTTGAACGCCTACAGGTTTTTGCGAACCGTAGAGACCTTTCTCAGGCTTAATCAGGAGAGCGTTTTAAAGCCCGACTCCGGGCTTGCGGAAGTAATCGCGGGCTTCTTCGAGTTTTCAGATACCGACGCACTGCTTAACGAGCTGGAAAGCACACGCCGCAAAGTGCTTGAGACCGCGGAAGCGGTTTACCTGTGAGGGGGACGTTGTTTCCTGTGCGTCCTAAATGGAATTTAGGACGCACAGGAAACAACGTCCCCCTAGTTCGTTTGTCATTCTCGCATATAACCAGTAAAATTAATGCGAATAAGCGAAAAAGGACAGACTACTTTTGAAGAATAAAATTATCCTCATCGATGCCAACAGCTTGGTCTACAGGGCGTTCTTTGCCCTGCCCAAAACGCTTGCGACGTCTTCGGGGCAGGTCACAAACGCGGTTTACGGTTTCACGAGCATGCTGATAAAGCTGCTCAAAGAAGAGAAGCCGGATGTCGTTATAGCGGCGTTCGATAGGGCGGCGCCGACGTTTAGGCATGAGACTTTCGAACAGTATAAAGCCCACCGCGAGCCGACCCCAAACGAATTAATCAGCCAATTTCCGCTGGTAAAAGAAGTGCTATCGGTGCTCAACATACCGGTTTTCGAGATGGACGGATTTGAGGCCGACGACATCCTGGCGACGCTTGCATCCGAAGCCGAAGCCGAGCGTGATGACGTGATTGTCGTAACCGGGGATAAGGATGCCTTCCAGCTCGTGGATGACCATATCAAGGTTATGACCACCAAAAAAGGGATATCCGATATCGTCATCTACGATAGGGAAAAAGTTCGGGAGAGGTACGGGGTAACCCCCGAGCAGTTTGCCGATTACCTGGCGCTTAAAGGCGACACCTCCGACAACATTCCGGGGGTGCCGGGCGTTGGCGAGAAAACGGCGGCGAAACTTATCCAGCAGTTTGGAAGCATCGAGAATCTGCTTAAGAACCTTGACGCGGTTGAGAACAAGCGGTGGCGCGAGATGCTTTCCGAGCACGCGTCTGAGGCGGAGCTTTCCAAAATGCTGGCCGTCCTCGACCGGGAGGTTCCCATCGATGTCGATTTCGACGAATGCAAACTCGACGGCTGGGATGAAGAGAAGATACGGGCGCTGTTCTCAAAGCTCGAGTTCTTCACCCTGCTCGACAGGCTTTTAAGCCAGAACAAGCAAAGAACCCACAAAGCCGATGATGTGCAAACGTTAGATACAGCGCTTGAGATAATAGATATAGCCAGTGAGGAGATATTCGCACAGCTTGCGTCCGATATAGAAGCCGGCCATCACATTGCTGTTGCTATAATATCAACCGGCGTTAATACGGTAGACCGGCAAATAACATCCGTCGCGCTCGCCACCGGGGACAGTAAAATATATACCTGTATCCAGGAAATATCCGGCGAGCTGTTCCCGCAAGAGCACACCGTGCTCCCAATCGACCGGGTACTATCGCTTGCAAAACCATACCTTGAGTCAAAATCAATCAATAAAACGGGGCACGATCTTAAGCGGATGATGCTTGCGCTCTGGAATGCCAATATCAAGCCACAGGCCCTAGATTTTGACACCATGATCGCCGCGTATCTGCTCAATCCCGAGCGCTCCGATTATCCGATTGATGAGCTTGCGGCGATTAACCTTGGGATTTCAGTTGCGGCAGACACCGAGCGCGAGCGTCTTGCAAATGAGGCCATCGCCAATTTCAGGCTAAAGCCAAGATTAAAAGAGCAGCTTGTAGAAAAGGACCTCTTTAAGCTCTTTGAAGAAGTCGAGATGCCGCTTGTTCCTGTCCTGGCGAGGATGGAACATGAGGGCGTCGGCCTCGATACCGATTACCTCGAAGACCTCTCCAAAGAAGTCGAGATATTCCTTGAGAACATAGAAAGCGAGATTTATTCACTCGCCGGCCGGCAGTTTAATATCAACTCGCCGCAGCAACTCGGCTTTATCCTTTTTGATAAGCTCGGTTTGCCCACGGCAAAAAAGACGAAAACCGGTTACTCAACGGATGCCAACGTGCTCCACAAGCTCGTTACCGTGCACCCGATAGCCGAGAAGATCATCGCATATAGAGAGCTTGCAAAGCTCAAGTCGACCTACATCGACGCCCTGCCCAAACTTATCAACCCAAAGACCGGCAAGCTCCACACATCGTTCAACCAAACGGTCACCACGACAGGGCGATTGAGCAGCAGCAACCCAAACCTGCAAAACATCCCGGTGCGTACCGAACTGGGGCAGAGAATACGCGAGGCGTTTATCCCGTCGAACCCCGGGGATATTTTTATGGCGGCGGATTACTCGCAAATCGAGCTGCGCCTGCTTGCTCATTACTCTGAAGAAGAGGCATTGCTTGAGGCGTTCGAGGCGGATATGGACATCCACGAAGCCACCGCGATGCAGGTCTTCGGCGTCCTTCCCGAGCAGGTCACATCGCAAATGCGGCGGATGGCCAAAGTCGTCAACTTCGGCGTCCTTTACGGGATGAGCCCGTTCGGCCTTGCGGATCGCCTGGATATCCCGCTTGCCGATGCCAGGAATTTTATCAACCGGTACTTTAAAAGGCTCCCGAAAGTCGAAGAATTTATAAAGAAAACGATTGAAGAGGCTACCAAAAAAGGTTACGTCGAGACATTATTGGGAAGAAGAAGATATATCCCCGAGCTTAAGAGCGGCAACACGAAGATTAGAAGCCTGGGCGAGAGATTTGCGGTAAATGCACCCCTTCAGGGAAGCGCAGCCGATATAATCAAAGTCGCAATGGTGCGCATTGACAAACAAATAGAAGAAGAAAACCTGCAGATAAAAATGGTCCTGCAAGTTCACGACGAGCTTATCTTTGAAGTGCCCGAACGTGAGCGCGAGATTGCGGCAAACCTTATAAATGTCATGATGGAAAACGCATATCCGCTAAAAGTAAGACTAAAAGTTGAGACTTCCATCGGGTATAATTGGAAAGAAGCCACGAAGTAAGTTATAAAATTAAATAAATAGAATTGCCAAATTGCTTAATATAACTTAAGCTATAAGAGCAATTAAAGTAAAAAGCGTTTCAATTAGAGGAATAGTTGCCAGGCAAGCGGCCACGCCGCATGGATAGAAAGGAAAAGCGAGTTGAAGGCAGATTAGCCAAGTTAGTCTTTTCCGGCCCCGCATAGGGTGATCCATAAAGTCCATAGATAGACGTGCCTGCAACCACCTCTGGTGGTATTTTATTTTTTGAGACGCTAATTTGGGAGGTTTCTATTAATGTCGGAAAAAGAACCAGTTGAAAACCACGAGAGCTATATGATGGTAAACGAGGCCGGCGTGCTCGTGCCCGATTACGATCAAACCATCAAGATATTTGATGACGGGGATATAGTTGTCGGCGAGGTTGTGAAGGTCGATAGGGATGAGGTGTTGGTGGATATCGGATACAAATCCGAAGGAGCGATCCCCGCACGCGAATTATCGATCAGACCTGATGTCGATCCGGGCGAGGTTGTAAAGGTTGGTGATCGCATCGAGGCCCTGGTTCTTCAGAAAGAAGACAAAGACGGCCGTCTCATCCTTTCTAAGAAACGCGCCGAGTACGAAAAGGCATGGGGAAGGATCGAAAAGATCGCCAAATCAGAAGAGAAAATATCCGGCCGGGTTATCGAGGTCGTCAAGGGCGGCCTGATTATAGACATCGGTCTACGCGGCTTCCTGCCGGCATCGCTTGTCGATATCAGGCGCACAAAAGACCTCACACAGTTTATCGGTCAGGACATGGAGTGTCGAATTATCGAGATGGATAGGAACCGCAACAATGTTGTCCTATCCAGGCGTGCAGTCCTCGAGCAGGAGAAAAAGCACGAGAAAGGCAGAATTCTCGAGAAGATCGAAAAAGGAGCGGTACTTGAAGGCAAGATTTCAAGTATCGTTGATTTTGGGGCCTTTGTTGACCTCGGCGGTATTGATGGCCTTATTCACATCTCAGAGCTTTGCTGGGATCACATCGATCATCCGTCAGAAGTAGTCGCCGTCGGCGACGAGGTTAAGGTTCAGGTCCTGGATGTTGATTTCGACAGGGAAAGGATTTCCCTCGGCCTACGCCAGACCCAGGAAGACCCGTGGAAAGAGAGAGCAGGCAAGTACGCCATTAGCCAGATCGTAAACGGTACGATTACGAAGCTGGTCCCGTTTGGCGCATTCGTTGAGATCGAGGAAGGCCTTGAGGGCCTCATCCACATCTCCGAGCTAGCCTACAAACACATAGAAATGCCCGAAGAGATAGTCAAAGTCGGCGATGGCGTTGAAGCCAAGATCGTCGGTATTGATTTTGACCGCAGAAGGGTAAGCCTCAGCATCAAGCAAACCCAAGAGCCACCGGTTGACGAGACAAAAGCGGAGCCCGCAAAGGCTGAAGCAATAGCTGAAACCGTAACGGAAACCGCTGTCGAAGAAGCCGAAGAAGCCGAAGAGGCTGTAGCGGAAGTCGCCGAAACAATTATAGAGACCGAGGAAACGGTCAATTGTGCGGGCGAGACCGTCGAGGAAATCATCGAGGTCGTAAGCGAACCCGAAACCGAGCCCGAGCTAAGGGTTATCGAGGAAGTAATTCCGATTGATCCGGTAGAGGTTGTAGTTGAGGTTGAAGCCGAGACAGTGACAGAGGCCCCGGCGGTAACAGAAGCCGTCGAGCAACCCGAAGACGCCGGCGCTATTGAAGAAGAAACCGACTCCGCAGACCCGGATTCCCTTGAAGCGGTCCTGAAACAAATGAAAGCAGCCCAAGCCAAAAAAACGCCCGCGGAATAACGGATTAGGTAATAGATAGTATATCGTAATTCTTAAGCAGAGGGCTTTGTGTAAAGCAGAGCCCTCGCTTCTGCTTTTCTGGTATAGTAATAACCTGGAGTATAGTAAGGGCCAGCCAGGATAGTCCGGGGAACTCGTCATGAAGCTCATAGGCATAACAGGTGCGATAGGGTCAGGAAAATCAACGGTAGCCTTGCTCTTGAAAGAGAAAAGCGCGATTGTTATTGATGCCGATAAGGTAGCCCGTGAAGTCGTCGAGCCAAAAAAACCGGCGTGGAAGCAGATTGTCGATCATTTCGGTGAAGGTATTCTTCTTCCCGACGGGGAAATAAATAGGCGCGAGCTGGGTAAGAGAGTCTTCGGACATCCTGAAAAGCTCGCCCGTCTCAATGAAATAATCCATCCGCATGCAATAGCCGAAATAGACCGCAGAGTCGAGCAGCTTGAAAGCGAGTTTAAGAACGGGCAAGCGGTGGTCATCGATGTGCCGCTGTTATTTGAAGCCGGCATGCACACGCGCTGCGACCTCACGGTTGCAGTCATCGCTAACAGCGAAATAAGGAGGGAGAGGCTTCTGGAGAGGGGAATGTCTCGATCGGAAATCGAGCGGCGTATGGAATCCCAAGAAGGCAAAGACATCCTGGAACAACAGGCCGACGTCGTTATTGAAAACAACGGTACTCTAGCAGAGCTAAAAGAAAAAGTAAATGAACTCTGGAAGCGTATTCAAAATCACTAAAGCATATTAGAATGAACAGTATGCTACAATCCAGTAATTGATATATGAAGGCAATAAAATTCGCAGTCACCATTTTAATTCTATTGACGGTTGCTTTTCTGTGGTACCGGTGGTCATCTCCGGATAAGTGGGAACACATCCTGTATCCTCTTGAATACCAGGACCTGATAAGCGAGGCAAGCGCAAAGTACTCCATAGACCCCTATCTTGTGTGCGGGATCATCTATGTGGAGAGTAAGTTCGACCCATTTTCCGAATCCAAGGTAGGGGCAATCGGCCTCATGCAGGTTATGCCCAACACGGGGACCTGGATTGCAAAAAAACAAGGCAGAAAGTTCGATCCCGATAACCTTACGAGCCCGGAGATAAATATCGATATGGGCTGCTGGTACTTTAACTACCTGCGTTCGAAATACGGCGATGAAAAGCTTGCGCTTGCCGCATACAATTCCGGCTATAAAAACGTAGACCGCTGGTTAAAGCAAGCGGGCTCGGGAACCGTCGAGGACCTGGTGGCAAAGATCCCGTTCAAAGAAACGCGCATGTTTATCCGGCGTGTCGAGGCGGCGCGGGATATGTATGAAAAGGTATATCCAAACGAGTTTACCACCGATAAACCGCGGAGTAGGGGCGAGCGCCGAAAAAGCAGCGCCATACCCCTTAATAGTAACGCTAATCTCTCCGTTATCAGGGCTAAAAGAGCTGGTTATTTCACAAATTAACTCATTGTGGTTATCTTAAGCGCTAGTTATAAGCTGCCGATACTCATCGTATGTCTGATGAACAAACCTCAACCATAGATGAAATATGACCGGATTTTGTAGAGCTTGCTAAGCCCGGTGTAACCGTTAGGCTTGAGAACAAAAATACAGCTGCGCTCTATAGATTTGTTTTGGTCTTACAAGACAAGACGATTATTTGCAAGGCGGTCGAGCGCCCGCTCATCCACGGATGTGAGGTCGGGGGTATACTAACCGTTATCCGTCCGACCAGCGACGGAAGTTGCGCCATGTCCGTCAAGGTTGTGGCCATCGGCGATAAGGCCGAGATAGTTGCCATTATGCCGATTGGTAAACCGCAGCGGATACAACGTAGAGTTTTTCCAAGAATCAGGACGGACGGCGGTATTCAGGTCAGGCTCCAATTTGACAACCAGGTCAACCGCTATAAAGGCTTAAAGATTTACGATGTCAGCGGTGGCGGCATCGGTGTAACGATATACTCAAGAAATCCCATTGAGGCCGGGCACAGCGCGCGGCTTGAGATCGAGCTAAACTCGATAAAGAGCAACAAAATCAAGGCATGCGGCGAAATCGTCCACTGTAGCTCAAAAGGCTCTGGCTCAAGCGAGTACCTTCTTGGGATCAAGTTTACAGAGATCGATCAGAGAGACCAGCACAAGATCGTCGAGTTTGTCGCCGAGGAGCAACGACGCCAGGATGAGCAAGACCAACACCAGAAACACCTCGATGAACAGAAGGCAAGTAAACCGCAGCAGGAAGAAACGGCTAAACCAAATTAACACGCTATCCATTGCCGAGTGCAAACCCCCCGTAAATCCCGTAAAATGAATGCATAATGAATGGATTTAAGGCTGAAGCTCCCTACGAACCAAAGGGAGACCAGCCCAACGCAATCAAAAAGCTGGTCGAAGGCGTCACTGCGGGCATGGATTACCAGACCCTTCTCGGCGTTACCGGCTCGGGCAAGACCTACACGATGGCGAAGGTGATCGAGAATATCGGGAGGCCGTCGCTCATCATCGCCCCTAATAAAACGCTCGCTGCCCAGTTGTGCAACGAGTTCAAGTACTTCTTCCCAAACAACGCGGTCGAGTATTTTGTGAGCTACTACGATTACTATCAACCCGAGGCGTATATCCCGCATACCGACACCTACATCGAGAAAGATTCCTCAATCAACGAAGAGATAGATAAGCTGCGTCACGCCGCAACAAGCTCGCTGTTCGCTCGACGCGATGTTATTATCGTCGCATCCGTCTCATGCATTTACGGCTTGGGTTCCCCTGAGGATTACCAGTCAACTACTGTTTTTCTAAATGTTGGTGAAGACTACAACCTCGATGATATCCTCAAGAAACTGGTAAAAATCAAATACCAGCGAAACGACATCAACTTCACGCGAGGCACGTTCAGGGTAAGGGGAGACGTACTCGAGATATTTCCTGCTTACGACGAGGTGGCGATTCGCGTGGAGTTTTTCGGGGACACCGTCGAGCGCATCATCACCATCGACCCCTTGACCGGCGAGATGATGAAAGCCCACGACCACATAGCTATTTATCCGGCAACCCACTTCGTCACCATCGAAGAGAAGATCGAACGCGCCCTTCTGTCAATCGAGAACGAACTTGACGAGCGCCTGTTCGAGCTAAAAGACCAGGGCAAGCTTCTTGAGGCGCAGCGTTTAGAGCAGCGCACCAAATACGATCTTGAGATGATCAGAGAAGTCGGGTATTGCAACGGCATCGAGAACTACTCGAGGCACTTCTCCGGCAAAGCGCCCGGCGAGGCGCCGGATACCCTGCTGGATTATTTCCCAGACGATTTGCTTGTCCTAATCGACGAGTCCCATATAACAATATCGCAGCTCAACGGCATGTATAAAGGCGACAGGGCGCGTAAGCAAACGCTGGTCGACCACGGCTTCAGGCTCCCCTCAGCGGTGGATAACCGCCCGCTAAAATTCCAAGAGTTCATCGCAAAAGTGCCGCAGATTGTATTCGTCAGCGCCACCCCGGGGCCGTTTGAGGGGCAGGTTTCAAAGCAAACAGCCGAGCAGATCATTCGCCCGACCGGCCTTGTCGACCCCGAGGTAATCGTTATGCCGACAAAAGGCCAGATCGACGACCTTTTGGATAAGATACGCGGGCGCACCCAAAAGACCGAGCGCGTTCTCGTCACAACGCTCACCAAGAAAATGGCCGAAGACCTGACGGATTACCTCATGGAGGCAGGCGTAAAGGTGCGCTATCTTCATTCAGACATCGATACGCTTGAGCGCGTTAAGATTCTAACCGATCTGCGGCGCGGCGAATTCGACGTTCTCGTCGGCATTAACCTGCTACGCGAGGGCCTCGACCTGCCCGAGGTATCCCTGGTAGCCATCCTGGACGCCGATAAAGAAGGCTTCCTTAGATCCGAGCGAAGCCTTATCCAAACAATAGGACGCGCCGCCCGAAACGTAAGCGGCCAGGTAATAATGTATGCCGATACGGTTACCGATTCGATGAGCCGCGCCATCAACGAGACAAACAGAAGGCGTAAGCTTCAGATGGACTACAACCGAGAGCACGGCATCGAGCCCCAGACCATCCGCAAGGCGGTAACGGATATTATACAATCCGTAGTTGCGGAATCCGGCAAGCTGTATAGACCGCGTGAACATAGCGACGCGATAAAAAGAATCCCCCGTGAAGAACTCGAAGCTCTTGTACTCGCCATCGAAGAAGAAATGCGCGCGGCCGCCGAAAGGCTCGACTTCGAACAAGCCGCCCTGCTCCGCGACGAAGTCTTCGAACTCCGAAAAGACCTCGATGCTTTTGCCGGCATCAAAAAGCCAAGCTTAAGGGTTGTGAAGTAGGGTCAAGAGGCCTGAGCAAGCTCAGCTTGGAGGATCCGGGGTCCAGGGATTGCGGATCTAAAGTCGATCTGGTTGTTCTTAACACCGCAGACCCTCTTTTACTATTCGAGGTAGCTATAAAAGGCATGCTAGTCTACGAGCGCCTAGCCCCTCAGCAGGCTTGCGATGGAGAATTTCCTCGAATCAAAGAATCCGCAGTAAACAATCATCATTAGAAATAACTGATAAAATGTCAATAGTTTCCTTGACAAAACTATCTGCTACGCTGATAATAGTAGCTAGCATAAGCTAGTGTAATTGCCGCTGTTTCTAGCTGCTTATAATCGCATTTATGTAGCCTATTCGTTCTATTAAAATCGTATTTTATCAAGCGCCACAGGTGAGCTATAGGTATAAATGCATAAAAGTGCTTTAAGTAGCGTTATTGGTCTATGCTTTTAGGCATTTCAGCGATAGTATTCGCTGTGTTTTTGATTATTTTGGTTTAACCTCATATAGATGCATGTCATTTTCCGGCAAAGGAGGTGAAACATGATTAAGAAAGTAATAGTCGGCTTGATGGCCGTAGCTATGCTTTTTGCCATGACGGGTTTGGCACTCGCCGCTCAGGACAACACCAACGGCACCGGTCCCTATACCACTTCCGGCTACATTGCCGGTCAAAAGGGTAACATCACCCCGGATATGTATAACCTCGATAGTGGGGGATGGAATGACGGTAATGGGAATTCGTTTACGTTCAACAAACCTAAGAATTGGACACAGACGGTTCAGAGTGTAGCAATAAAGGATGGTTTTGGAAATACCATAGCCTATACTCCATGGACAAACCCAGAGGGTGTTGCAACGAGCACGCATCCGTACGGTACCTGGAACAGCCCATATACATACGGTGTCGATGGTTACAACTACAATGATGCTCAAGACTATACTGCCGACGGGGATCAAACAACCACGCCTGCCGGGAAGATTGTCTACGCGTCGGGGCCCCACGGTGGCTACTTAACCACTACACACCGTTGCCGTGAGTGCCATGCAGTCCACCGTGCAGCCGGTAAGTTTAAGTTGTTAAGATCTGATACCAGGTATGAGGCGTGCGACTGGTGCCACGGCACCGGTGCCGGCTCAGGTTTTAATATCGAGATGGATAATGACGACAACTACACCACTGAGTACAACGTTGGACACACCATGGGCTTTGGTATTAGCTCAGGCAAGTGGAAAGCACCGGATGATACCTACCCTGCGTTTACACCAAACTACTGGCTAGGTGGATTCTCATGCTTCGAACTGCCACAGCCCGCATGCCAACCCGGCGAGGTTGCTTGGCTTCGACAATAACGGGCAGGTACGCGGTTTGGCATATACCGATCCAGATTATTACAATGGGCAAACGAGATATTACAGTATTGTCAACCCTGGCCATGGAAACGTCACCGATCCGCCGGGTGCGGGTCTCTTGTGCGTCGATTGTCACAAAAAGACCTATGATATAGACACCGGAGACCTCATTGCCGGCACCCCTTCAGCCGTGCCGCTTTATCAGGCGGGAAGCTGGCTTTTGGTCAAGGATGCTGATCGTGAGATTGCTGAAGCCAGTGAGGTCGTCAGTTATTACAAGCTGAGCGATACACTTGATACAACTGGGACCTTGGAGACTACCCAGATTGTCGCTGGAAATGAGATAAGCGATATGATCTATGCTTACAGCGAAAGTATCAATAACCAGCCAACGGTAACTGCGGGTCAACTCCATCAGTTTGACGCCAATAATGCATACCCGGTGAATAAGGTACCGACCGATTGGAATACTCCCATTGGTATCGCGAAAGGAGCGAACGGTAGCGCTGGCTTTGATATGCGAACCGCGATTCCACATGAACCAAGCCACGCATTGCTCTGGAACGTCAACGAGTTTTGCGCTGACTGCCACGATGGAAATACTGGTCTCAGCACCGTTGCAGCCCCGCTCTTCAGTGAGGACCGTGCTCTAAGAGATCAGACAGAAACGGGTGATAGTTCAGGCAGTGAAGTCAGTAGTATTGAAAGCTCGCCTACGAGTGATGCTAAACACTGGAAAGGTGAGTATGACATCGGATACGGCCACGACGAGAACCCGAGGCACTGCGGGCGCCAGATGCAGTTTAATCCGGAAGACAATCTAGTGTTTGGCCCCCACTGCCGCAATTGCCATAAGGGGTCAAGTAGTTGTGGAAGGTGCCATAGTCTAAGCAGCGGCGCAAACGCCAATCCAGCGAGAGCGATCTTTACAACTAATTTAAGCCGCGCTGCAGACAACAGCTATGATCGTGCACCTTACACAGAGGATCCGGGAGTGCAGGGCCAATCAACGTATGCTGTAACCCAAACTGCTACAGGCGAAGCTAACATAGTCTTCGATGGTCACTATAACTCCGTGCATACATCCGGTGGAGCGGCTGGTTATCCTAACGACAGTTTCATGTTCAAGAAATCTCGCACGGTTAATTGGGATAGTAATTGGCGGAGCAGTGAAGTGACATCAAATGCTAGTTGTTCTGACGATGGCTTTAGCTGGCCGCACAGAACACTTGGTTGGAAGATGCTTAAAGACGACCTGTTTGGTCTTGACTTCAATGGAGCCCCGATCGCTGTTGGCCAGTACAGGCATTATCCGAATGGTGGTGACCCGGATAACCCAACAGGTGGTTATGCAGTGCATGACGTCGATAGCGTATGCTTAGACTGCCACAATCCAACAATCTGGAATGCAACTAGCGCGTCTACCCATACTGATACGGCTGGCACAACGAAGGACGATTACAACGATGAGTTGTTGTTAAGAGGACTACCGTAGTGTGAGCATTTTACAAGCCGACTACTAACAAAGATTACCTACACAAAAGAGACCCGCTTTCAGGCGGGTCTCTTTATGCGGTCAGGGGGTCAGGGGGGACGTTCTTAATTTGCGCAAATAACTCAAAGGTCAAGCATAGCAATAGAGCGGGGAGATAAAATAGGGCCCAGGGGGACGTAGTTGACTAGGTGTCCTAGAATTATCCATGGACTTATCCAGCATGCAATATGCCAGGATGAGCAAAAGGAAATATTTAAAGATAAAAATACCGCAAAAGAAGCCCCTTTCTTCAAAACATTGCTATACTACCTAATGACAGCTAAAATCAGAGTTAAAGGCCTAACAGAGGTGAAACATGAGGCGAGATGAAGCGCTTGCCATCTTAAAATCGCATAAACAGGAGCTTATTAAATTTGACGTAAAATCGCTTGCAATTTTTGGCTCGGTTGCAAGGGATGAAGCTGGGCCAGAAAGCGATGTAGATATATTGGTTGAGTTTGCTAAGCCAATTGGGCTTTTTGAGTTCGTGCGCTTGAAAATTTACTTAGAAAAGCTTCTTCAACGTAAAGTCGATTTGGTTACCCCCGACGCTTTAAAAGAGCGTATGCGTGAGCAAATATTAAAGGAGGCCATTCGTGCCGCATAGGGACTGGCGCTTACGCATTGAAGATATTCTTGAATCTATTGAGAAAATACAGCGCTATACTCATGGTATGAGTTTTGACGATTTTAGAGCAAATGAGTTGGTGTTTGACGCAGTAGTTAGGAATATATCAATCATAGGTGAAGCTTCAAATCATATACCTGAGAGAATTCAAGAACTATATCCTGACGTTCCCTGGGATGAAATGAGAGGTATTCGCAACGTTCTTGTTCATGAATATTTTGGTATTAGCGCTACAGTCCTATGGTATACTATTGAACATAACCTTCCCCCGCTGATACCCATGCTTAAAGCAGTTCTGGAGACTAAACAATGAGCTACTTAAGGTAGCGAGCGCTAAGCAGTACAGAATCCGTTAATCCAACGTATCGGCTATTACACCTTCTTATTCCTCAACTTATTCAACCGCTCTTTAATGGTCTTCTCATACCCGTTCTCAGACGGCCGGTAGTAAGTTCTATCCTTCAAATTATCCGGCAGGTAGGTCTCTTCAACATAATTTGCAGGGTAGTCGTGCGGATACTTATATCCCTTGCCGTGCCCGAGCTTCTTGGCGAGTGTTGTCGGCGCATTTCTTAAATGGTTAGGAATCGGCAGGGTGCGCTCGCTTTGCACATCCTTGATCGCCTCATTAATCGCCGTTTTTGCAGCGTTTGATTTAGGCGCGCTCGCCAGGTACGTTGCGCACTGCGAGAGCGCAAACTTAGCCTCCGGTAATCCCACAAAATTAAGCGCATCAACCGTGGATGTTGCCAGCATCAGGGCATGCGGGTCGGCATTTCCGATATCTTCTGAGGCGAATATGACCATGCGCCTGGCAACAAATTTAGGGTCTTCGCCGCTTTCCAGCATCCTTGCCAGGTAATATACAGTGGCATCCGGGTCGGTTCCGCGCATGCTTTTTATAAAGGCGCTGATAATATCGTAATGGGCATCCCCGGCGCGGTCATATTGCAGCTGTTTCCGGTTGATAGCGGTTTCTGCGACAGCCAATGTGATAACACCGCCCGCCCCATCATCGACATCGCCATCACCAGCGCTGCCAACCCCAACCCCATCCTCAGCAACACTATTGGCCGCAATCTCCAGCGCGGTGAGAGCGACCCTCGCATCACCGTTCGCATTTTTCGCGATATGCTCAAGCGCGTAATCCTCGATCTCCAGTCCCATTTCCCCCAGGCCGTGCACTTTATCGGCGAACGCCCTTTTTAATATCTCCACAATATCCTGGTCGGAAAGCTGCTCGAGCTGAAATAACCTGGACCTAGAGAGTATCGGCGCGTTAACCTCAAAGCCCGGGTTCTCGGTTGTTGCGCCGATCAAAATGATAGTGCCGGCTTCGATGTGCGGAAGAAAGGCGTCCTGTTGAGCCTTGTTGAAACGGTGTATCTCATCGACAAACAGGATGGTGCGCTTTCCTTCGAATCTGCGCCTATCTGAAGCCTCCTTGACGACTTTGCGTATATCGGCAACACCGCTTGTTACGGCAGAAAACTCGATAAAATGAGCTTCGGTCATGTGCGCGATAATCCGCGCAATCGTTGTCTTGCCGCTTCCCGGCGGCCCCCATAAGATCATCGAATTGAGCTTATCGCTCTTAATAATGTTCCGGAGCAGGCCGTTTTCACCCAACAGCTCTTCCTGCCCGACAAACTCGTCTAGGCTATTCGGGCGCATCCTTTCGGCAAGCGGGGTATGCGAAGCATTATGAGCGGAAAATAAACTATCCGAAAATAAATTATCCATAGCTCAAATTGTAATGAGAAAAGCTTCGGAATACCAGTACATCCGGGGATTAGATAAACACAAGCGCAAAAATATACTAGCGTGCAAATACTGTATACCTAATACATGTTTAGAGGCTTATAATATAATCTGCTATAGTAAAATCAAATAATTGCAACGATAGTAAGAACCGTAAAGGGAGAACATGATCTTGTTTAAAAGCATTCGGTTCGGACTTGTATCGATAACGGTAGCGATATTTTTGGCGGCGTTCGCACTTCAGGGTTGCGCCGGTGGAAACCACGATACAATCCCAACTGCATTAAACCCTAAGCCGGGGCTTAATCCATCAAAAGAAGCGAAAAATATCAAATCTACGGATGAGACTACAAAGTTTTTTAATGCAATAAAAACCGCAGATAGAATCATCATTATCGATGGCACGGGCGGCGAGGCACAGGATGAACAGGATCAGGAACCCTTAAGCGTGTCTTACGCTGACGGCCCCAGATATTGGGACATCATGCGTGCCGTTACCTCGGCTAAGCAAGCCGACAAGAAGCTGGGTGGCAGCAACGACTACAAACTCCGCTGGTACAAAAAAGGATATAAAAACGTTGGTGAAGCCATTATAAGCAAGGATACCGGTCGCATGGTAATAACATTCCCCGAGCCAACCGATACTTCGGTCACAGCCGATCTGGTTATTCCCCAGGAAGGGCTCAAAGTAATCAAGAAAGCCGCTACAGTAAACCGCAAGGAAGAAAAGGGACGAGAAATTTAAGCCCTTAAAAGGTTACGGCTTTCCCATCTTGCTTTACCCAAATGTGCTTGTATGCTATACATTATTAAAGCATAAGATGCACAAGCGTGAACATAACCATGGCTAAGCAATAACATGTGATCAAAGTGTTGCTAGGGGCTGAATTATATTGAAGGTACGTGATATTATAAAGATGATTGAAGATGATGGTTGGTGCTTGATCGCAACAAAGGGTAGTCATAGGCAATATAGACATTCTTCAAAAACAGGTAGAGTTACAATAGCAGGACATCTAGGTGACGATTTAAGCCCAGGCACATTAAATAGCATCCTAAAGCAGGCCAAGCTTAAGGAGGTAAAATAGATGTATCGTTTTCTTGTAATTATCGAAAAGGCGAACGGTAATTATTCGGCATATTCACCGGATCTACCTGGGTGCATTGCCACTGGGTCTACACCTGAAGATGCGGAGCAAAATATGCAAGAGGCAATTAAGATGCATGTACAAGGATTAAAGGAAGACAATTTACCTATTCCGGAACCCCATACCTTTGCTAAATATATTGCCGTTTAGTTAACAACCTTCATATTTAAACCCTTGACCCCGGCCTCTGGCCTCTGGGCCCTGAAACAGCCAAGCGCCTACCCTTGCCGCTCCTGATATAATTGTCCTGACATAACCCTGATATAATTGATTAAATAGATTAGGGATATACTCTGGGAGTATCCCCTAAGGAAATCCATTCACGCCACAAGCAGAACAGCTGGAAATGAGACGGTAATGCACGAAGACAAGATAGTTATTCGCGGAGCGAGAGAACATAACTTAAAGAATATAAACCTGGAGCTTCCAAGGAACAAACTCATCGTTATGACGGGCTTGAGCGGCTCGGGCAAGTCGTCCCTGGCGATCGATACGATCTATGCCGAGGGGCAGCGCCGTTATGTCGAATCCCTGTCGGCGTACGCCAGGCAGTTCCTGGGGCAGATGAACAAACCCGATGTCGACCACATAGATGGGCTGTCGCCCTCGATCTGCATCGACCAGAAATCAACCTCTAAAAACCCAAGGTCGACCGTCGGCACGATTACCGAAGTCTACGATTACCTGCGCTTGTTGTACGCGAGGATAGGCATACCGCATTGTCCGAGCTGCGGAAAAGAGATCACCCAGCAGACGTCCCAGCAGATAGTCGAGCAGGTCTTAAAACTTGCCGACAGCACAAAACTGCAGGTGCTGGCGCCGGTTGTGCGTGGTCGAAAGGGTGAGTACCGCGAGCTGTTCGAACGCCTGCGAAAAGATGGTTTTGCCAGGGTGCAGGTAGACGGCAAGGTCTACGGCCTCGATGAAGATATAAAAATCGACAAGAAAGAGCGCCACGACATCGACGTGGTTGTGGATAGGATCGTTATGAAGGACGGCATACAGCGCAGGCTTGCAGACTCCATCGAGACGGCGCTAAGCCTGGGTGAGGGGATCGTATCTATCCAGGTAATAGATGGTGGCGAGCGGCAGGATTTCAGCACGCATTTCGCCTGCATCGACTGCGGAATAAGCCTTGAAGAACTCGAACCGAGGATGTTCTCGTTCAATAATCCGTACGGCGCGTGCAAGGAGTGCACGGGTCTCGGTACCAGAATGGTCGTCGATCCCGAGCTTATCATCCCGGACGAGAATCTCAGCATCAACGAAGGCGCTATCCATCCGTTCTACCATAGCCGTATGGATTTTTATCCCAAGCTGATTAAGGCGGTTTGCGAAGAATTTGATATAGATATGGATACTCCATGGAACGACCTCTCCGAGGACGAGCATAAGATCGTAATGCTGGGAACGGAGGGCCACCCGATTCATATCAAGTATCGCAGCATGACCGGGCGCACCAGGAGCTACCATGCATCCTTTGAGGGCGTGCTTAAAAACCTGGCGCGCCGTTACCGCGAGACCGACAGTGACTATGCGCGTGAGTGGATCAGCCAGTACATGGCGCTGCGGCCGTGCGCCGTGTGCAACGGCGCACGCCTGAAACCCGAGAGCCTGGCCGTAACCGTGGGCGGGCTCAACATCTATGAACTATGCGAGATGTCGATCAGAGACACGCTTACGTTCATAAGCGACGTCACCCTCAGCGACCGCGAGCAGATGATAGCGCACCGCGTGCTTAAAGAGGTGCGCGAGCGCCTGAAGTTTCTTGTCGACGTCGGCCTTGATTACCTGACGGTAAACCGCACGTCGGGTACGCTCTCCGGCGGCGAGGCGCAGCGTATTCGCCTGGCCACGCAGATAGGCTCAGGCCTGGTAGGCGTTCTTTATGTGCTGGACGAGCCGAGTATCGGCCTTCACCAGCGCGACAATCGCAGGTTGATACAGACGCTCAAGCGCCTCCGCGACCTCGGCAACACGCTTATAGTCGTCGAGCATGACGAAGAAACCATGGTCGAGGCGGATCACATAGTGGATATCGGGCCGCTTGCCGGCGAGCACGGCGGAAGGATTATCGCAATGGGGACGCTAAACGATATCATGAACAACCCGGAATCAATTACCGGCCATTTTTTAAGCGGTAAGCGTAAGATCGAAATTCCCACCGAGCGCCGGGTGCCCGGTGAGGCATGGCTTCGGATAAAAGATGCGAGCGAGCACAACCTAAAAAATATCGACGCAGATATTCCGCTCGGCCTGTTTGTCACCGTAACCGGCGTATCGGGCAGCGGTAAAAGCACACTCGTCACCGACATCTTATCGAAAGCACTTGCCAAGAAGTTCTATCGTTCAAGGGAACTTCCCGGCAGGCATAAAGCAATCGAGGGGTTCGAGCATATCGATAAATCCATAGAAATCGACCAATCGCCGATCGGTCGCACACCCAGGTCGAATCCGGCCACCTACGTCAAGCTGTTTGGCGATATACGAAACCTGTTTAGCCAGGTCCCCGAGGCTCAGATCAGGGGATATAAGCCGGGGCGCTTTAGCTTTAACGTTCGCGGCGGGCGCTGCGAGGCCTGCAGCGGCGACGGCACGATCAAGATAGAGATGCACTTTCTACCCGATATCTATATCCCGTGCGAGGTCTGCAAGGGCGCTAGGTATAATAACGAGACGCTTGAAGTTAAATACAAGGGCAAGAGTATCGCCGATGTCCTCGGGATGTCGGTCGAGGAAGCGCTTGCGTTTTTCGAAAATGTGCCCAAGATAAAGCGCAAGCTACAGACCCTGTTCGACGTTGGCCTTGGCTACATAAAGCTCGGCCAGCCCGCACCGACGCTTTCGGGCGGCGAAGCCCAGCGCGTAAAGCTTGCCGCCGAGCTTTGCAAGGTTGCAACCGGCAGGACATTCTATATACTGGACGAGCCCACCACCGGGCTTCATTTCGCCGATATCGAAAAGCTTTTAGAGGTTCTCAAGCGTCTGGTGGCACAGGGTAACACCGTACTCGTAATCGAGCACAACCTCGACGTAATTAAAACCGCGGATTGGATTATCGACCTCGGACCGGAAGGCGGGGAAGGCGGCGGCCGCATCATAGCCACCGGTTCGCCGGAGCACGTAGCCGAAGCAAAGCGCTCCTATACAGGTCAATTCCTCAAGAAAATGCTTGATAGAGGCAAAGTCCCCGTGTAAGGGGGCTAGCACTCTACCGCTTTAATGTGTTAAACTGATGATGAGCTAATATTCTGTCAAGCATGAATTTAAAGCTGGAGCCAGTTTGGGGAAGTCAGGAGCCAGGAGCCAGAATAAAACCCTATTTAATCTTTTTCTTTTATTCTGACTCCTGGATTCTTAGATTACGGGAGCTGATACATGTTAAGCATTGCTTTGCCAAAGGGAAGTCTTGAAGAGCAAACACTCATGCTGTTTGCCCAAGCAGATCTTGAAGTCAAAAAGGAATCGCGGGGCTACAATCCATCAATCAACGATCCGAGGATCAGCAAAGTTAAAATCTTGAGACCCCAGGAAATCCCCACGTATGTCTCCGAGGGATACTTCGACCTCGGGATAGGCGGCCACGATTGGATCGTCGAATCGAATGCGGATGTGGTCGAAGTTGCGGATATGCCGTACGCAAAGACCGGTGCGGGTATCATGCGCCTGGTAGTTGCGGTACCCGAAGACTCACCCATCCAAAAACCCGAAGACATACCGGCCGGAAGCCGCGTAAGCACCGAGCTTCCTAACGTAACAAGGAAATACTTCGAAAAGCTAGGCATACCCGTCAAAATATCGTTCTCCTACGGCGCGACCGAGGCAAAAGTGCCCGAACTCGTAGATATCGTTGTCGACCTCACCGAAACCGGCTCGACCCTGCGGCGAAACCGTCTTCGCATCATCGATACTGTTTTAGAATCGACAACCCGCCTTATGGCAAACAAGCAATCCTGGGCCGATCCCGAAAAACGGCAGGCGATAGAGGAGATAAAAACGCTTCTACTGGGTGTTATGGAAGCCCGAGGCAAGGTTCTCATCAGCATGAATGTCCCGGAGGGTAAGCTTGAAGAAATTGTTGCGGTCTTACCGGCGCTTAAAAAACCGACGGTTTCCAAGCTCTACAACTCCGATTATTTCGCCATAGAAACCGTAGTCGAAAAATCAAACGTAAACATCCTCATCCCAAAACTAAAAGCCTTCGGGGCCGAAGATATCATCGAACTCAGTCTCTCAAAGATAATTCGCTAGCGGCATAGGCAATATGTTCGAAGGCGAATGAGAGTACCTTTCACCATTGTCATTCTGAGCGAAGCGAAAACCTAGGATTCTTTCCCACGCAATCGAAAGCGTCACAGTGTACCACTTGTCATTCTGAGCGAAGCGAAAACCTAGGATTCTTTCCCATGCAATCGAAAGCGTCACAGTGTACCACCTGTCATTCTGAGCGAAGCGAAGAATCTAGAGCGCACCAGCTTAGCTGAAGTAAACCGTCTAAGCTTTTCACACGTTGTCTTTAATGGGTATTTAAAAAATGACGAGACGGACATAGTTTTACCAACAAAATTTTGGATATTCTCTTGTAATAGCTTGAAAATTAAGGTAAACGTAAGTATATACTTAAGGTAAGGTAAACGTAAATATATACGATTGAATAATAATTGGCATGTTAGTCCTTTTAGAAGCGGACACCCAGCCAATGGGTGCTTGCTTTTTTTTGTTGACTTAGGATGAATGCGAAGCTAGTTTCCATCAAGTAGGGGCGAAGCTTGTCTCCGCCCAAGCCCAGTAATATTGCGGCGGAGCTTGTCTCCGCCCAAAACTAGTCTCCGCATACTAAGAACTTTTGAGGGAGACGATGATAAGCAAAACGTTAACAAATGACACCAGCGCGATAACTGCAGCTCACGCAATGCACGAGTCCAGCACCGCAATTCTGGACGGCACACACGCAGACCTGCTGCTTGAAGAAATACCTCACATAGAAAACCCGTCCGAAGCCCTATGTGGCCTTCTAGCTGACGACATGCCCTTTCTGCTGGAAAGCGCAATGCTCATGGAGCGCTATGGCAGATACTCCATCTTGGGCAGCAACCCCATCATAACCATACGATCAAAAGGCGCGATCACCGAAGTAACCAGGGATGGACGCAACACAATTTACACATCCGATCCGCTGGCGGTAGTGGATGATATGATTAAATCATTCGGGATGCTAGAGAAAGACCGGTTCTCCTGGCTGCCGTTTACCGGCGGTGCGGTCGGCTACTTCGGCTATGACTTAAACAGGCAGATAGAACGGATACCCGACATAGCCGAAGACGACCAGAAAATCCCCGATATTTATCTGGGATTTTATACCGAAGCGATAATCGTAGACCATCTCGATAAAAAAACCTATGCGATCACCTACACTCCCGCAGACAACGCGGAGTCCCTCGATAAGGCGCAATCGCACCTCGACCTGCTTATCCGCAAAGCAACCAAAGCACAGGATGAATTGCATACCGCACCAGGCGATACTTGGCAGCCATTACGTAAAGACAAGCACGTAGTTGCCGCAAACCTGGCATCCAATTTCACCAGGGAAGAATATAAACAAGCGATCGACAAAGCAAAGGAATACATAAGCGCGGGCGATATTTTTCAAGTAAACCTGGCACAGCGGTTCACCGCCGATTTGCATGTCGACCACTACACGCTCTATAAGCTGCTTCGGGAAGCAAACCCAGCCCCGTTTGCGGCGTACCTGGGATACGATGATTTCTCGATTCTTAGCTCGTCGCCGGAGCGTTTTATGTTTGTCAACGATCGTTATGTGGAAACCAGGCCGATCAAGGGCACGAGGCCGCGCTACAAGGACAGCGACAAAGACAAAGCGGCCGTCAGCGAGTTGCAGGCAAGCGAGAAAGACTCGGCCGAGAATGTTATGATTGTCGATGTAAAGCGAAACGACCTCGGCAGGGTATGCGAGTTTGGAAGCGTTAAGGTTCCCGATCTGATGGTTGTTGAAAGCTATGAAGCGGTTCACCACCTGGTATCCACCGTTGTCGGGCAGTTGAGACCCGATATCGGAATGATGGACTTGATAAAAGCGAGTTTTCCCGGCGGATCGATAACGGGCGCGCCTAAAATCAGGGCGATGCAGATAATAGAAGAACTCGAGCCCCACCGCAGAAATCTCTACACCGGCTCCATCGGCTATATCAGCACCAACGGCAAGATGGACACGAACATCGTCATTCGCACCATAATCGCATTAGGGGATAAGGCGTATTTGCAGGTCGGTGGAGGCATCGTAGCCGATTCCGATCCCGAAGAGGAATACATCGAGACCCTGGACAAGGGTCGTGCGCTCTTTAATGCGCTCGGGCTAAAGGAGGGCTCAATTTAGTGGTTGTCTACTTAAGCGGCCGGATCATCGACGAAAAAGACGCAAAAATAAGCGTGTTCGACAGCGGATTTACCCACGGCAACGGCCTCTTCGAAACCATGCGCGCGTACCACGGCACGATCTTCGCACTGGATCGGCACCTCGACAGGCTGTACGGCTCGGCCAAGACGCTGGGTTACCCTACCATGCCGGGCAAAACAATCCTTGCAGAGGCTTGTAAAAATACCATAACAGCCAACAATTTAAGCGATGCGAGGCTCCGCCTTACCGTCACCAACGGCTTACCCGGCGCACAAACCCCAACAATCCTTATAACCGCAGTTCATTATAGCGGTTACGATGAGAACCTTTATCAAACCGGCATGTCGGCCATATTGCTAAACGGGTTTCGCACCTCAGGGAACATAACAACCACTCTTAAATCAACCAGCTATCTCTCGTCGGTAATAGCCAAGAAAAAGGCTCAAGAAGCCGGCTGCCATGAGGCGGTTTTGATCAACGAAAAGGGAAGTATCACCGAGGGGTCATACACTAACATATTCGCGGTAACCAACAAAGCCATACTTACCCCTCCGGTTGAAGACGGCCTTCTCCCGGGGATAACGCGAGACATTGTCATCAATATCGCCGTGTCGCATGGTTACACCGTATTCCAACAAACTATTCAGGCCGGCGATATATTTGACATGGATGAGCTGTTTCTTACAAATTCCTTAATGGAAGTCATGCCTCTGACGAAGCTCGATGGAGAGAAAATAGGGGGTGGCCGACCAGGTGAAACGACGCAACAGCTGCTACTGCTGTATGGGGAGCACATGCTTGCTATGCTACGTGGCGACCGTTAACTTATTGCGCCGTCACATAAATCGTAACCTGCGACCCTTCGTTGACCCGCGATCTCGATCCGGGGCTTTGGCTTGAAACGATACCCAGGCCATACTTCTTAACGTTTTTCTTTTTCATGTCGCTGCTAACGACAACACTAAAACCTTTTGATTGCAGCAACTGGCTTGCCTTGCCCTCGCTCAGCCCAATAACGTTCGGGACCACAACCTGGCCACCCTCACCGCTGATTACCAGAGTTATCATCGATCCCGGCTGGGTCATATATCCCGCAGGCGGTCTTTGCCCTATCACCGTCCCCGCCGGCTGATCGCTTAAACGGTACTCGCCCGTTACAAGGAAGCCGCTTCCCTCAAGCTCGTTCTGCGCCTGGTCTAATGTCAATCCAACAACATTCGGAACAGCGATTCCTTCTCCCGATTGCGGTTGATTATTAATCAACCCGCTGCTAATCGAAAGCTCAATGATCGTGCCTTCCTTAACACCCGTGCCCTCAGCCGGGTTCTGCTCGAAAACCTGTCCCGTAGGTGCATCCGACGGCTTATTCACAACGCTTGAGCCGAGTTTAAGCTCCGTTAGCGCCTTGATCGCATCTACCTGCGTCATCCCGATAAGATTAGGCACCGGAATCGGTTTATGAATGTCGCACACTTTAAGGTTTTTGGGCTTATACTTACGAACGAACACGTGTCTGCTGACCTTCGGGCAGAATTCGCCGGCCAGCTTGTTTGACTCATCGCACAGAGATATATAGGTCAGGCTTCCGCGGGGCGCATCCGCAAAATCATGCTCGGGGACATTCTTGAGCGCCCGCTTCATGAACGCCGACCAAATTTGCGCCGGGAACTTCCCGCCCACAACTTTAATCCCATGGATGTTTCGCATCGGTGTATTCCCGTCCTTGAAACCGACCCAAACCGCCGCAGCTAAATCCGGGGTATATCCGCAGAACCAGGCATCGCAATAATTTTGCGTTGTGCCGGTTTTTCCTGCTGCCGGCCTTCCTATCCTGGCACGGGTGCCGGTTCCGCCGCTTATTACTTCTCGTAAAATATCTGTTACCAGGTACGCCACAGCGGCGTTGATTACTTGCCTGGGCTCTGCTTTGTGCTTATATACCGTCTGGCCGTTCGGCAGATCGATTCTCTCGACGCCGTAGGGTTCGTTATACTGCCCGTTGTTTGCAAAGGTCGAATATGCGGACGCCATTTCAAAAGGCGTCACACCGACCTTGAGTCCCCCTAATGTAATCGCCGGGTTTGCATTCAGATCGGCTGTAATACCGAGCAATCTGGCCGCATCGATCACCTTGTCGACGCCGATTTTTGCCACAAGCCCCGCATAAACCACGTTGACCGACCAGGCGGTTCCCCTGCGCAGGCTCATAGACCCAGCCCCCGATTCACCCGACGAGTTATGTACGGTCCATGGCCTGTTTCCCGGGATTTTAAACGTCTGTGGCGAGGACGCATCAAACCTGTCGTCGGGCGATATGCCGCTCATAAGCGCTGCAGTCAACGTAAACGGTTTAAACGCCGACCCAGGCTGCCTCGGCCCCTGGGTTGCTATATTAAGCTTCTGCTTGTTGTAGTCCTTACCGCCGACCATCGCCTTGACCGCCCCGGTTTTTGGATCGATCGCCACGAGTGAGACATCGGGGTCTCGAGGGCTCGGCAAATACTTCTTCCAGGCAAGCTCTGCGCTCTCCTGCATTTTCGGGTCGAGCGTCGTATATATCTTCAGCCCCTGGGAGTAAGCATCTTTCTCGTTAAAGCCGGTCTTATCCAGCGCATTTCTTATAAGCCAATCCGCATAATATGGGGCAATTCCCACGTAACTTTGTTTTTTCGGGAGCACCGACATAAGCCGCCCCTCAGCCGCTTTAGCCTCAGCTTTTGATATATATCCCTGCTCGGCCATAAGGTCGATAACCAGATTGCGTCTTTCTAATGCCTGCGTCGGGTATTTATACGGATTGTATCCCGCTGGGTTCTTAATCATACCGGCGAGGAGCGCACTTTGCTCAACACTCAGTTTGGTGGCCGGAATACCGAAATATGACTCGCTTGCGGCCTCAACGCCATACGCCCCACTGCCAAAATAGATGGTATTTAAATATTTCTCGAGGATTTGCTCTTTGGAATAGTTCCGCTCAAGCGCCGTCGCCAAAAAAGCCTCCCGGATTTTTCTCTGAACGGTCTTTTCCGGGCTAAAGTAGGCATTTTTAACATACTGCTGAGTAATTGTAGAAGCACCCTGCGCCGCCTCACGGTTTTTCACGTCCCGCACCAACGCACCGATTATTCGAACGTAATCAATGCCTTTATGCTCATAAAAGCGCTGGTCTTCAACCGAGATAACGGCTTTCTGTAAGACGGGCGAGATCTGATTAAGCGGCACAATCGTCCGATTTTCATGGAAAAGCCTGGTTATGACCGTTCCATCGGCCGCATAGATATAGGTAGTTTGGTTTTTAATAACGCCTTTGACATCGCCTATATCGGGGAGATTACGGACTGATTCGTAGACAAACGTGCCGGCCACCGTCGCCACCCCGAACAATAATGTGAAAATTGAAGCCAATATCTTGTGTCTCAAGATAAATCCCAAGTTATTGCGCCTCCGAATGCTCCGATTTCTGCTGCAAAAAACAGTTCTTAACCGATTGCCGTCATAAATAGATTGCCATAAATAAGCTTATTTTGCTAGATTTATCTTTTGCCTCAAACGATGCGGCAACGCTTGTCGAAAACATCGATATAAATAAGCTTATTTTGCTAGATTTATCTTTTGCCAGTAGCAGGGCAAGCGATGCTTACAGCCTAGAACAATTAATCACGGCAATAGTAATATTTGCACCCAAATCTATATGTCATTCTGAGCGATAGCGAAGAATCTCGACTTCTGTTTTCTTTGCTCTTTCTATGGTAGGATAAACTGAAGAAATTTCCGGGAGGTGAAAGAATTGCGCGAGAAAGTAGAGGCTGCGCTTGAAAAGATAAAGCCGGGACTTCAGGCAGACGGTGGTGACATCGAACTCGTCAACGTTACCGACGATGGTGTCGTTCAGGTAAGGTTACTTGGTTCCTGTGCCGGATGTCCTATGTCGCAGATGACACTGACGCATTACGTAGAACAGACACTAAAGGAAATGGTTCCTGAGGTAAAAATGGTACAGAACGTTCTCGTTTAAATTTTGTGACATAAACAGGTATTGAACCATAGATTTGAGTATGCAGCCGAGGCTTGAGGCCTCGGCTGCTAGTTTTCATAATTTATACTATTTTCTGGGGTGATTTGATTGAAAAAGCCGGAGATTCTATCCCCGGCCGGGAACATGGAGCGGCTGGAATACGCCATAGCCTACGGCGCCGATGCCGTCTACATAGGGGGGCGCAACTTCAGTCTGCGCGCCAAAGCCGGCAATTTTTCGATCCACGACATAAAAAAAGCCGTTGAAATAGCCCATAGCGCGGGGAAAAAACTTTACATAACGCTCAACATATTCGCAAGAAACAGCGATTTTAGGGAGCTTTCAAACTACGTCGGCGATCTCGCCAATGCCGGTGTCGATGCGGTAATCGTAGCCGACCCCGGGGTTTTGAGCACCGTCAAAGCGGTTGCCCCACAGTTACAAATTCACATCAGCACTCAAGCGAACGTTACCAACACCGCTGCCGTTGATTTCTGGGCATCCCAGGGCGCGTCAAGAGTCGTTCTGGCCCGTGAGTTGACCGCCCCTGAGATCGCCGAGATTTCAAAAAACGCCACCATCGAGACCGAGGCATTCGTCCACGGAGCCATGTGTATTTCCTATTCCGGCAGGTGCCTGATGAGCAAGTTCCTCGCCGACCGCGACGGCAACCGAGGCGACTGCGCCCACTCCTGCCGCTGGAAATACCACCTGGTAGAAGAGAAGCGCCCGGGGCAGTACCACGAGATTCAAGAGGATGAAAGAGGCACATACTTCTTCAACTCAAAAGACTTGGCGCTAATCGGGCATATCCCCGAACTCATGCAATGCGGCCTCGCAAGCCTTAAAATCGAAGGCAGGATGAAGACCACCCATTACGTTGCCGCAATAACAAAAATATACCGAAAAGCCGTTGACCGCTACTTCGATAACCCAGATAATTATAGGCCTGATCCGGAGTGGTTCGAAGAAATCGAAAAGGTAAGCCACCGCCGGTATTCAACCGGCTTCTTCCTTGGCGACAAAGGGGAAGAGATTCTCGATTGCGCGCGGTATGAGAAGTCGCATGATTTTGTCGGCGTTGTTGAAGGGTACGATAAGAGCAACGGTCTGGTGATCGTGTCGGTCAGGAACAGGCTTAAGACAACCGAACCAATCGAAGTACTGAGCCCGAACAACCTGATAAGCGACTATCTGATACCGGAAATGTTCACCGTACAAGAAGGTGAAATAGGCGGCCCTGTTGAAGTCTCACATGCCGGGTTTAAGGTAGGCATACCTTCACCGGAGCCGTGGCCCGAGTTCGCAATTCTTCGACGAGCGGTAGATATAAAGTAAGAAAGTAGTAAAAAAGTAGTAATAAATAGTTAAAAGTAGTGAGGTAATCAGTGTTGGCAAAGTTATTCCCAGATCATTACTATAATTCGATCTTCGATATAAACCTGGAGGATTTAAAGCAAGACGGGATTAAAGGGATTATCCTCGATCTCGACAACACTATCGTCGCCCGCAATAGCTCGGTTGCCACCGAGGAGCTAAAGGGGTGGCTCCAGAAAGTCGAGGCAGAGGGATTCAAGGCTTGTATCCTATCCAATAACTGGAAGCAGCGGGTAACCGGAGTAGCCGCTCAGGTGAATCTGCCGCTTGTAGCAAGGGCCGCCAAACCGAGAAAAGGTGCGTTCATACGCGCGATGGAAGTCCTCGGAACCCGTGACGACCAGACGGTTGTAGTTGGCGATCAGATATTTACCGATGTCTTCGGCGGCAATCTTGCGGGTTTGCACACCATCCTCGTCATGCCGATGAGTAACCATGAAGCGTTCCATACAAGGTTTCTTCGCCAACTTGAAAAGCTGGTTATCAAACGCTGGCAAAAACACGGCCTGCACAGCTCATAGTCTAATAGCTATAGTTGTTAGCGTGCGGGTGTAAGATAGTAATTCTACTCGCTCGCGAAGTCGATCGTTACAAGGGAAGCTAAATGAAAGAAATAAACGGCGCAACAAAAGTAACAGGCATAATTGGATATCCGTTAACCTATACATTCTCGCCGCCCATGCACAACAAGGCGTTCGAGGCGCTCAACCTCAACTACAGGTACCTTCCGTTCGTGGTCGAGCCGAACGCTCTTGAAAATGCCATCGAGGGGATAAAGTCCCTGAATATCCGGGGAATAAACGTAACCATGCCCCACAAGGAAGCCGTAATCGATCTCCTTGACGAACTCTCTGCTGAGGCCGAAACCATCGGCGCGGTCAACACTATAAATAACGATAACGGTCGCCTTATCGGCTACAATACCGATGCCGGAGGTTTCCTTAAATCTCTCAAAGAGGAATCCTTCAATCCGGCCGGGAAAACAGCAATAATTCTAGGCACAGGAGGCGCGGCGAAAGCGGTAGCGGTTGCGCTTGCCCAGGCCGGTGCGGCAAGCATCGTAATAATAGGTAGGTCGGGCAATAAGGCCGAGGCCATTACGTCCAGCCTTATCTCTAATTTCCAGGAAATATCAGGAAAAACGCTCACATTCAGGGATAACCTCGCCGATATTTTCCAAATAGGAGAACTAATAGTAAATGCAACGCCTGTTGGTATGAAGGAAAGCGGAGATCTCCTACCAGTACCTTTAGAGTTTATAAACGCATCGCACTTTGTTTACGATCTTATTTACACACCACTTGAAACCGCACTAATTAATGGAGCACGGCATAAAGGAGCTAAGGCTGCAAACGGGCTTGGTATGCTCTTATACCAGGCGGCCTCGGCCTTCGAGATTTGGACTGGTACCTCCGCACCTGTTGAAGTAATGCGTCAGGCGTTAATCCAAGGTTTAAAGAGCGGAGATAGACCAGATAATGCTGAAGAGGAAAATAGGCGAGTTCCTACTTGATGCCGGAGTAATTACACAAGACCAACTCAGTGAGGCCATAGGTACTTCAAGCAACCAGGAAGACGTGGACCGAAAACTGATCGACCTCGGCTATGTTTCCGAATCGGACATAGCGAAAAACCTTGCTAAACAATTAAACCTCAGCTTCGTTGACCTCGGCGCATACGAGGTTAACACCCAAGCCACCGCGCTTATCTCAAGCGAGCAAATCCATCGCTATAAGGTGCTTCCGATAGAATTTGAAGATGACCGTCTCGTCGTCGCGATGGCCGATCCGACAAATATTTTTGCCATCGACGATCTGCACGTCATGACCGGCTATGAAATCATTCCGGTCGTCGTTTCCGAAAACGATCTCCAATCCGCTATCGATAAGTACAGCACCAGCGATGATATTGTCGAAGAGGCGATTGAAAGTATCAACGATGACGCTGCTAGCGAAAGCGAGATTGCGGCTGAAGAAAAAGAGGCCGCGGGTGCTCCCATCGTAAAGCTGGTCAACATGATCGTTACCGAAGCGGTTCGAGATAGGGCCAGCGACATATTCATCGAACCGCAGGAAAAAGACGTAAGAATCAGGTGCCGGATAGATGGTGTGCTTCATGAAGTCATGCGCTCGCCGAAACATATTCAAGCCGGAATCATCTCACGAATTAAAATTATGGCAGGCCTCGATATCGCGGAGCGCCGCCTCCCTCAAGACGGCCGTTTCGGGTTAGTAATCGATAAACGACCGATCGATTTCCGGGTCGCCACGCTACCAACCATACATGGCGAGCAGGTAGTTCTCAGGGTGCTGGAAAAAGAAAGCATAATGATGAACCTCGACGAACTCGGGTTTTTATCGGGTTCGCTCGATATGTTTAAGGAGTCGTTCACCAAGCCCTATGGCGCAATCCTCATTACCGGACCAACAGGAAGCGGCAAGACAACGACGCTTTATTCCGTTCTTAACTTGCTTAACTCAAAAGAGAAGAACCTTATTACGGTAGAAGACCCGGTTGAATATCGTTTGCCCAACATAAGCCAGGTCCAGGTCAACACAAAAACCGGTCTATCATTTGCCGGCGCTTTACGATCCATACTACGCCAGGACCCGGATATCGTTATGATAGGCGAGATCAGGGACGAGGAGACCGCTCTTATCGCAGTCGAATCAGCGCTTACCGGTCACCTTGTTCTCTCAACGCTCCACACGAACAACGCTCCGGCAACGCTGACCAGGCTTGTTGAGATGGGGATAGAGCCGTTTTTAGTATCGTCAGCGGTAGATTGCATTGTATCACAGCGCCTTGCCCGCAAGCTCTGTACGCGCTGTCGAGAACTCTTTACACCTACGCAAGAGGAGTTAATCGAGGCCGGTTATACGATCGATGGCAGCGAGCCAACCGAGATTTACCGAGCGCGTGGCTGCAAACGCTGCGGCAATACCGGCTACCACGGACGCATAGGCCTCTACGAGATCATGACCATGACAGAAGGAATAGAACGGCTCCTTGTTGAAAACGCATCGCCCGAAGAGATTACCGAACTCGCGCTCGCCGAAGGCATGCTAACGTTACGAAAAGACGGCCTCGAAAAGGTTCGTTCCGGCCTGACTTCGATAGAAGAAATTTTAAGGGTTACCGTATAGAACCGTTACAGGAATAGATTATGCTGAAAGAAAAATCCGACGAAATACTTGCGAACATACTGGTAAAAAAAGGCATACTCTCGCACGACGACCTGGAGAGAGTCGAAGAAAGTATCGATTGCGATACCTCACTGGCGCAAGCCTTGGTTAACGAAGGCTTGCTTGATGGCGACACTATAACCGAACTGCTGGGGTCGAGCGACTTTAACTTCGTCGATCTTAGCGAATACCACATAAACGTCTCAGCCACCTCGATATTGCCCGAGACGTTCGCCAGGCGATACAACGTTCTACCTATAGATTTTGAAAGGGACAAACTCGTCGTTGCCATCGCAGACCCGACAAATGTTGTAGCCCTGGATGACCTGCAAATGATTACCGGCTACGAAATAAAAGCGGTGGTCGCGCTTGAAGATGAGATAAAGATAGCCCTCAACCGCTACTATAGAGCAACAGAAGCCGTCAAAGACCAGGTAGATACCCTGCGCCTACTAGAGGATTCCCGAGGGGGAATAAGCGGCCTCCGAGAAGTATCCGAAGAAGCCCCGGTCATCAAGCTTGTCAACATGATCATCATAAAGGCTATCAACGAGCGTGCAAGCGATATTCATGTCGAACCTCAGGAAAAAGAGCTGCGCATACGCTACCGCGTAGACGGTGTGCTCCACGAGTCCATGTGCTCACCAAAACAAATCCAGGCGGGCGTTATCTCCAGGCTCAAAATTATGGCCGGCCTCGACATCGCCGAAACCAGGATACCCCAGGACGGCCATTGCGACCTTATGGTCGCAGGTAAAATGATAGATTTCCGGGTATCAACTCTGCCGACTATTTACGGAGAGAGGGTTGTCCTTAGGATACTGAGAAAAGAAAGCATCCTGATCGATCTCGACGATCTTGGTTTCTTGCCCGAAAGCCTTAATAAGTTTAAGTCTTCATTCAACAGGCCCTATGGTGCGGTTTTTGTAACGGGCCCAACAGGAAGCGGCAAGTCGACAACGCTGTACGCAGCACTAAATATCCTAAATAACAGCGCAAAGAATATCATCACCGTCGAGGATCCGGTCGAGTACCGCCTTCCGGGCGTCAACCAGATACAAGTAAATTCAAAAACGGGCCTGACTTTTGCCAGGTGCCTCAGGGCGATCCTTAGATCATCACCCGACATAGTTATGGTGGGCGAGATAAGGGATAAAGAAACGGCCCAAATTGCAGTAGAAGCCGCACTTACCGGGCATATGGTTCTCTCGACACTACATACAAACGACGCCCCCGGCGCCATTACCAGGCTCACCGAGATGGGCACAGCGCCATTCCTGATAGCGTCTGCAATCGAGTGCATCCAGGCCCAAAGGTTGGCACGACGTCTGTGCCCGGCGTGCAAGGAGGAATACGAGCCCCCAATCGATGCCCTCACAAGGATCAACTTCCCGATGGAAGGCGAAGAACCTTTAAAACTCTATCGCCCAAAAGGCTGCCCCAGATGCAACGGCACCGGCTACAAGGGCCGGGTGGGTATTTATGAAGTCATGGTTCTCAGCGAAACCATTAAAGACTTATGCGTCAAACGGGCGACCGCCGATGAAGTCAAGCGCGTCGCAATCGCCGAGGGCATGAGGACTCTCCGCCAAGACGGCTTCGAAAAAGTTCGCACGGGCATGACCTCCCTTGAAGAAATCATGCGCGTCATAATCTAGCCATCAGCTTTCAGCGCTCAGCCATCAGCTTTTATGTGGGTCTAGAATGCGGGCTTTAGTTAGCAGTTAGCAGTAGGCAGTTAGCAGTTAGCAGTAGGCGGTTAGCAGTTAGCAGTAGGCGGTATGCAGTTAAGAACCAGGGTTCACTAGCTGTCATTCTGAATGAAGCGATAGCGAAGTGAAGAATCGAGAGAGCACTCAGCATTATTAGAAGCATGAGGGTTTAAGCTTAGATAAAGCATATTTTAGATAAAGGTTTTAGCTGAATGCTGATAGCTGATAGCTGAGAGCTTTAGCTCTCAAGCCGCTACTAAACCCGTCCGATAGGTAACTAGATTCCTTTTAAGAATATCCGGGAGGTTTTACGTTGCTTGATATTAATGATTTGTTGATGCAGGTACTAGAAAGAAAAGCATCAGACTTGCACATTACGGCAGGGACACCCCCAATGGTCAGGGTCCACGGCGATCTTCAGGCGCTCGATTACCCAAAGCTGACGCCAAACGATACTAAGGAACTTATCTATAGTATCCTTACCCAGGACCAGAGGGAGCAGCTCGAGAGAAACTGGGAGTACGACTTTTCTTATGGGCTCACCGGCCACGCAAGGTTCAGGGTAAACGCATATTACCAGAGAAGCAGCGTAAGCGCCGCCTTCAGAATTATCCCCGTAGAGATAAAATCACTGGACGATCTGGGGCTTCCGCAATCGCTCGAGTTGCTCGTAAGGCGTCCGCGAGGACTAGTCCTGGTTACAGGCCCGACCGGTAGCGGTAAGTCAACAACACTGGCGACGCTCCTCAACATCATCAACGAAAACAGGTCATTCCACATAATTACAATCGAGGATCCAATCGAGTACCTGCACACACATAAACAATCTATCGTTAACCAAAGGGAAGTCGGATCGGATACTAAATCCTTCGCCAACGCCCTTAAATACGTTCTTCGCCAAGACCCGGATGTCATACTTGTCGGTGAGATGAGGGATATGGAGACGATTTCGGCGGCATTGACTGCGGCCGAAACCGGTCACCTCGTCTTCTCAACGCTCCACACGCAGGATGCGCCGCAGACCATCGACAGGATCATCGACGTTTTCCCGCCGCACCAGCAGCAACAGATACGAATCCAGCTGGCCGGTACATTACAGGGAATCGTCTGCCAGCAGCTACTGCCGACGGTTGACGGCGCGGGACGCTGTGTCGCTTACGAAATCCTTATGCCGACGCCGGGCGTCAGAAACATGATCCGCGAAGCGAAGACGCACCAGATATATAACGCCATGCAGACGGGCTCCAAGCATGGAATGGTAACTATGGACCAGTGCCTTGCCGATCTGCATAGATATGGCAAGATAACATTCGAAATGGCGGTACAAAAAGCATCCGATCCAAACGATCTGAGGCAACTTCTCGGAAGGACCGCTTAACAACTGATTATGCAACTAACGGACAGCATAAACGAGGTACATTATGCCAACAACATTCACGTATAAGGTAAGGGACGGCGGGGGAAGCCTGCTAAACGGCCAAATCGACGGCGATAACTTAACGATGGTCGCAAACAAACTCAGGCAAACCGGCTATATCGTCATCGAGCTTAAAGAAAAAAGCCTGGCCCAAAGGGATATAAACCTGCCATTCGGCAACAAAGTAAAATCAAAAGACCTGACGGTATTCAGCCGCCAATTCGCAACAATGATCAACGCCGGCTTATCCCTAACAAAATGCCTGGCAATCCTCGCCGAACAGACTGAAAGCAAACCATTAAAAGCGGTGACTAGCGAAGTCCTTAAAGACGTCGAACAGGGCAAGGGACTTTCAGATGCAATGGCGAAACATCCGAAAATATTCCCACCCATATATATTAATTTGGTAAGAGCAGGCGAGACGGGCGGTGTTCTCGATGAAGTCCTCATGAGGGTCGCCGAGCACTTTGAAAAAGAAGCATCCATAAAGGCAAAGATCAAATCGGCCATGGCCTACCCAACCGCCATGTTCTCGTTCTCGATGATCATCACTTTTGTGCTTATAACCTTCATTGTGCCGCTGTTTGTAAAAATGTTCGACGATATGGGTGGCGAACTTCCACTTCCAACAAAGATCCTTCTTGGCGCAAGCAACTTCATGCGCTCAAGCTGGTTCATCATTATCCCCGCCTTAATCGGCCTGCGGTATTTGTATAAACGCTACAACAACACACCTAATGGCAAGATGAAAATAGATGCCTTTAAGCTCCGCTTGCCGATTTTCGGTGCTTTAGCAAAGAAAATGGCTGTATCCAGGTTTAGCCGAACGCTCAGCACCCTAATGGCCAGCGGCGTTCCTATACTTCAGGCGCTTGATATCGTAGCCGACAGTGCCGGAAACGCGGTTGTCACAGATGCGGTCAAGAATGCCCGAAGCAGCATTAAAGAAGGCGAAACGATCTCGAAACCTTTAGCCGGAAGCAAGGTATTTCCGGCAATGGTTGTTCAAATGATAGCCGTCGGCGAAGAAACCGGCGCCCTCGACACCATGCTCAAGAAGATTGCCGACTTCTACGACGAGGAAGTCTCTAATACCGTAGATGCACTAACGTCAATCCTTGAGCCGATGATGATCGTGGTAATGGGCATTTTAATCGGTGGCATTATCGTCAGTCTCTACTTGCCGATGTTCCAGGTCATCACCTTGATTAAATAGGACAGACATCTCTATGCGAAGTTAGCAATCGATAACCAGCTAAATGGTAATTATTGCAAAATTATTACTAAAGTAAGTTGGCCTGCAACCGATATATAAGATACAAAAACGTCTTTTGTAATGAAAAAGGAATCCTACCGCAAGGTAACAAATGCCTTTTTCTTTTAAATAAGACCGACCGCTTTAAGACTTCTGATAAGGAGGTGAAAAAATGAGATTCTTCCGCAATGAAAAAGGTTTTACCCTTGTTGAGTTGATGGTAGTTATCCTTATTATTGGTATTTTGGTGGCTATTGCCGTACCGATCTTTAACAACGCCAGGGCTTCCGCTTGGCAGAGGACATGCCAGGCTAATCTGAGGACGCTTGATGGCGCCGTACAGACATACGCTGCAGATAATCCAGGAGCTACCTTCCCACAAAACTATACTGACCTGGAAAACGCTCTAAAGGGTAAATACGTAAAAGAGATGCCGCACTGTCCTCAAGACAGTTCTAAGGATTATGTAGTCACGCCAGCTTCAGGCAATACATTGCCTCCGATAATTTCATGCCCTAACGACAGTGCTACTCACAAGTATCCGTAAAACATAGCCGGAAGGCTATCGAAAAAGAGCGGCAAGAAATTGCCGCTCTTTTGTTTTTTTGGTTTTGCCGATAACAAGACTATCTTAACCATTCTAGGAGATAAAGTTGGAACAGAGACTCGATAATACACCTATAAAAGCAAGCAAAACTTGCTCCTACGTCGAGACAATCAATTCCACGATTAGGTTTTTTCTATATCTTCTGGTTGTGATCATACCGTTAGCAATTTCCCCCTCATCGCTTAACCAGGCGTTATCGCTAAAGTACTTACTCTTCAAGTTGGTCACAGCGGTAGTAATCTGTGTTTATCTAACGATGATAGTTCTTAGGGGCGCTAAGATACGAGTTAGCGGCTTAGAGTTACCTCTCGCGATATTTCTAATCTTCATGGGTATCGCAACCATGCTTTCCGCCAATATTCATACGAGTATAGAAGGTAGTTACATCAGGTATGATGGGTTCTTAAGCTATCTGATCTGCGCCGCCTTATTCTTTGCCGCGACACAATCATTTTTTATTTCCGGGCAGGTAGAGACTATAGTAAAGCTTAGCATAGCAACAGCGACAATTGTCTCAGTCTACGGTGTTGCTCAAAGCCAAGGGTGTGACCCGATCCCATGGGGTGTGATGATGTTTGAGAAGACAAGAAGCTTCTCTACGTTTGGAAACCCTGTAATATTAAGCGGATATCTGTCTCTTATGTTTCCACTTGCTATAGCCCTCCTTAAAAAAAGTAAGTCCTCTGTGGATAAGCTACTTTATTCAGTGGCGGTAACAGCAATAGCGCTTTGTCTTGTTACCACGATGAGCAGGGCCGCCTGGATGGGGGGCATTATAGGACTTGTGCTGGTGGTTGCTGGACTAGCGCAAAAGAAACGTTTCAATATCCGAATGGCGGCAGCCCCGACTGTCATCAGCATAGTAGTTATATCTCTTGCTTCAATGGCTATAGGATTACCGACGGTAGCCCACAAGGCCACATCGACGTTCGGCTTCAGCGGAAGCGTTGATAGTAGACTTCTTATGTGGGGGACAGCGCTGAAGATGATTCCTCAAAGACCTCTCTTTGGGTTTGGCCCTGATGTGTTGGACTTGGTATTTCCCCGGTATGAGATTCCCGGTCTGCTTAAATACAATGGCTCAGCCGCTATCGATAATGTGCATAATGCATTCTTGCAGTTGGCGTTGACCGCTGGTATTCCTGCCCTAATCGCCTTTATAGTAATTCTTGTAGTTGTATTTATTAAAGCTTTGAGAGAAATCAAGCGGTCTCAGTCGGTTTCTCCAATTACGGTAGGGCTGGTTGCAGGAATAATAGCATTTCTGGCGCAGAGTCTAACCGGTGTGACAGGGATTGCGACATCAGGATTTCTTTGGTTAAATATGGGGCTTTTGGCTTCGATATGGGCTGAGCCAAAGATCGAACTCAAGCCAGTAACGGGCTTTGCGAAATATCCGCTACTATCTTCGATTATCGTTGTCGGGATAATTGGCGTTGTTCTATCGATAAGGCCTTTTATTAGCGAAAATGCGCTCGGTCAAGCCTGGTTGGCAACACAGCATGGCGACTCCAGGGCGGCCGAGAGTTTCTATAAAAAAGCCATTGTATATAATCCCCAGGATGATAAAGCCTACAGCGGTTTTGGTATCATGCTTGCTTATGAAGGCTATGCTTTGAAAAATATGAGGTTATGGTCAGAAGGCATGAACTACCTCAAAGGGTCTACGCAGCTATCTTCGCACAATCGAGAGAACTATACTTTGCTCGGTCTTGGCTACCTTTACGGAGGTAAAGTTTTTGATGAGCGCAATTTCCGCTATGCAGTAACCAGCCTTGAAAAAGCTGCCGAGCTTGGCCCAAATAATTACACGACGAGAGATCTTCTTGGGATGGCATACCTGGAGGCAGGACGCATGGAGGAGGCGAAACATAACCTCTTGATGGCACTTAGAATTAATCCAAATGATCCTCAAACCCATTATCATATGGGTCGATATTATGAAAAAGCCGGGCACAAAGAAGACGCTCTGTGTGAGTATATTGCCGCCGTTATGATAGATAAAAATTACAAGGATGCAAAAACTGCGTATGAGAGGCTGATTAAACGTGGAAATGACTAGTTTTTTGGACTCAGAGATTAAACATGTTAAGGCCAAGAAAATCGCACTCGGCATAATTGTAGCTGTTATTATTATAACTGCCTTCGTTGTTGACCGGTATATAAATGCGGACAGGGTGTATTACCTGGCAGTTCATCAGCAGGAAGAAGGCAATGTAGTCGAGGCAAAAAAAGGCTATGAAGATGCCCTGCACATGAATCCTTGGCACGCAGATGCAAATTATCAGCTTGGTATCCTTCTGAGTAGAGAGGGCAAAACATCCGAGGCCGTCAAACTGATACAACGCGCATTGCAATTGAAAGACGAACCGGATTATTACGTTGGCTTGGGACACCTCTACCTAAACAAGCTCAAAGACGCGAGCCGTGCTGAGGCGAGTTTCCGCAAAGCATACGACCTTGACCCTAAGAACTACTATGCTTGTTCTATGCTTGGCAATCTAGCGGAACGGCGCCACAATAACGACAAAGCGATTCAATATTATGAACAAGCGATTCGACTCGACCCACAGTTGACAGCCTGCTATAAGAATCTTGCGGCAATTTATGATGCAAAGGGTATGACTGGCAAAGCGGGCGAGTACTGGCGGGATGTTCTCAGGATAAACCCTAAAGACGAGGATGCGAAGGCGTACTTTAAGGTCGGGAAATCGGCTAACTAATCGGAGCGAACCATGGATTATTTTTATACCATCGCATTCTTTATATTCGGCGCTGTTATAGGCAGCTTCGTAAATGTCTGCGCGTATAGGATTCCAAAAGGCGAATCCATCGCATATCCGCCTTCGCATTGCCCTAGTTGCGGCGAAGCCATACGCTATGCCGACAATATTCCGGTTGTAAGCTACCTCATATTGGGCGGAAAATGCAGGAGCTGTGGCTCAAGGATAAGCCTGAAGTATCCAATTATAGAACTATTAACAGGAGCTTTATGGGCTATAACCTATTCCCGTTTCGGCCTCTCGCTTGAACTTGGTTACGGGCTATTCTTCATAACCATACTTATTGTGTTATCAGCCATCGATTACGACATAAAGATAATCCCCAACAAGGTGCTTATCCCGGCAATGATTATAAGCGCGTTGTTGCTGGTCCTCTATCCACTAAATATCAAGACGATACCGCTCATCGAAAACCTGAGTTCCGGTTGGGCCATCGGCGGGTTTTTTGTAGGCGGCGGGCTTCTCTATCTAATAGCTATAATGGCCCGCCTGTTCTTCAAAAAGGACGCGATGGGCGGGGGAGACATCAAGCTGGCGGCATTTATCGGCCTTTACCTGGGCGGGTACGTACTATTAGCGCTTTTCATCAGCTTCGCCTTAGGGGCGATAGTTGGAATCGTGATGATTTCAAGGGACAAAAAGAGCGCCAAGGAAATGATCCCCTTCGGCCCCTTCATGGCCGCCGGCTCTATCCTTACCATCTTCTTCGGCCCCCAGCTTTGGTTGGGGTATTTGAGTATAGCGGGTCTTTCCTAAACTCCTTCTGATCGCCTGGCCAGACCAGCCGTTGTACAGGTGCAAACTTCTTAAGTGACATCACCCAGCAACCGATACATATAGTAGCAAAAAAGGAGATTTGATATGCCTTTCCTAAACCGTTCAGTTGATAAGCTGCGGGAAGAGAGGGCTTTTGGCATTGTTGAAGCACTAATGGCGATGACGTTAATGTCGTTAGTGCTCATCGCGTTACTTGGGCTCTTATCCGCGAGCGTAAAAGCCATCACGAGCAGCAAGCTCTCTACCATAGCAACCCAAATAGTAAACGAGCGCATGGAGCAGGTTAGATCAATGTCGTATGCTGAAGTGGGTTTAACCACCGACACAATAGAGAACGCCTCTGATCCCACCGGTTATCTTCATCCTGAGACGCGAACGGCTTCGGGTGTTCAGTTCACGATAAACTACCGTGTTAAATGGGTGGATGAAACATCAACGGCGAGCACTGAGGATTACAAGCAAGTGTGGGTGAATGTGTCATGGCTCGAGCGGGGCACAACAAGAACGGTAAGCGCGAGCACATTCATTAAAGATAAGCCGACCCAATATGAGCCGCCTACTGTTAATTTTGATAGCGAAACTGCGGCCGACGGCATGATATTCGGTCCGAGCTATACACAGATTCCCCTTAGAGCAACCGGAACAGATGGCGAGAATGACCTTGTTCTTTTGCGCTTTTATATTGGAGGAATAACTCCTGCAGGCGGAATTTACCAGTTTAATCCAACGTACTCCTATCAGAACGATATCCTGCAATGGGACCCGAACGTAACTACGGTTGATTCAAGCGGCGCAACTTCATATACATGGGATGACGGCATTTATGAAGTTATGGTCGAAGTATGGGATTCTCATGGCTTAAGGGATGCTAAGAGTATTTTCTGGACGCTTGATCGGTTTCCACCGATATGGGACCCGGGAAATCCCGAAAGCCTAAGCACCCAGCTGATGAGCGATTCAAGCATTAAGCTGGCATGGAACAGCGCAATTGATGGTAGGGATAGCGTAGATAAATACAACATTTACAGAAAAGAGTCCAGCGATGTCACATTTACCGCAGTTGCAACGAATATCACGGGTACCGACTATACCTGCACGGGGCTAACCGAATGGAAGACATACCAGTTTTATGTGGCAGGTGTAAGCCCGCTCGGATATGAGGCAACCATGACGGGCGATATTGTATCCGCGACCACCCCGTTCTGGATTAGCGGGACGTCCTCAAAATACAAAATCCATGGCGATAATTATTACAAAGTTGACCTTAGCTGGCACGACCCGCTGTCGATGGTTCCACCTGTATCGGTTAATCACTTTAACATATACCAAACCGTAAATGGAACTGAGACTATGATACACACCAATACCGGAAGCCAGCTTACGTATACGGATGATCTCTTATCGGCTAATACCCAGTATAAATATGAAGTAAGGGCTTATAGCAGCAGTGACGATAGCGTGTTATTAAACACGAGCACAATCATTTATGTGACGACGCCAAGCTAGGGGCTATGATGGTTAAATTAACCGCTTTAATTAAAAACGAAAAAGGGACGACGCTTGCCGAGCTAATTATTTACGCTGTGATACTGGTTGCTATACTGGCTGCTTCATATACGGTGTATGAGGGCTCGGAGGCCATATATGCGTCCTCAAGCGGGCAGGCCGATGCCCAAAGAAGCGCGAGGCTGGCGCAGGCTCAAATGACAAAGAATATCAGAATGGCCGAGAGCTTTGTAACGGCCGATGATACATCGATTAGCTTGAGGGCTGATATTGATGATGACAACATGTGGGATACGGTGAATTACTACACGCAAAACGGAAGCCTCTACACTAAAGTAAATAACGGTACGGCAAAGCAAATAGCGACAGGGGTTCAAAACGATGCGCTGAATCAGCCGCTTTTTATCTACTACAACATCCATTTTGCACCGATAACAACGGACACAGCCTCTAGAAAAACTAAAAGCTACCAGATTGAGGTTAATCTGATAATCGACACCGACGTAAACAGACCCCCTGATGCATATACATTGACTTCAAAAGTCATGCTAAGGAACCGTGAATAAGGAGTCTTTAATGATTAAGCGTGTTATAAAAGACGAGCAAGGTATAGCGATGGTAGTGGTGGTCGGCTTGATGCTTATAATCACCGTTCTTGCGTTTGGCTTGATCGCGGTTTCTGAGAGTGATCTTAAGCTGTCTGCGCGTGACCAAGATTCCATGCAGGCGCTGCATATTGCCGAGGCCGGTATCCAAAAGGCGCTATGGCAACTGGAGCAATACGGTAACAGTATACCGACACCGACATTCAGCGTGCCCGTCGGAAACGGCATTGCCCAGGTAAATGCCATGCAGGATAGCGGTTCCCAATGGTACTGGACGATTGAGTCAAGCGGTACGTGTGGTCAATCTCATCGAAAAATTAAAGTCACGGTATTTAACTTCTCTCTTTGGAATCTAAATATGGGCCTTGGAGAAGACAACTCGCTGGCATCTGGTGGTAACGGCCTTCTTGGAACGACTTCGATTGATGGGCCGTTTTATGTTAGGGGAAACGTCCAGCTTACGGGTAACTCGAGCATCATGGGCGGGCCGTTTTTTATTAAGACGGGTTCTCTTGTGTTTATGGATAACGGCTCAAACCTCGGCACTGAAAGTTCTCCGGTAGCTGCCTATATCGAGCCGGCGGATGGAAATGAAGATATCCTCGATAAACACGGAGACCCCTTAAACCCGGGCGACCCGCAGGTTAAAGTTAGTCAGCTTTCAAACCAGTGCCCGGATATTAAGCTGCCACCGCTCGATACGTTAAACACTTACAGAACGACCGCCACAAACGAATCGCTGGCGGATACTTCCTCAGCCACAACATATGTCGAGGAAGGTTGGGGTACGACGCATTCTGAGGGCTATAAAGTGTTGGATGACAATACAAGCAATACAAACGCTGATGTGGGTGCGAGACATATATATAAGCTCAATAGCTCAATCGATAACTTCGGCTCCACAACCGGTTTCGGGTGGGATGCGGCAAACCATAAGCTTTACGTTAACGGTACGGTGTTTGTAGATGGTAACCTGACGATAGGTGACAATGAGAATAGCGAGATCACCTATTACGGCAGGGGAACGATCGTTGCAAACGGAAACATAACGATAAACGGTAAGTTACGGCCTCCTTATGATGCGATCAAAGACGCATATGACATCAACGGCACGCATGTTCTCGGGTTGGTTACAGACGAAAGCATTGAGATAAACATATCCGGCTCCGGTTCATGTGATCGCAATAGCCCCGACGTAAGCGGCGCGTTCTTTGCGTCCAAAGAGGTCAAGATAACGCATAACAACACCACGTTCGTCGGCAGCATGATAGCCGGTGTGTTAAATATTGCCGATGGTACCAATAACAGCCACTTGTTTACAGATCCAAGCTTACCGGATTTTTTGCCGCCGTCCTTGCCAGGTAGTACGAAGTTCCTGGCAATGACGTCTTCCTGGAGAGAAGTCCCGTAAATGCTTGTCGCACTATTTGCTTAAAGTCTAATCGGTGTGTCTAATCCCTAAAGCATTATTACGGTTTACCGATGTAAAGAAAGATGGTTGCCGAGCGTTCATAGCGTATGGCAGCTACGCCCCGTCCCATTTTTGTAATTGAAATACTAATGGTCAAACCTTAGATGTAGGAGGTAGGTTTTGGGATTGCTTGGCTTGGGCAGGGGATCATCCCCAGTCGGTTTAGATATCGGTGGCGGCACATTCAGGCTTGCACAGCTTAAGCCGTCCGCCGACAAATCCGTCCTTATAAACTACGCAACTATAAAGACCCCTGAAGGCCTTGTAAGCGAAGGCGAGATTCTCGATGTCGAGGGTGTCGCGAAGGCGCTTGCCGGTTTTTGGCGTGAGAAGAAGATCTCCGAGAAAAAGGTCGTCGTAGGTGTGGCAAACCAGAAGGTTATCGTCAGGGTTGTCGAGATGCCTTATATGGTTGAATCGGAGCTTAGAAGCGCCATCCAATATCAGATAAACGAGTATATACCGATTCCTGTTGAAGAGGCGATCATTGATATACAAATAATTTCAGAGCATGAGAACAGCCAGCAGGAGAGAATGATGGACGTGCTGGTTGTTGCGGCGCGTAAGGAAATGGTTGAGAATACTGTGGCTGCCCTGGAGAAGGCCGGTCTTAAACCCGTTATCGTCGATGTCTCATCACTGGCGTTTGCAAGGGCGCTTGCTGAGAATACCCCCGAGAGGGTTCTTCAAGAAGAGGACGAACATAAAACCGCTATCGCAATGGTCAATATAAGCTCAAACCTTACGGACATCGTTGTTATTGAGGATGAGATACCGAGGTTTACCAGGGCAAGCAGTATGGGCGGACGTGTCTTTACCGATGCTCTAGTCGAGCAGCTCGGGATGACCTTTGATGAGGCAGAGGACATGAAGAAGCGGATAGGTCTTCCAGCCAGTGCGAACGATGGATCTGATGTTAACGACTCGGATATCTCGGATGTGGTCCAATATAAAGACGCCGTTCAGAATGTCCTTGAGCAGGAGATGATACGGTTTGTCGCAGAGATTAGGAGATCGCTGGATTATTACCTGGTGCAGGCGACGAGGGCCAAAAGCATTGACAAGATTATTATATCCGGCGGTGGAGCTAAGCTTAAGAACCTCCTTCAGTACTTGAAGGACAACTTTCAGATAGAGGTTGAGCTTGGCCAGCCGTTACATAGCGTTCAGCTTAGTAAGAGATTGAAGATTGAGAATATACGGGACGAAGAACTCTCGATGGCTATCTGCCTTGGCCTGGCGATGCGGGGGGTGGCGTAATGATTAAGATTAATATCAACCTGCTGCCCCGCGAAATCCAAGATAAGCGAAGCGGAGAAAAAATGATTATTTTTGCCTTGCTTGCTCTAGTTGGCTTTGCCGGCATTCTTGGCGCTATATATGCGTTTAATTCCTGGCAGATCAAGATGAGCGAGGACAGGCTTGCCATGCTGCAGAATCAGACCGCCAGGATGAATACGACAATAGATGGGCTCAGAGTATATGAGCACAGGCTCCAGGAAATTCAGAGGAGAAAACAGGTCATGGAAAAGGCGGTTGCAGGGCAGATATTCTGGTCGAAAGTTCTTGAAGAAATAATGATCGCGACCCCGAATGACGTGTCATTGGCGTCGCTGAACGGTACTGCCGATGGCATAACATTCGATGGTTCAATCATGGATCCAGAGGATAATCCGGATCAGGGTCACAAGCCGGTTGCGAAGTGGCTCTTGCGTTTGGCGGATATGAAGCCGCAGCCGGATGTTTGGTTAAGCTCGGCCACTAAGGACGAGACAAAACACACGATTCATTTTGCGAATACTATCAAATTTAAAGAATTGCCGACGCTTCCTGCCCCGCCCACGACTTCCGGGAAGTGATTGATATGAATAAATTAGCGATGAAACAGCAAGTCATAATATTGGTAGCGGTATTTGTACTGATTGTTGCGCTTTTCTACGTGTTTGCGTGGAGTCCGCAAGTAGCGAGGCTTGCCGAGTTGGACCAGCAGAGAGCGACGGAGGAGACGAAGCTTGAGACTTCGAAGAGCATGCTGGCCATGCTGGTGCAGGTTCGGCAAAACGCGTCTGAATCTGAATTTGAGCTGGTTAAAATCAGAACTAAGATGCCCAGCCAGCCCGAATTGCCGACGCTTATAGTCGCTTTGCAGAATATAGCCGACGATGCGGGTGTGGACCTTCAATCGATAACACCCGGCATGCCGACCTCCCAGGGAGATTACGGTGAGGTTGCGATCAGTGCCTCGGTATCAGGTAGTTATGTTTCGATTATCGACTTTTTAAAGCGACTGGAGAAAGCATCCAGGGAGCTACGGGTGAATACGATAAATGTTGCGACCGGTCAAAACTATCCTGATTTGGATGTAAAGCTGGCTATGAGCGCGTTTACGATGAATGATACGACGCAAACGGCACCGGCTGTGCCGTCGCAGAATGCCGCAGTTTCTCAAACCGCAACGGCGGCTAACTAACCAAGGTGATGTAGATGAAACTTAAATCAGAGTTATCAGTAGAGAAAATAAAAGAAATGATCAAGACGCCTAAGGGTAAGGGTGCCGCCGCAGGGTTACTGCTGGTCGTGGTGCTCCTGGTCGTGTTGGTGGTATCGACGCTTGCATTTCCAACGCCTGGTGGGCCATCTACCAATGTGGCGGTTCAAAAACCAGTAATAAAACCCGCAGTTAGGGTATCTAGCACACAGACGTCCTCTTCAGTGGAAGGCACAGCCTCTACAAGCACGACCACGGCGAATTCTACCGGCACGGTAAACTCTACTGATACCGTGGAGATCGAGCCCGATATAACAGGCTACAGGGACCCATTTACTCCGCTCTCAGAGCCGACCACTACGGTAAGCGATACTAGCGGCGCGGGTTTCCTGGGCGGCGTACAGGTCGGGCAGAGTGCTGATACTACACCAAGCTCGAACTCACTCGCCCTGAAAAGTATTGCCGATATAAGTGGTGTAAAGTATGCAACCGTTATATACAAAGCACAGGAGTATACGGTTCAGGAAGGGGATCAGATTGCGGGTTCGCCTTTCAAAGTAACCGATATCGGTGATGGCAGTATATCGCTTCTCTACGGCGATGATAGACTGACGTTGCAGGTTGGCGATGAGATTATTAAATAGGATAAAAGCCCGGAGCCTGAATCGATGGGGCTCTGGTTAAGGATATTTTAATCGATGTTTAAACTTAACGCCCGGTTTGCCGGGCTTTTGTTTTATGTCTGTTAGTGGAGATAGGCAGTATGATAAGTTATACTTATTGGAAAATAATCTGGAGGGAAGAGCTGAGTGATAAGGTACGTAACGGCCGGTGAATCGCATGGTCCTGCTTTGTTTGCGATTATTGAAGGGGTTCCGGCCGGCCTTGGGATAAAGGTAGATACGATAAATAAGGAGCTGGCCCGAAGGCAGTTAGGGTTTGGTAGAGGCGGGCGTATGCAGATAGAGACCGATACGGCTCAAGTGTTGAGCGGTGTGAGATTTGGTAAAGCGCTTGGCTCCCCTATAACGCTTAAGGTCGATAACCGGGATTGGAAGAACTGGCTGGAAAGGATGTCGGTTGAGGAAATATCGGGTAAGGCTGAAGTGGTAACACAGCCGCGACCGGGGCATGCCGACCTGAGCGGAGTTTTGAAGACCGGACAAAAGGATATACGAAATATTCTTGAGCGCTCGAGCGCACGGGAAACTGCGGCGAGGGTTGCTGCGGGCGCTGTTGCTAAGTTATTGTTGGCGGAGTTCGGGATACAGGTAGTAAGCCATGTTATATCTATCGGTGATGTCGAGGCGAACACTGAGAAGCTGCCGCTACCGGATGATCTTGAGCGGATAGACAGGTCTCCTGCCAGGTCTTTTGATAAAGAGGCTACCGGCAGGATGGTCGAGTTGATAGAAAAAATACGCAGCGCTAAGGATACGATCGGCGGCGTGTTTGAGGTTTTGGTGTACGGGTGCCCTCCCGGCCTTGGGGGTTATGCCTCGTGGGAGGAGAAGCTTGATGGGAATATTGCACGTGCTCTGATGTCTATCCAGGCGATTAAGGGTGTTGAGATAGGCGAGGGATTCGATGTGTCGGCAAAGCCGGGGTCGCTGGCGCATGATGAGATATTTTACGAGAAAGGGCGCGGGTATTACCGGAAGACAAACAGGGCCGGCGGTATCGAGGGCGGCATGACGAATGGCGAGGTTGTGATCGCTAGAGCTGCGATGAAGCCAATTCCCACCTTGATGCAGCCGCTAAAGACCGTTGATATTGCTACTAAGCAGTCGGTGGATGCGGTAAAGGAACGGTCCGATGTGTGCGCGGTTCCCGCAGCGGCGGTTATTGGTGAGGCGGTTGTGGCATTTGAGATTGCTAAGGCCTTGATCGGTAAGTTTGGCGGTGACGCTATGGAGGACACCAAAGCGGCTTATGACCGCTATCTGAAGAGGTTGGAAGTTTGATTAACGTCGCTTTGATAGGGTTTATGGGCTCCGGGAAGACATCTGTCGGGCATGTGTTGGCAAAACGGCTCGGCTATTCGTTTGTCGATACCGACATGTTTATTGAAAAGAGGACCGGCAGGTCTATCCCGGAAATATTTAAAAACGATGGTGAGGAGGCCTTTCGCAGGATTGAGTCGGTGGCGCTTAAGGAAGTCCTTGCCGGCAAGGGAAAGGTTGTTGCCTGTGGCGGAGGAATAGCGTTGCGGGAGGAGAACAGGCTGGAGCTGAAGAGGAGGGCGGTCGTTGTGTACCTCAAGGCCGGGACACCGGAGCTGTTCAGGCGTGTAGGTGAAACAGGTGAGCAGCGCCCGCTTCTTAATGTCGAGGACCCGGAAGCCGAGATAGGACGATTGCTCAAGCAGAGAGAACCGCAATATGAAAGCATTGCGGATATTGCGATTGATACGTCAGGTAAAACGATTCGAAGCGTTGTCGATTGCATTATGGAAGCGCTCAAAAACAAATAGAACAAGCAATTGAATATCAATTGAGTAGTTGAATAGTAATAGAACAGAAGTGGAAGAGAACAGAAACAAAAGAGAAATAAAAAGAAGTAGAAGAGAGAGAAGAGAGCGGAGAGGTTTAGTTGATACGGCAGGTTGTTAATGTCGCGCTTGGCGACAGGAGTTATCCAATTTATATAGGCGATCGGATATACCACGGGTTTGTTGAAAAATTCGAGGAGTTTTTTGGTGCCGCTAGGGTTGCCCTGATTACTAATCCTACGGTATGGGATCTTTACGGGACTCTTATAATTGAGTCATTATCGGTTGAGGCGATTAATTATGAGCTGATTCTTGTCCCGGATGGCGAGGATGCGAAATCGCTGGGCGTTGCCGAGCGGATTTACGGGGAGCTTATAGAGAAGGGCTTTGAAAGAAAGGACGTCGTTATCGCGCTGGGCGGTGGCGTTGTAGGGGATCTAGCGGGATTTATCGCGGCCACCTACGAGCGGGGCGTGCCTTTTGTTCAAATACCGACGACATTGCTGGCGCAAGTCGATAGCAGTGTCGGTGGTAAGGTCGCCGTAAATCATCCGCTGGGTAAGAACATGATAGGTGCTTTTTATCAGCCGACATTCGTATACATCGACGTATCCACGCTGAACACATTATCCGATAGGGATTTTGCGGGGGGTATGGCTGAAGTTATAAAATACGCTTTTTTAAAGGGCGGGCCGTTATTGGGGCTGATACAAGAGAAGCACGGGGATTTGCTTGATAAGCAGGTAGACGTGTTGTCCGATGTGGTAAAGACGTGTTGCTCGATTAAGGCGGAGATTGTCGAGATGGATGAGCGGGACGCCGGGGTGAGGGCTTTTCTAAACTACGGCCATACCCTCGGACACGCAATCGAGTCGGCTACCAGGTATGATTACTCGCACGGCGAGGCGATTGCGGTTGGCATGGTATTTGTCGCCCGGCTAAGTAAGACGCTTGGGATGATAGATGAGGATACGGTCGAGCTTCATAAGCGGATTATTTCTTCGTATGGGCTGCCGATCTCGGTATCGGGAGCGGATGCGATAGAGCTGGTAAAAGTCATGCAGCGGGACAAGAAGCGGGCGATGGGCGGGCATAATTTTGTGCTGCTTGACGGAATTGGAAATCCTGTTGTTAAGAACGTTGATGAGAACCTTTTAATTACAGTGCTCAGCGAATTTTTGAAAGAGGGATAAGAAGATGGGGAAGATACTGGTTATCCATGGGCCCAATCTGAATTTGCTCGGGAAACGGGAAGAGGCGGTTTACGGAACGGTAACGCTGGACGAGATAAACGGTATGATTAAAGATGAGGCTGGTAATTGTGGGCTTGATGTGGAATTCTACCAGTCGAATTACGAGGGCGATATCGTTGATAGGATTCAGACAGCGGCGGGAAGGGTCGATTGCATCATAATCAACCCGGCCGCTTTTACGCACTATAGTATCGCCGTGCGCGATGCGCTGGCGGCGGTTAAGATACCGGCGGTTGAAGTGCACCTTTCAAATATCCACGCTCGTGAGGAATTCAGGCATACGTCGGTTACGGCGCCGGTTGCGGTGGGACAGATCGCCGGGTTCGGCCCGCAGAGCTATGTGCTGGCGGTGCGGGCTGCGGTTGAGATCATAAAAGCAGCGATTAGCGAATGACGATCGTTTTGCATTTACTCATCGCTAATTGCTAATTACCTTAGCTGTAAGACCAAGGTTTGTTGTAAAGACAACTAGAGGATTGGGGACATGCAGCCTAGCTATAATAAAAGGCTTGATAAGCTACGGGAGCGTATTAAGAAGGCCGAGATAGATACCCTGTTGGTAAGCGATGCTCGCAATATTTTTTATTTGAGCGGCTCCAACGGGGGCTATACGGGGGCCAAGGTAATGTTGATCGTCGATGCGAACACATCGACGCTTATTATTGATAAGAGATATCTTGCAGAAACGATGGAATCTGCCGTAGTCGATACGATTACTGCGTGGACGGAGCCGTCTTATGGCGATATTGTGGCCCTCCTTAAAGGGTCGGGGGTTAAGAAGGTCGGGTTTGAATCCACGCATGTGACGGTTAAGCAGTATGAGCGTTTGGTTAAGGAGTTCGATGCTATCCAGCTGGTGGGGGTGGCGGGGCTTATTGAGCCGGTTCGTGAGGTAAAGGACAGGCACGAGATAACCAAAATTACCGATGCCGCCGCGATCGGGGACACGACGTTCGACTACATCACCGGGATTTTAAGACCGGGGATGACCGAGATCGAGATAAGCATCGAGATCGACTTCTTTATGCGCAAGCATGGGGCCGAGCGCCCGAGTTTCGATACTATTGTCGCGTCGGGAATCCACTCTGCGGTACCGCATGCTACCCCATCCTCTAAGAAAATTGAAGTAGGCGATTTTGTAACGCTTGATTTTGGCGCTGTCGTGGATGGCTATCACTCGGATATGACGAGAACGGTTGTTATCGGCAGGGCGAGCGGGAAGCAAAAAGATATCTATGCAAAGGTATTGGAGGCGCAGATTGCTGCGCTTGATGCCGTTGTGCCCGGTAAGGTATGCCGGGACCTGGACGCTGTTGCGCGGGATATTATCGCTGAGGCGGGCTACGGTGAGAACTTTGTCCACAGCCTTGGGCACGGGGTCGGCCTGGATGTTCATGAGGCGCCGACGCTTGCCAAGGGAAATGAGGCGATGTTGGCTGAGGCCATGGTTGTCACGGTTGAGCCGGGAATTTACATAAACGGTTTCGGTGGTGTGAGGATCGAGGACCTTGTTGTTGTGACCCGGAGTGGTCGCGAAGTCCTGACCCTCTCGACGAAAGACCTGCTGGAATTGTAAAATATCATTATGTTATTGCTAATATTATTGCTAATTCGGAGGTTAACGAATGATTTCGACAAATCAATTTAAGAATGGAATGACGATCGAGCTTGACGGCACCTTGTTTCAGATTGTTGAGTTTCAGCACGTAAAGCCGGGTAAGGGTGGGGCATTTGTGCGTACGAAACTCAGGAATTTTAAGACGGGCGGCGTTGTCGATAAGACGTTTAGGGCGGGTGAAAAAGTCGAGCAGGCTATGGTCAACAGGCGGTCGATGCAGTATCTGTACAATGACGGGAGCGATTACGTCTTTATGGATACCGAGACATACGAGCAGATAAGCCTTCCCGCATCGTTCTTGCAGGACGAGACGAAGTTTATGAAAGAGAACATGAACGTTCTTATCGCGATGCATGAGGGCCAGGCGTTGGGTATTGAGTTGCCGACGGCGGTAGAGCTTGAGGTTACCCATACGGAACCCGGTGTTAAGGGCGACACGGCAAGCGGCGGTACCAAACCCGCAACCCTGGAGACGGGGGCCGTGGTACAGGTGCCCTTGTTTATTAACGTTGGCGACATGATTAAGGTCGATACCAGGACAGGCGATTACATAACAAGGGTTTAGTTCTTACGGAGAGGCCGGCTTTCTATTACAATTACATCACCAGGGATGCCCGTATAATACGGGCACGATGGCCGCGATGAAGAACCAAGCGTTGCTTTATGTGGTATAAAAGTTCTTCACCGACAAGCGCAAATGCTGTATAATAACAACGATACCCCGTCTTTTTTCAAAGGCGGGGTTATCTAAGATTTAGAGCAGGTGGGTATGAAAGCAAGAGCAGTTAAGGTTACCGATACTACGTTGCGAGATGCGCACCAGTCGTTGTGGGCTACACGTATGCGCACGGATGATATGCTGAAGATTCTGGATAGAATCGACCGTATAGGGTACTACTCACTCGAAGTTTGGGGCGGTGCGACATTTGATGCAACGCTCCGTTTTCTTGATGAAAACCCGTGGGACAGGCTCCGCGTTATCAAGAAGCATGCCCCGAGAACCCCGCTGCAAATGTTGCTTCGCGGCCAGAATCTGGTCGGGTATAAGCAGTACCCAGACGACATTGTGCGCAGGTTTGTTCTTGAATCGGCCAAAAATGGCATGGATATCTTTAGGATATTCGATGCCCTTAACGACACCAGGAATTTAAGGGTCTCCATCGAGGCGGTAAAAGAAGCGGGGGCGCACGCGCAGGGGGCGGTATGTTACACGATAAGCCCGGTTCACACCCTTGAGCATTATGTCGAAACCGCGGTTGAGCTGGTTGAGATGGGTGTTGATTCCATTTGCATAAAAGACATGGCGGCGCTTTTGACGCCGTATAGGACGTTTAAGCTGGTTGAAAGGTTCCGCAAAGAAGTCGACGTGCCGATCGACCTGCACTGTCATTATATCGGCGGCATGGCGCCGATGAACTACCTGAAAGCTATCGAGGCCGGCGTGGATATCATCGACACGGCGACGGTTCCGCTGGCGTTCGGCAACTCGCAGCCGGCGATTGAGATGATCGCCGCAGCGCTTAAGGATACCCCCTACGACACAGGGTTTGAGCTCGAGAAGCTTTTTGATATCGCAAAATATTGGGAGGATATCCGTGCAAAACGGGGATTCCAGCGGGGCGTGACATCGATCACCCACATGCAGGTGTTCTCGCACCAGGTGCCGGGGGGCATGCTCTCAAACCTGTACAGTCAGCTCGAGCAGCAAAAAGCATTGGATCGCATGGGTGAGGTTTTAGAGGAGATTCCAAAAGTGCGGGCGGAGGTCGGATATCCGCCGCTGGTTACGCCGATGAGCCAGATCGTTGGAACACAGGCTGTTCTTAATGTGCTGACCGGAAAACGTTGGGCGATAATCCCGGATGAGATGAAACAATACGTTAAAGGACTTTACGGGCGGGCTCCGGGCCCCATCGATAAAGAGATACAGGCTAAAATCCTTGGGGATGAAACGCCGCTGACAACCCGGCCTGCCGATTTAATAACCGAAAGGTTCGAGGATTATGCAAGGGCTGTCGGGGACCTGGCGAGGAACGAGGAAGATGTGTTGACGTATGCATTGTTCCCGAATGAGGCGCGTAAATACCTGGCGGCCCATGTCGAAGGCGCTGAGAAAGCCGTCTTCATGATGAGCGAGGAAATAAGGGCCGTCAAGGAGGACGGATATATGGATGTAAACCAAGTTCGTGAATTAATAAAGCTTGTTGAGGAGAGCGGCGTTGCAGAGGTGACCGTTGAAGAAGAAGGCGTAAAAATATCGGTTAGAAAAGGGCTGGCGCTTGCGGTAGATGGTGCGATGCCGGTCTCCGGAAACGGCGGTTCGACTCAAACCCAAGCTCAAACCCAGGATAATTATCCACCACATTGGAAGAAAATAGTTGCCCCGATGGTCGGAACTTTTTATGCGGCCCCGTCGCCCGATGTAGATCCGTTTATTTCAGTAGGTGACGAGGTCAGCGAAGGGCAGACGCTGTGTATCGTTGAAGCCATGAAGCTTATGAACGAGATAGCGGCGGAGGAGCCGGGAGTAATCCGCGAGGTGGTTGTTGAAAACGGTCACCCGGTTGAGTACGGCCAGTTGTTGTTCCTCTACGAGCCACTCGGCTAGTAATCTTATTTAGCTTTATTAACAGGAGAGAGTAGTTTGTTTAAGAAGGTTCTTATAGCCAACAGGGGTGAAATAGCCGTGCGGGTCATCAGAGCCTGCAAAGAGCTTGATATCCCTACGGTTGCAATATATTCCGAGGCCGATGTAGAGGCGCTGCATACCAAGCTTGCGGATGAGGCGATTTGTATCGGTCCGGCCCAGAGTCATAGGAGTTATCTTAATATCCCGAACATCATAAGCGCGGCTGAAGTAACCGGCGCCGATGCGATTCATCCGGGGTACGGATTCCTAGCGGAGAACCCCCAATTTGCCGATATCTGCAGATCATGCCATATAATGTTTATTGGTCCGGTGGCTGAGGCGATTGAAGCGATGGGGCATAAGTCGGAAGCACGGCGCAGGATGGTTGAAGCGGGTATACCGGTCACTCCGGGTACCATCGGATCGGTCAGCGGCGATAAAGAAGCGCTGATCGAGGCAGAGAAGATCGGCTATCCCGTCATGATAAAGGCGTCTGCCGGAGGTGGCGGTAGAGGCATGAGGATCGCCCAGAACGAAAAAGAACTGGTAAAATTCCTCCGGATGGCGCAATCTGAAGCTAAGGCCGCATTCGGAAACGATGATGTCTATATGGAGAAATATGTTGCCCGGCCGCGCCATATTGAGTTTCAGATCCTGGCGGATGGGCACGGCAACATTATTCACCTGGGGGATCGTGATTGTTCGATACAGCGCCGGCACCAAAAGCTGATCGAGGAATCGCCTTCGCCATCGATAAGCGCCGATAAGCGCAAGGAGATGGGTGAGGTTGCGGTAAAGGCTGCTCAAGCGGTCGGCTATACGAGTGCGGGCACCATCGAGTTTCTGGTCGAGCCGGACGGCAGCTATTATTTTATGGAAATGAATACTAGAGTGCAGGTCGAACATCCGGTTACCGAAATGGTGACGGGCGTTGATATTATAAAAGAGCAGATAAGAATAGCTGCAGGTGAGAAGCTTAGCTATACCCAGGACGACATCAAGCAAAACGGGCATGCAATAGAGTTCAGGATCAACGCGGAGGACCCATCGAGGGACTTTATGCCGGCGGGCGGAAGAGTTACCCTGTATAATCCTCCTGGCGGGCCCGGGGTAAGGGTAGATAGTCATCTGTATACCGGCTACGATGTTCCGAATTATTACGATTCGCTTCTTGCGAAGTTGATAGTTTGGGGAAAAGACAGAAATGAAGCTATTAGTAGGGGGCGCAGGGCACTTGAAGAGTGTGTAGTTATGGGCCTTGCGACGACGATCCCGTTTCACCTGAGGGTATTGGACAACGCTTTCTTTAGGAAAGGGGAAGTCTACACCGATTTTATCTCAGGGTTTTTAAACGAATAGGAAGCATGATATCAGAACGAAGGAAGGCGCGTAAAGACGCGCTGGAAATCCTATATGAAAAAGAAATAACAGGCCAACCGTTGGAACAAATTCTTGAGAACCGTAAGCTTGCTCGCGGTGAGAAGCCGAGCGAGTTTACGATTGAGCTGGTTGAGGGTGTTGAAAAACACACGCAGCAGATCGATTCGATTATCAGCGGGCATACCGACAACTGGACGCTGGATCGCATGCCGATTGTGGACCGCAACTTGATCAGGATAGGCTTGTACGAGTTGCTATATGAGGAGGATATCCCATATAGTGTTTCTATAAACGAGGCCGTGGAGTTGGCTAAGATTTATGGGATGGAAGAGTCGAGTAAGTTTGTAAACGGTATTCTTGGCCGGATTGCGACCGAATTGAAAGAGACCAGGGGAAGCAAGGAAGCCAGGTAACCTGAGAATTGCGAATTGCGAAAGTCGAATTACGAATGAGTGAAGGTCTAGAATGAGGGTTTTAGTAACCAGATAAACATGCCGCGATATTCAATATCGAAGAAAACAAGAAGTTGGTGGAACAGTTGGAGAGGCTAACGTATAATCAAGCTTTAAACAGACTGGAAGAGATAGCGGAATTAGTAAGAAAAAAAGAGATTAGTCTCGAAGATTCGCTGGATTTGCTTGAGGAAAGCGTTCAGCTTGCGACGATTTGCAACCAGCACATCGATTATACCGCCTGGCTGCCGCAGACCGATGAAGAAACCGCAGGAGAGGATATAGTTGCCAGGTAAATACCCGGAAGATACGAGGCTTCTCGTTGAGGAGGGCCTCAAGAAATATTTTCCTGAGGTTGGGCACCCCGAGGAACTGTACAAAGCAATGAGCTACAGCCTGTTCGCAGGTGGAAAGAGATTCAGGGCTGTTCTTGCTATAGAATCTGCGAAAGTGTTTGGAACCGATCCCGAAGATGTTATGCCGGCGGCGTGTGCCGTTGAGTTTATTCACACCTACTCGCTCATCCATGACGACCTTCCCGCTTTAGACGATGATGATTTGCGGCGCGGTAAGCCGACGTGTCACGTTAAGTTCGGCGAGGACATGGCGATTCTTGCAGGGGATGCGCTTAATACCGAGGCATTTCGGCTTGTAAGCAGCGAGCAGAAGGCGATTGATGCCGGACGCATCGTGTGGGTGATAAGGGAACTGGCGACCGCGTCCGGCGCGTCGGGCATGGTCGGCGGGCAGGTAGTTGATATTCGATCTGAAGGCATGGTGGTCGATGCCGAGACGCTTAAGTTTATACACGAGAAAAAGACCGGCGAACTTATAAAGGCATCGGTGCGTGCGGGCGCGATTCTCGCGAACGCATCCGAGCGCGATCTTGCGTTGTTGACCGATTACGCGATATATCTGGGGTTGGCGTTTCAGATCGTCGACGACATCCTTGATGTGGTCGGTGACGCGGCGGTTCTCGGTAAAGCGGTGGGCAGCGACGTGCTGCATGAAAAAGCTACCTACCCAGCGCTTTACGGGCTTGAAAAGGCAAAAGAAATGGCGCGGATGATGACCGATAAGGCCAAGGAGGCGCTATCTCAAGTTGATGGCGACACGACGGTTCTTGCGGAGCTGGCGGATTTTGTTTTTGACCGGGACTTCTGAGAAGGGGGACGTTGTTTCCTGTGCGTCCTAACTTGTTGAGTTAGGACGCACAGGAAACAACGTCCCCTATAACCCTATAACAAATTACCATTACTAAAGCAGGGACTTAGCGTTATAATACGTGAAATAACCTAAAATATCAGAAATCGCTGGAATGTGGAATAGTTGATGACAGTGGCGGTTAAGGGTAAAAGAAGGGTGATATGGACTATCAAATTCTAAACACGATCAAAAGTCCGAACGATATAAAGCACTTGTCGCATGGGGAACTAGCCCAGCTGGCCACGGAGATCAGGTCGCGGCTGATTGAGACGGTTTCGGAGACGGGAGGGCATCTGGCGTCAAGCCTGGGGGTCGTCGAGCTAACGCTTGCGCTTCACCGTTCCCTTGAAAGCCCGGTTGATAAGATAATTTGGGATGTCGGTCATCAAAGCTACGTACATAAGTTGCTGACCGGCAGGAACGAAACGTTCTCTACCTTGAGGCAGTACGGGGGTCTGGCGGGATTTCCAAAGAAAAGCGAGAGCGAGCATGACTTTTTAGATAGCGGTCACGCCAGCAACTCGATCAGCTTTGGCCTTGGAATGGCCGAGGGCCGCGATAAAGATGGCGGGAACGAGCATGTCGCCGTGGTCATCGGCGATGGTTCGCTGACCGGCGGAATCGCGTATGAGGCGCTTGACCAGGCCGGGCACCTCGGCACACGTTTGATGGTTGTTCTCAATGACAACGGAATGTCGATATCCCCGAATGTTGGGGCGATATCCGGATATCTCGCCTGGGTTAGGTTGGACCCGGGGCATGCCAAGCTTCGCAAAGAGATCGAGCAGAGGATTAAGAAGCTGCCGGCAATCGGCGAGCTTGTGTACGATATTGGGATGCATGTAAAGGAGAGCGTGAAGGCGCTTCTCGTGCCGGGAATGCTGTTTGAGGAACTTGGATTCACTTACATCGGCCCGATAGACGGCCACGATATACGCGAAATCGAGCGTAACCTTGGGCTTGCCAAGCAGGTTGAAGGCCCCGTTTTGATCCACGTGATTACAAAGAAGGGGCTTGGGTATTCGCCGGCCGTCGAACGGCCTGAAAAATGGCATGGCATCGCCCCGTTTATTACGAGGACGGGCGAGCCTAAATCTTGTAGCGATGTTTCCACGTATACCGAGGTATTTGGAAAAACGCTGGTAGATTTGGCGAATAAGAATGATAAGGTGGTCGGTATAACCGCGGCAATGGCAAGCGGTACCGGGCTGGACATATTCGAGAAGGCGCACCCGGACAGGTTTTATGATGTCGGGATAGCCGAGCAGCACGCCGTTACCTTTGCGGCGGGTCTGGCGATGCGGGGATATCAGCCGGTGGTGGCGATTTACTCGACGTTCTTGCAACGCGCTTACGACCAGATAATGCAGGATGTGAGTCTGCAGGAGCTTCCGGTGGTCTTTGCGGTCGATAGGGCCGGAATTGTCGGCGAGGACGGCCCGACGCACCATGGGGCGTTTGACCTGACATATTTGAGAAGCGTTCCCGGCCTTACGGTCATGGCGCCGAAGGATGAAGACGAGCTGCGGCATATGCTGTTTACCGCTCTTGAAATAAAAAAGCCGGTTGCCCTGAGGTACCCGAGGGGCAAGGGTTTTGGTATAAAACTATTGGGGCCATACCATCTGGTTCCCGAGGGTAAAGCTGAGATTCTAACTAAAGGAAGCGATGTCTGCATTCTGGCGGTCGGTAGGATGGTGCAGTCCTCTGTCGAGGCGGCAGAGGTGTTAGAAAAGCGGGGTGTGTCGGCATCGGTAGTCAACATGCGCTTTATTAAGCCGCTTGATACCGATATGATTGCGTGGGCCGCGGAAAATCATAGCCTCGTGGTAACCGTCGAGGACAACTCGCTGATCGGCGGGTTCGGGTCGGGCGTTCTTGAAGTTCTTACCGAGCTTGGGGAGTCTACACCGGCACTGCGCCTGGGCATACCGGATAGATTTATATCCCATGGATCGATAAAACGCCTGCTTGCAGAGATCCATCTCGACGCAAACGGGATCGCCTACAGCGTTAACCGTAAATTAGATGAGCCGGGCAACCCAAAGAAGCGTTCCAGAGTCGCAGAGAAGCGGGTAGCCGGAAAACGCGCATCGGTCCTCGAGTAGCCGGAAGATGACTAAAGATGACAAGGAAACGGGCGGATGTATACCTGGTAGAAGCGGGGATTGTAGAGAGCCGCGAACAGGCGCGCCGCCTTATCAATGAGGGCAAGGTATTTGCCGACGGTAAGCCGGTCGGTAAACCCGCAAGCTTGATTGAAGATGGCAGCCACATTACCGTTTTAGAGCCTACTACCTATGTTTCTCGCGGCGGTCTTAAGCTTGAAAAGGCGCTCCACGAATTTGCAATTAATCCCGAAGGTAAGTTTTGCGTTGACGTTGGCGCGTCAACCGGTGGATTTACGGACTGCCTGCTGCGCCACGGAGCACGCAGGGTGGTCGCAATCGATGTCGGTTACGGACAGCTTGCCTGGTCGCTCCGCCAAAATCCCAAAGTCGTCGTTATGGAGCGCACCAATATTCGTTATGTTGCGCCCGCGGACCTTGAAGAACCGGCCGACCTGGTAACGGTGGATGCCTCCTTTATCTCGCTTGAGAAAATCCTGGAAAGCATTTTAAACCTCATGAAACCCGACGGAGAGCTTATTGCGCTCGTTAAGCCCCAGTTTGAGGCGGGCAGGGAGCGGATAGGTAAAAAAGGCGTGGTAAAAGACCCCGAAGTGCATAAGGATATTTTGATGCATATATGGGATCATTTTAAGAAAAGCGGCTTGTTTGTAAAGGGTTTAATATATTCCCCCATAAAGGGGCCCGAAGGAAACATCGAATTTCTTATCTATGCCTCGCGAATCGGGCCCGGCATCCCCGAAGAGGATAAAGCGGGAATAGTCGATAACATAGTAGAAAAAGCACATGAAGAGTTGAGCTAGGTTCTTACCCCGGGCCCTAGCCTCTGAACCCTATAAAGGGTGCTAATTACCGAGTGTTAGCTTATAATATAAAGTGATATAAAGCGTTTATAAAAATCGAAAACAGGACGTATATATGCATGAAACTCCATATAAAAAAATGAATACCGTGACGATCGTTCCCAATATCGAGAAGGCGGACGTGCTGCCCATAGCGCTTGCATTAATTGCATGGCTCAACGAGCGGGGCGTGAAGGCGATTATGCATGCGGACGATGCCGTTAAGTTGAACAGGCCCGATCTTGCGGCCGATGATGCCGGGATACAGGGGAGCGATGCTCTGATATGCCTTGGTGGGGACGGTACCATACTGCGGGCTGTGCGCATCCTCAAAGGTGCGATGGTGCCGATTGTCGGGGTTAACCTTGGTCGCGTCGGGTTTTTGTCCGAGGTTGAGTTTACCGAGATGTATCCGGCGATGGAGAGGATAATTGCCGGTGATTATAAGATCGACGAGCGGATGGCGCTGAAGTGCACGATTAATGCCGCTGATTTTCATCAGGAATACATTGCGCTCAACGAGATAACGATCGAGCGCGGACGTCATCAACGCATGCTTGAGATGGGTGTCTATATAAATGACCAGATATTCAGCAGGTATAAAGCGGACGGGCTTATATTCGCCACCCCCACGGGTTCTACCGCGTATTCGTTCTCGGCGGGCGGTCCGGTTGTGTCGCCGGTTCATGAGTTGATCCTGCTAACGCCCATAAACCCGCATTCGCTGTTTGGCAGGACGGTGGTTTTGGGCGCTCAGGATAAAGTAAAGGTAGAGCTGGCACGCCGGCTGGATATCACGGTGGGTGTTGATGGTTTTGCCGTGTTTCAGGCAATCGCCGATTCAGTACATATTGAGAAAGCGCAATCAAAGGTGCTGCTCGTTAAGCTTAAAGACAGGAGCTTCTACACGGTATTTAAAGATAAGCTAACCGTTTGGGATACTTGGCTTCACTAGCATATCGGTCTACTGAAGTATGATAGAGTACTGGGGAGAACATGCTTCAAGAGCTTTCTATTAATAATCTTGCGCTTATAGATAAGGCACGAATCCAATTTGGGCAGGGCTTGAACATACTGACCGGGGAGACCGGTGCGGGCAAAACTGTGGTGGTTGGAGCGGTCAACCTGTTGCTGGGTGGGCGCGCCGACGCATCGCTTATCCGAAGCGGCAGCGTAAAGGCCGAGGTGCAGGGCATGTTTGCTATCCCCCCGGGCCTAAAGGTTTCTGATGAGAAGCTAGGCGATTTTCTTGAAGATGACGAACAGCTTATAATCCGCAGGGTTATTTCCACAGACGGCAAGAACAAATGCTACGTTAACGACCACATGGTAACGGTCGCCACGCTTTCCGAGATAGGAAGGCGCTTGGTCGACCTGCACGGCCAGCACGAGCATCAATCGCTTTTTAAAATATCAGCGCACGTTGATTTCCTTGATAAATACGGCGGCAAAAAGCTGCTGGAGCTGCGCGGCGAGTTTCGGGAGAAGAGCGGGACGCTGCGGCGCATGAAGGACGAATTGGGGCGGCTGCACGGCGCCGAGCGTGAGATGCTGGGCAAGAAGGATTTGCTGCAGTTTCAGGTGAGCGAGATCGAGCGGGCTGCGCTAACCCAGGGAGAAGACGATGAACTTATGCGGGAGCGCGAGATTCTGCGAAATGCCGAGAAGCTCTACTGCGCGGTAGCCAAAGCCGCGAATGCGCTCTCGGAAAGCGACGAGATCGCGCCCGGAACCGAGCTGGTTGCAAGGGCGCTAGATGAGCTTCGCATGGTGGCGAGTATCGACCCGGAGCTGGATGGGCTGATCGAGCGCCTCAACGGTATTTTGCTAGAGCTTGAGGACTGCTCTCAAAACATCCGCAACTATGGCTTAACCCTGGACTTTCCACCGGACAGGCTTCAGGAAATCGAGGACCACCTGGCCCTTCTATCCCTCCTAAAACGAAAATACGGCGCAACGATTGAAGATATCCTTGCCTATATGGATACCGCCTCTAAAGAGTTGCTTTTGTGTGATACTTCGGGTGAGAGGATGGAGAAACTAGAGGTAGATATAGTAGAGACAGAAAAAGAGCTGGCTACCATCGCAGTGCAACAAAGTGAATCCCGTGCGAGCGCGGGCAAGAAATTCGCTAAAGAAGTTATGAGAGAACTTGCCGATTTGAATATGCCAAACGCTAAATTTGAGGTATTATTTAGCAGGGAACAAGATGACAACGGATTACTAGTAGAAGATAAAAGGACGAAACTTTACCCGAACGGTATCGACAGAATCGAGTTCATGATATCGGCAAACAAGGGAGAGCCGGCAAAACCACTCACGAAGATAGCGTCGGGCGGGGAGATATCGCGGGTGATGCTGGCGCTGAAGATCATACTTGCCGATGCGGATGAAGTGCCGACCCTGATATTCGATGAGATCGATGTGGGGATCGGGGGAACGACTGCGATGGCGGTAGGCCAGAAGATGTCGATCCTTGGGTTACGGCACCAGGTGTTCTCTGTAACGCACCTGCCGCAGATAGCCAGTTTCGCCGATAAGCATTTCTCCGTTGTTAAATTTGAGGTGGAAGAGCGAACGAATACCGAGATCGTGGAATTGCTAAGCGGGGACAGGGTGAGCGAGATGGCTCGCCTGCTGAGCGGAAATATTAGCTCGGATGTATCGCTTAAACACGCTGAGGAACTGATAACTGAGGCGCAAAGGAACAAACACGGGCTGGTAGATGGACGAGTTAACTAATAAACAGGAGACTGAGGCGCAACTCGAGGATCCAGGTAAAATCTTATTCAGTGCAGAAGTTGAACTACCTGCGGATAGTTCTTCAACGACAACAGCGCTCCGTATTAATCAAATACGGCGTGAGAACCGCCGCAGGAGGTTGCGCAGGCTGAAACAAGGGTTTCTTGTCGTGTTGTTGATAACCTCAGTCGGCCTTACATATTATACTGTGACTGAGTCGGGGATTTTAAAGGTTGCGCAAGGTTCAAAAGCGGGCGCCTCGGAACTTAATAAGCACGCTAAGGATGAGCCGCTTTATAATTGCTTCGCAACGGTCGGCACGTCGAGCCTTAAGCTGTCTTTGCCGGGCAAAAACGGAGATGTAATCGGCGTGGGATTCCATGAAGCGGAGCGCAGAGAAGCGATCGCTATTACACCCGCCGTAAATTACTTTAACAGGGATACCACTGCAACAGTACGAAAAGCAGTGCTTGCCACGAATAGCCCCGTGCTGTTTGTGATGAGTTCCCGCGGACGGGGGAGCGCATCGACGTCGGCCATGGATATAGCGATGGTGCCGGGCGCCGCCGTATACAGCCCGGTTGACGGTGTTGTAACCATGGTAAAAACCTATAACCTTTATGGTAAGTTGATGGATTACCATATAGAGATCGAGCCGGATGGGTATCCTGATTTGCGGGTTGCTATTATTCATATCGACAATATCCATGTTACCGTAGGGCAAAGGGTACAGAGGCGGGTGGATCAGATAGGGTGGATGAGACCGCTGCCCGATATAGCAAGCCAGATAAACAAGTACCTGCCCAGCCGGTACGATCATGTCCACATCCAAGTTAATCCCGCGAATATACAGGTAGAGGGTAAGCTGGGATCGTAAGAACTGTTAGATAATCGTTAGTTGTACAATCAGCCTATGCAAGGGCTCAGATAATAAAGAGGTTTATTATGGATAGTTCCAAAGAACTTCTTGATAAAAAAGTTGAAGTTCCTGCCGATGGCGTTAACAAGAAATTACCGGCACATGATAATCTAGAGATAGACATCCTACGAAGCGACCTACAAAGCGACTTACAAAGTGATCTGCCAAGCGACTCACAAAGAAGCGATCGACCCGGGGTACAGGTGCCCGACCGGGAGAGCGAGAAAGCCGGAAGTATGTTTTATGAAGGTGTCGCGAAGCTCGATAAAAGGACAAAAAAGCTTGTAAAGCGGCTGAAGCCCGGAGATATCGCAATAATCGACCACGAAGACCTCGATAGGGTTACCGCCGAAGCGGTTGTTGAGACCGGTGTGGAGGTTGTCATAAACGCCAGTTGTTTCACCTCGGGAAAGTATCCCAATACCGGCCCCTTAATCCTCTGTTCCGCCGGAATTCACCTGCTGGATAACGTTGGGGCGGAGATATTTGAAAAAATCAAAGAGGGGGCTAAACTCAGCATACGGGGCGAGGAAATCTACTGCAACGGAACCCGTATCACCTCTGGCAAGAAACTTACGCACATGATTCTCGAGCAGGAGATAGAGAAAGCACATAGCCGGATTGGTGAGGAACTCGAAAGGTTTGCCGTTAACACGCTTGAATACATGCAAAAGGAAAAAGAGCTGATTCTGGATGGCTCAAGGGTTCCGGAAACTCGTGTCGACTTTAAAGGCCGTCATGCGCTTATCGTCGTCCGTGGGTACGATTACAAGCCCGATCTCAAGGCGCTCAGGGCATATATCCGCGAGGTGAAGCCGATACTGATAGGCGTCGACGGTGGGGCGGACGCCCTCATCGAGGAAGGGTATAAACCGGATATCATTATCGGGGATATGGATAGCGTAGTTGATGATACGTTGAGAAGCGGGGCCGAGCTGATCGTTCACGCATATCCGGGCGGAAAAGCCCCGGGCTTAAAAAGGCTTAACGACCTCGGCCTGTCCCCGATTACCTTTGAGGCCGTCGGAACCAGTGAGGATATTGCGATGATTCTCGCCTACGAACACGGATGTGAACTTATCGTGGCCGTAGGCACACACGCGAACCTTGTTGAGTTTTTAGATAAGGGCCGCAAGGGAATGTCCAGCACGTTCCTGGTGCGCTTGAAAGTCGGGAGCAAACTCGTGGACGCTAAAGGCGTGAATAAGCTTTACAGGTCCAGCGTGAAAATAAGCCATCTCGTAGTCTTACTTTTTGCCGGAATGAGCGCTATTATAGCCATAGTGATGGCTGCGCCCAGCATTAGACAGTCCATCCGGCTGCTATTAATCCAGATCAAACTGATGTTAGGACTTTAATTTAATTTAGGGCTTTAAGTTAGGACTTTAGGAGTAGCATATGTTAGATATGCGCTATCATATAGCGTCACTCGTCGCCGTTTTTTTTGCGTTAGCAATCGGTATTCTGTTGGGAACGGTTATTGTGGATAAAGGTGTGCTTGTGAACCAGCAACAGGCACTGGTTAAACGCATCGAAACGAACTTCAACGAATTGCGTGAAGAAAATCGGATGTTGCGGGATGAAGTCGGGGAGCAGAGAAAGTTTGCAACCCAGGTAATTCCGCTTGCTATTGAGGGAAGACTTGATAAACAAAATGTCGGCGTTATCGTGACGGCCGATGCGGGTGACGAGATAGTGTCGGGTCTTATAGACGGGTTTAAGAAGGCGGGGGCAACGGCAAGTTCAATCAGGCTAAACAACGATATTAAACTGGCCGACCAGGCGTTAACGCAGCTCAAACCCTATTTCACTGCAGATCAATTGACGGCCGATAACGCACGGGAGCTTGTGCTGAAGAGGATGGTCGATGAGTTGGCGAAACCCTCCACATCGACCGCTACGGCAATCACTACGACCACAACCGTTGCCAAAGTACCGTTTCTCGTGCAGCTCTCGAATATGGGCTTTATAAAAACAGACATAAATTTCTCGCTTTTTAAACCCATAAATGCGGCGGTGATTGTTGGGGGGTCGGATTCCAACCAGGACCCGCTGAAGACAGACCTTCCGCTGGCGGCACAGCTTAAAGCCATTAAGATTAGAGCAGTCGGGGTTGAGACTTCGGTGGCCAAAAAATCATACATTAAAACCTTCCAGGAGGCAGGAATTCCAACCGTTGATAATATCAACCAGCCAACCGGCATTATATCGACAGTCTTTGCGCTTGCCGGGCAAGACGGAGATTTTGGGATTAAAGGGACTGCAGGCCAATTCATGCCAACATACATATCCCCTTAGAAGACGAAGTGACGTTTAAAGGTCTCTATGGATAACACCAGGGTAGTTGCAGTGATAGCCGCATTTAATGAGGCGGATAGGATAGCCGCAACCATACATGCGGTAAGAGATATAGCAGCCGTAGGAAAAATCCTGGTCGTTGATGACGGCTCCACCGATGCGACCGCCGAAGTTGCGGAGCATGCGGGAGCCGTTTTACTACGCCTACCTCAGAATGTCGGCAAAGGAAAAGCCCTGCAAAGAGCAATGGAGGGTGTACGAGAAGAGATCGTGCTGTTCCTTGATGGCGATCTTGGGGCGTGCGCCGGTGAGGCTGCAAAGATACTCGAGCCTGTTCTCAACGAAGAGGCGGACATGGCGATCGGCGATTTCCCGAAAGCGCAGAAAGCCGGGGGCTTAGGTTTTGCAAAAGGTTTAGGTCGCTGGGGCATACACCGGTTTACCGGTGTATATATGAACGAGCCGTTATCGGGCCAGCGGGCTGTTAAGGCCAAATATGTGAGCGGCTTGGATTTTGAATCCGGCTATGGGCTTGAAGTCGGGTTAAGCATCGATATCCTAAAACAGGGGTGCCGGGTGGTCGAGGTTCCCGTTTGTATGACTCATCGTGAAACGGGGCGCGACCTGGCGGGTTTCGTCCATCGCGGACGACAGTTTTTGCATATTCTACGTGTAATTATCCGAAGAATGTTATCCGATACATAATGGTAATTTCTTAAATGTTAACGAGCACCGAAACACATATGTAGCACACGCGGTACAGGAGGCAGTAGCGGTGATAGAACGGGGAATACTATACGTCGTAGATGAAACTACAAACAGCATGAGCCAGCACGTCCTCATCCTTTTAAAGTATCTCAACAGGGCGCGGTATAAGCCCTCCCTGTTGATTTCCTCGGATTCGTACCTGCTCGAGCATGTCAAAAAGCTTAATGTAGAGTACCAGGTTATCCCCGGAATCGCGAGTGCCAACAAGCTTAATAGCGGCGGTATCGCAAAGCAGATAGATCAGTTTATCGAGGAGCATGCCGTTAATTTAATCCATAGCCACGGATATCAGGCGTGTTATGTGAGCGCCCAGGTTGCGAAGAATCGGAATATTCCCCATGTTAGTACGGTGCATACAGTCGATAGCGCTACCCCAAAAAAGAAGGGTTTTTTAAATCTGCCTTACAATAAGATCGCGGCTATGCCCGATCACCTGATTGCCGTATCCGAAGCGGTTAAGCACGATATAGAGGGTTTCAATAGCGCAAGCTTAATCTACAACGTTGTTGAAGCCGACAGGTTTGGCGAAACACTCGATACCGAGCACCTTTACAGAGAGCTTGATCTAAAGAAAGAAAACAACCTTGTAGGCGTGATTACGAGGCTTTCTCCAGAAAAAGGAACGGGTACTTTTTTAGAGGCTGCAGCAGTGCTGGTTAAAGATAACCCGAATATGTACTTCATAATCGCCGGGGACGGAGATGAACGTCCGGCTTTAGAGAAGCAGGCATCGAATTTGGGTATATCCAAAAACGTACGGTTTTTGGGGTTTAGGCGAGACGTTGCACATATATTAAAAAGCCTTGATGTTGTGGTGATTCCGAATCTTGCAGCAGGCTTGCCCCTTATTCTTTTAGAGGCGCTGGCTTGTATAAAGCCGGTTGCGGTGACCGATGTACCCGGTGTGCGTGAGGCTGTGAATGAAGAGCACGTTGAGCTTATTCCGGCCGGTAATGCGGCGGCAATCATCGAGGCGGTAAACGGTATACGTGCCGACCAATGTAAGGCCGATACCAAAGCGCAGGCGGGGCATAAATTAGTAATTGAGAGGTTTACAATCCCGAGCATGATGAAACCCACAGAATCTCTCTACCTTGAAAAGGCAAGATAGTTTACGCTTCTAAAAAAATCCATTGGCATATTAAGGCTTGCATATTAAAATATGTAGAGTCGGCTGAAAGCGGTATCCTCTCAAGCTTGAAAAGGCATATCGACACTATATTTTGGTAGTAGTTATTCTAGAGGCAAGGTGGTATATGTCAAAAACGGTAAGCTGTGTGGCTCCGGCCCAGCGAAAGCAAGCAGGATCGTATATGTCGAAGAAGATGGTCAGCTTTGTAATACCGGCGTATAACGAGCGAGAATACATCGAACAGGTATTGCGGGCATTGGATAAAGTTCCCCTACCCGAGGGGGTGCGGCGTGAGTTGGTGGTCGTGGATGACGGCTCGACCGATGGCACCGCCGATTTTGTGGAGTCGTTGCGGGATATCGACTCTGTTGTGATCTACCGGATGCCTCAGAACAGCGGCAAAGGCGCTGCGCTACGTGCGGGATTTTCTATCGCGCGAGGCGACGTTCTTATCGTCTGCGACGCCGACCTGGAATACAAACCTTCAGATATACCGAAAGTTCTTGAACCCCTGCTAAGCGGACAGGCGGATATTGTGTATGGAAGCAGGTTTATGGGCGATATCAAAGGCATGAAATTCGTAAACCGGCTTGCAAACCGTTTGCTTACGGTGACGGTCAACATACTGTTCGGCGCAAAAATAACGGACGAAGCTACAGCATACAAGGCGTTTAACAGAAACGTGCTGAGTTCGATCAACCTTAAGTGCACCGGTTTTGAATTTTGCCCCGAGGTTACCGCCAAGACCCTGAAGCGCGGTCACAAGATTATCGAGGTTCCCATTACATATGAAGCCCGTAACATCGAAGAGGGAAAAAAGATAAAATGGCAGGATGGCTTCATTGCAATCTGGACGCTGGTCAAATACCGGTTTAAGGATTAAGAGAGATACAATCATTGCGTAGACTAGACGCGGCAATCATCATACTTATCATCGCGATCGTTCTTGGCGTTGTTATGCGGGTCGAAGCCTGGGAGAAGATCGCCAAAGTAGACGTTTTAACGATGTCTTCGGACTCGGTATCGTATAACGGCATAGCGAAGAATTTGCTGGCCGGAAAGGGATACAGCAGCCCCAACCATATGATCGCCAGGCAGGATCAACCTACTGCGTTTTACGCCCCTACATACCCTTTTTACCTGGTTGCCCTTTACTATGTGTTTGGTCCTTCGACAAAAGCCGGGGTGATGTCGCATATGATCCTGGCAATTGCGACCATCCCGCTGATATATTTGCTTGGCATGCGGCTTTACGGCCGGGTCGAAGGGGCTATCGCTTCGCTTATATACGCGGTTTCACCGGACATCATCCATTACAATATAATGCTGACTTCGGAAACGCTATTTTTCGTCCTCGAGATATGTTTATCGATTCTCATCGTTGGAATATTTAAAAAAGACCGCCCCTCGCTGTGGATGTTGGCGGCGACCGGGCTGGTTTTTGGCGTAACTTATCTTTGCAGACAGACCGTAATTTTCCTTCCGGCCCTCATAGTGCTGGGGCTATGGTTGCGGTTTAAGGATAATGGATATTCGTGGCTGCTTAAATCAACCGGTGTGTTTTTGGTCGCGGCGGTACTTTTGATCGTTCCCTGGACCATCCGCAACTATATGGTATTTGGCGAGCCGGTGTTTAGCACGACAACCGGTCCGGCGACACTCTGGTGGGGGACGTATGAGGATAAAGGGACGCCGTTAGGCGTACTGATAGACAGGTACCGTGAGAGACATTCTGATAAGAACGAAGTTCAGATGAGTCAGATGATGACCAAAGAGGCCATTCAGAGGATAAAACATATGAGTGGCACCGATATCCGCGGGCTGCTACACCAGCGAGTACGGCGCCTGTTCGGGTTTCCGAGGGTCTATGATTTAAGAAAACAGCAAACGGTCACCGGCTTATTCTACCTGGTGCTCGGGGTGCTAGGCATAGCGGGCTTATTGATAGCGTCAAAAGGGAAATACGAGCGGCAATTGCTGATGCTTACCGTCGTCTTAACCATGCTGCTTCACATATTCACCTTGACGGTGTTCAGGTATTTAATGCCCCTGGTACCGTTTCTTGGTCTTGGCGCCGCTAACCTGCTTTCGTATGTCGCTACCCGTATAAAAGCCGTATTTCAGGCGTATGGCGTTCGTTTGACGGCATCTTAAACCACGTATATCATGAGACTCATGTATTTTATGTCTAGGTAATAGCTTATTTTGTTGTGCAATCCGGAGGACGTATATGCAGCGTAAAATCGCAGTTGTAGTTCTAGTTGTAGCTCTATTAGCAGCAGTTCTTTCGTTGTTGCCGGCGCCGCAGGCCATGGCGGCCGAACACGGCAATAAGGTTGTCTTTGTCCTTATGGATAACATCACCTGGTCGGATATCATCACCGCCGACGACCCCGTATTAAACGACCTGATCAAAACAAGTTCGATCGGTCTTCTCAATAACCGCGCCTTCAAAGCGCCCTCACGCTCGCGAAACGCACTTACCGTTGGGGCGGGGGTAAGGTCGGATGCGGCCCCAGCGAGTTTTGAGGAATATAACGCCACCGAAACATACGGCGGCGTGCCGGCAATTGAAGCGTATAAGCTGCGTACAGGCAAGTGCACCGTAAAAGGTCAGGTACTCGAGCTTGGTATTGCCTCGATAATAATGGACAACGATAACGGCATGCAGGATTTTACCCCCGGCGAGCTGGGAAGCATTATTGAGGCCCACGGGGGCAAGACCGCGGTGCTGGGTAACGCGGATACATCGCTTACCGATAACCCGGATGCCTACAATCGCGTGGCCGTTGCTATAGCAATGAATGAAGACGGTGCGGTCGATTTTGGAAATGTCGGCAAGAACATGCTGTTGCATGACCCCAAATCCCCGTTTAGCGTTAGGACGGATTATACGAAGATGAAGACTGCCTTTGCGCAGTACCTTCCCAAGGCGGATTTTATCGTACTCGACCTCGGCGATACGGTAAGAGCCGACTATTATAGCCGGTACGTCCTAAAACGCCGGGCGTTGAATATGAAGATGCGGGCTATTCATAACAATGCCAGGTTCTTAAAGCAAGCAATGGATGTGGCGGGGCCGGATACGGTTTTTATCGTGACGGCACTGTCAGCGCCCGGATCGACTAAGGCTCCGCTTAGATCCGGCCTGGAGCAGTTGACGCCGATACTAGTGCACGGGTCCGGCTTTAAGCCGGGGCCCTTGATCGCGGATACTACGAACAGGGAAGGCCTTGTTACGATTATAGATATCACGCCGACTATTCTAAACATCCTAGAAATGAAGAAGGGCGAGGATATGCCGGGGAGCGTTATGCGCACGGGGTCGACACAGATCTCTCCGCAAGAGCTTGACCGGTTTAATCAAAGCGCGATTGGCGTTAAGGATACCCGTAGAATGGCGATTCTTGCGTATATTTACATCCAGATCGTCCTGTACGTGCTGGCGGCGCTTGTTATTGCCTACAGGAGGATGCTCACCAGGAAAACGGCGACGATACTGTCGACACTGATCTTTACCACCATGAGCTTCCCTCTCTTTTCCTTCTACACGACAAAGCTTGAACGCGTAGCCGCTCAGGGATCGCTTGTTACTTTATTGACTATCGTCGTTTCCCTTTTATTTGCGTTGCTATTGGTTGCGATTCGCAGAAAAGTGCTTCACCCGATCATCGGTATCGCCCTGCTTAACGTCGTCGTTCTGTCCGTAGAGGTGTTGATGGGCGGGCCGTCCTTCATCAACAGCATCTTCGGCTACGACCCGATTCGGGGCGCTCGTTTCTTCGGTATAGGCAACGAGGCTATGTCGATATTACTGGCGAACGGACTACTGTTATTCGGCCTAATGCTCGAAAAGGTATGGAACAAGTGGACCGTGCTTGCCGGGGCCGTTTTATCGGTGTTTTTGATCGTGCTGATCGGGTTTCCGGGGCTTGGAACGAATACCGACGGGCCGATTACCGCAACCGCGACGTTTACCACAATGGTCCTTCTATCCGCTAGGTCAAAGGCCAAATTCCGAAATTTTGCAATCGCGCTGGTAATGGTGGTTGTTGTTCTTGCGCTATTTGCCGGTTACGATGCAATGCACGGTGCGACGACGCACATGGGAAAATCCGTTAACCTTATTATCTCAGGAGGTTTTCCCGAGGCGGTCATGATTATCAAGCGCAAGTTGGCCACGAACTTGATGATATTTAAGTTTAGCACATGGTCGTATTTTCTCTTTATAATGCTGGGGCTCGCCATATTCCTATGGATGAAGCCGACCGGCGTTCTGAGCCGTTTGCTTGCAAAATACCGGGGATTATCGACGGCGATCTCGGCATCGATCGTTGGTGGCATCGTCGGATTTATCTTTAACGACTCGGGCATTTTGATACCGGCGATCATTATGTCGTATATGATTCCAACGGTTATTTACCTGATGATCTGGGAGCAATATCGCTCTGCGGAGCATGAAGAGATAAGGGGCACGAGCCCGGAATCTCGAGTGCTTGGGAAGAACGGTTAATAGGAGAAGAGCATTGTGGATATAGAGTGGGTCTGAAGAGGGTAATTTCTTGTGGTAAGTGCGGTGTTGCTTTATTTATGGATAATTGCGCATGGGGTGACGGCGGCGATTGTGAGCCTGGTGATATTGCCGATGGTCGTCGGGATGCTAAAGGAATCCGGGGCCGTTAAGGTAAACTACCGTCAAAAGGAAGTCGTCAATATGGCGGGCATCCTTATTATCCTGGTTTGGATACTGCTAATGGCGGCGGCGGCGATTGTCCCGACAGCCGCCGATATGCTGGGCATATTTATCCCGGATGGATTTGTCGTAAGCTCTGATGTGGCGATGCCGCTAACGATACTTATTCTTGGAGCCGGTCTTTTCGGCCTGGTCGATGACCTTCTTGGAACTAGAGAGTATAGTGGCTTCAGGGGCCATATCGGGGCGCTATTTAAAGGAAAGCTGACGACGGGTGCGCTTAAGGCTATCGGGATACCGGTGGTGGCCGTGTTTGCATCCTCGCTACTATCGTCGGAGGTGCTAGAAATTATTGGGAATGCCCTCCTTATCGCGCTCTGCGTCAACGCCTTGAACCTGCTTGATTTACGTCCGGGACGGGCGCTTAAGATATATATTCCGCTGCAATTGTTCTTTATCTATGCGGCGGGGAGCGCTTTCGGATCATCATCCGCAGCGCTGGCCGGTATCGCGCTGGTGTTGATCGCCTCCGACTTGAAGGAAGAGATCATGCTTGGCGATACGGGGTCGAATATTCTTGGCGGTGTTCTTGGATTCTGTTTAGTCGCCACCTATGGGTGGAATGTAAAATTACCGGTTATTATTTTACTTATATTATTGCAAGTCCTTACAGAGAAATACTCGATTACCGCAGTTGTTGAGCGTGTCCCTATTCTGAGGGCCTTTGATAATCTAGGGCGAAAAGCTGAATAGGCGATTCGATTTTGTCGCGAATCCGTGATAAAATGCGAAGGTTGGTATAATGAGATATAGTAGACTTCTAGAGGAAGAAAGGCAAGCAAAAGGGGAGAGATGATTGGCTAAACATATCTTTGTAACAGGCGGCGTTGTCTCATCGCTGGGAAAAGGAATTACCGCCGCCTCTCTTGGCAGATTGTTAAAGAGCAGGGGGTTTAAAGTCACCATCCAGAAACTTGACCCCTACTTGAACGTCGACCCCGGGACAATGAGCCCGTTTCAGCACGGAGAGGTGTTTGTAACCGACGACGGCACCGAGACGGACCTGGACCTGGGGCACTACGAGAGGTTTATCGACGAGAACCTCGGCAAGGACAGCAACGTCACTGCAGGCCAGATATATTGGTCGATCGTCACCAAAGAGCGGCGCGGTGAATTTCTGGGCGGCACCGTCCAGGTTATCCCCCACGTAACTAACGAGATTAAGCAGCGTATTTTAAATTTAGCGACGAATGACGACAAGCACATCGTCATCACCGAGGTCGGCGGCACCGTCGGCGACATTGAAAGCCTTCCCTTCCTTGAAGCCATAAGGCAGTTTAAAAAAGACGTTGGAAAAGAAAATGTCCTGTATATACATGTAACCCTTGTACCTTATCTAGAATCTTCCTCAGAGCTGAAGACCAAGCCGACGCAGCACAGCGTAAAAGAGCTGCGAAGCATCGGTATTCAGCCCGATATTATAGTGGCCCGATGCGATAGGCCGATCGATGTGTCGATTAAGCGCAAGATCGGTCTTTTTTGCGACATCGAGCCGGCATCGGTCATCACGGCCATAGACGCGGATAACCTCTACGTTATACCGCTAAAACTGCATGAAGAAGGTCTGGACGATATTGTTGTGGACCGCTTAAAGCTTAAAAACGGCACAACGGATTTAAGCGAATGGCAAGGGCTTGTCGAGCGGATCAGGCGTGTCGAAAACAAGGTAAAAATAGGGTTGGTCGGAAAATACGTCCAGTTGCCGGATGCGTACCTGAGCGTTGTTGAGGCGCTGAAGCACGGTGGCTATTTTAACAACACCGATGTTGAGATTGTCTGGGTCGATGCTGAGACGGTAAGCCAGGAGGAAGTCGAGAGGCAACTGGCCTCGGTAGACGGCATACTTGTGCCCGGCGGGTTCGGTATCCGGGGGATTGAAGGAAAAATCCATGCGATACGATTCGCCAGGGAGAATAAGCTTCCATTCTTGGGCGTATGCCTTGGCCTGCAATGCGCCGTTGTTGAGTTTGCTAGAAATGTTGTCGGTCTGGAAGGCGCGAACAGCTCCGAATTTGATCCCGAGACCCCACACCCGGTTATCGACCTTCTGCCCGAGCAGAAGACCGTTGAAGATATGGGCGGCACTATGAGGCTGGGCGCATATCCATGTAAGATAACGAAAGACAGTTACGCGTACCGGGCATATGGGGCGACGGATATCGAGGAACGGCATCGCCACCGCTATGAGGTAAATAGTGAATATATAGAGGCACTGGTAAAAGCCGGTCTTGTGCTAAGCGGGCTTTCCCCGGACGGGAGGCTGGTTGAAATCGTCGAGATTAAAGACCATCCCTGGTTTGTGGGCACGCAGTTCCATCCCGAGTTTAAATCCAGGCCAAACAGGCCGCAGCCGCTTTTTAGAGACTTCGTCGGCGCGGCGTTGAAATACAACCTCGACAGACAACGAGTCGGGGCGACCCGCGGTTATTTCGAATAAGCGACTAGCATGGTGGGGCCCCGGGGTTCCACTTTTTCATTTTGCGTGAAAGAGCTGGAGGTTCTCATGGTTGAAGATGGCAGAGTCGTTAGGATATTCGAGAATCTGGTAAAGATCTACAGCCCAAGCTACAAAGAGCGATTTGTAGCTGGTTACATCAAGGGCTATGTGGAGGCGCTGGGCTTTTTAGTATACGAAGATGAGGCCGGTAAAGCGCTTGGCGGGGATGCCGGAAACGTCCTTGTCACAATACCGGGAACGGCGGACGGGCCCTGCATCCTGTTTGCCGCCCACATGGATACCGTCGAGCCATCCGGGGGCATCGAGCCGGTCATCGAGGATGGCGTTATCAAGAGTAAGGGCGATACCATACTTGGGGCCGACGATAAAGCCGGGGTTGCGGCAATGCTCGAGCTGATTTCGGTCTTAGAGGGTAAATTGCTGCGGCATGGGCCGGTACACCTTGCATTTACCATCGCCGAAGAAGTCGGGCTTGAAGGCGCAAAGCACCTGGACTTGAGCGATGTCAATGTGGATTACGCCTATGTTTTAGATAGCAACGGACCGGTCGGTACCGTGGTCGTCGGCGCCCCTTATCAGGATTCGTTTGAAGTCGAGTATACCGGAAGGGCCGCGCATGCCGGCGTTGCCCCCGAGCTTGGAATAAACGCAATAGTTGCCGCATCGAAAGCTATCTGCTGCATGAATATCGGGAGAATCGATGAGGATACCACCTCTAACGTGGGAACTATCGAAGGCGGTCGGGCGGGGAATATCGTTCCGGCTAAGGTAAACCTTCTTGCCGAGGCGCGAAGCATCGATCCGGCGAAACTAGAAAAGCAGGCTCATCATATGATAGAGTGCTTTAAGAAGGGCGCGGATGAGACGGGCGCAGAGGTAAACATCAAACGAACTCGCCCTTACGATGGCTACCTGCATTCAGAAAACGATCCCGTGGTAAAGAAGGTAGTCGATACCATGACGAAGCTCGGCCTTACCCCGAGGCTTATCAAGAGCGGAGGCGGAAGCGATACGAATGTATTCAACGCCAAGGGAATCAGCACCGTAAACCTCGGAATGGGCGCCGAAGACGTCCATACCGACGACGAATACGTCCCCGTGCAAGAGTTGGCCAATATGGCGCAACTCCTCGTTGAGCTTGTTAAGATATAGGGCTTATAATGCTAACACTAAAACGGGCAAAAATAATCGAAATAAGAAGCGAGCGACCTGGGTATATCGAAGTGCTTGTCGATGTGGATGGGAACCGCCACAAGGCTATTTGCTATAGTGCGCTTGTCGGTGATGTGCGGCAGGGGGACGATGTTATCGTTAACACAACCGCCGTCGATCTCGATCTTGGAACCGGCGGCTATCATTTTATCCTCTGTAATTTGAGTAAGGACTCTGTAACGTCCGCAGGCGATGGACATATTATGAAGCTGCGCTATACGCCGCTTCAGATAAAGTGTCTGGCCGCCGAAGAGGAGAACAGCCCCTACCATAAAACGCTAAAGGACGTCACGAGCATTGAGAGCATGCCGGTTATCGTGGGAACGCTGCATAGCCAGCTTCCGGCGGCGGCTGTAATGGTAAAAGAGCTGCTACCCACCGCAAAGATCGCCTACATCATGACGGACGGCGCTGCGCTTCCGCTGGCGTTCAGCAGGCTTGTTGCCGAGCTTAAGAGTGCAGGTAGTATTGACGTCACAATCACCGCAGGGCACGCGTTTGGCGGCGATATGGAGGCCATCAACATATTCAGCGCGCTGGCGGCGGCAAAATACGCGGCGCAGGCGGATGTTGCGATCGTCTCAATGGGCCCCGGCATCGTCGGCAGCAACACGAGGCTCGGGTTTACCGGGATGGAGCAAGGCCAGGTTATCAATGCTGTGAACGGTCTGAAAGGTGTGCCGGTAGCAATCCCAAGAATAAGCTTTGCCGATAAAAGAGAGCGCCATGTTGGCATAAGTCACCACACTATAACCGCGTTAACGATCGCGGCGGTCTCGCGCAGTATACTTACTATCCCCGAGATGGATAGGGGTAAAGCAAATACCGTTAACGACCAGATAGTAAAAGAGCGCCTCGATCAAACGCATACCGTAGTGCAGATAAGCGCAGGAGCGGTGATTAGCGTATTGAAGAGCAAGAACATACTGCCCACGACGATGGGAAGAACACTCGATCAAGACCCGGAATTCTTCATGGCCGCCGGTGCGGCCGGAATATATGCGGCAAACGTTTTACTGGGAGGTAAGTAGGCGTGGCAGAGAGTTTTATCCTTCTTGAATCGGATTTGATCTATGCGGGCAGCATTATCAGCCTTTATGTTGATAAGATAAAGAGCCCCGAGGGCAGGGTTATGGAGCGTGAGGTTGTAAAACACCCCGATGCGGTAGGCATCGTCGCGATCAACAAGCGCAAGGAGATCGTCTTTGTTAAGCAGTATCGCCATGCGATAGACGCAGATCTTCTTGAGATACCCGCAGGCCTTCTCGCCGACAGCGAGAGCCCCGAAGAATGCGCCGTCCGTGAGCTGAGAGAAGAGACCGGCTATAGGGCCGGGGCGGTACATAAACTCGCCGAGTTCTACACTTCGGCCGGCTTTACGGATGAGAGATTCTACCTCTTTTTTACGGATGAGATCGAGGAGGGCGAGCCCGAGCGCGATGAAGGTGAAGAAGGGATGCAGGTAGAACGCATACCGTTTATCAAGGCGGTTGAGATGGCGGCATCAGGCAAAATCGAGGACGCCAAAACGCTGACCGCAATCCTTATGGCCGCACGGCGCATCGGGCGAATCGAAGTATAGAATCGAAGTAAAAATGACCCTTGAGTTGCTGGATGATTTTCTAAACTATTTATCCGTTGAAAAAGGCCTGGCAAAGAACACGCTCGAAGCATATAGCCGGGATCTGATCGCCTACCTGGGCTATCTAAGTAATGCCGGTGTTACCTCATTTACGGCTGTGACCTATGAGCATGTCCTCAATTACCTGCACGAGCTGCATAAAGAATATGCCGATACATCTGTGGCGCGAAAACTCGCGGCAATTAAAGCGTTTCATAAATTCCTGGTGCGCGAGGGGATTACCGAAAACCTCCCGACATCGGATATTAAAACCCCGAAAATAGCGCAGAAACTACCTAAAGTGTTATCCGCAAAGCAAATCGGCAAGCTTTTAAACCAGCCGATGGGGATCGGGAAGTACGCGATGCGGGACCGGGCCATCCTCGAGCTGCTTTATAGCTGCGGCATGCGCGTCTCCGAGCTTGTCTCGCTCGACGTGGGGGATATCGATCCCAGGCATGGATACCTTCGCTGTCTCGGCAAGGGGTCGAAAGAGCGGATTATTCCCCTTGGGAGCTATGCGATTGAGGCGCTTACGGAGTATAGTAATAAATCAAGGCGTGAACTAGTAAAAGAGGGTACCTGGCCGCCCGAGTTTTTCCTCAACAACCGTGGAACGCGTCTGACGCGGGTAAGCTGCTGGAAGATCGTAAAAAAGTACGCTGAAAAAGCCGGGATTGGGGATATCTACCCGCACCTGCTGCGGCACTCATTCGCCACGCACCTGCTGACGAACGGCGCCGATCTCAGGGCGGTTCAGGAGCTTCTCGGCCACGCCGATATATCAACAACCCAAATCTACACGCACGTGACCAAAGATAAGTTGCGGGTGGTGTATGAAAGAACACATCCGAAAGCAAGGAAGAAATAGGATGTCATTCTGAAGGAACAAATGGCGGGTGACGATTACATGTCATTCTGAACGAGCAAATGGCGGGTGACGATTACATGTCATTCTGAACGAAGTGAAGAATCTTGGGTGCAGTGCCTTTTTATAGCAAGAGGGTCTAAGCTTAGATAACCAGAGTGAGATAAATGGTTTATAAATGCTAGTAGATGCTTGATGGATTTTTCTTAGGACGGTATATCAAAGCTTAGACGAACTCAGTGACAGAAGTCTGTGAGTGCTCTCTAGATTCTTCACTTCGTTCAGAATGACAGGTTGCGGATGAAGGTGTCCTAAACTTAGTTGAAATTGAAATGGCTCCAGTCCATATGGTTTGATTAATGTGCAACCAATCAAGCCAAAATAGTAAGGGGACGTTGTTTCCTGTGGGTCTTTATTGTTACGCAACATGAGTTAGGAAACAAAGGAAACAACGTCCCCCTTAATTAAGGAGATACGATGGCGGAGATAAAACGGGTCGTTATTATAGTTTTGGATAGTGTGGGGGCGGGGGCGCTTCCTGATGCGGGTAAGTATGGTGATGAGGGGAGCAACACGTTAGGAAACACGGCCAAAGCTGTTGGGGGATTGCACATGCCCAATCTTGGTAAGCTTGGACTGGGTAACATCCTTGAGATAGAAGGGGTTCCCGGGGAGCCCGACGCACTGGCGTTTTTTGGCAAAATGGCCGAAGTATCCCCCGGGAAAGACACCACCACGGGGCATTGGGAAATGATGGGCGTGCACCCGGACCGCCCGTTTCCGACGTACCCGCACGGTTTTCCGCCGGATATTATAGAAGAATTCGAGAAAGCCGTCGGCAGAGAAATCCTTGGGAACAAGACCGCATCCGGCACCGAGATTATAGCTGAGCTGGGTGCGGAGCACATGAAGACCGGAAAGCCGATCGTCTATACATCTGCCGACAGCGTATTCCAAATCGCCGCGCATGAGGATATTATCCCGATAGACGAGCTGTACGGGATGTGTGAGATCGCCCGTACTATCTTAAGGGGCGAGCACGAGGTCGGACGGGTTATCGCCAGGCCGTTCATCGGTACGCCGGGCAACTTTACCCGCACACACAGGAGAAGAGACTTCTCGGTAGCGCCGCCGGCAAAGACGGTGCTCGATTACGTAAAGGATGCGGGGTATCCGGTCTATGCCGTTGGAAAAATAAGCGAAATATTCGTGGGGCAGGGAATAACCGCCGCTGTACATACCGAAAGCAACATGCATGGCGTTGATATGACGCTCAAGGTTATGGAAGAGCAGGATAACGGGATTATCTTTACAAACCTGGTCGATTTCGACTCGCAGTGGGGTCATCGGAACGACCCGGCAGGATACGCAAAGGGCCTTGGGGCGGTTGATGCGCGCCTTCCCGAGATTTTAAGTAAACTCACTCCAGCGGATGCCTTATTTATTACCGCCGATCACGGGTGCGACCCGACCACTCCAAGCACGGACCACTCCAGGGAATATGTGCCTGTTGTAGTCTACGGTCTTGCGTTCGGCAGGCCGTCGTCTCTTGGGATACGTCAGACATTTTCGGATTTGGGCAAAACAGTGGCCGACCTACTCGGCGTAGATGCCCCGGTATACGGAGAGAGCTTCAAGGGCGAACTATGCGGCTTTCCAGAGATCCTTCAACTCGACGGGTAAGTCCTTCTGGACATGCTCGACTTCTGTTGAAGGGATGGCTTCTTTTAGGGCGTTAAAGACGATCCCGGTCAGCCTTTCGGCCTCCTGAGAGGTACGTATATCGGCCGCTTCCCGTACCTGCTCTATGAACTCCTCTATATTCATTTTATGAAGGCCCTGCAGGCGCACCATAAGCCGTTGAAGCCAGCCGCCCGTCCATAAGTCATCCATATCTTGAGGGAGCGTCTCATAGATATCATTGACTTCAGTCGGGCTTAATTGCGACCTGAGGGTCAGCAGTACCGAGTGCGCCACGCGTTTTGCGTCCTCTTCCGGGAGCTTTGCTTCTTTTCTTATGATGTCGATAAATTCGTTTTTAGTCATATATCTGCCTTTTTTTACCCTTTTTTTCGAAAGAGTAACTAGAGGTCTGATGTGCGAGCCGGGCCTGCGTTCGCTTGCTCTGCCGGCGCAATCACAGCAAACATTTAGGTAGTGGTAGAATAGGGTAAGAAAAGCAGAAGCCAGGAGTCAGGAGCCGGACGGTTTTATGCGTAATAGTACGAATGAACGGCGGGCGGGTGCACAAGCGCAACCTAATATCGACTATGCGGCTCGCGAGGAGAAGAACAAGGTGAGCCCTGCATGGCAATCCGTGTATGAGTTTAAGACCGAGTACGTGGTCGACATGCCTGAGATGGCCCGGCGTTTTCGAAATGCCTTTGTCGTAACGCTTATCCTGGCGCTCGCCATAATCGTGACATCTCCCGCCAACAGGCCCTTTATCGGATTTGTCGTAACGCCGCCGATCGGTGAGAATTTTCTTCACTTGATGCTTGCTGCCATAGCTATACTGTACGGTGGAAGGTTCTTTTATACCTCGGCCTGGCTTGCCTTGAGGCGGGGGGCCACCAACGCGGCGTTGCTTGTGACGCTGGCCGTTCTGGTCGCGTACGCGTACGGTATCGTTGCATCCTTTACTATCCCAGGAACCATATTCTTTGAAATAGCGACCGTTGTTTTGGCCGTTATTCTCGTTGGGCATTGGATGGAAATTCTGGTATGGGAGCGGATTACCGAGCCGGTCCAATCGCTGTATAATGCTTTACCTGAGCTTGCAAATGTCGTAACCGATGAGGGGGTAGAAACCGTCCCGATACAAAAGGTGCATGCGGGAGACACCATAGTTATCCGGGCGGGCGATACGATACCCGCTGATGGGATTATTGTTGATGGATACGGGCTGCTTGACGAATCCGTTGTAACCGGGAACCCTGAGCCTGTGGAAAAGGATCTCAAAGACGATGTGCTCGCGGCCACAGTGAACCAGGTCGACGAGTTCACTATGAAGGCGATCAGGGCAGGCGACTCGACCGTTATCAGCCAGATGATAACGGTCGCTGAGAACGCGCAACGAACGCGCGCCCCCCTGCAGCAAACCATGGAAACAGTGGTCTCGTATTTTATTCCTCTGGTTATTATTATAGCGACGCTAGCGGCGGTGCTCTGGGGTTTTGTGGGCGACAAGGGTTTAGTGTTTGCGCTTATAATCGCCCTGGCGACCCTCGTCGTTGCCGGGCCAGACGCGTTGGCGTTGGCGGTTCCGACGGCGATACTGGTCGGGGCTGGCATAGGGCTGAGGCGGGGAATACTAATAAAGAACGCAGCGGTTTTGGAAAAGGCGGCGATAATCGATACCGTTGTATTCGGTAAAACCGGTTGTCTTACCGAGGGAAACCCGCGCGTAAGCGATATCTATCATGTTGGAAAACTAACCGAGGCGGGGTTCTTGCGGCTGGCGGCGGGCCTTGAAAAGGGGTCGAAAAGCGATATCGCAAGGGCGATTGTTGCCGCCGCCGAAGAGCAGGTCAGCATAGCCATCCCGACCGCCGAAGAGCATAGGCAAATGCCCGGCTACGGCACGGTAGGCAAGATTGAGACCCGCACGATCCTGGTTGGAAATAAGCGCTTGATGGCCGAGAAAGATATAAATACGGTGCTGGTTGAGCAAAAAGCGGATGAGCTTGCCAAGCAGGGTAAGACCATCGTGTACGCGGCGGTAGACGGTAAAATAGAAGGGATTATAGGGATTTACGACCCCATAAGAAGCAGTTCGGCAGAGGCGGTAAAAAAGCTGCGTGATGCGGGCATTAACGTAACCCTAATAACGGATGATAACTACACGACGGCGAAGGCGATTGCGGATGATGTCGGTATCGATAAGGTCTACGCCGAGGTCCCGGTTGCGGCGAAGGCGGATATTATTAACGAGCTTCAGCATAAGGGCAGGCATGTGGCTGCGGTAAGCGCAAGCTCAAACGATGCTTCTACCCTCGGCCAGGCCGATATCGGGATCGCCTTCGCATTCGGCGCAAATCTCGCTTCAGAGCCGGGACAGGTCGTGTTGATAAAGAACGACCCAATTGATGTGGTTACTACGCTTGAACTGGGTAAAGATGTAGCGGCGAAAATACGATGGAACCTTATCCTCGCAATCGCATATAACGTAGTAGCGCTTCCGGTAGCGGCTGGCGCACTCTATGTGGTATCCGGGGTTGTGGTGCGGCCCGAGGTAGCGGCTGTCGTGGTATCGCTCAGCACGCTTGCAGTCATGGCGAACTCGCTGCAGCTCAGGCAAGCAAGGGCAAGGTCAATCGCTGAATCGTAACCGCGGGTTATGCCGCGAAGATTTTTTGAAGCCGTGGAACGTGCCTATCCAAATACCAGAATATCTGTCCCACCGGGGCATTAACCGACGAGATAATCCCCAGCGCTTTATCTTCTGTAATGGGAGCAACAAACAGCAGCAGTTTCTCGAACTTGATATAGACGAGCTTGATATTCTCTGAATCCAAGCTTGTTTCAACCCGGTCGGCCCAGCTATCGAGCATGGCGATGTTTGAAGTAACGCCCTCAAGATCTATTTTAAGACGGTTAAAATACGACAGTATATTAGCCTTGTTATCGAATACCCACACAGTCGAGACGCCCTGAATATCCGCAATGCGAGCGAGGTTTCGCAGGACGAGCTTGTTCACGTCGCCCGGCAACTCGTATCTCGCTTCGTTCCCCGGCTTATCCCGCATGCACTCTCCTTCAAGCAAGTGATAACAGCGCAGTAACTCAATGGATAGAGTTACATCGATTAGAATTTTATTATGTGGTGCACTTGCTCTTATATCCAAGTCAGCGGGAATGCAATCATACTAGTTCCAGAACACCATAATTATTGTGTCATTCTGAGCGAAGCGAAGAATCTAGCGGGCACTCACGTACTTCTGTCACTTAAGTATGTCTAAGCTTTGATTCACTGTGCTAAGAAGTCTTCACTCTAACTCTATCTAAGCTTAGACCCTCCTGCATATGCAGAAGGTTTCTGCGCCCAAGATTCTTCAGTCGCATTCGCTCCTTCAGAATGACATGCACAGAAAGTAGGATGTCGCGGTACTAGTGGCTTGCAGCAGCGGCCGTTGTTGTTTGCGAAGGGGTTGCAGGGGTGATGGCGACTCCCTGGGGGAGTTCAAATTCAGCAGGTGAGATATTGTTGATCTGGATATAATCCCAGCTGATAAAGCAGGGGGTTTTATTACTCCTCAATCCTTCCCAGCGCTTTGGGAGACCTTGGTCGGTTAGTATCAGCTTGGATTTATTGTCCGAGGGGAGGATATCCTCGAGCCTTTTCGTTTCGGCGTTCGCATAGCGTGAGAGCCCTTCGATAAAAAAGGCGGGGCTTATTTCGCTGTAAAAGCCCGCAGTCGAACTACTGATGGCAGTTTCAAGCGCAATCTTCCGGGTAAGGTTTACCACCCAGACCTTTCTCTTTGACGAGTTGATGATTATCAGGTTGAGCTTGGTAGGGCTTTCGAAGCGATAATTATCGCCGCTTTGCGTCCAGTAACCGTAAAACCCTCCATCCGTCGAAATTCTTGCCTTAAACGGCGCTTTTTTCGTTGCGATTATAACTTTCTCAAGCTGGTTCTCAAAAAAGTCGGGCGACTGGCCCCCGAGATAGGGTGCTTTATTGTGTGCCGTCGTATCCGTATGTTGGGCAGGCTGATTGACCGCCCTCTTGTTGACGTTAAAAACTACCAGCGTAACCGCAACGATTGCCAGTAACACGACCGCCGAAAGCCGTCCGCCCTTTTTTAACTGCGCTGAATCGGATTTTTTAGTCATAAGCCACCATATACTAACCTACCAAAAGAGGCGGTTGCTTTCAATAAAACAAAGACAAGGGCAATAATGTCAACCAGTATGATATTAATTCTCAGCATACTTGTAAAGAAGGTATGTGAGTATCAATAATAGAAAAGAAATACTGGAGCAAATATTTGATGCATATAATGGGCGGAAGCTCCGAATAGGAGAGTCTAATGAACGTAATAGAGACTAGTAAATTGACAAAATACTATGGTGAAGCAAGAGGAATCATCGATGTTGACCTCGTCGTTGAAGAGGGAGAACTCTACGGCTTTATCGGGCCAAACGGTGCAGGCAAATCTACTACGATTCGCATACTCCTATCTTTGATTTATCCAACCAGCGGTAGCGCTAAGATATTCGGGAAAGACGTCGTCGAATATGGAGCTGAGATCAAGCAGGATATCGGATATTTACCGTCTGAAGTTTTTTATTATGAAAATATGAAAGTCAAGGACCTGCTGAACTATTCCGCCAGCTTCTATAAGAAGGACTGTTCAAAGAGAATACTGGAATTGGTCGAGGTCATGGACCTCGATACCGGTAAAAGAATCGAAGACCTTTCCTATGGCAACAAGAAAAAAGTGGGAATCGTCCAGGGATTATTACATGAACCGAAGCTTATAATTCTCGATGAGCCTACCGGTGGCCTCGACCCTCTAATACAGCAAAAGTTCTTTAACTTGCTGAAGGAGGAGAACAAAAAGGGTGTCACAATACTTCTTTCTTCTCACGTCTTAAGCGAAGTCCAAAGACTTTGCAATAGGGTGGCGATTATCAAAGAGGGCAGGATTGTCAACGTAGAGAAAATGAGTGACTTAGCAAGCAGCAATTATAGCAGGTTCAGGCTTGAAACAAAAAATCCAATAGACAAAAGCATCTTTGTTCTCGACGGGGTGAGCGGATTGAAGATTGAAAATAATTCGGTCAGCTTCATGTACAAAGGTGATATCAATACGGTCATAAAAATAATCGCTTCAATAGATTTACTGAATCTATGGGTCGAAGAGCCGGACCTTGAAGACATTTTTCTGCACTATTACGAATAGGGATTGCGAAATGAAAAATATGATCGTACACGAATTAAGACAATATCAAAAATCAACGATAATCTGGATTATTTTTCTTGTCGCAGGAGCTGCGCTCTACTTATCTTTGTTTCCTGCATTCTCTAAAGAAACAGGGACCTTACTGAAAGTTCTCGAGGGCTATCCGCTAGCCTTCAGAAAAGCGTTGGGAATAACCCTTATCAGCTTTGCGTCGATATCGGGTTTTTACTCGTTTGTTATAACGTACATAATACTGGCCGGTTCGATTCAGGCGATGATTCTCGGAACGTCGATAGTTTCCAAAGAAGAGCGCGGAAAGACCGCCGAGTTTCTGCTGACTAAGCCGGTTCGCAGATCACAGATTCTAACCGCAAAACTTGTGGCAGCGCTGATACTCATCCTCATCACAAACATCGTTTACCTGATTTCTGTTCCACTACTAATAAACGCTATTGCCGGCGCGACAATCGTTCCTAAAACATTTTTGCTATTGTCATTAGCACTGTTTTTTGTTCAACTATTCTTTCTAGCTTTAGGATTTTTGATTTCTGTGTCGGCTTCAAAAATAAGGTCGGTTTTGGGAGTGTCTTTGACAACAGTTTTTGGCTTCTACATAGCCGGTATACTCGACTCCTTAATCGGCAATACAGCAATACGATATTTGACACCATTCAAATATTTTGACTTTTCGTACATAGTAAAGAATGGTTCATACGAAATAAGGTTCATAATTCTCGAAGCGATTATACTAATATTGGCTATTACGACCAGCTATTATGTCTATGTAAAGAGAGATATTCGCTCGGCATAACCGTTTTATGAGAGGCGCTATATGAATATCATTTTAAGAGAACTGAAAGCTCATAGAAGGTCTTTGATCGGATGGTCGGTCGGGATGTTCTTTTTAATATTGGTCGGTATGGTAAAATATCAAGGCTTTGCCAGTTCAGGACAGTCGGCGAACGATCTGTTTAAGGGACTGCCTACCCTTGCGGCATTGTTTGGCGTACAAAGCGTGGATATATCGACGGCTATCGGGTTTTATTCGGTTTTATTTTTATATATTTTAGTGATGGTGTCCATACACGCATCATTGCTCGGAGCCGACATCATTTCTAAAGAAGAACAAGATAAGACTGCCGAGTTTCTGTTCGCAAAACCAGTAACTAGGAGACAAGCGATTACATCGAAGCTGCAGGCGGCATTGATAAATGTCGTGATACTTAACCTGGTGACGCTTGTGTCATCGGTCGTCATTGTCGGCGCATACAACAAAGGCGCCTCGGTAACCGGGGACATCCTTCTGATGATGGTCGGGATGTTTTTTATTCAACTTATATTCTTGTCGATTGGAACGGCTGCTGCCGCACTGTCTAAAAGACCAAAACTTGCAGCACCTGTGGCAACTAGTATCATGCTTATCACATTCTTTCTCTCGCTGTGGCTCGATATCACCAAGAAATATTCGGGCCTCAAATATCTGACACCGTTCAAATACTTCGAGGCTAAGACCATAATCAATAACGGCTCGTATGACCCTGTCTTTTATGCACTTTCTCTAGGCATTATTGTCGTGATGTTGATAGCGACATATCGCTTTTACAGCGTTAGAGACCTAAGCGTCTGATTTGATGCGATACACAATACTGCCCGCCGGTGCATCGGCGGCCATCGCATCTGCTCTAGAATCACAATCAACTGGTTCAACTGGTTTATCTAAAGGCAGAGCATAAAGGGCCTACCGATCTGAATCAAATTCTAAGTGCGAGGTGTTGGAGATACCACATGCCGATGCCTGCGATATATCCCACGATTGCAGGAATGGTTGCCACTTTGAGGTAACTGGTAAAGGTGAGATCTTTTACTAATCCCATAGCGGCTATCCCGGCCGCCGATCCTATTAGGAGGATCGAGCCACCCGTGCCAACGGCAAGTGCGACGAGCGCCCAGACGGACGCATCCGTGGTTTTTATTATATGCATGGCCGCGGCGGTGAGCGGTACGTTGTCCACGATCGCGGAGAGTACCCCCACGAGCGAGCTTCCCGTTACCAGGCGCTCAAGTGTCGGGGCGTGTCCCAAAAGCAGCGCTGACGCCGAATTTAAAATCCCGAGGTAATCAAGGGCCGAGACGGCCAACAATATTCCGACGAAAAACTGAAGCGTCGAAATATCCGCATCGCGTAAGAAATCCTCGATCGACGCGGTGAAGTGCGTCCGGTGTTCCGGTAGATATCTTCGCAGGATATCGATCACAATCCACGTGATTCCGAGCCCTAGTAAGAGCCCGAAATACGGCCTGAGGCCGATAAGGTTGACGATAAAGGGAAGCGAGAATGATCCGACCGCAAAGCCGATCACGAGCTTTTCTGAGCGCAGAAACTTAAACCCCTGCTCTTCCGGCGGATCTATCCGGCCCTCCTTGATTTGCATAACAAGCAGTGCCGTGGAGACGAGATAGATAATAGCGGCAGGACCAAAGGCGAATCGTATAATTTCGGCCGCGGTAAACTTGTCGTTGAGCCAGAGCATGGTCGTAGTGACATCGCCGATCGGGGAGAACGCGCCGCCGGCATTTGCAGCAATAATAACGGCGCTTACCGCGATCAGAAGGTTTTTCCCTTTAAAAAAGAGCCGCGTGAGCTGTGTGAAAACGATTGTCATCGTGATGTTGTCGAGCATCGCTGATAGACCGAATGTCATAGCGGAAATGAGCCACAGCTGACGTGTCACGCTGAGCCGCCATCTGGCGATCTGGTAGCGCAGCCAGTCGAAGAGCCTGTAGTGGGTGAGTATTTGCACGAGCGTGATCGCGGCGAGTATAAATATTACGATCTCAAAAATCCCAGCGCTCGTTTCACTTAAGTGGGGGACTACTTTCGCGCGATCCCTGATAGCAATAAGAACCCAAAGGGATGTGCCTAGGACGAGCGCAACAGCGCTTTTACTAATCAAAACCTTCTCTTCAGCCATTATGAGAATGTATGCAACTATGAAGAAAATCAAGGCTTCGGTAATTATCATAATTATCAGTATACCGCTAGTTGGCCATTAGCTAAATCTCGTCTCTGTTTAAAACTCATGAATTTAGAAATAGCTCTAGCAGGGGAGGGCTGTTTCTGCTTCGCTTTACACCACAGCGGGTACTGTAAACTGGCTGTTGTAGAGCGAGGCGTAGAAACCGTTTGCTGAAAGTAGCTCATTATGGGTGCCTTGCTCCACAATGTTGCCGTTATCCATGACGAGTATCAGGTCGGCGTCTCTAATGGTCGACAGCCTGTGTGCGATAACAAAGCTGGTTCTGCCTTCCATTAAGGTTTCCATTGCTTTTTGTATAAGCACTTCGGTTCTTGTGTCGACCGAGCTTGTGGCCTCGTCGAGAATAAGCATCGGCGGATTTGCAAGGAGAGCCCGCGCTATCGTAAGAAGCTGCTTTTCGCCCTGGGAAACATTATCCGCCTCTTCGTTGAGCACCATGTCGTATCCGTTCGGAAGTGAGTGCACAAAGCGGTCGACGTGGGCCGCCTTGGCCGCCGCCAGGATTTCCTCGTCGGTCGCCTCAGGATTGCTATAGGCGATGTTTTCTTTGATAGTGCCGTTAAACAGCCAGGTGTCTTGCAAAACCATCCCGAACATTTTTCTGACGCCAGAGCGCCTCATGTCGCGGATGTCTATGCCGTCAATCTTAATCGAGCCCTGGTTGACATCGTAAAAGCGCATGAGCAGATTGACCATTGTTGTTTTGCCCGCGCCGGTCGGGCCGACAATGGCGATTCTTTGGCCCGGTTGTATGCTTGCCGTGAAGCCTTTTATGATGGTTTTTTCGGGGTTGTAACCGAATACCACATTATCGAATTCGACGGCGCCCTTAACTGATTTAAGCTCAACCGGTTGTTCGGCCTGGGGAATTTCTTCTTCTTCACCCAGAAACTCGAATACGCGTTCGGCCGCCGCAGCGGTTGATTGAAGTATGTTTGCCACATTTGCTGTCTGCGAGATCGGTTGATTGAATTGGCGCACGTATTGAATAAATGCCTGGATGTCACCTATATTGATGCTGCCCCTAATTGCAAGCCAGCCGCCGACCACGGAGACGCCAACGAACCCCAGGTTGCCGATAAAGTTCATAATCGGAAACATCAAGCCGGAAAGAAACTGGGATTTCCACGCGCTCTCATAGAGGCCCCTATTAATTGTCTGAAACTTTTCAATAGAGCGTTTTTCTCCGTTGAAGACCTTCATCACATTGTGCCCGGAGTACATTTCTTCGACATGACCGTTAAGCTTGCCCAGAGTCGCTTGCTGGTTCCTAAAATGTTTTTGCGACCTCTTCACAACCGCGCCGATAAAACCGAAGCTAAACGGAAGAATAACAAGCGTAACCAACGTCAAAAGCCAGCTTATGGAGAACATCATACCGAGGATGCCGACAATCATGGTTATTGAAGTGACGATTTGCGTCATGCTCTGGTTGAGCGTTTGACTCACTGTCTCAACGTCATTGGTCACGCGGCTTAATACTTCGCCGTGTGTTTTAGTATCAAAGTATTTAAGCGGCATGCGGTTGATTTTCTCAGAGATATCTCTTCGGAATCGGTACGTGATTTTTTGTGATACGCCGGACATAATCCAACCTTGAATGTAGCTGAAGAGCGTGCTCAATAGATATAAGACGATCAGCAATAAGGCGATATCCGCGATCTTTTGAAAATTAATACCGGGCCGCTTGGAGAAATCGAGCGCTTTAATCGTCGCCAACTTATTGGCCGGTATCTTTTTAAGCATCGCCGGCGGGGCCTGTTTTAATAGTTCCGCACCGGTTGTTCCGGGGGGAAGTGTCACGCCCTTAGGCAGTTTTGAGGTGATTTGATCGTAGAGCGCCCTATTGGTATAGTCGTTGACCACCTGGTTTGTTATGTTTCCAAGGATTCTCGGGCTTACAATCGTGAAGACCGTACTGGCGATGGCAAACACGAGCACGATTATGATCGAAACCCAAAACGGACGCATATATGTAATAAGATTGCTCATCGTGCCCTTGAAGTTTTTAGCTTTTTCGCCGCCCTGCATCATGGGGCCATGGCCGCCAAATGGCCCCCTGCCTCCGGGCCGGGGGCCAGAGCCTCCAAAGGGACCGGGGCCTCCGGGCTTTTGCGGGGGTGCGGCATTGCGATCGCTCATGCTAGTTCCTCCCCCAGTATCCCTTCTAACTCCTCCTCGGATAGTTGTGAGGAGGCGATCTCTTTATAGACGTCGCAACTCTCTATTAGTTCTTTATGCCGGCCCGTACCTACGATTTTGCCGCCATCGAGGACGATGATCTTGTCGGCATTCATAATCGTGCCGATCCGCTGCGCTACAATCAGTACCGTTGCCTTTCTTGTTTCATCATTAAGCGCTTCTCGAAGTGCGGCATCTGTTTTAAAATCGAGCGCTGAGAAGCTGTCGTCGAATATGTATATTTCCGGTTTCTTAATAAGCGCTCTCGCGATTGCAAGGCGCTGTTTTTGGCCGCCGGAGACGTTCGTGCCGCCTTGTGCGATCGGCGTTGCGAATTTATCCTCAAGGTTCTCGACAAACTCAGAGGCCTGGGCGATTTTTGCGGCCGCGTGCATCTCTTCGTCCGATGCGTCCGGAACGCCGTATTTTATGTTGCTGCTTACCGTTCCTGAGAATAGAGCACCCTTTTGCGGTACGTAGCCTATCTTCTCGCATAAATCCTCTTGGGTGACGTTTCGAATGTCGATGCCGTTTACGAGCACCCGGCCGCCGGTTACATCATAGAAGCGGGGGATTAGATTAATAAGCGTTGATTTTCCGCTTCCGGTGCTGCCGACAAATGCGGTCGTTTCTCCCGGCCCTGCAGTAAACGAGATGTTTTGCAAAACGGGCGAGTCGGCGCCGGGATAGGAAAACGTGACATCGTCAAACTTGATAAGCCCTCTCGTATCTACAGGAAAAGCAATCGGGTTCTGTGGATCTTTTATCAGCGGCTCGGTATCGATGACTTCGGCCACCCGCTGTGCGGATACGGAGGCGCGGGGCACCATTATAAAGATAAACGAGATGAATAAGAACGACATAATCACCTGCATCGCATACTGCATAAAAGCTATCATATCGCCGATCATGAGGTTTCCCGTGTCGATCATATGCGAACCGACCCATATCACGGCGACGGCGGTAAGATTAAAGATAAGCATCATCATGGGCTGCATGATCACCATGAGACGGTTTACAAAAAGATTGACCCCGGTAAGCTCGACATTTGCTTTTTCAAAATTTGCCTCTTCGTGCTTTTCTGCGTTAAAAGCCCGTATAACGCGGAGGCCGGTAAGGTTTTGCCGCGTCACTAGATTGAGCTTATCGACAAGCTGCTGCAGCAGTTTAAATCTCGGCATTGCGATTGCAAAAAGAACTATCATCATACCGACCATTACGGTAATTGCGAGGGCTATTATCCACGTCATTGAAGGCGCCAAAGCATAAGCCTTAAACACGGCGCCAACACCCATGAGCGGGGCCATAAGCACCATCCGTAGCAACATTATCAATACCATCTGTAATTGCTGGATATCATTAGTCGAACGGATTATAAGGGAGGCCGTCGAGAACTTGTCAAATTCTCTTAGCGAAAAGCTTTCTACCTTTGCGAAGACTTTTTCGCGCACATTCATCGAAACGCCGGTTGCCACCCGGGATGCCAGGAAGCCGACGCCAACGGCACACGCGCCTCCCAACAAAGAGATAAGTAACATGCGAAATCCCGTATTGAAAATAAGAGAATTGTTTTGGCGGACGATACCTTTATTTACGATTTGCGCCATATAGTCAGGTAGTTGAAGATCCGCCATTACCTGGCCAAACGTTAAAGCGAGTACGGCAATTACCATCAAAGTGTATGGTTTCAGATACTTTAATAATTTTGTCACGTTTTACGCATCACTCTTTTTCTTGACATACTTAGATATCTTAGTCATCAAAGCGATGAGTTCAGAGCTATCTTTATCTCCCAAGTATTCGACAAGTCCATATATCTTTTCGGAGTGTTTTTCTCTCATGGCGGCAACCATCTCTGCGCCTTTATCGGAAAGGCTGACAAAAACCACACGCCTATCTTCGGGCGATGACGATCTCGTTACGTATCCCTGTTTCTCGAGTGAATTAATGTAGTGGGTTATTGCCGCTAAAGTAACATTCAATTCCTTTGCGGCCTCTGATGGCATTACGGGCGCTCCCTTGTTCAGGGTGGCGAGAAGCCACATGAAGTATTTCTCGGAGTGCCGCAACCCCGAGTTGTCCTTGGTTATGAAATTAGTGCGCCGGAACATGTTCATAGCGCTTTGCAGTTCGCGGGCGCGTTCCGTAATTTGTTCTTTATCCACTTCTCTTACCTGCAACGGTTTCGATTTACTAATACTTACTAAATAAATAATTTAGCAAGTAAAGTATATGTACCTGAATACAGTCAGTCAAGATGAAAATAAGATACACCCATAGCTTAACTGCGTGAGAACTATAACGGGGCGGCGCTTAGTTGTCCTCCTGCACACCGCTTGAAGCTTCCATTTTCTGCCACTACATCGTATCATGCAAAAATTACTACGTTAGGTTGGTGAAAAATGAAGCGACATATTTCTATTCTAGTAACAATCACATTACTTATAACGGTAATCACATCATCGTGGGGCATTGCGTTCGCCGGCGCTGCAAGTGCGGTTGCGGCAACACAGCAGAGCGTGGCGGGCCTGCCTCGACAACCTACTGTTACAGCCGGGTCGGCCATGCTTATCAATGCAAAAACAGGCGATGTGCTGTGGAGAAGGAATTCGAGCATCAGGCGCGCGATGGCGAGCACGACAAAGATAATGACCGCGCTGGTTGCCATCGAGCACGGTAATCTCGATGACATAGTAACCGTCAACGCGGATGCGCTCGGGCCCGGGGCGCAGGGGGGCATAGGTCTCGCCAAAAACGAGCATATGACGCTAAGGGATTTGTTGTATGCGCTTATGTTGCCATCGGCGAACGATGCCGCGGTCGCAATAGCCGACCATGTCGGCGGCTCGGTCGGCAACTTCGCAGACATGATGAATAAAAAGGCGGCCGAAATCGGCGCGAATCGTACGCATTTCGATAACCCGCACGGCCTCGATAGCCCGACTCATTATACGACGGCGTATGACCTTGCGCTCATCGCCAGGTACGCTTTGAGGAATCCGACGTTTTCGCAGATCGTTTCCACAAAGGGCTGGAGATTGCGTGGTTCTCAGGTCGTTACCACGCACAATAAGCTCTTGTATACCTATTCCGGGGCGACAGGGGTTAAGACAGGATTTACGAACCGTGCCAAAAATTGCCTTGTATCCTCAGCGACCAAGGGGGATGTGTCGTTGATAACTGTGGTGCTCGGCGAAAAATGGCGGCCGAATATGTTTGCGCAATCGGCCGCGTTACTTAATTACGGTTTTAGCCTTTACAGAGAACGGCAACTTACATCGGCGGGCGTTGTTTATAAGACGATAACCTCACCCTACGGTCAAAAGCTTGATTTGGTCGCCAAAGAGAATGCAAGCGCAGCCGTGAGACACACGCTTCCCGTATATACGGAAACACACTATGCGCAGGATATTCCGGTTCCGGTTAAGAAAGGCGCTGTTCTTGGAAGGGTGGTTTCATACCAGGCCGGGCGGGTTGTGGCTACCGCAGATCTTGAGGTAAAAAATGATCCTCCGCAACCAACCCTGATGCAAATGGCCGGGCACTACCTCTCTCCTTTATTCGGTAGCTCGATGTTGGATGTGTAAATCCCGGCGGATTATGGAATCCAAACAGTAGCTTTAAGTTGCCGAAATCAATATCTTGGCCTAGGCTTAATAGAGAAGCTTTAGTATGGATAGCCGTTAATGGTTAAATACTCATGGCGGGAGATTTTGGCAGAGCACCGCTTATCCTGCCGGCGATTGTATCGGACTATTGTGGAGGAGAACTATGCGGGTTGAAAAGGTGTTGGCGAAAAAGAGGGATGGTCGCGCTCTTTCTCGCGATGAGATCGAGTCTTTAATCAGCGGGTTTGTTTCGGGCGCTATCCCGGATTACCAGATGGCGGCGTTTTTGATGGCTGCGTATATCAAGGGGATGGATGCCCAGGAAACATATGTCTTTACAAAAGCTATGGTAGAGAGCGGCGAGGTAGTCGATCTTAGCCCGATAGAGGGCATAAAAGTAGACAAGCACAGCACCGGTGGGGTTGGCGATAAGGTGACACTGGTGCTGGCCCCGATGATGGCGGCGGTCGGTTTGAAAGTCGCAAAGATGTCGGGGAGGGGTCTTGGGCATACCGGTGGTACGCTGGATAAACTTGAATCAATTCCGGGGTTTAACGTAAATCTGACCAGGGAACAGTTTATTAAACAAGTAAGCGATATCGGCATCGCCATCATGGGCCAAACGGAAGAGATCGACCCTGCGGATAAGAAGATATACGCTTTGCGCGACCTTACCGCAACCGTCTCAAGCGTGCCGCTTATTGCGAGCAGTATCGTTAGCAAAAAGGTCGCCGGCGGGGCGGATGTTATCGTGTTTGATGTAAAAGCCGGCTCCGGCGCGTTCATGAAATCGCTCGATGAGGCCAAAGTGCTTGCCCAGGAGCTTGTGTCTCTCGCGAAAAACTTTGGCAAGCAGGCCGTTGCGGTCATCAGCAACATGAACCAGCCGCTCGGTTTCTCGATCGGAAACTCGCTGGAGGTCGAAGAGGCCATCGACACGATGAGGGGATTCGGCGGCGCCGACCTGCTCGAGCTTTGCTACAATCTTGGCGCCCAGCTCATGGTGAAAGCCGGTATTGTCCCGACAACGCAAGAGGCGATGGGCAAGCTAAGCGAAGTCCTTGAGGGAGGCCGGGTTTTAGCGAAGTTCACCGAGATGGTTGTCGCGCAGGGCGGTAATCCCGAGGCGATCGAAGACCCCAGGGGAGTCTTGCCGCATGCGCGATTTATCGAGGAGATCGAGGTCGCTACCGCCGGGTATATTCGCAGCATAAACGCGGAAGAGTTGGGGGTTGCAGCGCGATATCTGGGTGCCGGCCGCACGAAACTCGGTGACCAAATCGATTACGGTGCGGGCATTATTATTCCTAAGAAAGCGGGGGATTACGTCCGCCCGGGCGATACGCTGGCCCAGATGCACAGTAACGACCCGCATATGCTCGCGGCGACCAGCGGCTTGGTCAACGATGCGTTCGAGATAACCGCCGCACCACATGAAATACCGCCTTTAATCTATGAAATTATCGAATAAAGTTTTAAAGTGATATTAAGGTGTAATGTTTCGGATAATCAACTATTTACTGTAGGGGTTTAATGTGAGCAATAATCTTCTAGATGTAATCGGCAACACTCCTGTTGTCGAGATCAAGCGACTGAACAAACACAAAAAAGTAAAGATATTCGCCAAACTCGAGAGCGCCAATCCCGGCGGCTCCGTAAAAGACCGTATCGCAAAATACATGATCGAAAAAGCGGAGGAGAGCGGCGAACTTACAAAGAAAAAAATCGTCCTGGAGGCGACGAGCGGCAATACCGGCATCGGCCTCGCGCTGCTTTGCGCGCTTAAAGGCTACAAACTGCGCATCGTAATGCCCGAGACCATGAGCCTCGAGCGCCGTCAGATATTGATGGCCTTTGGCGCCGAGCTGCTTCTTACAGAGGGGTGCAAGGGGATGCCCGGCGCAATCGAGATGGCCAACCAACTTGCGGCCGACCCGAAGTACTTTTTAATCAACCAATTCGGAAACCCGAACAACCCGCTCGCGCATTACGAAACTACCGGCAAAGAGCTGCTCGAGCAGGTGAAACCGCTGGATATGTTTATTGCCGGCATCGGCACCGGCGGCACGCTTATGGGCGTAGGCCGCCGCTTGCGCGAGGAGAGCCCCCGCACGAAAATCGTCGGCGTCGAGCCGTATCCGAACCATAAAATCCAGGGTTTGCGTAACCTTGGCGAAGGCTATATCCCGCCGATATTCGATATTAACATTCTCCATGAGAAAGTAAACGTCACCGATGATGATGCCTACGACACCGCCAAAGACCTGGCCAGGATCGAGGGCTTGTTCTGCGGCGTTTCATCCGGCGCGACCGTAGCCGAGGCGCTTCGCCAGGCCGAAGATATGAAGGAAGGCAACATAGCGGTCATTCTGGCCGACGGCGGCGAGAAATATCTAAGCACCGACCTCTACACCTGCCCCTACCGCAGAAAATGCGGCCCAAAAGCCACGGCAAAGTGTAAAGCGGAATAAGTAAAAGTAAGGGGACGTTGTTTCCTTTGAGTCCTAACTCGACGAGTTAGGACTCAAAGGAAACAACGTCCCCTGGTATAAATAATGGAACTAATCGTAAGTCACGCAAATACGGATTTTGATTCGTTTGCAGCTATGGTCGCGGCCCAGAAAATCTATCCCGACGCTAAAATCGTGCTGGGCGGGGCGCAGAACCGCAACGTCAGGGATTTTTTGGCGCTGCATGACGACGTGATCGAAACCTATGATGTCAAATATATAGATAAAAAAACCGTTTCGCGGCTGATCGTTGTCGATACGAAAATCGGTCGGCGCCTCGGCGAGCTGCAGGACCTTGCGTATAAGCCGGGGGTTGAGGTATTCATCTTCGACCATCATCCACCGACATCTGAGGATGTGCCTATTGCCAGGGATTTCTCGGAGAAGGTGGGGGCGACAACCACCATTCTTGTCGACATTATCAGGGATAAAGGCATCCCGATAACCCCGTTCGAGGCAACGCTTTTTGCACTTGGGATACATGAAGATACCGGGTCGCTCACCTTTAAGACGACGACCTACGATGATGCGGATGCGCTCGCGTTTTTAATGGCCAACAAGGCCAACATCGATATGATATACCGGTTTCTAAACCCGGCGCTCAGCCCCGAGCAGCACCAGTTGTTCGACCGGCTGCTTCACGCCGCCAGCGTTATCGATATCCATGGGATTCCCGTGATACTCACGAAGGCTGTGGTGACCGAATATATCGAGGGTGGCTCGGTGGTAGTGCATAAGATCGCCGACATCGAAAACATCGAGGTGATATTCGCCGTTCTCTCCCAGGATGACCATGTCTATATCATCGGCAGGAGCCGTACCGATTTGGTCGATGTAGGGAAAATCCTTGAGGAGATGGGCGGGGGAGGCCACGCTCAGGCCGCTTCGGCGACGCTAAAAGATACCGACATAAACACAGTCGAGCAGCGTCTTATCCGGGAGCTTTCCGACCACATTAAGAAGCCCCCGGTTGCGCGGCAGATCATGTCGACGCCGGTGAGGACGGTCGGCGCCGATATTACCATACGCGAAGCGAACAAGCTGATGATCCGGTACGGATACAGTGGCCTACCGGTTGTTGAGGACGGCAAACTCGTTGGCCTAATCGGCAGGCGCGAGATCGATAAAGCCGCCCACCACGGCTTGAGCCATGCGCCGGTTAAGGGATTTATGATGCATCGTATCGAGCCGGTTTCGCCCGATACGCCGCTTCCCGATATCCAGAGGCTCTTAAGCGACGAGGATATCGGCCGCGTCCCGGTTGTTGAGGATGATAAGGTCATCGGTATTATCAGCCGCACCGATGTCTTAAAAGCGCTCGGCGGTATCGATTACTTTAACAGGTCGAAAACCATGCAGACGGCAAAGCCGCAATACAGCCGTGGCGAGATCGCCCAGAAGATAAAAACGCTGCTTCCGACGGATGTCCAGGTGTTTTTGCGCGAGGTGGGCGACCTGGCGGACGAGGCGGGGTATTCGGTGTATCTTGTTGGGGGAATCGTGCGCGATCTACTTCTTAACCATCGGAACCTGGATGTCGACATCGTCGTCGAGGGTGATGCGATAGAATTCGCAAAACTTGTGGCCGAAAAATCAGGCGCACGGATACGGGCGCACCACAAATTCGGCACCGCGGTGGTCATCGGGCCGCACGAGTTCAGGGTGGATTTCGCCTCGGCCCGTGCCGAGTTTTACGAACGACCCGCAGCCCTGCCCCAGGTCGAGCCGACATCCATTCGCCAGGACCTGGCGCGACGGGATTTTAGCATCAATGCAATGGCGGTAAGTCTCAACGCAAAAGATTACGGCAAGCTCCTAGATTTCTTTAACGGCCAGCGCGACCTTAAAAACGGGCGCATCAGGATTTTGCATAACCTTAGTTTTATCGAAGACCCGACACGCATCTTTAGGGGTGTTCGCTTCGAACAGCGCCTGGGGTTCAAGCTTGAATCGGGCACCGAGGAACTCCTGCGAAAAGCCGTCGATATGGACCTCATCGGCCATCTATCAGACTATAGAATACGTGACGAGCTAATGCTTATCCTCGCCGAAGACACCCCATTTAAGGTGCTAAAAAGGCTAAGTGACCTGGATGCGCTTAAAATCCTCGAGCCGAGTATCGTCGTCGATAACAGCCTCAAGTCATTATTTACCGGGATAGACGAAGCGGTCCGCGAACTCGACCATCACTTCGCGGCGGGCATCCAAAAACGCCTGATTTACCTGGCGGCTCTCCTGCGAGGGTTATCCGGGGAGGGGCCGGATGCATGGTGTGAACGGATGAAGCTGCGAAAGGCCGACAGGGCAAGGTTGACCGAAATGGTGCTCGAGGTGCCGCAAGCCGTAAAAGAGCTTGAGGCCGAGCTGAGGATGAAGAATAGCGCAATCTACAAGATTTTACACCCGCTCTCACCAGAAGCGCTGGTCTTTGCCTATGCCCTTGCCTTAAAACAGAAAGCGCAGAAACTAATTCACTATTATCTAACAAGCCTAAAAGGGGTACGGCTATCGGTGGATGGCCGTACCCTGCGAAAAATGGGATTTCCACCTTCGCCGATGTATAATATCGTGTTAAGAGAACTTCTCGCGGCCAAACTCGACGGAAAAGCCGAGACGCCTGAAGAGGAACTTAAATTCGTGGCCGAGCGTTTCGGTCACCTTACCGGGGAGTTGAACAACTAATTGGACTTTCAGGGAATAATTTACCTTCTAAGGATCCCCGCACTTCTTATCGCCGTTACGGTACACGAATTTATGCACGGCCAGGTTGCCTACATGTTCGGCGATACAACCGCAAAAGAAAAGGGGCGGCTCTCGCTCAACCCAATAAAGCACCTGGACCCACTTGGTACGATCAGCCTTATCGTTATCGGCTTCGGATGGGCGAAGCCCGTACCGGTAAACCCGTATCGTTTTAAAAATCCCGCAAGAGACATGGTGTTTGTCGGCATAGCCGGCCCTGCGGCCAACTTCATCGCAGCGTTTTTGCTGGCCAGGCTGTTTTATTTTCCGATGCCCGATGTTCTAAAGCTGTTACTCGAAGTAACGGTTCAAATTAACGTCATGCTCGGTATATTTAACCTGCTCCCGATCCCGCCGCTCGACGGCTCGAAGATAATCCCTTATTTTCTGCCGCGCCAGTGGCAGCAAAGCTGGTACCACTTCGAGCAGTACGGGATGCTGGTGCTCATTCTACTGCTCTTCATCGTCCCGGGATTCACCGGGGTGGTGCTGGGCGTACCGCTTCAGTTTATGTTGAAGTTGGTAATGTTCGGCATTCCGGTCTCATAGCGGGGAACAATAGCGCTTAACCTGATATAATGTATACCAATAGATTTTGATACCAATAGATTTTGCTTGCAAGGAGTTGGATGATTTTTGACTAAACGAGTGGTAAGCGGGCAGCGGCCTACCGGCAGGTTGCACCTTGGGCATTATTTTGGCACCTTACAAAACTGGGTGAGACTGCAGGACCAGTATCAGTGTCTCTTTTTTGTGGCCGATTGGCACGCCCTCACGACTAAATTCGATGATGTGGGCGGGATATCCGAGGATACTCGCGAGATGGTGATCGATTGGCTCGCGGTCGGGCTCGACCCCAAGAAATGTTTTATCTATAAACAATCCGATATCCCCGAGGTGGCGGAGCTTTTTGTGTACCTCACAATGATAACGCCGGTGTCGTGGCTCGAGCGGAACCCGACTTATAAAGAAATGCTCCGGGAGATAACATCGAAAGATATACAAACGGCTGGCTTTTTGAGCTATCCTGTTCTGCAGACAGCGGATATAATACTGCCAAAGGGAAACCTGGTGCCGGTGGGTGAAGACCAGCTTCCGCACCTTGAGCTGGGGAGAGAGATCGTTCGCAGATTTAACTTCCTGTACGGCGACTACTTCGACGAGCCGGAGGCGTTGTTATCCCCGGTAAAACGGCTCCTCGGAATCGATGGCAGGAAGATGAGCAAAAGCTATGGTAATTCGATCTTCCTCTCGGATGATCCCGATACGATAAGGGCGAAAGTAAACCAGATGATAACCGACCCGGCCAGGCAGAAAAAGACCGATCCGGGCAGCACGGAGGCCTGCATGGTGGTTTACCCGACGCACCACGTTTACTCGTCTAACGCCGAGCTGCAAGAAATCGAGACAAAGTGTCACGAGGCCGCATGGGGTTGCATGGCCTGCAAGCGTGAGCTGGCGGATAAGATCATAGACTCGCTGGCGGGCTTCAGAGAGCGCCGCGCCGAAATCGAAAAAGAGCCGGGAATCGTCAACGAGGTACTGCGCGAGGGTCTTCACCAGGTGCGCCCGATCTGCCGCAGCACGATTCACGATGTTAGAAGCAAGCTAAACATTTTCTCAGAAACAACGGTTGTTTAGGGTCCACATCGGTTGCATAGTGAAGTAATGAGATGGCAGCGTCCGCTAGATGTCATTCTGAAGGAGCAAATAGCGATTAATTGTCATTCTTATAGCAAACAGTGAACGGCGATTAGATGTCATTCTTATAGCAAACAGTGAACGGCGATTAATTGTCATTCTTATAGCAAACAGTGAACGGCGCTTAGTTGTCATCCTGAAGGAGTGATTAGCAATTGATTGTCATTCTGAAGGAGCAAAGCGACTGAAGAATCTTGGGTGCGGAAACCTTCTTTTTATGCAGGAGGGTCTAAGCTTAGATAACCTGAGTGAGACGGATGGTTTATATGCGGTTGATAGATTTGAAAGATTCTTCTTAGGAAGGTAGATTAAAGCTTAGACAAGCTCAGTGGCAGAAGTCTGTGAGTGCCCTCTAGATTCTTCGCTGACGCTCAGAATGACACTATGAAGCACAGTGGTACTAAAATGATTCAGGGCTCAGAATGACACTATGAAGCACATTGGTACTAAAATGATTCAGGGCTCAGAATGACACTATGAAGCACATTGGTACTAAAATGATTCAGGGCTAAAAACTAGGTATTGTAGCACTAACGATTTTGTAAGCATCGTAGTAGAAACGGGGAACGGTTATGGCATTACCATATCAGCTGAAGCTCGAGATGTTTGAGGGCCCGTTTGATTTGCTTCTTAATCTGATATCGCGCCAGAAAATCGATATATATGAGATACCAATAGCCCAGATCACCAGGGAATACCTCGACTACGTCGATTCTTTTCAGGAATTTGACCTCGAAATCGGTACAGAGTTCCTCCTGATGGCCGCGACGTTGCTCGACATTAAGGCGGCAAATCTGCTTCCCAAAAAAGAAGAACCCGCAGACGAAGACGACGTCTCTCCGCAAGAAGGACGTGAGGTTTTAATTGCGCGATTGATCGAATATAAAAAATTCAAAAACGTGTCGGGCGAACTTACAGCCAGATACGAAGCCGAAAGCAAGTATTATCCCCGGGATGCCGGTCTTGAGGAGCAGTTCGATGGCCTTATCCCGGATTTTTTAGCGGGGCTTTCCCTCGGTAGGTTGCGCAGGATGTTTTTGGCTGTTTACGATAAAAAAGAGATAAACCTGATGCAGGCCGACCACATAACCCCAAAACCGCTGAGCGTCGATGAGTATGTAAAAAGGCTCAAGGAACGGCTTAAGGGCTTAAAGATGAAAAGCTTCCGCGAGCTTACCAACGATTGTACCGATAAAGTCGAGCTTATAACCATGTTTTTAGCGGTACTGGAACTCTATAAGCGGGGAAAAGTCGAGCTGGGGCAGGCCGAGGTATTCGGCGAGATAATGATAATTGTAAACGATAAGCCGGGAGTGGTAGTGTGAGCGATCTGAAAGTACGCTTAAGAAGCATCGTCGAGGCGCTTCTTTTTATAAGCGACCAACCGTTAAGCAAAGCGAAAATCGTAAGCGTAGTGGATATCCCCGAAGAAGAGGTCAACCAAATCCTTACCGACCTCACCAACGAATACAGCAGAGCCGACCGCGGTTTTCAGTTGCGAGAGGTTGCGGGCGGATATCGCCTCTACAGCCACCCTGCCTATGCATCGTACATCGAGAAACTGATACTTTCCTTCGACCACAGAAGGCTTACCCAGGCCGCCCTCGAGACGCTTTCCATAATCGCCTACAAACAGCCCGTCACCAGGGCGGATATAGCGAGCATTCGGGGAGTGAACTCAGACGGCGTTGTTAATACCCTTATCAACAGGGGATTGATAAAAGAACTCGGCAAGCAAGATGCCCCAGGCCAGCCGATTCTCTACGGTACCACCAACCGTTTCCTGGAATCCTTCGGCCTGAGAAGCCTCAACGAGCTTCCGCCGCTTGACGAATTCTCACCGGACGATCCTACTTTCTAATAATAATCCTGTCCGGTCCGTCCTTAACCCGTTCGTAGTTGAAGTTATGCGATATAAACCTGATGATATTGGAGACGACGACCAGGACGGGAACTGCAAGAAATATCCCGACAATCCCGGCGATTTCTCCGCCGGCGATAATCCCAAACATTATGAGCAACGGATTCAAGCCGACCGTTCCGCCAAGGATAAACGGGGCCAACACATTATTCTCCAGCTGCTGGATCACGATAAAGACAATTACCACGTAAAGCGCGAGGATCGGCTTAATGGTAAGCGCGACGATGATGGAGGGGATTGCGCCGAGAACCGGCCCAAGCACCGGTATTATTTCAGTCAAACCTGCCCAGAACCCCAGGAGTGCGGGAAACGGCAACCCCACAATCCAGACGCCGATGCCCGACGCTACTCCGATGGTCGCCATAAATGCAAGCTGCCCGAGCAAATATTTCGATAATGCCGTCTTCATAGAGACCAAAAATCGGTCGTACACGCTCGAAAGTTCGGATGGCAACGCGCTTCGCATAGACCTATCAATCGAGGGAAGAAAAATCAGCATGTAAAGCGACACGATAAAGACCAAAAACATGTCGGTTATCAGGCTAACCAGCGACGGTATTAACGAGAACACGTTTTGTACCTGCGATGTCGCTATACTGGTTGCCTGGCTGACGAGCGAATTGGGGTCTATGGGGAGCAGCCGCGTTAGCCCAACTCGCTCGAGTGCTCTGGTCACGTATGCCGTCTGTGTCCTTAAAGAAGCGACGTACTTTGGGAGGTCCGCCAAGAAACTTCTAAACTCATCCGCGATAATCGGCCCAATGGTGAGGAGTATCGCCGTAAGCAACCCGAAAAAGGCCAGGTATGTTAAGGCGATGGCAAGCCCGCGGTTCACTTTTTGCTTTTCCAGGAATCCAATTATGGGGTGAATGACAAATACGATGATAGCCGCTGTAACAAATAACGATATCGTGTGCAGGATGTTTCCGATGAATACGTAAAGCAGAAGCACAGCCAGTGCGAAGATAATTGCCTTAAGCCAATCGGCCACCCTGTAATACATGGAAATCCCCTTAATGCGTTTACTAAAGTAATTCCCATTTAGCGGCTTGTTTAGCGGCCCTTCAGCAGTTTGCAGAACGCAGGTTAATGCGGATTAATGCGGATTAATGTGGATTAACACAGATTAATGCAGATTAACGTGGATTATATTAAGCGGACGGCTTTGTAAAGAGACTCGATCTCTCTTGGGGTAAGTGACCTGAAGTTTCCCACGGGCAGTTTATCGAGCAGAACCCCGTCCACCGCCACCCGTTTTAAGAAGATAACCGTGTGGCCTATCTTTTGAAACATCCTGCGTATCTGGCGCTTTCTTCCCTCGTGGATGGCAACGTTAAGGAATGTAGATGTCATTGTTTCCTTTATGGCGCTGATTTCCGCCGGGGCGGTAATCCCGTCCTCAAGCACGATGCCTTTTCTCAACTTAGCAAGCGAGCTATTGGATGGATGCCCTTCCACCTCGGCGATGTATGATTTCTTAACCTTGTATCGCGGGTGCGTAAGCCTGAATGCAAGCTCCCCGTCGTTGATTAAAAACAGCAACCCCTCGGTATCAAAATCAAGCCTACCCACAGGGAAAACCCTATCGCTTACCCCACCCAGCAAATCGATTACCGTCGGTCTCCCGAACTTGTCGGTTACGCTCGTGATAAACCCCGCCGGCTTATTTAACATAAGGTAGAGCTTCTCTTCCTTAACCCGAACCGGCTTATCATTGACTTCAACGACGTCTTTTATTGGATTCACCTTGGTCCCAAGCTCGGTGACCACATGACCGTTAACTTTAACGCGCCCTTCCTTGATGAGATCCTCACAATGCCTCCGAGACCCCACCCCCGCACGCGCCATAAATTTTTGCAACCGTTCTTCCATTGTTTATCACCGGCCATCGATAGCTGTTTTGGATATTATATACCAATCGAGGCGTTTTAGCTGTTGCTAGGTGGGGGAAGGGTTGGGTTTATGGTAATGGATGGGTATTTGGGATGAGGGATGTGGTTGGATTGAGCGGTTATAAGCTATGGAGTTCGAATCCGATCCGGGGAGCCATTTGGAAGAATATGGTTATTAAGGCTCTGTAGAGCCAAAATATCGGTTCGAATAATTCATAACCCCGGACAGGACGTAATTCGAACCACGGCAGTAATGGCTTTGACGAGCCATTTTTGTTTTTGGAGAAAGTTCGAAACCGATCCCCTGATTTTGCTCAGATCATAACTCAGATCATAAGTATGATTACTGAAATAGTCACACTTCATGTATCTAATGTTACTCATTGAGTAACATTAACGACATAGGGTGCTAGATGAGATATCTTGCAGAAACCCTAAGCAACTTAATCGAAAGCTAAAGAAACATGTCTGGTTACAAAAACTCTTGAAATTGTTTTCAACTGCTATAAAATAATGATTAGAATCTGCTATAAAATAATGACTTTAATTTGAGATTAAATAATGAAAAAGACAATTAAAAGCGATGCCTTGGAGTGGTGGGCCGAGAAGACAAAATCGGGTGATCATGTAGTCTCATCTTCAGAGGTTCCCGGGCAACGACAGAGAGAAATTCTAGTCAAAGAGAAATTCCTTTATCCAATTATCAAAGGCGTTTGGATATTGAAGCGCCCTGAGGACGACATCGAAGATATCTTCCTGCTTCTTTATTGGCAGGTTGTCAAGAAGATTCTTGCCCGATATAGCCATTGGTCGCTTCGAGGCAAGTCCGCTCTTTTGGTTTTGGATGGAGACCACAGCGTGCAAAAGCATCTTCTAGTTAGAATCAACACAAAGACCACAAGAAAAATAACACTGCCATTAGGCTATGATATATCGTTGGCCTATGATCCGAGATTTGATGAGCGTTTGATAAAGAATGTGGAGATTGCCGGTCTCTCAGTCCCTGTTGATGTTGCCGAGCGGGTGCTTGTCGATGCCGGTAAGCTTGAACCGAGTGCCGAAGTCAAAAGTTTCATTGCCGGTAATCAGTTCAATAAAAGACTAATTGAGGCAGTGTATGCCTCTTCCCCTAAGCCCTATATTTTTGCAAGACTCATCCGCATGGCGAAGGAGGCGAACCGTCTTGGTCTTGTAGCCGACCTTGAGAAAATCGTTGAGACTCATACCCATTATCGTGTTGCCAAGAGAGAGAAGATCGAGACATCCACTCCCCTTAAGGCGGAAGTCATTTCTCCACCCTGGGTCGTTCGCCAGGAGCTTGAGATAAGAGATTTTGAAAAGGCTTTATCTGAACAGTTTTCTCCCAGGATCAAAAGCTTAGAAAAGAAGCCGCTTGATAAACTTATCGCTCAGGCCAAAGAGCACAAGAAATATGATACCTACCATTCAACCACGCTAGAAGGTTATAGAATTACACCTGAGGAGGTAGAAGCACTTCTTTCCGGCGATATTCCTGAGGAGAGAAAGAGCGAAGGTGACAAGTATTTTGAAGAGATTAAAAATCGCATGGCGATTCTTGGATACTCAGAGGCTTTTGATTTTGTCATGGGAAGGATCCAAGCCGATTTCGGCCATCCGGTTGCGAGTGAAGGCTTGGTTCAAGATACATATTACCATCTCTTTAAGCCGTCTGCGGATGCTAAGCTTATCGATTACATAACTCTCGTTAGTTATCGGAACATGATGGTTTTTATTCGAGGAAGCTCGTATGTACCGCCATCCCATGAAAAGTTAGCCGATTTAATGAGAAGCTTTGTCACTCTAATAAACGAGATCGAAAATCCGGTTATCAAAGCGATCCTGGCTCATTACCTATTCGTTACCATTCATCCTTATATTGACGGTAATGGCCGAACGGCAAGGCTTCTCATGAACTATTTCCTTTTAAGTAGTGGGTACTCGTGGATCACGATTCGAGCTGATCAGAGAACCCCGTATTTCAACGCTTTAAAAACAGCAAATTTAGAACAGGACATCCTGATGTTTGGGGAGTTTATAATCGGAATGATTGAGAAAGCGTCAGGCTAGACTATTGTGTGTAATTATGGTGAGGACAAAAGGGGTGCTAAATGGCGTACAAATTTAGACGACTTGATACAGACCTTGTTTGTCCGGTTGAGAAAGCGGGGATTCTCGACAATCGACTGCGTAGACTGGTGCAGGATCCAAAAATCATCCTCAAACCCTATCTTAAAGAAGGGATGATTGCTCTTGATGTTGGTTGCGGACCAGGATATTTCTCGCTAGACATGGCTCGAATGGTAGGCAAAACAGGGCGCGTTATCGCTTGCGACCTGCAGCAAGGAATGTTGCAGAAGCTTAAGGAGAAGATTCAAGGTACTGAGTTAGAGGAACGCATAACGCTTCAAAAGTGCGAGCAGAATAAGCTCGGAGTAACCGAGAACGTCGATTTTATACTCGCATTCTGGATGGTACACGAAGTCCCCGACAAAGATAGGTTCCTGAATGAGCTTGAAGCTATACTGAAACCAAACGGCCTTATACTTATTGAAGAACCACCGTTTCATGTCTCAGAGCAGGATTTTCAGAACACAATAAGGATAGCCGAAGCGATTGGATTTGATATCTTCAAACGGCCGAAAATCTTCTTAGGTAAGAAAGTCATCCTTAAGAAATCCTAGGTTCGAATTTTGTCTGGTCACCGAACCAATTAGATTCTAACTTAGGCTGATGCACATAAGAACAACCGCTCCAAAAGTTCGAATAGCGACCGATCCGGGGAGCAATATGAAAGATTATGGTTACTGAGGCTTTATAGAGCCAAAATATCGGGTTGGAATAATTCAAACCCTCGGATAAGACGTAATTCGAACCACAAGGCAATAGCTTTGACAAGCCATTTTTTGTTTTGGAAAAAAGTTTGAAACCGATCCCTTGGTTTGCCGAAATTCTTTAAGTTGGCCGCACTGTCTAAAACAATAGATACAGGTCTATTATTTTAGACAGATATTTTTTAACCCCTCATGGCTCAGCGAAAGCTCTTCTCCCGGTTTTATGTATAACAGAAGGGGACTTGCCATATCTGCCTTAAAAACCTTTGTAATATATCCCGATTAGTATAAAGTATATTATGAAAGTGTCCATAAATAGGAACCTACGTGTTATGAAAAAGACGATTTTATCAAAAAAAGACTTGGAAATACTGGGAGAGACGATCTCTCGGCATGGCTATATCGTGAGCTTTGACGATTTACGGGTGCTGCTTAAAGATATCTCTTACAATGCGCTTAAGAAAAGGATTAGACTTTTAGTTCAAAGAGGCTGGCTGATTCGCATCAAGCGAGGGGTTTATGCTGTTGCCAGTCTTGAATCTCATAGCTTTTCGAACATCCCGCCCTTAGCAATATCTCGAGTCTTTGTTCCTGATTCTTACGTGTCGTTTGAGTTCGCTTTAAATTATCATGGGCACTTTGACCAGCTTCCCGATACAGTAACAGCAGTATCAACTTCAAACCCCAAAACATACCGTTTCCAAAACCTTGAATATCGGTTTGTTAAAGCCAAACCCGAAATGATGACCGGATACGTAGAGATAACAATTGATGGCCAGAAAGCTAGAGTGGCAGAAATTGAAAAGGCTTTACTTGATTTTCTACACTTTAGAAAGGATAGCTACACTGTTGATTTGGTGCTGGAGAAGTTAAAAGAAGCGGGCACTGATCTTGATTCCAAAAAACTAGCCGACCATGCAAAGCTTTATCCGATAACGGTTCAGAGAAGAATGGGCTTCCTTTTAGACATCGCCGGTATTGATTCTAATAAGCTCTATGAGAACATAAAAAATACGCCTGGGTTTGCCAAGCTCACCAAAAATTCGACTATATTTAACGCCAAATGGAGGCTCTACTTTGAAGATAGATTTGTTAAGTAGGGCTCAGCTCTTCATTGCCAACAAGAATAACTTTAAACAAGACTCCCATAAATTGCCTGCACTTAACTTTAGGGAAGGGTTTTAGACATGCAAATATCTATCAACGACTTGGAAAGTTTGATAGATCCGACAATCCTTCAAAGAGGCAAGGATTATTTTAGGCGCGGTCTAGTGGCAGAGCTGGAAGAGGTTGAAGAAGATAGATGGTCGGCTTTGGTTGAGGGCACACAAACCTATGAGGTTAGAGTTAAGCTTAAAGGCGACAGGATAGCGGAATCTTTGTGCGATTGTCCTTATGATTTTGGTCCTGTCTGTAAACACGAAGTAGCTGTGTACTTGGCTATTGGTAAAATTCTTGCGGGCGAGGATTTACCGGAGAAAAAGAAAAAACCCAGTCAGAGACAAGCCAAGCGGAAAACCGTTGCCGATAAGATAATCGGAATTGTGAAAAAACTAACCGAAGAAGAAATGCGGGAGATTATCTTAGAATATGCTTTGAATGATCGGGAGTTTAGGAACACACTTCTTGCTCGAAATTTGCTTAAGAAGGGTGAAGCTGGTGAGAATAAAAAGGAAGACTACAAGCGGATTATGAGGGATTCCTTGCGCTTAGGGATGGACCGCCACGGCTTTATAGGTTATTGGAGCAGCAGCCGAGCCATTAGAGGAATTGAAGAGCTGGTTTATGAAGCTGACAAGATGTTAGAACAACAAAAACCGGAAAGAGCCCTTCCAATTTATCAGGCGGCCATTGAAGAAACAGTTCCGGCCCTGCAATATGCCGATGATTCCAACGGCGATTTGGGTGGGGTTATTGAGTTATCGTTTGAAAAATTAAACGAGTGTGCCGAAGATATTGCAGACAAAAACGTTCGCAAAGACTTGTTTGAATACGCTCTTAAAGCTGCTAAGGACAAAATTTATGATGGTTGGTCTGATTGGCAATGGGAGTGGCTAGGAATCGCTTCAAAATTAATCGGCAACCTTGAAGAAAAGAAAAAATTACTTCAGAAGATAGATGAATTGGCCGCGGCTAGCCAGATAGAAGATTCATATTCCAGCAAATATGACCGGGAAAGGGCTGCCGAGCTTAAGTTAGAAATCTTAAAGAAGTGGGACCAGGAAAAGGTCTCTCAATTTATCGCCGATAATTTAGAACACACGCCGATTCGGCGCATTGCCCTTGAAGATGCCATCGTCCAAAAGGATTATAAGAAGGCTAAGGAGCTGGCCAAGGCGGGCATGGAGCTTGATGCCAAACGCGGTTATCCGGGCTTGGTCCATGAGTGGCTTAACTCGCTTCTAAGGATTGCCGAGCTTGAAAACGATGCAGAAGCCGTTAGAAAGTATAGTAAAGAGTTATTCTTCAAGGGTCATCACGAATTTAAATACTACGATAAGCTCAAAAGTACTTATTCTCAAGAAGAATGGCTGGGTGTAGCTGATAGGCTAATTAAGGAATTGATTGAGTCTCGAAACTGTGATACCTACATAATGGGCGAGATCTTTATTAGAGAAGAGAAATGGCCGGAACTTTTAGGTTTAATGAAGAGCAACCCGTCCGAGCATACGCTGGATTCATTTGGGAAATATCTAGAGGACCGTTTCCCGGACGATCTAATCGAAATTCATGAACTAGTGATAAGAGACATACTTAAGAGGACTTCGGGCCGTGCTGTCTATCAAAATGCTTGTCGGAGGCTTAGGCGAATGAAGAAGATGGGTGCCGGGGAAAGAGTCCTAAAAATGGTTGAAGAATTTAGGCGTACTTATAAAAATCGCCGAGCTCTTTTGGAAGAGCTAGAGGAGTTCTGAGTTACATTTCTATTTAAGAAGATGATTGTGAGTTGCTTAACCATCGCGCTATAGGGGACATATTTATGGAACAATTTATTACAAACCGAGAAGAATTAATTGATGATTGGAAAGCTGCTGCAAGCCATATCAAAGCTGAATTTGGCATCGAGAAAGCTATTGGGTATTTTGTAGGGGAGAAATTCTATAATCTTACAGAAGAAGTCAAGCGTTTACAAAGAGACAACAAAGATGATTCCAAAATCGTAAATAACCTTGAACGATTATTGTTTAGGTGTTCGCAAGAAATTATGGCAACATTCACGGAGCAGGAGCTAAATGACTACTTCAGATCAAATCCAAGGTTTGGTGCACTGGGCCATGTATTGAACGAAGATGGACATAGGTTATTTGTAGAAAAGGGGGCAGTAGAACATACGATTGACACCGAAATCGAAGATGCCCTAATTATGGGGGAAATGAAGAAATATTTAAAAGTTAATCCATAGCTACGGGATGCAATCGCAGATTACCCAGATGCTTGTCTTAACGACAACACTTGATTTTTCGAAAGCCGATAAGAGTCTATGCAATCAAACTGAGCAGTTGCCGCTAAGAATCCACATAAAATGTGTGTTATATCACTAAACATATCTTCTCCACTGGTTCGAATAGCGACCGATCCGGGGAGCTAAATGGAAGATTATGGCTTTGTAAAGCCATAATCTTTTTCTTCGTGCGCCCGGCAGGGCGCACGTACTTGAGGGTGAAAGTCCCTTGCAGGCCCGACAGGGGGAACTGCTAGCTAAACGGCAAGGGTGTCTACCGTGAGGTAGAATCTGAAGGAAGCCGAAGGCAAAACACTGGCCCGACGAACAGAAACCGCATAAGAGGCGCACATGTTGGATAAGAAGGCGAATTGAACCGCCCCGGGTATAATGGCTCTTATGCTTGGTATAACAGCGGCCTCTACGGTTATTATGAGAGAAACACCCTTTGTATGCGCGTTGAAAATTGGACCACGGGCACAGAGCAAATTAATAGTCCCTGGACCAACGCGTATTCTCAGGCCTATGCGCGAGCAAACTTCAATTTTGGCTTTGAATGGCTCTTATCCTGTATAATATATGACAGACCCGAGAATGTTTGGGTTAAAGTTAAGTACGATGGCACTGTATCCTGGAGCCCCAGTAGAAATTAAGATTGCCACTACCGTCACGCATCAAAAGACAGACGTGCAAGCGGAAGAAGTGATTCGATGGAAAGATTGCCAAAGTATGTGCTCATTATCGTAGATATAACAGTGCTATTAATAATGCTATTTATAGCATTTGTTATAGTGTTGAATGTGGGGGGAGAAATAGGACTACGATAGTGAATAAAAAGAATTGAGAATAGGGGCAATCGCCAGTATGGTGGATGCCCCTATTTTTATTCTCATTCTGTAGTGTTGATAATTTGTATGACCTGACCCCAAAAACTGTACAACCGGCGCCTGAAAAGATTTGCACTTCATCCTCGCTAAGCAATCAAACTGACAATATCTGTTAGAAGTTTGAATAAGCGCGAATCCGGGGTTGAATTTTTAGGGTGCACTATAACCCATTAGAAAAACCGCTTTGTAGAGCGGTTTTTCTGCTTTCCGGGTATTGTTGTGGGGTACAGTTATGGACTGGACAATCTATACCTAATAACCCAAGCGCATTATAGCTTTGACGTACTTTAGCGATAAGAGATATAATCCAACCAATCACAAAGCGCAAGAATGGAAGCTGGGCATAGCTATGAAGACAAGACTGACGCCATATTACATCGAACTCGTTTACGACGCGTGTCTCAAATCGTTTTGGAGAAAACGAGCCCTTTCAAAATTCCTGCGTCAGTGTGGTATATATGATTCGTTTTTTGCAACCTGGGAGGCAGGCGAATCCAAACGTGATTTTCTCGACCGCCTATTTAATGAACTCCCCAAGAATGATAAAGGTAGAAGCGGTCTTATGAAAATATCAGTATGCTTAATGGAGCAAAGGAGTTTCCCAGGCCTGCAGAACTGGGAGGACTCTGCTCTGAAGATCAAAGATGCGCATGATGCTGTCTCAAAGCTTCGGATACACCACGACCGTCAGGAGGAAGAGATCCAATCTGAAGAGGAGAAGAGATTAGCTCGGGAGAATTTTCGACAACGTCAAGAAGAGGTTGGCCGGTCACAACGGACAATACAGCAATTAAGTGACGGTTTGAATGAACCGGGAAAGGCACTTGGGACACAACAAGCTGGCTACGACTTTCAATCATGGTTTTTCAACCTCTTGGATTTTTCGGAAATCACCAACCGTAAGCCTTATGTTCACGAGGGGAGACAGATCGACGGGTCACTAACGTTGGTTGAAACAACATATCTTGTTGAACTCAAATTCACGGCGTCTCAAGCTGATGTGACAGACATAGATACGTTCTATAAGAAAGTCACCACCTAAAACAAAAAGAACTCAGAAAACCGCTCAGCAGAGATTCTATCATGGAGAACTTACAGATCGCCGAAGAAGCCAGAGTAACCGGTGCTGAGAATCTTTATTATAGAGAAGAGATTGCTTTGAATGAGACAAAGAAGGCGCTGGATGGTCTTCTTGATCGTCTTTAGACAAGATACTCTCATAACTTGACATGATTCCGCTGCGTCAACGAATTCAAGCTTTATGTTTTTTGCCTGATTGAGATAAGGGTATAAAACAAAATTGTTGACAAACGCAACTGAGTTGCATTAATATTCGTCTATGAACAAGAGCTGTTTTGATGAGCTAATTGAAGAATTGAGGGGTAAAGGCTTTCGTATTACAACGCTGCGAAAAGCCATTATCGAGGAGCTCGACGTGGCAAGGAAACCGCTTTCAGCCGCCGAGATTGCCGAGCTTCTAAAGCGCCGCAACCTAGAGCCGCATAAGACTTCAGTCTACCGTGAGCTCGGTTTTATGCTTGAGCAGGGTATTATCAACAAGCTGCCGTTTGGCGAGAAACAGGACCGGTTTGAGATAGCGGCGATGGATCACCACCACCATGCTGTTTGTCAAAGCTGCGGCGAAGTTGAAGATATCGATTGCACGGACGATATCCGCAGAATCGAAGAAATGCTTGGCGCACAAGATTTTAAAGTGAATTATCACCTAATCGAGTTTTTTGGTCTTTGCAAGAACTGCAGATAAGGGTAGATGGGATGGGAAGGTCGAAGAAATGAACCGGCGCTTTGTTATTGGGGTGATCGTCTTAATCGCCGCAGTTATCGGCCTCAGTTATGCCTTTGTAAACAAGCAAGGTGCAGGGCAAAAGAACATCGGGGTAGTGGCAAGTTTCTATCCTCTTGCCGAGTTTGTTCGCCAGGTTGGCGGTGGTAAGGTGACGGTTACTAATATAACCCCGGTTGGAGCCGAGCCCCATGACTTTGAGCCTTCACCCCAGGATATAGTAACGATGAAACAAGCTAAGGTGTTTATCTACACAGGTGTCGGGTTTGAGCCCTGGGCTGGCAAGGTTGTGCCGGATCTTACAGGAGTAACGGTTATTAATGCGAGCAAGGGAATCCCGCTCTTGTCAGCTACTCCGGAAGAAGGGCGGATAAATCCGCATAAGGCCGATCCGCATTTTTATCTTGATCCGGTCTTAGATCAAAAAGTCATCAAAACCATAGCCAACAAATTAGCCGAAATCGATCCGGCAAACAAAGCGTTTTACGACAAGAACGCAGCAGCATATATCGATAAGCTTGAAAAACTAGATAGCAAATATAGGGCCGGTCTCATTAGCTGCAATAGCCGGGATGTAGTCACTTCACATGCGGCTTTTGCCTACCTTGCAAAGCGTTACAATCTCACACAGATTGCAATTGCCGGGCTTTCTGAAGAAGAGCCTTCCCCGGCGCGTCTTGCCGAGATTACCCGGTTTGTAAAGGAGCACCACATTAAGTACATCTTCTTTGAAAAGCTGGTGAGTCCTCGTCTCTCAAAAACTATCGCCGGCGAAGTTGGGGCAAAAACACTCGTACTGAATCCAATTGAAGGGTTAACACCCGATGATCAGAAAGCGGGTAAGAACTTTATTAGCCTGATGCAGGAGAATCTTAAGAATTTGCGGATTGCGCTTGAATGCAAATAGGAAGTATGAAAATGGCAGAACCGGTTATTGAACTTGACGACATATCATTTAAATATAACGGTGAACCCGCCTTAAGCGGTATCAGCTTTACCGTTGAAGCGGGTGAATACGATGGCATTATCGGCCCCAACGGTAGCGGCAAGACGACGCTTCTCAGGATTATCCTCGGGCTCTTAACGCCAAGCTCGGGACGAGTGAGGCTCTTCGGCAAGAATATCCGTGAGTTTCAGGATTGGCCAAGAATCGGTTATCTACCACAGAGGGCAACGCAAGCCGACGTTAGATTTCCCGTTACCGTCAGTGAGGTAGTAGGCCAGGGCCGCATTGCCAAGGCGGGGCTGTTCCGAAGATTTACAGCATCCGATGCGGCGGCCATCCAGAGGGCCATGGAGCTTGCTGATATTCTTCCTTTGAAAGATCGCGTCATCGCTGATCTATCGGGGGGCGAGCGCCAGCGCGTCTTCATTGCAAGGGCCCTTGCAAGCGAGCCCGACGTACTTCTTCTTGATGAGCCCGTCACGGGGGTTGACGTGGCCTCGCAGGGTAAGTTTTATCGGTTCTTAAAGAAGCTTAATACAGAGCACGGTTTGACGATTCTTTTTGTCTCTCACGACATCGAAGTTTTAGCGCACGAAGCAACGAGGCTTATCTGTATCAATAGACGCCTTGTTTGTGCTGGACCGGCAAGCCTTGTCTTCGGAGAAAACCGGAACCTGCTTAAAGAGCTCTATGGTGAAAACGTTGGAGCAGATTTTAGAATCAGGGGAGGATAACATGCTTGCGATTTTTCAATATGATTTTATGATAAGGGCTTTTGTCGTTGGCATCACTGTCGGCGTTATCGCTCCCGTTATTGGTCTGTTTTTGATTGTGAAGCGTTACTCGCTCTTTGCCGATACGCTCTCACATGTCTCGTTACTCGGTGTCGCCATTGGACTTATCGCTAATACGCAGCCGGTTATTACGGCGGTTGTTTTTGCGGTGCTAGGTGCCATCGGCATCGATAAGGTCCAGGAGAGAACCAAGATTTTCGGCGAATCGGTCTTGGCCTTGTTCTTATCGGGCAGCCTTGCCGTTGCGACGGTGCTTATAAGCATTTCGGGGGGATTTAACGTCAATCTCTTAAACTTCCTGTTTGGGAGTATTACGACGGTTGAGCCAACGGACCTTTACTTTATCACGGCGCTCGGGGCAACGGTACTCATCACAGTATTTCTTTTGTATAAAGAACTCTTCTTTATCTCATACGACGAAGAGGCAGCGCGGATAAGCGGGCTTCCCGTCGGTGTGCTCGGGACTATCTTAATTGTCCTGGCTGCCGTTACTGTCTCTCTTTCGATCCGCATTGTAGGTGTTCTTCTTATCGGCGCGCTCATGGTGATTCCCGGGATCACGGCGATGCAGTTTAAGCAAAGCTTCAGGACAACGATGATCTACGCGATTGGCCTATCGGTACTCTCGGTAATCTTAGGCCTTTTTCTCTCGTTTTATGTTGGGATTGCAAGCGGGGGAAGCATAGTGGTTATCGCGCTGATCCTCTTTTTGCTCGCTATCATAGCAAGATGATGTATCATTGTTTTATTGCCTTTACTAAGGAGCCTGCAATTGAGAAGGTCGGGTATTAGCTTAAAGCTAGCTATCATCTATCTCATTATTGCCATCCCGTTAATTGCATTAATGATCACAATCTATTCGAGCTGGTATCAAGCAAGGACGGAAAGAACCTCACTGCAGTTGGCTGAAATAGCCAGATCGACCGATACTTCGTTTACGCTCTTTATTGACGGAATGATCAAGTCAATGAGGCTTGTAGGCTTAAATATAGTTAATAATAAATTATCTGCGCAAGAAACCTCATCAGCCCTTAGTGAGCTTCTTGCTATTTATCCGATAGATAATGCTGTTTTTGCTGACCCATCCGGCACAATAGTCGCTGCAACTGATAGCCATTTAGTCGGCCAGAGTCTAGCTAAACACCCCGCTTTCTCGGCGATTATTGCAGGCAACGAATCTAAGGGGATAGAGCCTGTTGAACGGGTTGTTAGCCCGGTTGGTTTTCATATTGCCAAAGCTATTAGGGATAGCAGCGGCACTATACAAGGAATTGTTAGCTGCTATGTTGACATTACGAGATTGGGCAGTGCGCTACCGATTAGAACCACCGCAGGAGCAACAAATATAGTTGACTCAAACGGCACTCTTGTTTTTCAAAGCGAGTTTCAAAAGCTTGTCCTGACGGATCCGTTCTGGGGCAAATATGGTTTTGTAAAGACCGCTCTTTCAGGAAAAAACGCGGTAAGTACCGATTTTGTGTTCCCGGCAACCGGCAGGGTTAGGATAATAGCAGAAGTACCGATAAGCGAATTTGGCTGGGCTGCCGGCTCTTCCGTTGACGCTGCTCAAGTCTTAGACCCTATCAGGCGAGATATTATTAATTCCGCTCTGGTTGCCACTGCTATATTGATTATTGCCCTTATTGTAAGCATCCTTATTGTGCGAAGGGTCATTAGCTCTCTTTCTTATCTTGCAGAGAGGGCTCGTGCCGTAGGCGAAGGTCATTTTGATGAGCCGGTCTTAATTGCAACGGGCGATGAGATCGAAGATGTCGCTCACTCACTTGATGAAGCAAGGCTTAATCTTAAGCAGGCGGTAGAGAATCTTAGCGAATCAAATAAGAGAATCCAGTTGCTTCTTCAATCAACTGACGAAGGTATCTATGGGGTCGACACGAAGGAACACTGCACCTTTATTAACAAGGCTGCATCTGAAATGCTTGGCTATAAGCCTGAAGAAATACTGGGCGAAAATGTGCACGAATTGATTCACAATAAACATAGCGATGGTTCACCTTATCCCGAAGCGGAGTGCCCCATCTACCGAGCTTACCAGACCGGGCAAGGCGTAAGAATTGATACCGAGGTGTTTTGGCGAAATGACGGGACCTTATTCCCGGTCGAGTACTCATCGTACCCAATTATTGAAGAAGGGGTTATTGAGGGAGCAGTTGTAACCTTTACCGATATTACAGAGCGCAAACAAGCACAGGAGTTAAGTGATGCCTTAAATAGTATAAATGCCGCTATAACTTCTACCCTTGATTTTAATGAAATAATGCAAATAGTTGTCATAGAGGCTTCTAAGGCTATCGGCTGTGAGACGGCTGGGATAACCCTCTATGAGGATGGCAACTGGGTAGCAAGGTATATCTATGGATTTCCAGAAGAAAAACTTGGAAGCAGGTATACGAACGAAGAGGTCCCGCATGCGGTGCTAGCCGCCAGAACCCGAAAACCAGTTATTGTAAACGATGCTTTCAATGATTCTAGGGTCAACCGTGAAGTTCAAAAGAGCCTCGGTATCCGTTCGGTTATGGTTATACCCCTAATGGCAAGGAAAGAGGGCATCGGGGCGCTCTTTTTTAACTACCGCACGTCTATTCATACTTTTACCGATGCTCAGGTTGATTTTGCCAACAAGCTTGGTCCATCGATATCGCTTTCGCTGGAAAACGCCCGTCTTTATAGAGCGGAGCAAAATATAGCCAACACCCTTCAAGAGGCACTGCTTTCAATACCTCAAAGGGTAGGGGGTATAGAATTCGGACACCTCTATCGTTCTGCGACCGAGGCTGCCATAGTAGGGGGCGATTTTTACGATCTCTTTGAACTCGAGCAGGGAAGAGTCGGGACAGTAATAGGAGATGTCTCCGGAAAAGGAATAGGGGCTGCAAGCTTAACGGCTCTTGTTCGAAATACGCTAAGAGCCTATGCTCTTGAAGGGCATTCCCCGGCGTTGGTTATGGCAAAAACTAACGATGCGGTGGCGGGCGCATCTTCTCCAAAATCACCATTTATAACGGTATTTTTTGGGATACTAGATGTAGAAACCGGACACCTTACTTACTGTAGTGCAGGCCATCCCCCGGCATTAATTAAAAGGAGAACCGGTAAAGCAGAACTTCTTGTTACGAACTCCCCCTTCATAGGAGCATTTGTCGGCCTTAGCTATATTGATGACGAGATAACTCTGGATAAAGGCGACAGCTTAATCCTGTATACGGACGGTGTAATTGAAGCAAGGTGTGACGGTGAGTTCTTTGGTGAGGAAAGGCTGGTAAGATTCATTGAAGAATTAGGGCCGGTGTCGGCCAGAGATCTTCCGCAAGCAGTTTTCAATGAGATTATGGGTTGCACCCACGGAAAGCTGTCAGATGATCTGGCGATACTCTCTGTCGGCCTTGAGGCAAGTAAACGGTAAGGTTTTTATGGGATTATCTTTATGCGCGATCGCTTATTGAAACGGAAAGGCCTTTGACCAAGACAAATCTCCCCACCGGCACAATCTCGCAGGGAAACGAATCTATAAATGCGTGCACTTTGCATAACCCGCCGGAAAGATAAATCTTATCGGGCCGCTTGCAGAAACTATACGTATTCTGCGCAATCCCACGGATAAGGGCCGATACGGCGGTTTCCGGCAGTAGTCCTTCGGCGATTAGGTCGAAGACGGCCCCGGTGCCGAGTATCCCGCAGGTAATTCCAATATCCATGTCGCTTGCCTGTAGCTCGTTGAGATTGACGGAAAGATGTTTTAAGAGCAGTTCAATCGTGAAGCCTGCCATAGCGCCGCAAATCGTGTTCCAATCGCCGTCATAAAACCTGCCGCCCCGAATGCGAACGTACTTAATATCACGGCTCCCGACGTCGAGGACAACAAAATCATCCTCATCAATAATGCTCTGGGCGCCGCGGGAGAGCGCAACAAGCTCGTTGATCGTGCGACGGGCATACAAACCCGCGTTATGTCCGGTTCCGACATCGACCGTAACCCCGCTTTTCGCCAGCTCTGATGACGGTACGATTTCGATTTTGTCGCCCCGTTTAATTTTCGAATATGAGGTTCCGAAGTCACCAAGTGTTAGCTCCATGGCTTTATTCCGGCGGATAGTTCCAGAAACGCCTCTAGTTTTGCCCGGGTTGAAGCCGACAACTTCTCATCCATATCGACATAAAGCCCGTTGTGTTTGGTGGCAAGGTATCGGGCAAGACTGCTTTTTTGGCAGAAGCTTTGTGTAAAGAATACGGTGGGCAAGGTGTCGGGAATCCGCATCTCGTAGTCGAGGCTCCAAGGTACGCGTGCCTCAACAGAGCGGGTCCAGCCGAGCACCTTGGTCTCTCGCGGAAACAGCTTAAGTAAACTAAAATCATTTGGCGGAACACCCCAGAACCCGACCCTAAACTGCTCATCCGAGAGTACGGTATATTCCCTTGCGGGTTGATGCCCTTTTACGGCCAGACCTTTGGCGATATAGCTATCCATAATCATTGCAAGCTTATCCGCCAGCGGCAGGTCGCTATCCGATAAAGGGGCCGGGTTTGGCGTCGAGGCTTTATCTTGTTGTTTGCTCCGGATAACCGTGAGGCCAAGCTCACGCTCAAGCAGCGTGCATACAAGTCTCGCGCCGTCGCACTTAGCTTCTCCGACTTCGGCGATTATGCAATCGATTGTGTCGCGGTGATGCATTGTGTTGCTTACTACTGTTCTTAGTATTGCGCAATAAATCTTTGGGATATATCGCTCGGCGAGCGACAACGGCGCATCCGAGCCGATGTCGAGATCGATGAAATCCCTGCCTGCATACCGAGCTAAAAGTTCGTAGTCGGGCGTGCCGATAATGGCGATCTTCTTCATGGTGCTTATGCGACCTCTGATATCTCTGACATCTCCGATATCGGGGATAGCTTAAGCGCTTTTGTGGCGTAAATCAGAGGAATCGAGACTACGGTAACCGCCATCTTCACTATGTATTGTCCTTTCATGAGGGCGAAGAGCGGCAGTCCGCCGCCGGCAAATGCCAATGTAATAAAGATGACCGTATCGATACCAAGACCAAATGTATTTGAGACAAGAACGCGGGCCCATTTGTTTTTTGCACCGAACCTCTGGCGCCAGGCAGCAAAGACCTCGGTATCCAGGTAGGACGCGACCACATATGCCGTAAGGCTTGCCGCGATGATGCGCCAGGTTGATCCCAAGGTAGTTGTGTAAGCGTTCTGGTTCGGCCAGAACACGGCTGCCGGCAGTTTTATTGTCAGCTGAATGTATGCGGCGAGTAAAAGGTTGGCTGCAAAGGCGGTCCAAATGATCTTACGTGCCTGTGCTTTGCCGAACGCTTCGTTAATTAAGTCGATTAGGGTAAAGGTGAGCGCGTAGATGAACACGGCTGCCGGCACTGTAATCCCGCCGACATCAACAATCTTAACGGCGGTGATGTTTGCGATAAGTTCGCAGGCAATGTAGATTCCAATCAGGAAATAAAGCATGTACTCCTCCTTGTTTTCTTTTCGGCAGGTGACTGCGACTGCCGGTGACATGTTGTCTGGGTGTCACACCCTATCTATATGTTATGCATATTCTAGCATAAAGTTCGTTTAACGCCTAAACCCCTACCATACTTACTATACTTATGACAGTAAACTCCAAAACTTTCTCTTTAAGTTATTTCTCAGGTTCATTTACTATAACCATCTTGGAAGAACAAATATAACTGGGGATTCTGAAAGAGCGGTATGCGCGGGGCGAAATAGACAATGCCGAGTACGAGGAGCGAAAACGTACTCTCATAGGTTAGCGCTCTCGGAATACGTATATTTAGGTTTTATGGCTTGTTTGTCTACGAGCTAACCGCCATATCGTCTCTATGGCGATGATTGCAAAGCCGGTTACTGCCGTTGCCTGGTAAAGAACCGGCATTACTGGAAGCTCGAGTGCTAAGAACCAACGGATAGCGGGAGCGGCAAGCGTGATCGTCAGTGTCCCGGCCATTGCTGCAATGAGGCTTGCCCGCCAGAACGTGAAAGGCCGCACTATAATCGTAAGTATCCAGATACCTACCGCTATAAGTACTAGCGTTGTGATCGTTCTGGCTTGAACAACGGTTACACCGGGGTGGGCACGTGCGAGGATATACGAGACAAGGCTGGCTAAAGCCGCTAAGAACCCGATCGGGATAGCAAAGCGCAGTACCCGTTTGATAAACCCCGGTCGATAGCGCTTTTTATTCGGTGCGAATGAGAGGAAGAACGCCGGTGTGCCGATTGTTAATGCATCGATCAACGTTAACTGCCGGGGAAGAAAAGGAAACGGCCAATTGACTAAGGCAATGGTTATGGTGATAAGCGTGGCCCAGGCGGTTTTAGTAATAAAGAGATTCGCGACGCGTTCGATATTTGCAATAACACGCCGTCCCTCAGCAACTACGCCGGGTAATGTGGCAAACTCTCCGTTAAGCAGAACGATTTCGGCGACTGATTTTGTGGCCGGTGCGCCTGATCCCATAGCGATTCCAAGGTCTGCATCCTTGAGGGCAAGAACGTCATTGACCCCGTCGCCCGTCATGGCGACCACGTGGCCTTTTGCTTGAAGCGCCTTTATCATCATTTGTTTTTGGTGCGGGGTCACGCGCCCGAAAACCGTCCCTTCGTCCATTATTTTGGCTAAGTCGTTCTGGTTTTCGGGAAGGTGGCGCCCGTCAACCGGGTTGCCGATATTTTTCAAACCGGCCCGCTCGGATACCGTAGCGACGGTATTCGGGTTGTCTCCCGAGATTATTTTAATTGCCACGCCTTGATCGCCGAAATACCGGAGGGTGGTCGCAGCATCCGGGCGCACCTTTTCTTCAAGGATAACGAGAGCAACCGGCTTAAGATCGCCGGGGAGATTTTCTTCCGTAAGGCCGGTATCGCTTCTTGAGAGCAGGAGGACGCGTGACCCGGATTCGGCGAGATAGGTAACGCGCTTCAGTACCGGATTGTCGGGGGTTGCTTTATCAAGAAGCACTTCGGGCGCGCCGAGCACCCACGTTCCGTGCCCACTGAAGCCCGCAGCACTCCATTTTCGGGCGGGTGAGAACGGTATGGAGTTTGTAACGCGCCATCCTTGAGGAGCCGGTACTGCGGCTGCAATCGCGCCAAGTGTCGGGTTTCGATAGGCCGGTTCGGCCGCAAGGGCTCCGAGGGCCCGGGCCGGGTCGTCTTCTTTTTCTGAATCCAATGCCTCGATTCGGTTAAATGAAAGAATACCCTCGGTAATCGTCCCCGTTTTATCAAGGCAGAGAATATCAACTCGCGCCAATACCTCGACGGCAGGAAGCTGCTGTACAAGTACGTTTCGCCGGCCAAGGGATATAACACTCACTGCAAACGCGGCGCTCGTTAGCAGGACTAACCCTTGGGGGATCATTCCGATGATACCGGCTGCCGACCCTGTAACTGCGTCCCGCAACAATATGTGGGATCTGAGCTGGCTTGTGAGTAAAAGCAGAGCGGTAGGGATGATAATCCATGTTATAGAACGAAGGATGGTATTGATACTATCCTGAAGCTCTGAGCGCACGGGGCTAAAGTGGCGGGCCTCAGCCGCGAGCTTTCGCGCGTAAGCGTTGGCACCGACCTTAGTCGCACGAATTGCGCCCGATCCCGCAACAACAAAACTTCCTGAGAGTACAGTGTCGCCGGGGCTCTTAGTAACCGGTACCGACTCACCGGTAAGAAGCGATTCGTCTACTTCAAGGCCCTGGGAGGTAAGAACCACCCCGTCCACTACTATCTGGTCGCCTGGGGACAGCTCTAGCACATCATCGAGCACCACGGCGCTTACTGTGATTTCATAGCGCTCACCGCCACGAATAACCCGTGCTTTTGGTGCGCTGAGCAAGGTTAACCGGTCGAGCGTCCGTTTCGCCCGAACCTCTTGCACTATACCGATGAGAGTGTTGCCGATAAGGACCAGGCCGAATAAGGCATCTCTAATCGAGCCAAAGAGCAGTATGATTACGAGCAAGGTGCCAAGGATAGCGTTAAAGAGAGTAAAGATGTTAGAGCTAATAATCTCGGCGTAAGTGCGGCTTGTTGTCTCTTTTACTTTGTTGGTCTCTCCGCGCTCGACCCGGTCCTTAACTTCAGCATCTGTGAGACCATCAAGGTTATAGTTGTTTTTATATTCCATAATTATTTGTACCTTATCGCCTGCTACACAAATCACGGTTACGGTTATGCTTAGGTGGCGTGGTGCAACACGGCGCAAAGGTTATTATGCGTCTTTAGATCGGGTGCAACATTTTATCGATTTTTACCCTTGCCGCGACCAGCGGATCGATGAACGCGCTCTCCATATCGTTTTCGAGGTCTCGTTTGTTCGATAGATAGGTGATGCGGTCCTGCATTCTTTTCCGCAAAAAGTCGATATACGCAATTTCATTGGTCGGCTCAAATTTCTCATCGTAGTCGGCGCCGAATAGCTCTGCGCCGTTTTTCGGGATGAGAAGACCGGGGAACGTCTCCCATTCTTTCCACTCGAGCGTCCCCCTTACGATATTTGTGACGATGGTAAGGGAGAGCTGTAGCGTAATATTTATCTCTTTATCCGGCAGTCCGAAGGCGTGGGTGTTCATAACGTAGCACTCGGTGCCGAGCTTGAAGAGCTTGCTGAACTGCTGGCAGTCGACCATGAGCGGGTGGACTCTGAACGGGTTGGCGAACGGCTCGATAACGAGTTTTGCCAGCTCTTCTACCGGGACGTTTTCAACGCCTTTGGCCCTCATCGTACTTAGCGAAGCTCCCATGGCAACGGCTAGACCGATATCGGAGATTTTACTAACAGGTGGGAGCGACGGGTCTTTTTGCAGCCAGATTACACTGCCGGGGCGGGCGCAGGAATCGGCGTGGTTGAACATATCGCGCGATTTGATGCAACGGCCGTTATCGTTTCTAATATCTTCTGCCATAAGAAGCCGCGAGCCGTCCGGTTGCTGTGTTACGGCAACGTTCTGCGCCGAATAAAAATATTTGATGCTGGGGTCGTTAAATTCTACCGCATCGGTTTTGTCGAAAAGGCTCGGCTCAAGAGCTACCGTGTTGTCGGCATCCAGGTCGATGAGGAACGCATCGTCATGGATGACGGTTACCTTTTCGTTTTCGTCTAATGTGCCGGCATGGTTGCAGCTGTTGGTGAGCGATGATTTCCCAGAACCCGAGAGTCCGAAGACGGCAACCGGGGATTTTTCATTAATGGTCTTGATGCCGCCATGGCAAGCGACCATGTTTTGCCTGGTTCCAATGGTCCATGCAAGGGTGAGCGTGCCCTTCTTTCTCTCGCCGAAATAGCGAAGTCCGAGCAATGCCGCACAGTTCTCGTCTTCGTCGATGATGACAAGGCCGTCGGGGAACCTGGAGTCGCGCCACTCGGGATCGGCAAGCACAAGGATATCCGGCTCGTCAATCTGTCTGGAATCGTTGTACATATCCATCCAGGGTTTCATCCATGGCGCAAAGTTAATCCCCCAGTCGAACATGTTCTTTGCATCGGTCGCAGGGCTAATAAGGTTGGCTTTAATCGCAAAATCGGGATGAAGGCCGACGATGGCCTCGAGCCATAGTCCCTCGCGTTTGTTGAGCTGGTAGACGGCCTCACTTAGTATCCGCAGATACTCGCCCTTCTCTGCCCCCATCTGCCGTACAAGTCGCCTGGCCCGTGCCGTGCGCCCGACGATTCCCCCGTCGTTAGAAACGAGGATTTTTGCATCCGCCGGAAGGTCGAACTGCTCCGGTTTATAGAAAGGTTGGGATGTTGCCATGACTTCGGATTGTTTCAATGCCAGCTCGTAAAGTTCTGGGATGGTCGTCTTTCTCACAGAATTAGCGTAAAACGCACTTTCGAGCATTGCCCTCCATGCAGAGCGCGGGGGTCTTTGAATACTGGCCATTGAACTTCCTCCTAGGCATTTCCTTTTATATACTAGGATACTCCCTAACTAGGTGTTTTAGCAATGTTTGTGCGCTTGTGCCAGCTTCAGAAAAGGTTATTTGTTATGATGATCCATGAGAGCCCGTAAGCTATTTTGGGTATCTAATAAACATGATGGATGTGATGGATGCCTTAAGAACTATCTCGTATTCGCTTGAAAACGAAAGCGATCTCGACCCTTTAATTGAGCAAGCCGGCGATACCCAGGCCGTCTTGATCGGTACCGCGACCCATGGCACCAGCGAGTTTTACAAGTGGAGGGCCATGATAACCCGGCGGTTAATCGAAGAGAAAGGGTTTTGCTTTGTCGCAGTCGAAAGCGATTGGCCAGCATGCTATCAGGTGAACCGCTACGTGAAAGGCGCCGCTGAACCGGATCAAAGCGGGCGGGATGTTTTGCGGGCGTTTAACCGCTGGCCTACGTGGTTATGGGCGAATTCAGAGGTAGAAGAATTCATAAAGTGGTTAAAAGAACACAACGCGAATCAATCAGGCGAGCGGCAGGTCGGCTTTTACGGACTTGATGTCTACAGCCTTTGGGAATCGCTTCGAGCCGCAGTAAAGTACCTGGAAGACACCATTCCGGATGCGGCAAACGCTGTGAAGCAGATCTATCGAAAGTTCGAGCCCTCCCGCCGCAACATCGAAGGTCATGCCTGGGGCGTGGGTCTGGTGCCCGAGCCGCAAGAGGATGAAGTGGTTAGATTCTTAGCCACCCTTGAGCACCTCCCACCGGTAATGGCTACGGATGCCGCCGAAAAAAAACTGAGCGCCGAGCAAAACGCCCTGGTCGCAATCGATGCCGAGCGCTATTACCGGGCGATGCTTAGCGGCGACCCGGATGCCTGGAACGTGCGCGAGGGGCACATGGCCAACACGTTCTTTCGCCTTATGGATTTTTATGAAAGAACTACCGATCCGAAGGGAATAATTTGGGCCCATAACACCCATGCAGGGGATGCCCAGGCCACAGATATGGTCGATACCGGCCAGACCAGTATCGGACAGATCGTGCGGGGTGCGCTTGGGGTCGAGAGGACGTACCTGGTGGGATTCGGCTCCTATGAGGGCAGCCTTATCGCGGCCGACGATTGGGATGCCCCTATGAAGCAGATGCCCCTGCCGCCCGCGATGTTCGATAGCTGGGAGCACCTGTTTCACGGCTTTGATGGGGGGAACCGGCTGGTATTGTTTGCGGCGAACCGGCAGGAATCGCAGTTTTTCTCACAGATGCGGGACCATAGGGGGATAGGTGTGGTATACGATCCCAATGCGGAGTTTGCCACCTATACCCCAACCGCCTTGCGCGACCGGTACGACGCGTTTTTATATATCGACAAGACCTCAGCTCTCAACCCGTTACCCATAAATCCCAAGATAGACGAGCCCCCCGATACCTATCCATCAGCGACTTAGCCGGATGATATCCAATATAGTAAGAAGTAAGAACTCGAAGGCATAAAACGGAGTGCAAAGTATGGCTTCAAGAAACCCGTTACCTGAAGAAATGCCGGGCCAGACACCTGAGCAAAGACCGGAACGGCTGAAAGAACAGGCGGTATCGGCAGAGCAACCGGTATCGCGATGGGAGAGACGGGAACCGATGTCGCCCGAGAAGCGGCCGATATGATTTTGACTAACGATGATTTTTCCACCATTGCCTTTGCCGTGCAAAGCGGGCGCAGGATGTATGACAACCTGCGAAAAGGTGTGCGGTATTACCTCGCGGTCAAGTTGGGCTTGATGTCGATTTTCCTGCTCCCCGTACTGCTCGGTATCCCACTTCCATTTGCGCCCATCCAGATTATCGTCCTCGAGCTATTTATGGATCTCGGCGCCTCTGCCGCGTTCGTCGCGGAGCCGGGCGAGAAAGACCTGATGACGCAACCTCCTCGCAACCCCAATCAGCGTTTTATGGACCGCCCTATGCTTCGCACGATCGTCCTCGGCGCCATATCCCTGTTCCTTGCCGTTTCGACCGTGTATCTGGTCACCAACTTTACAACCGGAAACACCCTGGTTGCCCAAAGCTCGGCCTTCGCCGCCTGGATGTTCGGCCATATCTTCCTGGCCTTTAATATGAGATCGGACCGGCAGCCCCTTTCAAGCTTCGGCCTTTTCTCAAACAGGCCCATGGATGTATGGGCAATCGGCGCTATCGGCTTTTTGATAATAGCAATTGCCACCCCGTTTCTTCACCCAGCTTTGAAGCTTACCTATTTAAACGCCGGGCAGTGGCTCTTCGCGGTCGCTATCGCATTTGTGTTTACATTTTGGGTGGAAACAAGAAAAGTCGCAGAGAAGGGATAGAGAGGGTACCTGTTACTTTTTCAGGTGGCCTTTGATAAAAACCTTCCCCCTGATAATTTTGTGGGCCGGTTTGTTCTTCATGATCTTAAACCTGGCAAATTCTTGGCCGCAGCTCGGGCACTTGAGATCGCCGTTCGTGCCGTCTTCAAGAATTCTATCCATATAGCACTTGACCAGGAACCCATTCGTCCGCTTCCTGTACTTGTACAAGAATGTATTGCACTTCGAACAGTAAATTTTTATAACGTAGATATTAGAATCGGCGCCCATAACGACCTTCTTGTGGTTCCTTGCTTTTTGATACTGTAGCAAAAAACGGTGGATAGAGATACTCGTTGCTATCTCTTTACCTTTACAGGAACCCGAGGTGCGTAAAAAACTTGCCGGTAGGGTATATAAGCGGCGATATTACGTAAAACCAATGAGCCGCATAGGTGAACCCATTACGGTTAAACGTATGCCTGCTACTCGTTTTTAATGGAGGTGGAGCAATGTCAGAGGAAGAAATAACGGTATTTCCCCGGTTGACGCGAAGGGATTTCCTCAAGTTTATAGGGGCCGCATGGAGCAGGTGCAGGCGTTCGTTAACGATGTGATGGTTCCCGATCTTATTGCCATTGCCCCGTTCGATCGCCTCTTCCCGAGGGGTGCGATCTTTGACGGCAAGCTCACTCTGCATAAGCCCGACCCGGATCAGACGAGGATGTATACCAAGTTCTCCTGGTTTGACGATAAGGTTGGCGGCGGCAAACACCCCCTCGATTCAGGCCAGGAGCCGATAAACTACACCGGGATCGATCCCCTTGATAACAAGGGCCCAGTGAAAGGCAAGTACGACTGGACGCAGGCGGTACGGTACGGCGACGATAACAGGCCGATGGAGGTGGGTCCGCTCGCGCAAATGTTGGTCGCCCATCTTGCCGGGCGCCCGGATACTAAAAAAGCGGTCGATGATGCGCTTAAGGCCATCGGTCAGCCGGGCAATGTTGGAATCCTGATGTCCGATTTAGGCCGTATTGCGGCACGTGTTCTAAAAGCTAAGGTAAATGCCGATAACGCGCTTCGCTGGGCCGACGAACTGCTGGATAACATAAAGAAGGGCAACACCAAGGTGTTTACGGCGAAGCCGATACCGGGGAGCGGCATCGGCAAGGGCGGCTGGGACGCGCCACGCGGGAGGAACACCCCCTCACAGCCGTGGTAACACACTTTGTGCACTCGGTGGCTTTGATAACGCTGGTTTTCACCGGGTTTTTCATACATTCACCGTTTTACTCGGGTTCGATGCAGACGAATAGAACCGTCCATCTTATCGCCGCCTGGATATTGATCTCGACCGGTGTGATTCGGTTTTACTGGGCGTTTTTTGGTCGCGGCTCGGCCCCTACGGGCTCCCGGCGCAAGATGCCGGATTACATATTTTTCTTACCCCAAAAGGAGAACAGGGGCAAAACCCTGGAGTCGCTAAAATTCCACTTGTTCCTGCGCAGGACCCATCCCAGGACACTAAAATACAATCCCCTGCAAAAGGGAACTTATGCGGTGTTGTTTCTGTTGTCGATTATTCAGATAATAACCGGGTTTGAACAATGGACCCCTACCCTCGCGTTCTTCTCACCGTTAACATATGCTTTGGGGGGCCCGATTATCGTGCGGATAATCCACTATATAGTCGCCTGGCTGTTTATCGTGATTATTGTTTTACACAGTTATCTGGTGCTTATCGAGGCGAGACCGGAGCTGCCGCTTATGTTCTTTTACCGGGAGCCCCGTGAAGTAACGATGAGCGATGGCGGTGAGGAGCGGTAGTAACGATGAATTCACGCCAAAAGCCGAAGATAACGGTGCTGGGTATCGGCAATACCTTAATGGGTGATGATGGCGTTGGGGCTGCCGTTGTGCGGGACTTATCCGCTGAAATCGATGAGCCCAATGTTACCATGATCGTTGGTGAGACCGCGGGCATGGGTCTGGTAAAGCACTTCCGCGATTCGGATATCGTTATCGTGGTCGACTCGATCGCAACCGAAGCCGAGCCCGGTACGATTTTCAGGTTCAACCCGGATGAGGCCGGCGTGCTAAACCTCCGCTCAAATAATATCCACGGGATGGGTGTGGCGTATCTCGTAACCAACGCACGGCTTACCGGCGCAAATCCTGAAGTGATCGTTTTTGGCGTTCAGGTCGGTGATGTGCGACCAAGGGATAGCGAGCTTACCCCGCCGGTTGCCACTGCAGCAAGACGTGTTTGCCAGCTGGTACTTGATGAGTTGCACTCGCTGAATGTTTAGCGAACAGACAAAGGGAAATACTCAAGTACTCAAGACAGGCACCAGACAGTGTAGTGCTCAGATGCTGTCACAATTAAAGTTTTGCTAATTTACAAACGGGTAGAAACATGTCAGGAGGTGTGGATATGACACACGGAGGAAAAATGGGCTACGGACACCATATGGGTGGCCATAGATGTAGGCACGGTATGGGGCCAGGAATGGGAATGATGGGAGAAATGGGCGGTATGCCGATGGGGATGATGGGCGGCCCGATGGGCATGATGCCGATGGGTATGCATGGGCACGGGATGTGTCCGGTGTGCGGGTACGGCGCGGACATGATGGGTGGTATGGAACACCGCCGTAAGGACCCCATGATGATGGCAAAAATCGCAAAGAAAGAGCTGCTTTACGAAAAGATCAAGGCCAAGATGGACAAAAAATACGGCGACGACCTGGATAAAATGGCCGACGAGATCGTAAATTTCGCCGAAGAAAAAAGGCGCATGAAGATCGACTATATGAAGCGCGCGATGGAGATGCGCCGCCGCATGTGGGAGTTTCACACGGAAGGCGAAGAAGAAGAAGGCGAAGAGCAAGAGGAATAAGCGCGATTACCATTTTATCGTCTATAGAGCTGCCTGAAAATCAGCCAGACTCCTACCAGGATAAGTACGGCCGGCCACATGATGTTGGCGAGCTTAAGTGACGGTCATTGTTACCTGTAGTAATAGTTGATTTCTATTATGGGTAAAAATAATATCAAGCATCGCCTTCATGCCAAACAGACGGTAGTAGGGGTCATATGAGCGATAATAATGAAACACTTGAAAGCTTGTTGCAGGAGAAGAGGCTCTTCCCACCGCCGGAGAGTTTTAAAAGGGCTGCCGTCGCGACTTCAGAAATCTATAAAGAGGGTGAAGACCCGGAAGCGTTTTGGGCACGAACGGCATCAGAACTTCATTGGTTCGAGCGATGGGATAAAGTCTTAGAGTGGAATCTGCCGTTCGCGAAATGGTTCGTAGGCGGAAAAATAAATGCATCCTACAACTGCTTAGATCGCCACATCGGTGGTCCGTCGCGGGATAAAACGGCTATTATCTGGGAAGGTGAACCCGGCGAGCAGCGCACCATCACCTATTTTGATCTCTACCGCGAGGTTAATGCGTTCGCAAATGCTCTTAAGAAATTGGGGGTCAAGAAAAGCGATCGGGTCACGATTTACATGCCGATGATTCCCGAGATCGTGATTGCAATGCTTGCATGCGCTCGCATCGGTGCACCCCATTCGGTTGTTTTCGGCGGTTTCAGCGCCGAGGCGCTCCGCGAGCGAATTAACGATGCCGAGGCCAAGCTTCTGATTACCGTAGACGGCGGGTATCGCAGGGGAAAGGTGATCCCGCTAAAGCAATCCGCAGATGAGATATTGAAGGATACCCCAACAATCGAGAGCGTAGTTGTAGTTAGGCGGGTCGGCGATATACTCAGGACAGCCATGAGGCAAGGCCGTGATTATTGGTACCACGATGTGGTGAGCGGTGCTGAAGAGTACTGCAAACCGGAGCAGATGGATGCAGAGGACATGCTTTTTTTATTGTATAGCTCGGGCACTACCGGCAAGCCCAAGGGAGTAGTGCATACAACCGGCGGATACCTGACGGGAGTGTATACCACATTTAAATATATCTTCGATTACAAGCCCGAAGACGTATTCTGGTGCACGGCCGACGTTGGCTGGATTACCGGCCATAGCTATATTATATATGGACCGCTCTTAAACGGGGCCACACAGGTTATGTATGAGGGGGCGCCTGATTATCCGGGTAGGGGCCGCTGGTGGAGCATCATCGAAAAACATAAGGTCTCGATTTTGTACACGGCGCCGACGGCAATCCGAAGCTTTATAAAGTGGGGTACCGCGTGGCTCGAGCAGTACGACTTGTCCTCATTGCGTCTTCTCGGTACGGTCGGGGAGCCGATCAACCCCGAGGCCTGGGTATGGTACTACAAGTACGTCGGCAACGAGGGGTGCCCGATAGTCGATACCTGGTGGCAGACGGAGACCGGCCAGGTTATACTAACACCGCTTCCGGGCGTTACTGTCTGTAAGCCGGGTTCTGTCGCGCATCCGTTTCCGGGTACCGGGGCCGAGGTTGTCGATGAGCACGGAAACCCCGTGAAGCCGGGAGGTAGCGGCTACCTGGTTCTCACAAAACCATGGCCGGCGATGCTTCGAACCCTCTACAAGGACGAACAGCGATACATAGAGACGTACTGGAGCAGATTCCCGGGTAAGTACTTAACCGGTGACGGCGCCAAACTGGATGAAGACGGCTACTTCTGGATTCTAGGAAGGGTCGACGACATTATCAAGGTCGCCGGTCACAGGATAAGCACGGCGGAAGTGGAGTCGGCATTGGTCGATCACCAAGCTGTTGCTGAAGCTGCGGTAATCGGCATCCCGCACGAGATTAAGGGTGAAGCCATCGCTGCATTTGTAATCCTTAAAGAGGGGCAGGAAGGCACACCGCAGATGCAGCAAGAACTTCGGGCCCACGTCCGAAAGAAGATCGGACCCATAGCTGTGCCTGAAACGGTTATCTTTGTCAGCGAACTGCCAAAAACACGCTCGGGTAAGATCATGCGCAGGCTTTTACGAGATATAGCGAGCGGTCGCGCACCGGGTGACGTATCCACGCTTGCCGAGCCGGCGGTTATGGCCGAGCTGAAACAGAAATATGAGAGCCAGGAAGCGGAGTAGTGCCGGCTCTGCCCTAGCTAAGGGGCAGATACAGGATGTTTTGTTCTTCAGCCTGTGGCTCTTTGCCGACGTTTTTGTAATTTGAAACGACTAAAAACCCCAGGACGGACAAGAGCAACCCTATCAGGCCAAATCCAACGATACTTCTACACCTACTGGATTTTCTTCTCTTCTGGCAACAGTTATTCTTTCTCATATGATCGCAGGCCACCTATCTGTTAGATTGTTATTATAATAACCACTTAAAGTGTGAGCTTCTGGCTGGGTTGTAATTGACAATAAGATTACCTAAGCATACAAATAATACCAAATCTAGCCGCCGGAATAAAGATATAAGGCCGCTAGATATGCAAAATAGTTCAAAATAAAGAAACGAACCACCCATGGCAGTAGGCGATTCGTTTCAAGTGCTCCTACTATTTTACAATTTATAGGTCACTATTACCAGCCCACCAACAAAGCAGTTTTACCTTGCTAAAAAGAGATAGGGTTTTTCGTTAAAAACCACGCAGGGTACCGGCATGCACTTTAAAAAAAGGGGTTCTCCCGGTAAGACCGGGCAATACTAGGCACAGCGCTGCTTACTCTCTACTAAAAGCGCTGTTGCCTCGTCCGCAGGAACCGGACGGCTTATAAGGTAGCCCTGTATCTCATCACATTTGAGCGAGCGCAAGAACTCTAGCTGATCCGTTGTTTCCACACCCTCCGCAACAACCCGCAAGTTAAGGCTTTTGGCCATGGCAATAATTGCCTTTGCGATGGCCGCATCGTTTGGATCGGTAGTAAGGTTCCTTATAAATACGCGATCGATTTTAAGCCCGTCTATTGGAAAGCGCTTTAGGTAGCTAAGCGAGGAATAGCCGGTACCGAAATCGTCGATAGTTACCTGTATACCCATGTCTTTTAACTTGTAGAGGCTGGCTGAAACGCTCGTCGTATCTTTCATGACGACGCTCTCGGTAATTTCAAGCTCTAAGAATTTTGGGTGCAAGTTCGTATCGTCTAGCGCTTGGGCAATGGTATCATCTAGATTTTGCTGGTAGAACTGCTTTGCCGAGAGGTTTACCGCTATCCGTACCGGCGGGTGACCGGCATCCTGCCAGGCTTTGTTTTGTTTGCAGGCAGTTCTAAGCGCAAAATCACCGATCGAGATGATAAGCCCGGTTTCCTCGGCAAGACCAATGAATTCCGATGGGTATACCAAACCCAGATCGGGGTGTTGCCAGCGCAACAGGGCCTCCATGCCGACGATTTGCCCTGTGGCAAGGTTCACTTGCGGCTGGTAATACACGACGAACTCTTCCCTGTCAAGCGCTCTTCGCATGCTGTTTTCAAGCGCCAGTCTCTCAAAAGCCTTGGCGTTCATGGCCGACGTATAGAGCTGGTAGTTGTTCTTCCCGTGCTCTTTAGCCCGGTAGAGGGCGGTATCTGCGTTTTTCAGCATTGTCTCGGTATCATCGCCGTCATACGGGTAAAGGCTGATACCGATGCTGGTGGTTATGAATAGTTCGTTGTTGTCGAGATCAAACGGTAAGCCAAACGATTCGAGCAACTTTGTAGCTACCACGGTGGCATCTTCTGCACACCGTATCTGTGGTAGCAATACGACGAACTCATCACCGCCGAGCCGGGCGATTGTGTCTCCATCGCGTAAGCAGTCTTTAAGTCGTCTGCCAACCAGTTGCAGAAGCCGGTCTCCAACGGCATGTCCGAGGGTATCGTTAATAGCTTTAAAATTATCAAGGTCGATATAGAGGACTGCAAGCATTTCCTTAGTACGGCGAGCTTGCGCCAGCGCCAGCCCGAGGCGGTCGTTAAATAATATTCTGTTGGAAAGGCCGGTTAGCGAGTCGTAATAGGCCATCGAGTTGAGCATCTCTTCAGCTTTTTTACGCTCGGTGATATCCTCAAAGCTCTCGACCCCACCCATTACCTGGCCGTCTACATCGCGCAAGAGATCCGCGTTTTTCGAGATTGCGCGCACCTCTCCGTCTTTTCTTTTTATCGTGCACTCCCTACCCATAAACGGCTTTACAACGTGGGGGGAGTTCAAACCGCAACTTTTTGCGCACGGATGAAGGGCAAAGAGCGTGCACTTGTTGCCGATAGTTTCTTCTGCGCTATAGCCGGTCAGCTCCTCGGCCTTTTTATTAAAACTGGTTACCCTACTGTCTTTATCCACTGTAAATAGTGCGCTCGGGATAACGGTATAGAGCTGTTCAAGACGGTCTTTAGCCTCACGTAATGCCGCCTCAGTGCGCTTGCGCTGCCCGATATCACGGACGAAAACCTGCACAGCCGGTTTCCCCTGGAAGATAACGGGCGTAGCGGCGACTTCAACATCGATTATCCGCCCGTCAAGCCTGATGAATTTTTCCTCGGTCAGCCCTACGGCTTTACCGTGCTGCATCTGCTGCACGCGGTCTTTCACGGTTTCATGGAAATCCGGGTGAACCAAGCTAAGCACCGGTTTCCCAAGCAAATCGCCAGGTTTTCTCGCGCCGAAGAGCCTGGCCCCGACCGGGTTTATATAGACGATTTTGCCCTCGCTGTGAACTGCAATGACATCAGGCGAGAGTTCAACGAGACGGCGATATCGCTCTTCGCTATCCCTTAGTAGGTTCTCTGCAGACTTCCGCGTTATTACATCTTGTATAACCGCCACAAAAAGCGGCTGTTGCTCGGCATGTGAGAGTTCGAGCCTGACTTCAACCGGGTAGAGTGTAGTATCTTTGCGCTTGTGTAGGGTCTCAAACACTACAACGGGGGTTGTTCCGTCCCGCAACGGCTTTACCAGGAACTCGAAGGTTTCGGGGGTAAACTCCGGCTTTAGATCAAGCGGTGTAAGCTTAGTAAGCTCCTCCATGGTATAACCGAGGTTTTCGCACGCACCCTGGTTTACCTGGACAAAATGCAGCGTCTTGGTATCGAATACATATATTTCATTAGCCGAGCTATTAAGAATCTTGCCCAAGCGCAAGGATAGATCTCTAACGTGCTCGCACTTGCCGCTTTTCTTGGTAGTGCCTTTAGGCATGACTTACTATCCTTTCAGACTTAGTTCGTTAGTAAGATCGTTAGTAAGTATCTTAGTAAATATTTTAGTAAGTATCGGCACGGTATCGGTTAGTTTAAGTAATTTATAACTAACTTTGTAATTTGTGCAATAGTGAAAAACCCAGGAAAATAAGGATATTTTATTGACGGTCGATAGGAAACGCGTTATTCTGCTGAGATACGCATGAAAATACATGTAAAGAAGGGAATATCATGCACGATCACGAACACTCATTTCTGGGCACCGCCACAGTCGGCGAGCGTGGCCAGGTCGCAATACCGGCCGAAGCACGACGGGCTATGGGGATCGAACCGGGCAGCAAACTTCTTTTCTTTGCCGGCCCAAATCAATCGGGGCTATTTATGGTAAAGGCTGAAGAACTTGGTCGGCTGGTAAAGCATCTTACCAATAAGGCGCAGAGCATCGAGCAACTGATAAACCGGGCAGAGAACGACTAACAGTAGATTCGAGAGGTAATAGGATGGAAACAATCCCAAACAGGCAGAAAATTCTTATAATGGTCGGCGTCTTTTTAGGAATGCTTCTTGGGGCGCTTGATCAGACGATAGTAGGAACGGCGATGCCGCGGATCGTAAGCGAGCTTGGCGGGCTCAACATGCTCTCATGGGTGTTCACCTCTTACATGCTTGGCTCGACGGCAGTGGTCCCTATCTATGGTAAGCTCTCCGATATATATGGGCGTAAATGGTTTTTTATTAGCGGTATTATAATATTTATCCTTGGTTCGGCACTTTCGGGGTTGTCTCAATCAATGACCCAACTCATTATTTTCCGCGGTCTACAGGGTATTGGTGGAGGAGCGATGATGGCGAACGCGATTGCGATTATCGGCGATATCTTCCCTCCTGCCGAGCGAGGCAAGTGGGGCGGAATCATGGGCGCCGTGTTCGGGCTGGCCAGCATTCTTGGGCCGCTTGCCGGTGGATACATAACCGATCACATGAGCTGGCGTTGGAATTTCTACATCAATATCCCATTTGGCATCCTGGCGGTTTTGGTATTTATGAAAGTTATGCCGGTTATCGCCGGGCATAAGGGACGAAAGATCGACTGGTGGGGTTCGGCCGCGCTTCTCGGCAGTATTATCCCGCTCTTGCTTGCCCTTGTCTGGGGCGGTTCGGAATATCCGTGGGGCTCAACCAAGATCATCGCTCTCTTCTCTGTAGCGGCGGTTATGTTAATCGCGTTTCTTTTTGTTGAGAGCAGGGCAGAGGAACCGATCATTGCACTGAACTTGTTCAAAAACCGGATATTTAGCGTATCAATGGCGATCCTGTTTATCACCGGTTTGGGTATGTTTGGGACGGTCGCGTATATCCCGATTTTTATTCAGGGGGTTATCGGCAAAACCGCGACCAACTCCGGCCTCTTGCTCTTCCCGATGATGATGTCATCGGTTGTAGCGAGCACTATCACCGGCCAGATTATGTCTCGGACCGGTAAGTACAAGATACTAGGTATTTTGGGCCTTGCTACCTCAACTTTTGGCATGTATTTGCTGTCGACCATGACCGTGCATACGCAGAATTCTGAAGTCGTGCGGGATATGATTTTGCTGGGCGGCGGCCTTGGGGTGACGTTCCCGATCTTTTCAATCGCGGTTCAGAATGCCTTCCCGCACAATAAACTTGGGGTTGTCTCGGCAGCGACACAGTTCTTCCGCTCGATCGGCGGCACCGTTGGCGTTGCGATCATGGGAAGCATTATGAATAATAACCTCAAAATCGAGATGGGCGACCTGCTGTCAAAACACGTTCAGACACTGCAGATGTTGCCGAAGCCGCTGATTCAAGGCCTGCAGGACCCGAAAATGATGATGAACGTCGGCAACCTTAAAAGCGTTATGGCTAAGCTTCCGCCCGTGGCGCAAAAACCGTTCATGGTTATATTGGGGGACCTACGCCTTGCGCTCTCCGATAGTATAACCAGCATCTACCATATCGCTGCGTTTATTATGATAGCCGGTGTCTTACTCATGTTCTTTATGAAGGAAATCGCGCTCCGCAAAACCCATAACGAACGTCCTGCAGTGCAGGAGGCGGGGGCTGAGATGCTTGTAGAGCAGGCTGTTTTGATGCCTGAAGACGAGCCGGCTTTTGACTAAGCGCCAGAACCTCAACGCGCAAAAGTTGGCATCCAACCCGGGGATGTATTTTGAGTGCAAAATGACTTATAGAGAAACCGCTTTGTAGTGCGGTATTTCGCTGATTTGGGTACAGTTGTGGGGGTATGGTTATGGGCTGCTGCTATCGATTACTAGCTCTTAGAAGAACCCATAATATTCATAGCTATGGCAAATGACTTCTCAAATCAACTGTAGGGTGGCACAATTTTCGGGGACAGGTCAGTTCACTCCGGTTTTTTTCTCTAGCATTCCTACTTTTATTGCTTTCTGAAACCTGCCTTCTGATATTTCCACTGCTATTGCTTCATTTTTGCTTATCCCTCTTATAAGGCATAACTTTGCCCCGTTCGGAACCACTAACCTACCGTCAGCATAAGGACTAGCAACATCACCATTTCTTTCTGGTCTTGGGCTTATGTTTCGTATTGTCCTACCTATCTCCTTACCAATACTTCTGATAGGAACAATTTCATTAGCTAAGCCATAGATTCCATCATTCCAGGCTATGCAAGTATTATATGATGGCCTTTCTTGAGTGCTCACTTTTACCGTATTTAGCTTTACTACCTTTTCAGGCCTTGTAGATGTGCATCCAGCTAGTATTACAAATATTATCGCAATACTAGTTAATAATACTCCAACCAATGATTTCTTCAACACAATACTCCTTTGTTGTAAAAAACTCTAACTAGACTAGAAGCTCAATGGGTGCAAAGTCGGTATAGGCTTAAGCCTATACCTTATCTATTATCTTGAGGATACTCTTTTTCTACTGCAGAAGCAAAGTACATTATTTCGCCGACACACCGAAAGCTAATACTACTTGACAAATAATAATTAGTTCGTAATAATATTCGCAAAAACAACAACCATAGTGTATAACAAGCTGCGATAATGATGGCGTAATAAATACTGTTTTAACTAAGCGCTGGTTATCATATTCGATAATTCTTTAGATGGCGTTTTGGTTATCATGATGGACGATTCGAATAACAAATGTTAAAGGTAGGTGGTTCTAGAATACACAGTTAACCCTGATTCATGGTAAGGAGCTATGTAGATGACGACACAAAGGAGGAGTACATGTTGAAGAAAACAATCAGGTATTTGTTGCTAACCGTTTCTATCTTGCTAATGTTCAATTCATCAGCCCTTGCATCTCAAACAAAAACTTGGAGTCAGCAAGGCTTACCACAACAGAGTTCTTACAATAATTTTTTCCTGTACACCACGCTTCCCACCTTAAACTCGGTATGGGCGAACGGCACGGAAAACAAGATCAACTGGGAATATTGGTTTACTATTAACAACGATACGAGTCAATGGGTGGAGATGGGTTTTCATAGTGGCTACGGTTTCAATAGCGATGGTACGCCAAATTATACTTATCCTTACACCGGCTTGTTTACTGCAAGGGCAACTTCAAGCTCTTTTTCGCTAACTCCTTTTCAAAGCCGTGGATGGGCTGCAGGTCAGAATCATTCAATGGGCGTCGATTTGCGCACAGGCTCAGCTGCGCAGATGCGAACGGATGGATCGGTTCTGGGCAGTTATCTCAATTCTACCCCTTCAAACGTAGGTAGAATTGATGCTGGCGTTGAATGGGGGACATCAAATAACGCAGCCCAATCGATAAGCACACCGAGCTATATGACAGATCTAAATGTAATGTACTCAGGCACATGGCATTTCTGGAAGGATATTGGCGGTATAGTCGGCTATAACAGCCATGCTGGATATGCGGCTATCTTTGAATCTTCATACAATAGGATCAAGGTCTATTAGTCACTAAGAAAGGATGTGGATTCAGCAGTGAAGAAAAGAGCTATTTTGGCGGTAGCCAGTTTACTATTATTAATTCTCACCTCCCAAGCTTATGCGCATTTAGGGTCAAGATACGACTCTGCAAAAGCTGTATTAGAAAAAGTAACACCAACAAAGGATCCAGATAATAAAGAAGTTAAGCTTGTGGATGTCTCGTACAAAGCAAACAAAGATATAAGTAACAATAAGTTGAAGAACGTGGATAAACTGCCCGGTTATGTCTCTGAAGCGGATATTGCAAAAAAGGGCGGTAAATATACGTTAAAAAGCTTAATGACTTACAAAGAGTATTTTGATATGGGAATCGACCCAATGCTTAGACATGACATCGACCCAAATCGTATTGTATGGGTTTTGATTTCTAAATTTGATAAAACCCATAATGTTGACGGTCAGCCTGTTGAGAAAGCGACAGTTACGGCTGCTTATGATGCAGAGACCGGTGCTATGATTTCCCTTGTAGTTACATCTAGCGATCCTCAGGGTTTAAAGAATCTCAACAAGAGACCAGACTTACAGAATTAAGCACAATACCTTAAGACAAAAAGAACCATCATTTTCGGTTAAAATGGTGGTTCTTTTCTGTTTAATTATATGTAATCTCAAAGAGTTAAGAGCTTACTTGA
>Ga0210021_1000036_pt1 | contig 156217 bp, 152 predicted proteins | sample CryGeymeta201517_FD_183981 | JGI IMG/M metagenome (GOLD analysis project Ga0210021, IMG submission 183981) | Groundwater microbial communities from Crystal Geyser aquifers in Utah, USA - Crystal Geyser metaG 2015-17 (SPAdes) (version 2) | ecosystem: Environmental > Aquatic > Deep subsurface >... | reverse complement strand
CGCCAAGCCGAAGCCCTTCGTCTGGAGCAAAACTGCCGACGACATCATCACCCGCGAACGCCGCGCGCTTGATGCGCTCGATGAAATCAGGGGAAACCGGTAGCATGTGTCAGATTCGGAACACTAGCCTAGGGATCCAGCGCGCGCTCTGCAATCCACCCAGAGGGTCAAGGCATTGCAATATTCTGTGGATAAGACACGGCAAAACGCCATATCATGTGCGTGACCATTGACAGACCGGCAATGCTCTGGCGACACTTCCGGGTGGCAGAATCATCTGACCCGGAGTGCGCGTGCAGTTTTCCAAACTCAGACTGACCGGCTTCAAGAGCTTTGTCGATCCGACCGACCTGATCATTGCCGAGGGGCTGACGGGGGTGGTGGGGCCAAACGGCTGTGGCAAATCGAACCTGCTTGAGGCGATCCGCTGGGTAATGGGCGAAAGCCGCCCCACCGCAATGCGCGGCGACGGGATGGAGGATGTGATCTTTGCCGGTGCCGCGACCCGGCCTGCACGCCATTTTGCCGAAGTTGTGATCCAACTCGACAATTCCGACCGGCTGGCACCCGCCGGGTTCAACGAGGCTGACCATCTCGAGATCGTGCGCCGAATCACCCGCGACGTGGGCAGCGCCTACAAGGTCAACGGCAAGGATGCGCGCGCGCGCGACGTGCAGATGCTCTTTGCCGATGCGTCAACTGGCGCCCATTCTCCGGCGCTGGTGCGGCAGGGACAGATCTCGGAACTGATCAACGCCAAGCCGACCGCGCGGCGCCGTATTCTCGAGGAGGCGGCAGGCATTTCCGGCCTTTACCAGCGCCGCCACGAGGCGGAGTTGAAGCTGCGCGGCGCCGAGACGAACCTGACCCGCGTCGATGATGTGGTCGAACAACTGGCCGCGCAACTGGCGCAACTTGCGCGGCAGGCCAAACAGGCAGAGCGCTACCGGCAGATCGGTGCAGACCTGCGTTTGGCAGAGGGGCTGTTGCTTTACCGCCGCTGGAAGGAGGCGGATCTTGCCGCGCTGCGGGCCGCGGACGAGTTGCGCGAACGCAGCACTGCGGCGGCCCGCGCCGAGGTTGCGGCGCGCGAGGCGGCAAAGACGCGGGCAGCGGCCGATGAGGCGCTGCCGGGCCTGCGCGAGGAAGAGGCGATCGCGGCGGCGGTCCTGCAACGTTTGACAGTGCAGCGGGACATCCTGCGCGATCAGGAGACGGCAGCGCGCGACCGGATCGAGACCTTGACCGGCCGCATTGACCAGTTGGCGCGCGATATCGAGCGAGAGACCGGCCTCAACCGCGATGCGGTCGAGACCATCGCGCGACTCGATCTTGAGGCATCGGATCTGGTCCGCGCAGATGAGGGGCATGAGGAGCGGGTCGCGGCGGCGCTGGCTGAAGCGCAGAGTGCCGCGCAGGTCTTGCAGGCCCGCGAGAGCGACCTGAGACAGATCACCGAGGACATCGCACGACTCGCGGCACGCCATCAATCGGCGCATCGTCTGCTGGACGATACCCGCAAGACGCTGGTCCGAAGCGAGACCGAGGCAGAGCGCGCGCGCACCACGCAGGCAGAGGCACGCGTGGCGTTGAACAAGGCCCATGCCGATCATGGCGCGGCGCTCGCGGCAGAGCGCGACGCGGTGGCAGCGGCCGAGGCCGCCGAGGCAGCGCTGGTGGCCGCGGACGCCGCCCGCACCGATGCACAGGCCCATGAGGCAGAGGCCCGTGCCGCGCGTTCCGAGGCCGAGGGTGAGTTGGGCGCCCTGCGGGCCGAAGTGACCGCTCTGGCGCGGCTGGTACAGCGCGACACCGCCGAAGGCGGTCAGGTGATGGATCGGCTGCGGGTCGCGCCGGGCTATGAACTGGCACTCGGGGCGGCGCTGGCCGACGATCTGCGCGCCCCCGAGGTCGCGGCGGACGGGCCATCGGGCTGGACCATCCTTCAGGCTTATGCCGTGCCCCAGCCCTTGCCCGAGGGGGTGCGCGCGCTTGCCTCCCATGTGTCGGTTCCCGAGGTGCTGGCGCGGCGCATGGCGCAGATCGGGTTGGTCGAGGCGGCAGAGGGTGCCCGGTTGCAGGCGCAGCTGAAACCTGGTCAGCGGCTGGTCAGCCGCGCGGGGGATCTGTGGCGCTGGGACGGCTTTCGCGCCCGGGCCGAGGATGCGCCAAGTGCTGCCGCGCTCCGCCTGCAACAGCTCAATCGCCTGGAGGATCTCAAGCAGCAATTTGAACATGCCACGGCGCGGGCGGAGGGGGCGCTGCGGGCGCACGAGATGCTGCGCGCCGCGCTGACCCGTCGCAGCGAGGAAGATCGCGCGGCGCGCGAGGCCCGGCGCGCGGCGGATACGGCGTTGAACGAGGCCAACCGTGCGCTGAGCCGGGCCGAGGCGGACCGCAATCTGGCACATTCGCGGCTCGACGCGCTGGGTCTGGCCGTCACCCGCCACGAAGAAGAGGCGATGGCGGCGCGCGCCGGGCTCGCTGAGGCCGAGACGGCGTTGGCCGGTCTGGGGGACCTCGAGGCGGTGCGCGCCGAACTTGAGGATCTCAAGCTGACGGTCGAAGCTGCGCGTCTCACCATGTTGGCCCGGCGCTCGGCCGCCGATGAGTTGCGCCGTGACGGGGAACGGCGCAGTTTGCGCCGCCAGGAGATTTCGAGAGATGTCAGCGGCTGGCGGCTTCGGCTGGAAACCGCGGAAAAGCGCAGCGCGGAGCTCTCCGAGCGCAAGGCCGCGTCAGAGGCCGATCTGGCCGAGGCCAGCACCGCACCCGAGATCCTTGTCGCCAGGCGCGCTCAGCTGGGAGAGGAGATCGCGCGCGCGGGAGTGCGCGCCGCCGCCGCCGCCGATGGGCTCTCGACCGCCGAGGGGGCAGCGCGGCAGGCGGCATTGGCCGAGCGCGAGGCCGAACGGCGTGCCTCCGAGGCGCGCGAGGCGCGGGCCCGCACCGAGGCCCGCCGGGATGCCGCGCGCGAGACACTGGATCTTGCCCGGGACCGGATCCGCGAGGCGCTCGAGATGACACCCGAAGCGCTGCTCGACAGTCTAGGGGCCGACCCCGATGCGATGCCCGTGTCTGATGTGATCGAGGCGGACGTGAACCGCCTCAAACGTCAGCGTGAGGCTCTGGGGGCGGTCAACCTGCGCGCCGAGGAGGATGCCCGCGAGGTCGAGGCCGAACATATCGCGCTCATCACCGAAAAGATCGATCTCGAGGAGGCGATCAAGACCCTGCGCAGCGGCATTTCAAGCCTCAACCGCGAAGGGCGCGAGCGGCTCCTGACCGCCTTCGAGCAGGTCAATTCCAATTTCGGCCTGCTGTTCCGGCATCTCTTCGGCGGTGGCGAGGCAAGCCTCGTTCTGGTCGAGAGCGACGATCCGTTGGAGGCTGGGCTCGAGATCATGTGCCAACCGCCGGGCAAGAAACTCTCGACGCTCAGTCTGCTGTCCGGGGGCGAACAGACGCTGACCGCGCTGGCCTTGATCTTTGCCGTCTTTCTCGCAAATCCCGCGCCGATCTGCGTGCTGGACGAGGTCGATGCGCCGCTCGATGATGCCAATGTGACCCGGTTTTGCGATCTTCTGGATGAAATGTGTCGCCGCACCGAAACGCGCTTTCTCATCATCACCCACCATGCTGTCACAATGAGCCGAATGGACCGCCTCTTTGGCGTCACCATGGCCGAGCAGGGGGTGAGTCAGCTTGTCTCCGTCGATCTGCGCAAGGCGGAAGCGATGGTGGCGTGAACCCAACGCCCAAACCCACACCTCATCATCCAAACGCGAACGCAAAACGCCGCCCCAAGGGGCGGCGTCCGGATTTTGGCCTGTCTGCGTCAGTCGGTCAGAACCCGAGGCCTGCATATTTGTTCTTGAACTTCGACACGCGGCCGCCGGCATCCATCAGGCGGGTGCCGCCACCGGTCCAGGCGGGGTGCACCGAAGGATCGATATCGAGCGACATCGTGTCGCCCTCCTTGCCCCAGGTCGAGCGCATCTGAAGCATCGTGCCATCTGTCATCTTGACATTGATGAGGTGGTAATCGGGATGGATATCTTTTTTCATCGTGCCAATCCTTACGCGGAGGCGCCCGAAACGGGCTTGTAAGTGGTATCCTCGGAAATCCGGGCCGATTTGCCACGACGCGAGCGCAGGTAATAGAGCTTGGCGCGGCGGACGCGGCCACGGCGGACCACCTCGATGCTGTCGACATTGGTCGAAAAGAGCGGAAACATCCGTTCCACGCCTTCACCAAAGGAAATCTTGCGGACAGTGAACGAACCGGCGATGCCTTGGCCACCCTTGCGGCTAATGCAGACGCCTTCAAAGTTCTGCACCCGCGTGCGGGTGCCCTCGGTCACTTTGTAGCCGACGCGGATCGTGTCGCCGGCCCTGAAATCGGGAATGTTCTTCCCGAGCGAGGCGATCTGTTCCGCCTCCAACTGAGCGATAATATCCATCGCTTCTCTCCTGAATTGCTTGCGGTTTGATCCGCAAAGATGTCTCGCGCCCTCAGAGCTCTCGGTCTTCTTCCGGGTCCGCAGATGCGCCCGCCAGAGATCAGGTCGTCCGTGTTTGTGATCCGTTTGCCGGGCCTGCCGCGGGCGACCGAAGAAAGTCAGGCGAACACCTTGTCCCATAGAAACGGTTCCGGAGCCGCGAAAACGATTCCGGATGTGCGATGTATAGGCGCAAGCGGCGGGCGGATCAAGCCTTGTCGGGACCGCCATCATGGTGTTTTTCCCAAAGGTCCGGGCGGCGCTCCCGGGTGGCCTTTTCCGACATCTCGCGCCGCCAGGCGGCGACCTTTGCGTGATCGCCAGAGGTCAGCACGTCGGGGATCGTGCGGCCCATCCATTCGGCCGGACGGGTATAGTGCGGATGTTCCAGCAAGCCATCGGAATGGCTTTCGTCCCGCGTGCTCTTGGTATTGCCCAACACACCGGGCAAGAGCCGCACGCAAGCATCAATCAGCGCCTGCGCGGCAATTTCGCCTCCGGTCATCACGAAATCGCCCAAGGACACTTCCTGAATGCCGTAATGATCGAGGACGCGCTCATCAAGCCCCTCGAAGCGCCCACAGATCAGTGTGACACCGGGACGTTGCGCGAGATCCTGCGCCATCGCCTGATCAAACCGCCGCCCGCGCGGGCTGAGATAGATCAGCGGCCAGCCGGGCGCGGTGCCGGTCATCGCCGCGTCGATCGCGCGGCCCATGACATCGGCGCGCAGCACCATGCCCGCGCCACCGCCGGCCGGGGTGTCATCGACGTTGCGATGCTTGCCTTCGCCAAAGAGGCGCAGGTCGATCGGATCCAGAACCCACAGCCCGTCCTGCAAGGCGCGGCCTGTCAGGCTTTCGCCCAATATCCCCGGAAAGGCCTGCGGCAAGAGGGTGATCACCCGCGCCGTCCATGCCCCCGCAATCTCGGGTATGGGCGTGATCAATTCACGCGGCGTCATTGTGGCGCGGATGGATTTGCGCCCATGGGATCTGGCAGGGTCTGTCATGGCTCTGCGCCATAGCGCGCGGATCGGGGCGCGGGCAAGCATTTTCCCGACCTGGTTCAGGTCTCGGGTTCAGGTCTCGGGCGAAGCGCTGCGGCGATGGTCGCGCAGGACCGCGCGCTTGGCCTCTTGCAGCGCCCCATCGGGCAGGCCCGAACGATTGAGGGCGAGCAACCGCGCGGCGGCATCCTCGGGTTGGAGGTTATGGCGGGGCAGGGGCGCGAGATGATCCTTGGGCAGATCAAGGAGATCGAGCGCCGCCCCGAGCGGACCAAGCGGCGGCGCCCCGCAGGCCTCGATGGCGCGGCCATGGACCTCGGCCTGCGCCCCCAGCAGGGCGCGGGTTTCGGCGACAATCCCGCCGAGATCTGCGGCCGGGGCAAGGCGGGCGCGAAAGGTCTCGAAATCCTCGGTCAGCCGCTGCGCGCGCAGGTTCTGCCAGTAGAGGCTCTTGAGCCAGGGCTCGGCGTCGCGCGTCGTGTAGAGCACGGAAATCGCCGCCGCGGCGCCGAAATATGCGCGCAGCACGGCGACAGCGGCCTGCGCGAGCGCCGGGGCTGCATGATAGGTCAAGACCCCGCGCAGGCCCGGCAGATACCCGCCGAGATCCTCGGAACTGATCATCAGTGCGCGCGGATCGCGGGCCTCCAGTCGCACGATCGCCGCTGCGAATTCCTCCGAGAACCGAGCCATCGTGCGCGCCGACGGTCGCGCCGAATAGCGCCGCGCGGCGCGGGCCGCTCCAGAGATGTCGGGGGTGAGCAGCACGCGCAGATAGGGGTCGAGATCGCGTGTCCGCGCCCGCGCGCCGCGTTGCAGGCTTGACGTTCCGGTCTTGTGAAAGCCCGGATGCAGCAGGATGCGCATCGCTTAGAACAGCCCTTCGGGGGGATCGGCGATGATCCGACCCGCAGCAAGATCAACGGTCGGTACCACCGTGCGGGTGAAGGGCAGCAGAACTGTGGCGGACTGACCCGGAATCTCGATTTCCAGAAGGTCCGAGGCGCCATGATTGAGCACCGCCCGAACCCGACCCATTGCCGCACCACCGGTGTCAAACACCGCAAGCCCGATCAGATCGGCATGGTAGAATTCATCATCGGCCAGATGTGGTAGCCGCTCGCGCGGCACATAGAGGCGTGACCCGCGCAGGGCATCGGCCTGTTCCTTGGTGGTTACGCCCGAGAGCCGCGCGGTAAATCCGTTCTGGGTCTGGCCGGTGAGGGTGATCTCGAATTGGCGTGTGCCGTCTTCGGTGGTCAGGGGGGCATAGTGCGCGATATCCTCGGGCGCGGCGGTGAAACTCTTGAGACGCACCTCGCCGTGGACGCCAAAAGCGCCGGCGATCGCCCCGATGCAGATCAACTCAGCCATGTGTAGCGCCCTCACAAATTGGACTGTTCCAGACACCGCCAGCCTCGACACATTTGTCCGCTTGCTGCAGACGTTCGAAAAACACACCGGCGACAAAGGCCATCAGGCACAAAATGATGAGACGCGCCAAGCGAAACATCTTACCGCTCCTCGACCAGAAGGGCGCCGCGCCGGGTCTCCCATCCGGCCAGTTCCAGTTCGGGTGTATCGCTCGTCGTCACGGGCCAGCCCACGCAGAGATAGCCGACAAGCGCCCACTCCCTAGGAAGATCGAGATCCTCGGTCAGCCGCACCGGATCAAGGATTGACACCCAGCCAACACCCAGACCGCGCGCGCGCGCGGCAAGCCAGAAATGGGTGATCGCTCCGACCACGGAATAGCGCCGGGTTTCGGGCATGGTTGCCGCACCCAGACCGGCGCCCTTGTCGGTGGCCTCGTCGCAGAAAATCGCCAGTTGCACCGGGGCGTCTTGCATCCCCGAGAGCTTCAATGTGCTGTAGAGCATGGCCTTTTCGCCGGCATACCCGGCAAGGGCCTCGGCATTGGTCGCGCTGAAATTGGCCAGCGCCGCAGCGCGGGCGGCGGCAGAGCGTAGCCGGATCACGCGCCAGGGCTCACTCAGCCCGACCGAGGGCGACAATAAAAATGTGTCGAGGCAGTCCCGCAAGAGTGCCTCGTCAACAGGGTCCGTGCGGAAGCGGCGCACATCGCGCCGCCACCGCATGAGATCGCGCAACTCGGACTGGAAGTCTATGGAAAACTCTGACATTCCAGCGCGTTGCATGTCCTATTCTTCCGCCGCTGCTACCTCGGCAGGTGCCTCGGCCGGGGCATTTGCGGCCTCTGCTGCTGCGGCGGCCTTGGCGGATTTTTCGGCGGCGCGCGCTTGGGCCTTCTTGCCGGGAACGGCCTTTTTCAGGTTGGCGCGCTCTTTCTTCGGCAGAACGCCGGCGGCCTCGAGCATCCTGCTGATGCGGTCGGTCGGTTGCGCCCCTTGGCCCAGCCAATGCTGGATACGCTCGACGTCCATCTTGACGCGCTCCTCGTTGTCCTTGGCCAGAAGCGGATTGTAGATGCCCAGCTTTTCGATGAAGCGGCCATCGCGCGGCATGCGCGAGTCGGCGGCGACGATACGGTAGAAGGGGCGCTTCTTGCTGCCCCCACGGGCGAGACGGATTTTCATGGCCATTTTGTTTTCTCCTTTGAATGGCGGGTGTTAGCCGGGAAACCCCGGGGCTAGGGTTGGTGTTGTTGATGGTGCCGGATGACCTCGGCGATGATGAAATTCAGAAACTTCCTGGCAAATTCAGGATCCAGATCTGCCTGTTTCGCAAGCTCCTCGAGACGTTCGATCTGTTGCGCCTCGCGCGCCGGATCGGAGGGGGGAAGGTCGTGCTCGGCCTTGAGTTTCCCCACTGCCTGCGTGTGCTTGAAGCGCTCGGCCAGCGTGAAGACAAGGATCGCATCGAGCCGGTCGATGCTCTTGCGATGCTCGTGCAGGAGGGTTGCGGCGCGGGTGGCGTCAGTGGTCATGGCGGGGCTCCGGAGGGGCAAGAATGCCGGACTGCAAGGTGTCGGTATCGCGTCGGTATCGCGTCGGTGCGCCGATCGCTGTCCGGTTATGGCCTTGACCGGCGGCGCTGAGCGGACGGCGCAGGGCATGGCGGCGGGTTCCGATCGCCGGGATGACGTGATTTCCGGTCATGCCGCCTTACCTTTCTTCCGCGCTTCGGCGTCTGCCATTTCCGGGATATGATCTTGGGATGGCAGGGAAGCGGGGATGGATGTCATGCTGGCTGCCCGCGCGAGCGGCCCGCCGACGAAGTGGCTGCGCGCGCCTGCGTAGAAGGCCGCGAGCGGGTCAAGATCCTCCTCGCAGACGGCGCGCAGGAGGAGATCGCCGCTCTGGATCTCGGGAATATGCAGGGTCAAGGTGGTCATGCGTAGGCCTCCACCGAGCCGTCGTCGTCGCGGTCGAGGGCGTCCGGGCCGGGGTGGCGATAGAGCAGGTCGCGGCCCATGTGGACATTCTCATAGGCGCGTTCGAACCACGCACCCAGCCGTTCGGCCAGCGCGACCGAGCGGGTATTGTCCGGCAGGATGTTCGAGGTGAGCGTGCCGAAGCCCAGATCCTCGTAGGCGTAGCGCCGGGCGCGGTGCGCGGCCTCATAGGCGATGCCCCTGCCTTCAAACCCCTCGAACAGGGCCCAGCCCAGTTCCGGCTCGGGCCAGCCCTCGGGGTTCCAGATGCCGGCGAGGCCCGCGATCTCGCTGCCGTCCTTCATCTCGATGATGAAATAGCCGTAGCCGTGGATATGCCAGTGCCCGACATTGAGCGCGAACCAGCGCCAGGCCTCGCTGCGGTTGGGCGAGGAGCCAAAGCCGTGCGACCGGGCGTCGTCGAGCAGAAAGGCGATGGTGGGCGCGATGTCGCGCGGTTCCGGTCCGCGCAGGATGAGGCGCGGGGTTTCCAGCATCGGGGCCTGGGTGAAACTCATCGCCGCGCCCTCCGGGAACGACAGGCCGATGGCGGGGTCGAGTTTGAGTATTTGGAGAACGGTGAATGCATCGGCCTATTTCTTCTTGCCAAAGCCCGACAGGCCGGGGGGCAGGCCCAATCTGCCACCGAGCCCCGGAAGTTTGCCGCCCATGCCGCCCATGCCGCCCATGCCGCCCATGCCGCGAGCGGCCTCTTCGATTGCCTTGGGGTCGTTCATGTCGGGCATCCCGCCCTTGCCCATCATGCCCTTGAGGGCCTGTTTGAGCATCCCGCCCTTGCCCATCTTGCCCATCTTCTTCATCATGTCCGCCATCTGGCGGTGCATCTTCAGGAGCTTGTTGAGATCCGAGACCTCCATGCCGGACCCGGACGCGATGCGTTTCTTGCGGCTGGCCTGAAGCAGCGCAGGATTGGCACGTTCCTTCTTGGTCATCGACTGGATCATGGCGATCTGGCGGCTGAGCATCTTGTCGTCGAACCCGGCCTCCTGCACCTGCTGGGCCATCTTGCCCATGCCGGGCATCATGCCCATCAGACCCTGCATCCCGCCCATCTTCTGCATCTGTTCAAGCTGGCCGCGCAGGTCGTTCATGTTGAACTGACCCTTGACCATCCGGCGCATCATCCGTTCGGCCTCGGCGGCCTCGATGGTTTCCTGCGCCTTTTCCACCAGCGCCACGATATCGCCCATGCCAAGGATGCGGCCCGCGATGCGCTCGGGATCAAAGGTTTCGAGCGCGTCCATCTTTTCGCCAAGCCCCACGAAGCGAATGGGCTTGCCGGTCACGGCGCGCATCGAGAGGGCCGCGCCGCCGCGCCCGTCGCCATCCATCCGGGTCAGGACCACGCCGGTCACGCCGATCCTGGCGTCGAATTCGGTGGCGACGTTGACCGCGTCCTGACCGGTCAGGCCATCGACCACCAGCAGCGTCTCGCGCGGGTTGGCCACGTCGCGCACGGCGGCGGCCTGGGCGATGAGCTCGGCGTCGATATGGAGCCGCCCGGCGGTGTCGAGCAGATAGACGTCATAGCCGCCAAGGCTGGCCTGCGTTTTCGCGCGCCTGGCGATGGCGACCGGATCCTCGCCCTTGACGATGGGGAGCGTATCGACGCCGATCTGATGCCCGAGGATGGCCAGCTGTTCCATGGCCGCCGGGCGGTTGACATCGAGCGAGGCCATCAGCACGCGCTTGCCCTCGCGCTCCTTCAACCGCTTGGCGAGTTTGGCGGTGGTGGTGGTCTTGCCCGAGCCCTGAAGGCCGACCATCAGGATCGGCGCGGGCGGGTTGTCGATCTTGAGCGCGCCCGGATCACCCTCGCCGCGCAGCGTGTCGATCAGCGCGTCATGCACGATCTTGACGACCTGTTGGCCGGGGGTCACGGATTTGGTCACGGCCTGTCCGGTGGCGCGGTCCTGCACGCGGGTCACGAAATCGCGTGCGACAGGCAGCGAGACGTCGGCCTCCAGAAGCGCCACGCGGACCTCGCGCAACGCGGTTTTCACGTCCTCCTCGGAGAGCGCGCCCTGTTTGGTGAGCCGGTCAAACACGCCGGAGAGGCGTTCGGACAGGTTTTCAAACATCGCTCTGGCTCCTTGCGACGGTTGCGGTCTGCTGCCCGGACCATAGGGGCAACGGTTGAAACGATAAACGCCCCCGTGGGCGCAACGCGCTGACGGGGGGCGATCCCGGCGCAGGGCCGGGACCGGAAGCAGGAGGCCTCCGGGATGGTGCGGCTTTACGCCTCCGGCGGAACAGAGTCAAGCGGGCGGGGCGTCATCACGGTGTGTCTAGAAAGCTGCGCAGCACCGTGAGCATCTGACCGGCCTCCTCCGGGCTGAGGCGGGCATGGCCGGCAAGAAACGTGGCGGTGTCGTGGCCGGTGTAGCGCCCGATCAATCGACCGTCCTGCAGGATCAGGTTGTGCCTCACGAAGTCGCGGGCTCGGTCGTGACAAAGGAGGCAGCTGCGCTCGTAGATTGCTCCGGATGTGAGATGCTGGCGGAACAGGTCGAGCATCGCGGCAATCTGCGCATCGGGCAGACCGCCCTTGTGGCTCCTGAGGAATGACTCGACTGGCACGCCGCGCGACGTATGGGGGCCATCCGCTTCAAGCGTCAGATGCAAGCGGGCAAAGGGCCCGGCATGGCCGTGGCAGGACAGGCATTTTTCCTCGAACACGTCATGCGGATCGGGCGTTGCCTGGGCCGTGGCGGGAGCCGCCCACCAAAGCAGGGTCAGGGCGGCAGCAAGCGGGGTGCCGAGGCGCATGGGACGTCCCTTGTGATGACCGTGCAGAATGCCGCGCAAGGATAGCATGGCATGGACGGAAGAGCTATGCGTTGGGTCACGTGTGGGCGAGCGTCACGAAGGAAAGAGGCGACAAGATGCGCAACAGAGATTGGTTGCCGCTCTTCAGGCTCTTGCGGCTTTGCGGATGGTCCTGACCGCGTGGCGCCTCGACGGGCGCGTGACGCATGATCCGGCTGACTTGCCGACCGGGGTCAGCCGTTTCTCGCGGGCCCGAGGGCGCGCAACGCGGCGAGCCAGTCGTTGATGGCGCGGACCATCGTGGCGGCGCCCCGGCCGCTGTCATAGATCTCGGTGATCGGGTAAAGCACCTGCCCGCCGTCAGCGCTGCCATCGACCAGAACCAGAGACGGGCGGTGCAACCGGCGCTGCGGGCAATCGGGATCGTCCGTGTTGCGGCCAGACAGTGTGCTCTCGCCCGTTGCACCAAGCAGATCACCAAGCGGAAACTCGGTTTCACGATGGCGAAAGATCGTCCGGCTGCGCAGGATGACGTTGTGAGCGCGGGCGTCGAGGATGAGGTGCAGACGTTCGACAAAGACGCCGATGGCGGCCAGACCCATGCCGCCACCGACGATCAGGAAAACGAGCCCGCCCAAAAGGGTCTGCGACATGACCAAGAGGCCGATCGCCGCTGACAGCAGGGTAAACAGGCCTAGCATGACAGCCATGAACCATGGGATATCTTCGATGATCAGCAGATCGGGGCTGTTTGCGGTGATCTTCATCGGGCCGGTTCACTGTGAGAGTGCCGCCATGCTACGCACCTCGCGGGTGATTGCAACCGTCCCGCCGCCACCGCATAGTCACGCTGCGACGGGACAGGCAGGCAGGGTGATCAGCGTGATGGAGAACTGGGACGAGGTGCGCACCGCCTTTCACGTGGCGCGGGTGGGCACGGTGAGCGGGGCGGCAGAGGTGCTGGGTGTCCATCATGCCACCGTCATCCGGCACATTGATGCGCTCGAGGAGCGGCTGGGCGTGAAGCTCTTTCAGCGCCACGCACGGGGCTACACGCCCACCGAGGCGGGCGAGGATCTGTTGCGGGTGGCACAGGCGACCGATGAGCAGTTCAGCCAGATGGCAGGCCGCATCAGAGGGCATGGCAATGATGTCTCGGGCGAGTTGGTCGTCACCTCGATTGCCGGGCTCAGTCACCTGCTGGTGCCGGCGCTGACGGCGTTTCAGCTGGAGTATCCGGGCCTGGTGGTGCGCTATCTGACCGGCGACCGGCTATTCCGGCTGGAATATGGCGAGGCGCATGTGGCGGTGCGGGCGGGTGCTGTGCCCGATCAGCCCGACAATGTGGTGCAACCCTTCTTTCGGCAGGATTTCGCGCTCTATGCCAGCGCAGGGTATGTGGCGCGCCATGGGATGCCCGACAGCAGCGCGGCTTTGGCGGCGCATCGCTTTGTCGGCGCCGACGACCCCAAGACCCGCGCCCCGTTTCATCGCTGGTTGCAGGACAATGTGCCCGCCGAGCGCATCGCGTTCCGCTCGTCAGACGTGCATTCGCAGCGCAACGCGGTGCTGGCCGGGGCCGGGATCGGCTTTGTCTCGGTGTTGCAGGCGGCAGAGATCCCCGGCCTTGTCCAGATCTTGCCACCCCGCCCGGAATGGGCCGCCCCGCTCTGGCTCGTTACCCACATGGACCTGCACCGCACAACCAAGGTGCAGGCCTTTCTGGCCTTTCTCAAGGACCGCGCCCGCGCGTGGCAATCGGAATGACGCCAGCCCTCAAGGGGCATCTGGCGATGCTGTGTTTCTCGGGGCTGGTGGCGGGATCCTTCGCGCTGGGCTCCATGGCGGCGCAGCATATCGCCCCGGCCGCCCTCAATGCGCCGCGCTTTCTGCTGGCCGCAGCGATCGTGGGGGCGGGGGCGATGCTGGGCCGGGGCATCCCGCGCGAGACCTGGGTCGCGCCCTGGCGCTATCTGCTGCTGGGCGGGGCGATGGGGCTTTATTTCGTGCTGATGTTCGAGGGGCTCAAGACCGCACCGCCGGTGTCGGCGGCGGCGGTCTTTACCCTCACGCCGGTGCTCTCGGGCATCGCCGGCTATCTGATGCTGCGCCAGATCACCACGCCGCGCATGGCCTTTGCGCTGGCAATCGGGGCGATGGGCGCGCTCTGGGTGATCTTCCGCGCCGATCTCGGGGCGCTTCTCGGCCTCGAGGTGGGACGCGGCGAGGTGATCTATTTCTGGGGCTGTGCGGCGCATGCGGTCTACACGCCGCTGGTGCGGCGGCTCAATCGCGGCGAGCGGCCGGTGGTGTTCTCCTTTGGCACGATGCTCGGGGCGATGGTGCTGATGACGGCGGCGGGCTGGCGCGACATTCAGGCGACGGACTGGACGAACCTGCCCGCCATCGTCTGGATCACCATTCTCTACACGGCGGTCTTTGCCACGGCGGCGACCTTCGTGTTGCTGCAATTCGCGAGCCTCACCCTGCCCAGCGCCAAGGTCATGGCCTATACCTATCTGGTGCCGACATGGGTGGCGCTCTGGCAGGTGGCGCTGGGTCACGCGCTGCCGCCGGTGATGGTGCTGATGGGCGTGGCGCTGACGGTGGCGGCGCTGGTGCTGCTGCTCAAGGATGAACACGCGGCCCTCAGATGAACCCGCCCGCGCTGAGATCGGCGCGAAGCCGGTGCAGTTCGGGCGGCAGGGCGCTTTCCTGATCCGGCTGGTGCGGGTCATCGTGAAACCGGGCGAGCGCGGCGGTGGTCCACAGATCGGCCTGCCCGAAGCTGACGATCTGGGCGGCGATGGCGTCAAAGACCGGCTGCCGGCTGCGGCGCTGAATGAGACCGACGCGCGTGCCGGGCGCCATCACCATCGCCGCGAGATGAAAGGCCGAGCCATCCGGCCCGACGATCACGCGCGCGGCGCGGTAACGGGCGATCTGGTCGCGGATCGGGTGGTGCTCGGGATGAAAGATGCCGAATCCGGCCGCCTCCATCCAGCTCTCGATCTCCGCCTCGAAGGGAACCTGCCTGATCCGGCTCTTGAGACGGCGCCGCGAGACATAGATCCGCTCTGGCCCCTCGGGCGCCACATCCGCGCAGAGGTGGCGGCGCATGTAGGCGCGGGCCTCGGGGGAGCCCGTGCTCCAGTGCAGATGGCCAAAGCCCTGACTTGGCAGGATCAGCGTCTCCACCCGCGTCGGCCGGTCCACCAGACGCACCGGCAGACCGTGACCCAGCCTGTCGATGAGCGGACCCAGCCTGCGGCGCAGGACGGCGGCAATGTCGCGCCCCGCCATCGGCAAGAGGGCGATGCCGTCGACCGGCCCCGCAGCGTGATCGAGGGCCCAGAGGCGCGGCGTCGCCTCAAGCAGGAAATGCCCGAAATGATGCCGCCCCACCCCGGCAAACAGCCAGCGGCCCGACAGTTCTTGGGGCGGCTCTGAGGGCGGCGCGGGATCGGGGGTAAAACGCCCGCCCGAGAGCAGCGTGCGCCCGGCAGGCACGGGCCGCCCCTCAGCGTCGAGCACGCCGCAGGCATGGGTTTCCTCCGAGGTCATCGGCATGAGGATGGCGCCGGGCAGAGGGTCGATGCGCGCCTCGGGCAAGTGGCGCGCGTCAGGCGTCATCGGGCAATTCGCTGCGCAGGAACCGCTCGAAGGCGTCGAGGTTCACCGCCTCGAACTGGCCAAAGCTCTGCATCCAGATCGAGGCATCCCGCAGCGCGTCGGGCTCGAGCTTGCACCAAGTCACCCGCCCGCGCCGGTCCTGGCTGATCAGTCCCGCGCGGCTCAGGATGCCGAGATGCTTGGAAATCGCGGCAAGGCTCATCGCAAAGGGTTCGGCCACATCCGTCACCGCCATGTCATCCTCGAGCAGCATCGACAGGATCGCGCGCCGCGTGGGATCGGCGAGGGCGGAAAAAACCGTATCAAGAGACTTTGACTCCAGCATGTTTCTGTTAAGACCGCAGCCCCTCGTTCTGTCAACCGCTCTCGCACGGCGCCGCCAGCCAGAACAAAACTCAACCAGAAGGTTGAATATGGAAAACCGCCCGATTGGCCCGCGCGCCGCGCCGATCCAGCCCAGCCCAGCCCTTTCACTGTTCATTAAATACTCAAAAAATCAGACAGTTGCGTCAAATCCGGCGGCGTCGGTCAGGCGCTTGACTCATGCGACGTGTCGCCGTAGCACAGGCGCAACCTTTCTGGGGGGCGATGGCGTGGCGGATCCGGACCAAGGCGAGCGTTTGGCGCAGCTCGAGGCACGGATCAACAGGCTCAAGGCGAAAGACGCGCCAAGGCCCCATCAGGAAACACACTATTCTCAGGCCAATCTGGCGTGGCGGATGGTGATCGAACTGGTGGCCGGTCTGTTGATCGGTTTTGGCATCGGATACGGGCTTGATACCCTGCTGGGGACGATCCCGATATTCCTTGTCATATTCACATTGCTGGGGCTGGCTGCGGGCGTCAAGACGATGATGCGCAGCGCCGCCGAGATCCAGCGGGACGCAGGCAAGCCCGGCACGGGCGGGGATGAGAGGGCAGGAAATGGCGACTGATGCGCATGGTGCCGCAGAGGGTGGTCTGGTGTTTCACCCGATGGATCAATTCATCGTCAAGCCGCTCTTTGGTCATGGCGAGGTCGGTATCTTCACCCTGACCAACGTCACGCTCTGGATGGCGCTGACGGTGCTGGCGATCTTTGCGCTCTTGGTGCTGGGCACTTCGGGGCGTGCCACGATCCCGAACCGGATCCAGTCGATCGCCGAGCTGGCCTATGATTTCATCCGCAAGATGGTCGAGGATGTGGCGGGCAAGGACGGGCTGGTGTTCTTCCCCTATGTCATGACGCTATTCGTGTTCATCCTCTTTGCCAACTTCCTCGGACTGCTGCCGATGGCCTTTACCACCACGAGCCATATCGCGGTGACGGCGGTGCTGGCAATGCTTGTATTCCTGACCGTCACGATCGTTGGCTTCGTCAAGAATGGCGTGGGGTTCTTCGGCCTCTTCTGGGTAAGTTCGGCACCGCTCGCGCTGCGCCCGGTTCTGGCGCTGATCGAGGTGATCTCCTATTTCGTGCGCCCGGTCAGCCATTCCGTTCGTCTGGCAGGCAACATGATGGCCGGTCACGCGGTGATCAAGGTCTTTGCCGCCTTTGCGCCGACGATCATCATTTCCACTGGCATCGGCCTTGTGGTGACGCCGCTGTCGATCCTGGCGATCGCGACGATCTACGCGCTCGAGGTGCTGGTGGCCTTCATTCAGGCCTATGTCTTTGCCATTCTGACCTGTGTCTATCTCAAGGATGCGCTGCATCCGCATCACTAGCAAGATCCCGAACGACGGCGCGCCCTGGCGCGCCCCTGATCCACGAAACAACGCAAATTCCAACGCAAGGAGACATCTCATGGAAGGCGATATCGTACAAATGGGTGCCTATATCGGCGCGGGCCTGGCCTGCACAGGCATGGGGGGCGCGGCTGTGGGCGTGGGCCATGTCGTCGGCAACTTCCTGTCGGGGGCGCTGCGCAATCCGTCGGCGGCCGGGGGGCAGACGGCCACCATGTTCATCGGCATCGCCTTTGCCGAGGCGCTGGGGATCTTTTCGTTCCTCGTCGCGCTTCTGCTGATGTTCGCGGTCTGAGCCTTTCGGGTCACTGATCCTTGCGACCGGGGGGCGGCTGCTGGCTGCCGCCCGGAGTAAGCGGACGAATTTCCCAGGAGGACGCCATGGCGAGCGCACCGCACGAGGCCGCATCCGGGCCGGGCCTGCCCCAATTGGATTTCACCACCTTCGCCAATCAGATCTTCTGGTTGGCCATCGCACTGGTGGTGATCTACTTCATTCTGACGCGGATCGCGTTACCGCGCATTGCCACGGTTCTCGCCGAGCGGCAGGGCGCCATCACCAACGATCTCGCCGCAGCCGAGGATCTCAAGGCCAAGGCCGTTCTGGCCGAAGCGGCTTATGAAAAGGCGCTGGCCGATGCCCGCACCGAGGCGCAAAAGATCATTGCCAGGACCAAGGCCGAGATCAAGGCCGATCTCGACAAGGCTCTGGTCAAGGCAGAGGGCGAAATCGCTGCGCGCACCAAAGAGGGCGAGCAAAAGATCGCAGAGATCCGCGCCTCGGCAACGGAAAGTGTCAAGGATGTGGCCAAGGCGACGGCGGCAGAGCTGGTTGCCGTTCTGGGCGCCAAGGCCGATGCCCGCACCGTCACCGCCGCCGTGACCGCTCGGATGAAAGGATGATCGCCATGCGCAAGCTGATCCTGACCGGAGCCGCGAGTCTGGCCGCAAGCCCGGCGCTGGCTGCTTCCGGCCCGTTCCTGTCACTGGGCAATACCGATTTCGTCGTGATCATCGCCTTTCTCATCTTTGTCGGCTTCCTGATCTATGTGAAAGTTCCGGGCCTGCTGGGCCGCAAACTTGACGAGCGGGCGGCCAGCATCAAGGCCGAGCTTGAGGAGGCGCGGGCGTTGCGCGAGGAGGCGCAGACGCTGCTTGCGGGCTATGAGCGCAAGCAAAAAGACGTGCAGATTCAGGCCGAGCGAATCATCGCACAGGCCAAGGCAGAGGCCGATCGGGCCGCTGACGAGGCCAAGGACCAGATCAGGGACTCGATTGCGCGGCGTCTGAGATCCGCGGATGAGCAGATCGCAAGCGCCGAGACGCGCGCAATTCGCGCCGTACGCGATCAGGCCATAGCTGTGGCGGTTGCCGCCGCGCGCGACGTGATCGCCAAGCAGATGACCGCTTCAGATGGTAATGCGCTGATCGATGCGGCGATTGCCGAGGTCGATGCCAAGCTGCACTGAATCCGACTGACGGAGGGTGCAGGTCCGGATCGGCAACGATCCGGACCTTTCCATTTGTGGCAGCACCGCCATGTTTTGTGATCACAAGATGGCGACTCATCCGGCCCCGGTCCGAAGGAATCGCAGGGCTGCGCCACAGAGTTTGGCGCCGGAGACCAAGATGGCAGAACGGCCCACCGTGTTTATGTGATCACGCGCCTGATGATGTGATCACAAATTGCGCTTTTTGCGACGAAATGCCTCTGTTCGCGGTGATTTGTGTGCTGGACAGGTGACATGGCGCTGAAATAGTCTCACAAGAAAATGGCCCGTGCTGGCCCACGCGCCACCCGTCCATCGTCAAGGAGGTTCTCCATGGCCGAGACCAAACAGGTTGAACGCCCGCTTTCGCCACATTTGCAGATCTATCGCCCGCAAGTGACATCGATATCGTCGATCCTGACCCGGATCACCGGCAATGCGCTCGTCGTGGCGGCGGTGATGATTGTCTGGTGGCTGCTCGCCGCTTCGACTTCGGATGCGTATTTTGACCTTGCGAATGCCGTTGTCATGTCCTGGTTCGGCAAACTGGTCCTCGTGCTGTCGCTCTGGGCGGTGTGGTATCACTATCTGGCCGGGCTGCGTCATTTCTATTTCGACGCTGGCAAGGGGCTCGACATTCCCACGGCGGAACGGCTGGGCTGGGCCTGCATCATCGGGTCGGTCGTGTTGACCGGCCTCACGCTTTTGCTGATCTGAGGAGGCAAACATGCGGTATCTGACGGATCGCAAACGGGCCGAGGGCAAAGGGGCCGCAGGCACCGGCACCGAACATGCCTGGTACATGAAAGTGAGCGGCGTCGGTCTTGCGCTGATCATCCCGGTCTTTCTGGTGGCGTTCGGCCGCGCTCTGGGCGGCGATCGTGCCGAGGTGATCCTCGCCCTGTCGCATCCCGCGATGGCCATTCTCACGGGCCTCGTGATCTTTTTCGGCCTGCGGCATTTTGCAAGTGGGGCACAGACGATGATCGAGGATTACAGCCACGGAACAACGCGCCGGGCCCTGATTATCGCGGTGCTCGTCCTAAGTTACGGGTTGATCGCCACCGGGCTTTTTGCCCTTGCCAAGATCGCGCTGTAAGGAACTGAACAATGGCTGCTTATGAATACGAGACGCATGACTATGATGTCGTCGTTGTCGGCGCGGGTGGCGCCGGATTACGCGCGACGCTGGGGATGGCCGAACAGGGATTGCGCACCGCCTGCGTGACCAAGGTGTTCCCGACCCGCAGCCACACGGTGGCCGCGCAGGGCGGGATCGCCGCGAGCCTTGGCAACATGGGCCCCGACAGCTGGCAATGGCACATGTTCGACACCATCAAGGGGTCGGACTGGCTTGGCGACATGGACACGATGGAATATGTCGCGCGCGAGGCGCCCAAGGCCGTCTATGAGCTCGAGCATTACGGGGTTCCCTTCTCGCGGACCGAAGAGGGCAAGATCTATCAGCGCCCGTTCGGCGGCCATACCACCGAATACGGCGACGGTGTGCCGGTGCAACGGGTCTGTGCCGCCGCCGACCGCACCGGTCATGCGATGCTTCACACGCTCTATGGTCAGAGCCTCAAGAACAACGCGGAATTCTATATCGAATATTTCGCACTCGACCTGATCATGTCCGAAGATGGCCAGTGTCAGGGCGTTCTGGCCTGGAAGCTTGATGACGGCACGATGCATGTGTTCAACGCCAAGATGACGGTGCTGGCGACGGGCGGCTATGGGCGGGCCTATTTCAACTGCACCTCGGCGCATACCTGCACCGGCGACGGCGGCGGCATGGTGGCGCGCGCCGGGCTGCCGTTGCAGGATATGGAATTTGTTCAGTTCCATCCCACGGGCGTGTTTGGTCCCGGCATGTTGATCACCGAAGGCGCGCGCGGCGAGGGCGGCTATCTGAGCAATTCGGAAGGCGAGCGGTTCATGGAACGCTATGCGCCGACCTTCAAGGATCTGGCCTCGCGCGATGTGGTGTCGCGCTGCATGACGATCGAGATCCGCGAAGGACGTGGCGTCGGCCCGAACAAGGATCACATCCACCTCAACCTCAGCCACCTGCCCGCCAAGATGCTGGCTGAACGTCTGCCGGGGATTTCCGAGACCGCCAGGATCTTTTCCGGTGTCGATGTGACCAAGGAACCGATTCCGGTGCTGCCGACGGTGCATTACAACATGGGTGGCATCCCGACGAATTACTGGGGCGAGGTGCTGAACCCGACGGCGGACAATCCCGATGCGGTTGTGCCGGGCCTCATGGCCGCGGGCGAGGCAGCCTGTGCCAGCCTGCACGGCGCCAACCGGCTTGGGGCCAACAGTCTGATCGACCTCGTGGTGCTGGGCCGCGCCGCCTCGATCCGGGCAGGTGAGGTGGTTGACCGCAAGGCCCCGGTGTCGCAACCGAGCCAGACCGCAATCGAGGCCAGCCTCGCGCGTTTCGATGCGGCGCGTTTTGCCAAGGGCGCGGTGCCCACCGCCGAGCTTCGGCTTGAAATGCAGCGCACCATGCAAAACAATGCCGCGGTGTTCCGCACCGACAAGGTGCTGGCCGAGGGGGTTGCCCTGATGGACGGGGTGGCCGCAAAGATGGACGATCTCAAGGTCACGGACCATTCGATGATCTGGAACTCGGATCTGATGGAAACGCTGGAACTGGCCAACCTCATGCCCAACGCGCTGGCGACCATCACCGGCGCCGAGGCCCGCAAGGAAAGCCGTGGCGCACATGCGTCAGAGGATCATCCCGAACGCGATGACAAGACCTGGCGCAAGCACACGATCGCGCGTGTCAAGGGCAAGTCTGTCACGCTCAGCTACCGGCCGGTTCATACCGAGCCGCTGACCAGCCTGAAAGATGGTGGGATTGATCCCAAAAAGATCCAGCCAAAAAAACGCGTCTATTGAAGAGGTCGCAAGATGGTTCAATTCACCCTGCCCAAGAATTCCAAGATCACCACCGGCAAGACCTGGCCCAAGCCGGAAGGCGCCAAGACCCTGCGCAAGTTCCAGATCTATCGCTGGAACCCGGATGACGGTCAGAATCCGCGGGTCGATACCTATTTCGTGGACATGGACCGCTGTGGCCCGATGGTTCTGGACGCGCTGATCAAGATCAAGAACGAGATTGACCCGACCCTGACCTTCCGCCGCTCCTGCCGCGAGGGGATCTGCGGATCCTGCGCGATGAACATCGACGGGATCAACACGCTCGCCTGCATCTATGGCATGGACGAGATCAAGGGTGACGTGAAGATCTATCCGCTGCCGCATATGCCGGTGGTCAAGGATCTCATTCCCGACCTGACGCATTTCTATGCACAGCACGCCAGCATCATGCCGTGGCTCGAAACCAAGACCAACCGTCCGGCCAAGGAGTGGCGGCAATCCATCGAGGACCGCGAGAAACTCGACGGGCTCTATGAATGCGTGATGTGCGCCTCCTGCTCGACCTCCTGTCCGTCCTATTGGTGGAACGGCGACAAATACCTTGGACCGGCCGCCCTCCTTCATGCCTATCGCTGGATCATCGACTCGCGTGACGAGGCCACCGGCGAGCGGCTTGACGATCTGGAGGATCCGTTCAAGCTCTACCGCTGCCACACCATCATGAACTGCACCAAGACCTGTCCCAAGGGCCTCAACCCCGCCAAGGCGATCGCCGAGATCAAGAAGCTGATGGTCGAGCGGACGGTCTGAGGGCGCGCGGGGCGGTGCAGGCCGCAACAAGTCTTTGAACGGGGTCACGTGGTCGTGATAGCCTCTCTGAAACGGGAGAGGCTCTGACATGACGACGACACTCATGCTCGGCACGACCAAGGGGGCATTCCTGCTGCGGTCTGACGACGGACGGCAGAATTGGTCTGTCGTCGGCCCGCTCTGCGACGGCTGGCCGATCAATCATGTCGTGGGCGATCCGGCAACGGGGCATCTCTGGGCCGCAGGCGGCGGAGACTGGCATGGCGCGGGCGTCTGGCGCTCGCAGGATGACGGGGCAAGAAGTGGCTTGGGATTTCGGCGGCCGGGGTGTTTGCCACCGAGGACGGCGGCCTGACTTGGGAACGGCGCAACCGGCTGTCGAATGCCGATGCCTGTGGCGCGCATGACCATCCGGCCGCGCCGCGCGACGGCGAGACCGGGCATTGCGTGCATAACATCGTGCGCGCCGCCGGGGGGGATCTGCTCTATCAGCAGAACCATCACGGCGTCTATCGCAGCCCCGATGGCGGGCGCACCTGGCAGGACATCACCCCGGGCCTGCCCTCGACCTTCGGCTTTCCCATTGCCGTGCATCCGCGCGCGGCACAGACGCTCTGGGTGATCCCGCTCAACGGCGATAGCGCGGGACGCTTTCCGCCCGATGCGTCGGCGGCGGTGTGGAAATCGACCGATGGTGGCGAGACCTGGGCCGACAAGCGCACCGGGCTGCCGGGGCAGAATTGCTATTTCACCGTTCTGCGTCAGGCCATGGCGACCGATGTTGCCACCCCGGCGGGTGTCTATTTCGGCACCAATACCGGCTCGGTCTTTGCCAGCCGGGACGAGGGGGACAGCTGGAACGAGATCGCGCGCCATCTGCCGACCGTGCTGTCGGTCGAGGTGATGGAGCGCGCGGGCTGAGCGCCGGATCACGCGGTTGTGCCCTTCGCTGCGCGCGACAGAGGGTTTTCATTTGCCGCACCCTGTCGGATGATCGGGGACAAAGAGGAGACTGGCCCATGCCCTTTCTGCCGAGCCTGCCCGACCCCGCGCATCTGAGGGATCTCTATGCCCGTTTTCCGCAGAACGTGCGCCCGCTGATGGACTATACCGACGGGCTGTTGCGTGGCGCGGGTGCGCTCAGCGTGGGCGAGCGCGAACTGATCGCCACCTATGTCTCGGCGCTCAATGCCTGCACTTTCTGCACCGGCGCGCACCGCGCCTATGCCGAGGTGTTCGGCATCGCGCCCGCGCTGATCGACGCGCTGATCGCGGATGTCGCGACCGCCCCGGTGGACGAGAGATTGCGCCCGCTGCTGGCCTATGTGGCCAAGCTGAACACCCTGCCGAGCCGTCTGGTGCAGGCGGATGCAAGGGCCGTCTATGAGGCGGGCTGGTCCGAGGCGGCGCTCTATGAGGCGGTGCAGGTCTGTGCGCTCTTTAACATGATGAACCGGATCATCGAGGGGACAGGCGTCAATTTCGATTATGCCGAGGCGCCCGAGGGACATCCCGCAACCGGCACCACGCCCGAGGATCAGGCCGCCACCTACAGCCGCTTTGGCGCGATGGTCGAGGCGATGGCCAAGGGATGACCGCATGGTCGTCGTGATCGGCCTGATCATCGCCTTCGTGCTGGTGCTGATCCTGTCCAACCGGCGGACGCGGTCGTGCCGCTGGCGGGCGGACCGGACGCAGGACCGCGACGGGCAATCCTGCTATCACTGCATGGCCTGCGGCGCGCAGATCTTTACATCCACCGGCAAACCGCCTCTGGATTGCGCAGTAAATCCCCGCGACGCCCAAGAGGACTGAGATGACCCAAGCCCCCGCCGATGCCGCCGCGCGCCGCGCGGTGAAACCCGTGATCTGCTATCCCAACGACACGCTGCCCGCGCCCGATCTGGCGCTCTACCGGGCGGCGCGCGAGGCGGCGCAGAAGGTCTCGGAGGTCATCGTGCCGCCGCGCGAGGCGGCCTGTTTTCGCGCGGATGCCGGAACGTTCTTTCGGATCACGAGCATCGAGGGCCCGCAGGTGGGCGATCTCAACCTGTGGAACGCAAAGGATCTGTCCGAGCGTTTCTATTCCGGCAAGACGCGGGCGCTGCACGGCACGCATGTGACGACGGGCGAGCGGCTCTGGTCATCCTTCCCGCATCTGCGTCCCATGGCGACGATCGTCGAGGATACCCTGGGCTGGTATGGAATCGACGATTTTGGCGGCTCGGTGCATGACGTGATCGGCACCCGCTGCGATCCCTATACGGGCAATTTGCTCTCGGGTGTGCAGTATCACCACTGCTGCCATTCCAACCTGACGCGCGCGCTGGCGGATGAGGCGGGGATCACACTGGCAGAGGCAGAACGTCATGTGCATGACGTGCTCAACGTTTTCATGTGCACCGGGTTCACCCGCGACACGGGCCAGTATTTCATGAAGGCAAGCCCCGTGCGCCCCGGCGATTACCTTGAGTTCTTTGCCGAGATCGACCTGCTGGGGGCCCTCAGCGCCTGTCCCGGCGGCGATTGCTCGGCCGAGCACACAAGCGATGCGGCGGTGTGTCATCCGCTGCTGGTCGAGGTCTTTGCGCCTGCCGAGGGTGCGTTGCAGGGCTGGCGGAGCCCGGCGCGCAACGCCTATGAGGGTAGCCACGGGCGGTAGGCGGACGCCCCCCTGAGCGGTCAGGGGGGCGTGTTTGCGGTCAGTGCACCACCGCGTCGCGCGGCGGCTCTCGCGTGGTGCTGCCGACCCGCTGGCCGATGATCAACCCCTCGGGTCCGGCGACGACGGGCACGATAGAGCCATCCAGAATATCCCCCGCAAGCAAGGCCTCGGCCAGCGGATCCTGAAGCGCGCGCTGGATCACCCGTTTCAGGGGGCGCGCGCCATAGACGGGATCATAGCCCTCATCGGCCAGCCATTTGCGCGCCGCATCGTCCAGTTCGAGCCGGATCTTGCGGGCCGCGAGCCGTTTGAGAAGGCGGGCCATCTGGATGTCCACGATGCCGTCCATCTGCGGCCGCGTCAGGCGGTCAAAGACCACGATCTCATCCAGACGGTTGAGGAATTCGGGGCGGAAATGCGCCCGCACCGCATCCATCACGTCGCGCTTGGCCTGGGCCGCATCCGCGCCCTCGGGCAACTGGCTGAGCGCCTGGCTGCCGAGGTTGGAGGTCAGCACGATCAGCGTCTGCTTGAAATCGACCCGGTGGCCCTGACCATCGGTCAGCACACCGTCATCGAGCACCTGCAGGAGCACGTTGAACACCTCGGGATGCGCCTTTTCGACCTCGTCGAAGAGGATCACCTGGTAAGGCCTGCGCCGCACCGCCTCGGTCAGCACGCCGCCTTCGTCATAGCCGACATAGCCCGGAGGCGCGCCGATGAGACGCGAGACAGAGTGTTTTTCCATGAATTCGCTCATGTCGATGCGCACCATGGCCGACTCGTCGTCAAAGAGAAACTCGGCCACCGCCTTGGTCAGTTCGGTCTTGCCCACGCCGGTTGGCCCGAGAAAGAGGAAGGAGCCCAGCGGGCGGTTCTCGTCGTTGAGACCCGCGCGCGCGCGGCGCACGGCATTGGCCACGGCCTTGACGGCGGTGTTCTGACCGATCACGCGGGCATGCAGGTTGTCCTCCATCCCCAAGAGCTTTTCGCGGTCGCCTTCGAGCATCTTGGCGGTCGGGATGCCGGTCCAGCGTTCCACGACCTGCGCGATCTGTTCGGGGCGCACCGCCTCTTCGACCATCATCCCCTCGTCGCGGCTCTCGGCCTCGGCCAGTTGCTTTTCGAGGCCGGGAATGACGCCATAGCTCAGCTCCCCGGCGCGGGCGAGGTTGCCTTCGCGTTTGGCGATGTCGAGTTCGGCGCGGGCGCGGTCAAGCTGTTCCTTGATATCGCGCGCCCCGGCCAGCTTGTCGCGTTCGGCCTGCCATTGCGCGGTCATCTCGCGGGATTTCTCGGTCAGGTCGGCCAGTTCCTTTTCCAGCTTGGACAGCCGATCCCTGGAGGCAGCGTCGTCCTCTTTCTTAAGGGCTTCGGCCTCGATCTGCTTTTGCAGGATGTCGCGGTCGAGCGTGTCAAGCTCCTCGGGCTTGCTGTCCACTTCCATCCGCAGGCGCGAGGCCGCCTCGTCCATCAGGTCGATGGCCTTGTCGGGCAGGAAACGGTCGGTGATGTAGCGATGCGACAGGGTGGCCGCCGCGACAAGCGCCGAGTCCGAGATCCGCACGCCGTGGTGCAGCTCGTATTTCTCCTTGATGCCGCGCAGGATCGAGATCGTGTCCTCGACCGTCGGCTCCTCGACCATCACCGGCTGGAACCGGCGGGCAAGGGCTGCGTCCTTCTCGACATATTTGCGGTATTCATCAAGCGTGGTCGCCCCGATGCAATGCAGTTCGCCGCGCGCCAAGGCGGGCTTGATGAGGTTGGCAGCATCCATCGCGCCATCGCTCTTGCCCGCGCCGACCAGCGTGTGCATCTCGTCGATGAAGAGGATGATCTCTCCGGCGGCTTGCGTCACCTCGTTCAGCACACCCTTGAGACGTTCCTCGAACTCGCCGCGATATTTGGCCCCGGCAATGAGCGCGCCCATGTCGAGCGCGAGAAGCCGCTTGTTCCTGAGGCTCTCGGGCACATCGCCGTTGACGATGCGCAGCGCCAGACCTTCGGCGATGGCGGTCTTGCCAACGCCCGGCTCGCCGATCAGGACCGGGTTGTTCTTGGTCCGGCGGCTGAGAACCTGCATCGAGCGGCGGATCTCGTCATCGCGGCCGATGATCGGGTCGATCTTGCCTTCGCGGGCGGCCTTGGTCAGATCGCGGGCGTATTTCTCCAACGCCTCATAGGTGTCCTCGGCCGAGGCAGAATCCGCGGTGCGCCCCTTGCGCACGTCATTGATTGCCTCGTTGAGTTTCTGCGCCGTGATGCCACCCGCCTCGAGCGCGTCCTTGGCGGGGGATTTCACCAGCGCCAGCGCGGTCAGGATGCGCTCGACCGGCACGAAACTGTCGCCGGCCTTTTGCGCGATCTTCTCGGCCTCGGCCAGCACCTTGCCGGTCTGCTGGTCCATATAGGTCTGGCCTGCATCGCCCGAAACCTGCGGGATCTTGGACAAGGCCAGATCGGTGGCCTGCACCACGCGCTCGGGCGCGCCGCCTGCGCGCCGGATCAGGTTGCTGGCCATCCCCTCGGGGTCATCGAGCAGGGCCTTGAGGATATGTTCAGGGGCGAGTTTCTGATGGCTTTCGCGCATTGCGATGGTCTGGGCGGCCTGAATGAACCCGCGCGACCGCTCTGTGAACTTGTTGAAGTCCATGAGTCTTTCTCCTTTTGACAAGCGTCATCCCGGTTGCGCACCCTACGTTAGGCATGTCGCGGTCGGAACCCTTGCCAGTGAGATGGGTAACGGCACCGTGAGGTTCAAGCCGCCTCGAGGGATATTCCGGCAGGGATGCAAATTTTTCGTGTCCCGGCCGTTCAGTCGGGCGTGAGGCCACGGTGCTGGGCGGCCCGCCCTGCCCGATGATCGGTGCCGCGGTCCGGTGGCAGGGCTTGACGCCGCCCCCCGCCGTCGCGACAAGGGCAGGGCCTGGCTGGAGGAAGCACCCGTGTCCGATGACCGTCTGATTGTTGCCCTCGATGTGCCCAACGCACTCGACGGGCTGAAACTGGCCGAAACGCTTGGCGATGCGGTCGGATTTTACAAGATCGGTCTGGGGATGCTGACCGGCGGCGGTCTGGCCCTGGCCGATGAACTCAAGCGCGAGCACGGCAAACGCATCTTTCTCGACATGAAACTGTTCGACATCGGCGCGACGATCGAGGCAGCGGTGCGCGGGCTGGCGCGCTATGATCTCGATTTCCTGACCGTGCATGGTGATCCGCATGTGGTGCGCGCGGCCAAGCAGGGCGCGGCGGGCAGGCCGCTCCGGATCCTTGCGGTGACGATCCTGACCTCGCTCGACCGGGCCGATCTCGACGCCGGGATGATCAAGCCCGGCGATCTGCCCGATCTGGTCGCCGAGCGCGCGGGCCGGGCCTTTGACGCCGGGGCCGACGGGGTGATTGCCAGCCCGCAGGAGGCGGCGCTGATCCGCGGCTTGCCCGAGGCCGCGGGGCGGCTCATCGTGACCCCCGGCGTGCGTCCGAAAGGGTCCGCCCTCGGCGATCAGAAGCGGGTGGCGACGCCAGCAGAGGCGGTGGCCTGCGGCGCCGATCACATCGTCGTCGGGCGGCCGATCTGGGCGGCGCATGACCCGCGTGCCGCCGCCGAGGCGGTTCTGGCGGATCTGCGGGGCTGAGATTTTGGCACAGGCTGGAGCGGGTAACGGGAATCGAACCCGTAACTGAAGCTTGGGAAGCTTTCGTGATACCTTTTCACCATACCCGCATCGCTGGCGGTCTGATAAGATCTGGCGCGCATCGGGTCAAGGGGCCCCGGTTGGTTTTCAAAATCGGTCCCGACTGTCCTTGTCCCATTTGCTGCCGGGTGGCCAGCGATCAGAGGGGGCGGCAGGTCAGGAACATTTCGAATGTCCGCAACTGACGCAGGTCATGCAGCCCTCGATCCGACGCAGATCAAAGCTGCCACAGGCCGGGCATGAGGGGCCACGGCGGGTGTCGGGAAGGTTGACCACCTGTGCCTTCGGATCTTCCTTCAGGCCCATGCCCGTCGCTTCGAGAAAGCCGATCGAGACCATGTGCTGTTCGAGCACGCCGCCAATCGCCGCGAGAATCGAAGGGATGTATTTCCCCCCCATCCAGGCCCCGCCGCGCGGATCGAACACCGCTTTCAACTCCTCGACCACGAAACTCACATCGCCGCCGCGCCGGAACACCGCCGAGATCATCCGCGTCAGCGCCACCGTCCAGGCGTAATGTTCCATGTTCTTTGAATTGATGAACACCTCGAAGGGTCGCCTGCGTCCGTTGAGCACGATATCGTTGACCGTGACATAGATCGCATGGTTGCTGTCGGGCCATTTCAGTTTGTAGGTGGCCCCATCGAGCTCGGTGGGGCGGTCCAGCGGTTCGGACATGTAGACGACTTCGCCACCGGTCGCCGGAAATGCCCCTTGGGAATGTCCCGGCGTCTCGCCGGGAACCTTGTCCTCGGCCTCCGATACGCTCAGCACCGATCCGGTGACATCATTCGGCCGATAGGTGGTGCACCCCTTGCAGCCCAGATCCCAGGCCTGCATGTAAATATCCTTGAACGCCTCAAAGGAAATGTCGGTGGGGCAGTTGATCGTCTTGGAAATGGAACTGTCCACCCATTTTTGCGCCGCCGCCTGCATCTTGACGTGCTCTTGCGGCAACAGGGTCTGGGCGTTGACGAAATAGTCGGGCAGGGGGGCCTCGCCCATCTTGTCGCGCCACATCTGCACCGCGTAATCCACCACCTCTTCCGCGCTGCGACTGCCGTCCTTTTGCAGCACCTTTCGGGTGTAGCTATAGGCAAAGACCGGCTCGATCCCCGAGGAAACGTTGCCGGCATAGAGGCTGATCGTGCCGGTCGGCGCGATCGAGGTCAGCAGCGCGTTGCGGATACCATGTTGGGCAATCGCTGCGCGCACCGTCTCGTCCATCTCCCGCATGTTGCCCGAGGCAAGGTATTTCTCGGCGTCAAAGAGCGGGAACGGACCCTTTTCGCGCGCCAGTTCGACCGAGGCAAGATAGGCCGCGACGGCGATCTTGTGCATCCAGATTTCCGTCTGCCGCACCGCCTTGTCCGAGCCATAGCGCAGTCCCAGCATCAAGAGCGCATCGGCAAGCCCGGTCACGCCCAGCCCGATCCGCCGCTTGGCGCGGGCTTCCTCAGCCTGCTGCGGTAGCGGAAAGCCGCTGACATCCACTACATTGTCCATCATCCGCACCGCGACGCGCACCAGATCCTTCAGCGCCGCCGCATCAAGCCGCGCGCGGGGCCCGAATGGCTCGATCACCAGACGCGCCAGATTGATCGAGCCCAAAAGACAGGCGCCATAGGGCGGCAGGGGCTGTTCGCCGCACGGATTGGTCGCCGCGATCGTCTCGCAATAGCTCAGATTATTGGCGGCGTTGATCCGGTCGATGAAGATCACCCCCGGTTCGGCATAGTCATAGGTGGCCTGCATGATCCGGTTCCACAGATCGCGCGCCTGCACCGTGTGATAGATCTTGCCGTCGAACACCAGATCCCACGACCCGCCCGCCTTGACGGCCGCCATGAAGGCATCGGTGACGAGCACCGACAGGTTGAACATGCGCAGCCGCACCGCATCCGACTTCGCCGCGATGAAGGCCTCGATATCGGGATGATCGCAGCGCATCGTCGCCATCATCGCGCCGCGGCGCGAGCCCGCGCTCATGATCGTGCGGCACATCGCATCCCAGACATCCATGAACGAGAGCGGCCCGCTCGCATCCGCCGAGACCCCGCGCACCGCCGCGCCCTTGGGCCGGATGGTCGAGAAATCATAGCCGATCCCGCCGCCCTGCTGCATGGTCAGCGCCGCCTCGCGCAGATTGTCAAAGATGCCGCCCATATCGTCGGGGATCGTGCCCATGACAAAACAGTTGAACAGCGTCACCTTGCGCGCGGTGCCCGCCCCCGCCGTGATCCGCCCCGCGGGCAGGAACTTGAAATCCTCCAGCGCGGCGTAAAACTGGCCTTCCCACGCCTCCGGCTCCGCCTCGACACTGGCCAATGCGCGGGCGATGCGGCGCCAGGTATCCTCGAGACTGGTATCGTGCACGGCGCCATCCCCGTCCTTGAAGCGGTATTTCATGTTCCAGATCTGTTCGGCGATGGGCGCGGCGAAACGGGTCATGAGCGGCGATTCCCTTGCTCTGTGGCAGACATTCACGATAGCCCCTCGTCCGGGGAATTTCCACCATCACTTGCCCCGCCCCGTCAGAACGCTACGATATCTGGCGGATCAGGGGGATTCGGGCATGGCACTCCATCTCATCAAGCTGAGCGTCGGCACCACCTCGGTCGAGGATCTCGCGGCCTGGCACGAGGATCCGCGCGCCAAGGGGCCGGACGGTCTGCCGCGCCATGTCACCCGGATGTGGCCAAGGCGCGCAGAGGAATTGCTGGCAGGGGGCTCGATCTACTGGGTGATTCAGGGTCTGGTGCAATGCCGTCAACGCCTTTTGCGGCTCGATGAGGTGACAGGCAGCGACGGCATCCGGCGCTGCGCCATCGTGCTCGATCCCGCCCTCATCCGCACCGCCACCGCCACAAAGCGCCCGTTTCAGGGCTGGCGCTATCTCGAGAGCCGCGACGCGCCCCCCGACATCGGCACCGCGCGCGCCAGCGACGATGCTTTGCCGCCCGCGCTCTCGGCGGCCCTCGCGGATATCGGCGTGCTCTGAACACAGATCTCTCACCCGCTCTTGATCCGGCGCGACAGCATCGTTTGTTGTGTCCAACCGCCGCTGCTCCCATTTTTGATGCCAGAGGTAGTGAAAGGACAGTCGGATGCGCATTTCAGTTTCGGCCATCGTTTCCGCAACCCTCCTGCTCGCCGCACCGGCGCTGGCGCAGGGCGTCGCGGAAAACAAACCCGCCCCTGTCTTCCCGACCGCGACCGGATTTCCGGTCTCGAGCGATCTGAGCCATGACGGTAGCCAGACGGTCTCGCAGGGCCGCGGATCGATCTTTTCCGCCCGCGGGACCGCCATCGGCGGCGCGGTGGACTGGACCGGATTCTATATCGGCGGTCAGATTGGCGCGGTCTTTGGTGACGCCGATCTTGCCAAGGACGACGAGAGCGTGATCGGTGGCGTCACGCTGGGCTATGATTACGATTTTGGTCGCTGGGTGATCGGCGGGGCGCTCGATTACGATTTTACCGATCTCGACATCGCGCCCGGCAGTTCGATCGAGCAGATCTTTCGCCTGAAACTGCGTGGCGGTCCCAAGATCGGGCGCGGGCTGCTCTATGGCGCGGGCGGTTATGCCAATGCCGACAGCGACCATAGCGGCAACGAGGATGGCTGGTTCCTCGGCGGTGGCTATGAATACATGGTCAACGATCGGGTCTCGGTCGGTGGCGAAGTGCTCTATCATGACTTTGGCAGCTTTGGCAGCGCCAACAACGATGTCGATGCGACGTCGGTTCAGGTCCGCGCAACCTTCCGGTTCTGAGTGGCAGGTCACAGCGGCGGTTCGGGGTGCGGCGTCCGCCAGCGCACACCCCCCGTCCGGTGTTCAAGACCCGGCCCCCGACTTTTCCGCTCAGATGTGTTAATGGGCCACATGAATTTGCAAAAAACCGCGAAAACCCCTCGGATATGAGCAGATCCTCGCCCCTCACGACGGAGTAACGCCCTATCACCTCTGCGTCCCTTGCCCGCGCCGGGTGCTGTCCCCACATCGGGTTCATGCGCCACACACTGCCCCTCGTCATAAGGTTCGCGGGGCGAGCGTGGCAAAGTTTGGACATCCTGAAAGGATAGCGACATGATCAAGACAACCACCGCACTGACGACCCTTCTGGCGTTTCTCGCGGCTCCGGCTCTCGCTGGCAACACGACCGCCCCGATTGCCGAACCGGTGATTGCCGCCCCCGTGCCTCTGGCCCCGCGCACGCCCAATTGGACCGGTTTCTATGCCGGGGGTCAGCTTGGCTATGCCAATCTCGATTCCAACAGCCTGAGCGGCGATGACGGTCTCATCGGCGGTCTGGTGCTGGGCTATGATTACGACCTCGGCAACAACTGGGTTGTTGGCGGCGGTCTCGACTATGACTTCACCGATATCGATCTCGGCCCGGTCAGCAGCCTCGAGGAGATTTTTCGCGCCAAGCTGCGCGCCGGCTACAAGATCGGCAACGGTCTGCTCTATGGCACGGGCGGCTATGCCTGGGCTGACAGCGATAATCTGGGCAGCGACGACGGTTATTTTATCGGCGGCGGCTACGAGCACATGATCACTCAGAACTTCTCGGTCGGTGGCGAGGTGCTCTACCATCAGTTCGACAACTTCAGCGCCCCGTCGGGTGACATTGATCTGACGACGGTGCAGGCGCGGGCGACGTTCCGCTTCTGATCCCGGTTCCTGCGCAACGAAAACGGGCGCCTTCCTGGCCGCCCGTTTTTCATCTTTCCCGCAATTTCTGCCTGAACTGCCCAAAGCGTCGGGGGACATGTACAAAACCCGTGTACACGATGGACAGTTCGTACCAATCAATCCAGCCGCAAGCGCACCTTGAATGTCTCGAAAGTGCGCCGGTCCACGTCCTCCATCGCGGCGGTCCGTGACTTGAAAAGCGTGGCCTGAGACTTCAGGATCAGACCATCTTCCAGCATTTTCAGATGGTTGGCCCGAAGCGTGTCACCGGTCGAGGTGATGTCGGCAATCGCTTCGGCGGTCTCGTTCTTGACAGTGCCTTCGGTGGCCCCCTGACTGTCCACCAGTTGATAATCCGCCACGCCATTGTCGCGCAGAAAATCGCGCACGAGACGGTGATATTTCGTGGCGATTCTCAAGCGAAATCCGTGCTTTAGGCGAAATGCAGCAGCCACGGCATCCAGGTCGTCAAGCCGCGACACATCCACCCAGCAGCGCGGCACCGCCAGCACCAGATCGGCCTGCCCAAAGCCCAGTTCCGCCAGTTCGCGCACCTGCTGTTCCCATTGCCCCAGCTTCTCGCGCACCAGATCGGTTCCCGTGACCCCCAGATGAATGCGACCCGCCGCCAGTTCGCGCGGAATTTCGCCTGCCGAGAGAAGAACCAGTTCAATGTTTTCAATACCTTGCACGTATCCGGCATATTCGCGGTCAGATCCGGCCCGCCCCAGCGTGATGCCGTGCCTGCCGAACCACTCGAAGGTTTTTTCCATCAGCCGACCCTTGGACGGCACCCCCAGCTTCAGGCTCATCTGCCCCCCTCCAGCCCGAGGATCAGGCCCGGACGGATCACCCCGCCGACCGCCGGAATTTCCCGCCCGCGCCCGAGGTGACGGGTCAGTGCATCATAGCGTCCGCCCGACGCGACAGGTGGTAGATCAGGACGATTTTCTGCATAGAAACCAAACACAAAGCCGTCATAATATTCCATCTGCGTGCGCCCGTAACTGGCCTCGAAATCCAGTGTCGTGATGTCGATCCCGCGTGCCGCGATCGCATCAAGCCGTCGCGCCAGACGCCCCACCGCCACTTGAATCGCGGGCAGGTCCACCGCGATGTCCCGCAGATGTTCCAGCGCATGGTCGCTGGTTTCCCGCACGCCGAGCAAGGCGTCGAGCAACTCCACTTCGGCGGCTGAAATCGGCCCGAGCGCCGCATCCCCTCTTAACGCATTGAGTCTGTGCTGTATTTCATCTTGCCCCCGCAGCCCGATCATGGGCCCGGCGTCGGCCATCGGATCGCGCGAGGCCAAGAGCGCGGCGCGGGCTTCGGGCACCGGCGCGCGGCCCGAAAAGCGGTCCATCAGCGCCCGGAACCGACGCGGTCGCCAGAGATGCCTCATCAAGGCCGCCTTGCGCCGTTCAGAGGTGCGCAATCCCGCGACGGCGGCCATCAGAATGCCAATATCTCCGGTCGCCGCGCGCAAGTTGAATGGACGCAGAATATTGAAAAATATAGAGAAAACTTCTGCATCCGCTCCCTCTGGCGCGTCCCGCTCGAAAATCTCGAAGCCGACCTGAGTGTATTCGTTCGGTCGCCGCGCATCCTCTTCCTGTCGCCGGAACACCTCTCCGGCATAGGTATAGCGCGCCGGTTCGGCGCCGTGTTCCATATGCATCTGCACCACCGGCACGGTGAAATCGGGGCGCAGCATCTGCTCGCCCCGGAGTGCGTCCGAGGTCACATAGGCGCGCGCGCGAATGTCCTCGCCATAAAGATCAAGCAGCACATCGGCGGGTTGCAGCACCGAGGTCTCGACCGGCACCGCGCCCGCCGCCTCAAAGAGCGCCCGCAGGCGCGCGGCCTCGGCCCGGGTCGCGGCGCGTTCGGGCATCACACCTGCCCCGCAAGAATTTCACGCACCTTTTCAACGAGTTGTGCGCGAGGCACCTCATATTGGCTGGGCCGTTCCTTCCATTCCTTGAGGCTCGCGTTTTCAGCGATCCTTGCCCCAAGGATCAGATCCTTGATCTGCACGACACCCTTTGCAAACTCGTCGCCGCCCGCGATGATCGCCACCGGGCTGTTGCGCTGATCGGCATATTTGAGCTGATTGCCGAAATTCTTCGGATTGCCGAGATAGACCTCGGCGCGGAGACCCGCCTGCCTGAGTTCGCCCACCATCGCCATATAATCCGCCATCCGCGCACGGTCCATGACGGTGACGACGACGGGCCCTTGCCAAATGTTTGAGTCACCGACCTTGCCCTTGGCATGGAGCGCGGCCAAGAGGCGATCGACACCGATCGAGACGCCCACGGCCGGCACCTGCTGCCCTGTGAAGCGCGCTACGAGGTCATCATAGCGCCCGCCGCCAGCGACAGACCCGAATTGCCGGGGACGGCCCTTTTCGTCAAGGATTTCAAAGGTTAGCTCGGCCTCGAACACCGGGCCGGTGTAATAGCCAAGGCCGCGCACGACGGAGGGGTCAATCACGATGCGGTCGGGACCGTAGCCTTGGGCGGCGAGGTGATTGGCGATTTGTTCGAGTTCGTCGACGCCTTGCATGCCGACTTCGGAGTAATCAATCAGTGTCCTTAAGTTGGCAATCGTCTTTGCGTTGTCCTGTCCTTTAGATTGCATGAAATCTACAATTCGGCGCGCATCAGCTTCAGACAGTCCAACACCATCAATGAATGCTCCTGACTGGTCTTTTCGACCGGTGGTTAATAGCTCAATGACTCCATTCGCACCAACTTTGTCGAATTTGTCTATGGTCCTCAGAATTGCGTCTCGGCTGACAAAATCCCACTCGCTAAGCTTGGTTTGTATCGCTTCTTTGAAATTCCTTGGTAAGGCTTCTGTCTTTTCATTCTGAACGACAACTCCCTCAAGAATTCCATCAAGAATCTTCCGGTTATTCACCCGCACCACATAATCGCCGCGCTCGATCCCCACCTCTTCCAGCGCATCGGCCAGCATGGCGCAGATCTCGGCGTCCGCCGCCATGCTCGCGGTGCCCACCGTATCGGCATCGCATTGGTAGAACTGGCGAAACCGGCCCGGTCCCGGCTTTTCGTTGCGCCAGACCGGTCCCATCGCATAGCGTCGGTATGGCGTCGGCAGATCGTTGCGGTGCTGCGCATAAACACGGGCCAAGGGCGCGGTCAGATCATAGCGCAGCGCCAGCCATTTCTCGTCCTCGTCCTGCCAGGCAAAGACGCCCTCGTTGGGCCGGTCCACATCGGGCAGGAACTTGCCCAAAGCCTCGACCGTCTCGACGGCACTGCTTTCCAGCGCGTCAAAGCCATAGCGATGATAGACCCCCGCAATCTTCGAGAGCATCTCGGCGCGCGTCGTCACTTCGGCACCGAAATAGTCGCGGAACCCTTTGGGCGCCTCTGCCTTGGGGCGGGGCTCTTTGGGCGGCTTGGCCATGGCGTGTGTCCTTAACGGGCTTTGTCGTGGCGCGGCATAGCCCAAGGGCCGCACGGGGGCAAGGCGGGCTGCACGATTGACCGGATGCCGCAGCCCGGCTAGAGCGGAGCCATGACAGAGCTTGAAGAGAAGATCGCTCATCTGACCCGCGCCCTTGACGACCTCTCGGATGTGGTCGCGCGCCAGGACCGCGACATCGACCGCCTGCGCACGCAGGTGGAACGGCTGATCGCACGCGAGGCGGCGCGGCAGTCCGAGAGCGATGGCGGCGTGATCCTGGGCGACGAGCGGCCACCGCATTACTGATCCGGCTCAGATTTCCTCGACCATTACCACGCCCGAGAGGCTCTTGACCGCGCCCTTGATCTGCGGCGTCACGGGATACTGCACGCCGCTATCAATTTCGACCTCGCCGGGCAATCCCTCTGCCAGCAGGCAGAAGTGGATCGGGCCGGGCTTGCAAGAATGGAGGGTCTTGACGGCCGCCCGCAGCACCGAGGCGACGGTCGCGATCACGTCGGGCTGATCGACAAAGATCCGCAAGCCGATGGCGCCTGCGCCAGCGACCATCCCGTCGATGGGTTGCACCTTGCGGCACAGGAGCTTGAGCTGATCGCTTTCCAGGACGGCCTCGGCGGTGATCACCACCTGCGTGCCGATCTCCAGAAGATCGCGGGATTTCTCCAGCACCTCGGAAAAGAGCGTCAGTTCGTAGCCCCCCGTGGTGTCACTGAGTTGGACAAAGGCAAAGCGGTTGCCACGCGCTGATTTGCGCTCTTGCCGCCCGGCCACAACACCGGCCATCCTGACCAGAGCGGGGCCGCGTTCGGCCTGTGCCATCACCTCGTCGAGGGTTTTGACCTCCTGTCGTCGCAGCACGGTCATGTAGTCATCCAGCGGATGGCCCGAGAGATAGAAACCGACCGCCTTGCACTCTTCAGTCAACCGTTCGGCGGGCAACCAGTCCTCGTGCGTCGCAAGCCGTGGTTCCGGCAGGTCATCCCCCGCCTCCCCAAAGAGCGAGACCTGGCTGGATTCTCTCTGCTCATGGGTGGCCGCGGAATACTGCATCAGGGCCTCAAGGCTCTCGAACACCCGGCGGCGATTGCGGTCGAGTGCGTCAAAGGCGCCGGCCCGTGCCAGCATTTCGAGTGGCCGCTTGCCGATACGCCTGAGCTCAACCCTGCGGGCGAAATCGAACAGCGTGGCAAACGGGCGCGCGCCCCTGCCCGCGACGATCAGCTTCATGGCCTCGACGCCCACGTTCTTGAGCGCACCGAGCGCGTAATGCAGCGCCCCGCCGCGCACCACGAAAGTGGCCTCGGAGCGGTTGACGCAGGGGGCGATCCAAGGCAGACCCAGTCCCTTGCGCACCTCCTGGAAATAGATCGACAGCTTGTCGGTCAGGTGGATATCGCAATTCATTACGCCGGCCATGAATTCCGCGGGATGATTGGCCTTGAGCCATGCGGTCTGATAGCTCACCACCGCGTAGGCGGCGGCATGCGACTTGTTGAAGCCGTAATTGGCGAATTTCTCCAGCAGGTCAAAGACCTCGCTGGCCTTTTTCTGATCGACGCCGTTGGCCATCGCGCCCGCCTCGAACTTGGGGCGCTCGCGCGCCATCTCGGCCGCGATCTTCTTGCCCATGGCGCGGCGCAGGAGGTCCGCACCGCCAAGGCTGTAACCCGCCATGACCTGGGCGATCTGCATCACCTGTTCCTGATAGACAATGATCCCTTGAGTTTCCTCGAGGATATCGTCGATCAGCGGATGGATGGATTGCCGGTCGCGCAGCCCGTTCTTGACCTCACAATAGGTCGGGATGTTTTCCATCGGACCGGGGCGGTAGAGCGCGACCAGCGCCACGATGTCCTCGATGCAGGTGGGTTTCATCCGTTTGAGGGCATCCATCATGCCCGAACTTTCCACCTGAAACACCGCCACCGTGCGGGCGCGGGCATACATCTCGTAGGTTTTCGGATCATCGAGCGGGATCTGCCCGATGTCGTTTTCGGTGCCGGGCTTTGGCGTATAGATCATGCGGCCATCGGCGGCGACATGCAGATCGCGCCCCGAGGCGCGGATCTGGGCAATCGCATTCTGGATCACTGTCAGCGTCTTCAACCCGAGAAAGTCGAACTTCACCAGCCCCGCCTGTTCCACCCATTTCATGTTGAACTGTGTGGCCGGCATGTCGCTGCGTGGGTCGCGGTAGATCGGCACCAACTCATCGAGCGGTCGGTCGGCGATCACGACGCCGGCGGCATGGGTCGAGGCATTGCGCAGCAGCCCTTCGACCTGGATGCCGTATTTCAGCAGGCGGTCCACCACCTCTTCGGCGCGGGCCGCCTCGCGCAGGCGGTCCTCCTGGGCCAATGCCTGCTCGATGCTGACGGGCTTGACGCCTTCGATCGGGATCATCTTGCTGAGGCGATCCACCTGACCATAGGGCATCTGCAAGACGCGGCCCAGATCGCGCACCGCCGCCTTGCTGAGCAGCGCCCCAAAGGTGATGATCTGTCCCACCCGATCTCGACCATAGCGCTGCTGCACGTAGCGGATCACCTCTTCGCGGCGGTCCATGCAGAAGTCGATATCGAAGTCGGGCATACTCACCCGTTCGGGGTTGAGGAACCGCTCGAAGAGCAGGTTATAGCGCAGCGGGTCAAGGTCGGTGATCGTGAGCGCATAGGCCACGAGGCTCCCGGCCCCCGAACCGCGTCCCGGCCCGACGGGAATATCTTGCTCCTTGGCCCATTTGATGAAATCGGCCACGATCAGGAAGTAGCCGGGAAACCCCATGCCTTCGATGATCCCCAACTCGAATTCGAGCCGCTTCTGATAGGCTTCGACCGGCGCAGCATGCGGGATGACCGCCAACCGCTCGGCCAGACCCGCGCGCGCCTGCCGGCGCAGTTCCTCGACCTCGTCATCGGCAAAGCGCGGCAGGATCGGATCGCGCCGATACGCCCCGAAGGCGCAGCGCCTTGCGATCTCGATCGTATTCTCCAGTGCCTCGGGCAAATCGGCGAAGAGCGCGGCCATCTCCTGTTGAGACTTGAAATAATGTTGTGGCGTCAGGCGGCGGCGGGGCGCGCTCTGATCGACATAGGCCCCTTCGGCCACGCACAAAAGCGCATCGTGCGCCTCATACATGCCGGCCTCTGCGAAATAGACGTCATTGGTCGCGACCAGAGGCAGATCCATCGCATAGGCCATTTCCACAAGGCCCTGTTCGGTCAGCTTCTCGGCCTCAGGTGCGCCGCTTTCGCCGGGGTGGCGCTGCAATTCCACATAGAGGCGGTCGCCAAAGGCCGCCGCCAGATGCCGCAGAAGCGCCTCGGCCGCCGGACGTTGGCCGCCTTGCAGGAGCCGCCCAAGCGGCCCGTCAGGCCCGCCGGTGAGACAGATCACCCCCTCGGCATAGGCCTGCACCTCGTCGAGCGTCACGTGCGGAAGCGTCCCGTCGCCGCGCAGGTAGAGGCAGGAATTAAGCTTCATCAGGTTCTGGTAGCCGGTTTCGTTCTGCGCCAGCAGGACCAGTGGGGCGGGTGATTTGGCGCGCTCACCAGAGGCCGCAGCGATATCGGCGAGATCCAACTGACAGCCCATGATTGGCTGGATGCCCGCCGCTTTGGCGGAGACGGAAAACTCGAGCGCGGCGAACATGTTGTTGGTGTCGGTGACGGCCACCGCGGGCATCCCGGCCGCCGCGCAGGATCCGGGCAGTTTTTTCAGCCGCACCGCGCCTTCCAGCAAGGAATACTCGGTATGCACGCGCAGGTGAATGAATCGGGGATGAGACGTCATGCGCACGAGTCTAGCGGGGCAATTGCCAGAACGAAAGACCGCTCACGGCCGGGCTGGCCGACACGCCATGCCTTTTTGGTTGCCCCTGGGTCTCGCGGCTCTGCGCGGCCCGAAAAAGCGAACCGCCGCACAGGGCGAGCCCTGAACGGCGGTTGCGACGTCCCTCGATCGCGACTGGCTTATGCTGCCAATGCGCCTTTTGCCTGGTCCACGATGGCCCCGAAGGCCGCAGGTTCGTGCACGGCGAGATCGGCGAGCACCTTGCGGTCCACTTCGATCCCGGCAAGCGCGAGCCCGTTGATGAAGCGCGAATAGGTCAGCGCCGCGTCATGGCTGCGCACGGCTGCGTTGATCCGCTGGATCCAGAGCGCACGAAAATTGCGCTTGCGGTTCTTGCGGTCGCGGGTCGCGTATTGGTTGGCCTTGTCGACCGCCTGTGCGGCGACCTTGAAGGTGTTCTTGCGGCGGCCATAATACCCCTTGGCTGCGGTAATGACCTTCTTGTGACGGGCGTGGGTGACAACCCCACTCTTGACGCGTGACATTGATCAGATCCTCCTTAACGCGCGTAGGGCATCATCGGCTTGATGATCCCCTCGTCGGCTTTGCTGAGTGTGGTGGTGCCACGGGCGTTGCGGATGAATTTTTTGGTGCGTTTGATCATGCCATGGCGTTTGCCTGCCTGACCGGCGACGATGCGGCCAGAGGCCGTCATCTTGAACCGCTTCTTGCAGCTCGACTTGGTCTTCATCTTGGGCATTTCCGGCTCCTCTTTGGTCGGTATGGCCACAGGGACTCGGCATGCCACTTTGGCCGGTCCTGCGGATAGAGCGCGCCATATACGCGGGCTTTCCCGTCAGTGCAAGGGGCAAGGACGGGATTTGCGGATTGCGCGCGGCAGGGGAATGGGGTCGATGACCCTTCAGCCCGGATCGGTCGCGTAGATCAGGCTTTCCTTGCAGGGTGCAACCCGGAGGATATTGGTTGTGCCCGGCACGTTGAAGGGCACTCCGGCGGTGACGATGATCTGATCGCTTTCGGACGCATAGCCTTGGGCGCGGGCGGCGCGGGCGGCGTTGATCACGGCCATCTTGAAGCGCGTCAATTCGCCGGTCATCACACAGTTGACCCCCCAGGTCAGCGCCAGACGACGCGCCGTATGGCGCAGACTGGTCATGCCGATGATTGGCACGCGCGGACGTTCGCGTGCGGTCAGCAGGGCGGTCGTGCCCGATTCGGTGTAGCAGCAGATCACCTTGATGTCGGTGGTCTCGGCAATCTCGCGCGCTGCCGCCACGATGCCGTCGGCCACGGTCTGCCGGTTGGCGCGGCGGCTCGCCTCGATCACTTCACGGTAAATCGGATCGCTTTCGACCTCTATGGCTACGTTGTTCATGGTCGTGACGGCCTCGACCGGATAATTCCCCGAGGCCGATTCCGCAGAGAGCATGATCGCATCCGATCCCTCATAGATCGCAGTGGCCACGTCAGAAACTTCGGCACGCGTCGGCATTGGCGATTCGATCATCGATTCGAGCATCTGCGTGGCCACGATCACCGGCTTGGCCACCGCCCGGCAGCGCCGCACCAGACGTTTCTGAATGGGCGGGACGTTCTGAACTGGAAGTTCCACACCAAGATCGCCGCGCGCCACCATGATCCCGTCGCTGACCGCCAGAATGTCCTCAAAACACTTCACCGCAGCGGGCTTTTCGATCTTCGACAGGACCGCCGCCCGGCCATTGACCAGAATGCGGGCCTCGTTCACATCCTCCGGGCGCTGCACGAAACTGAGCGCCAGCCAGTCGATGCCCAAAGCACAGGCAAATTCAAGATCGGCGCGATCCTTGGCGGACAGCGCCGCGAGTGGCAGCACGACGTCAGGCACGTTCACACCCTTGCGGTTGGAGATCGTCCCGCCGGAGATCACCTCGCAATTGGCGTAATCCGTGCCACAATTGGCTACCCGCAGGCGAATCTTGCCATCGTTGACCAAGAGGTTCGATCCCGGTTCGATCGCAGCAAAGATCTCGGGATGGGGAAGGCACACGCGTGTGGCATCGCCCTCTGTCTCGTCGAGGTCGAGCCGGAACGCCGCGCCCTGGATCAGCTCTTCCTCGCCGTTGGCAAAAGTGCCGACGCGCAGCTTTGGCCCTTGCAAGTCGGCCAGGATGGCAATCGGGCTGTCAAGTTCCTCTTCGATCAGACGGATGATGCGATGCGTTTCAGCAATCTCGGCATGCGTCCCGTGACTCATGTTGAGGCGAAAGACGTCTGCACCCGCTTCGTGCAGGGCGCGAATGGTGGCGTAGTCCGAAGATGCAGGGCCAAGCGTGGCCACGATCTTCACATTGCGATGGCGTCTCATCTGAATTCCTTCACGTCTGATGCCCTTGAAAGATGTTATCGCTAACATCGCAGTCTTTTGCGTTATTGCGCAATTCACAATGCCCCGCAACTGTCCTAGAGAATGACAACAGGAAAAACCAACCCGATGATGTATCAGCCTTTTGAAATCGAGGGGGCAGCGCGCCCGGAACGCTGGCTTGTGACCTGCGATCACGCCAGCAACTGCGTGCCGACCTTTGTCAATGGTGGATCTCTGGGGGTCGCGCCTGAGGACATGGCGCGCCATATCGCCTATGACGTGGGGGCTGCGGGCGTGGCCCGCGCCCTGGCGAAGGCATTGAACGGTCCGTCAATCCTGTCGAATTTCTCGCGACTGGTGATTGATCCGAACAGGGGCGAGGATGATCCGACCCTCGTGATGAGGCTCTATGACGGAACGATCATCGAGGCAAACCGGCATGCCGAGCCCGACGACATCGCGCGTCGCCTGAACCGCTGTTACCGGCCCTATCACACGGCCCTTGCGGAACTGGCGGGGCACCGCGCCGATACCGTGATTGTCTCCGTGCACAGCTTTACCCCGCAGTTCAGGGGTCGCCCGCCGAGGCCTTGGCATATCGGCCTTCTCTATGCGGCCGATGTCCGGTTCGCGAAGCCTCTGCTGGAACGTTTGCGTCAGGAAGCGGATCTTTGCGTCGGTGACAACGAACCCTATGGCGGACACCTGCCGGGCGATTCGATCGCGCGCCATGCGATTGCCCATGAGCGGCCAAATGTCCTTATCGAGTTGCGCAACGATCTGATCGCCACTCCGGCACAGCAAGCGCGATGGGCTGCGCGGCTCGCGCCCATGCTGACGGACGCGGCGGCACAGGCGGGCATCTGACAGAGGTCTTGCACCGCGCAGGGATCATGCTCATTCTGGGGCGAACAAGGGAGAGCGACCATGGACGACCGGACAAGGATCGAACTCGAAGCGGCAGCCTTTCGTGCTCTGCGCCACCACCTGATCGAAAAGCGCGCCGATGTGCAGAATATCGACCTGATGACTCTCGCAGGGTTCTGTCGCAACTGTCTGAGCCGCTGGTATGAGGAGGCGGCCAATGCGCGCGGTATCGCAATGTCGAAGGACGATGCGCGCGAGATTTTCTACGGCATGCCCTACGAGGATTGGCGTGTGCAGCATCAGACTGACGCAAGTCCTGAAAAACAGGCGGGGTTCAAGACTGCCTTTGCTGAAAATGTAGGCAAGAAAGCCTAGCGGCTTCTTCTTGGCTCAAATACCCGAATCTCCGGCATCCGCGTCGGGGACTGCCGCCTGAGGAGCGCAGATTGACCAAGCGATGTCGCCTGCATTACGCCCCTGACAACGCCTCGTTGATCGTCCGCCTGGTGTTGGAAGATCTGGGCGTGCCCTATGAGACCGTTCTGGTGAACCGAGCGGCTGGTGGTCAGCGGGAAGCGCCCTATCTCGCGCTCAATCCCAATGGTCTCATCCCCGTTCTGGAAACGCCAGATGGAGCGATCTTCGAAACCGCGGCAATCCTTTTGTGGTTGGCGGATCGGCATGGGCGGCTCGCGCCGGGGGGCCAGGACGCCGCGCGAGGAGATTTTCTGAAGTGGTTGTTTTTCTTGTCAAACACGGTTCATCCCTGTTTGCGGATGACCTTTTATCCCGATCAGTATGTGGGGCAGGACCGATCTGCTCAGGCGTTGTTGCGGATCCGGATGCAGGCGCGCTTCTCCGAGTATCTGCACATGCTTGAGCGCCACGCCGCGCCGTGGTTTGGGGCCGGTCACGCCTCGGTGCTCGACTATTATCTGGCCTGCCTGATGCGTTGGCGGGTTCTTTATCCCAGGGGAGAGCGGGCTGATTTTGCACTCCGCTTGTGGCCGCGTTTGCAGGACATGCTCGAACGGGTTGAAACCGGCGCGCCAATGCGGGCGGCCATCGCGGCCGAAGGCTTGGGCGAGACGCCCCTTTCCGCGCCCAACTATCCCGAGCCACCCGAGGGTAGCGCGACCTGAGTGTCAGATATGGCAGGCAGGTGGCCTTGAAGCGTCGCTTTTTGACGAGTAGGGCTGGAAAGGTGCGACGATAAGACCTGCAAACAGGGAGCGCGACGATGTTTCTATCCGTTTTCGAGATGTTCAAGGTCGGCATCGGACCATCTTCGTCGCACACGATGGGGCCGATGGTGGCGGCCGCGCGCTTTCTCGACAAGATGCGGGCCGCGCCATTTCATTATGCCGGGCTCAAGGGCTCGCTGCATGGCAGTCTTGCCTTTACCGGAATCGGCCATGCCAGTGACCGCGCCACCATTCTCGGCCTCGCCGGGTTTTTGCCGGAGAGTTACGACCACGAAAAGGCCGAGGCCGTGCTGGAGCAGATCCGCGAGACGCAGCGCGTCACGCCGCCGGGTCTGGCGGAATTGAAATTCCACCCCAAGCAGGATCTGATTTTCGATTTCGGGCCGAACCTGCCCGGCCATGCCAATGGCATGATCCTGATGGCCACCGATGTGCAGGGCGATGTGATCCTGCAAGAGACCTACTATTCCATCGGCGGCGGGTTCGTGATGACCGAGGCGGAACTGGCATCGGGCAAGAACACCGATGATGGCCCGCCCGTGCCCTATCCGTTCAAATCCGCCGCCGAGATGCTCGCCATGGCCGAACATTCGGGCAAGAGCATCGCCGAGATGAAGCGCGCAAATGAGATCTCGCGCGGCGGCCATGATGGCCTGCGGACCGGGGTGGCGCGGATCTGGCAGGTGATGAACGACTGTATCGAGCGCGGGCTCAACTCGGAAGGCACCCTGCCCGGCGGTCTCAACGTGAAACGCCGCGCCAAGGGCATCCGCGACGCGCTGGTGGCCGAGCGCGGCACCAACCTCACCGCCCCGCACAAGATCAACGACTGGATGAGCGCTTATGCCATGGCGGTGAACGAGGAAAACGCCGCCGGTGGACAGGTCGTGACCGCGCCCACCAATGGCGCGGCGGGGGTGGTGCCGGCGGTCATCAAATACTGGCTGGAGCATGTGCCGGGTGCGCATGAGGGCCAGATCGAGGAATTCCTGCTCACCGCCGCGGCCATTGGCGGTCTGGTGAAATACAACGCCTCCATCTCCGGCGCCGAGGCGGGCTGTCAGGCGGAAGTGGGCTCTGCTGCGGCTATGGGGGCGGCCGGATTATGCGCTGTTCTGGGCGGCACACCCGCGCAGATCGAGAACGCTGCCGAGATCGCGCTCGAGCATCATCTGGGCATGACCTGCGACCCGGTGCGCGGATTGGTGCAGGTGCCCTGCATCGAGCGCAACGGTCTGGGCGCGATCAAGGCGGTCTCTGCCGCCTCGCTGGCGCTGCGCGGCGATGGCACGCACCTCGTGCCCCTCGACGCCTGTATCGAGACGATGCGCCAGACTGGTGCCGACATGAGCGAGAAATACAAGGAAACCTCGCTTGGTGGTCTGGCGGTCAATATTCCGAATTGCTGAAGGGGATCTGACCCCCTGGGATAGGGCCGAGTGAGGATTTTTGCTGGCACCTGCGCGACGTCGCTGACCTGCGCAACGGACAGTTCAACGCCACTGGCAGGTCAGAGCCATGTCTCTCGGCCAGTGCCCACGGCCTCGGATATGTTGGCAAACCCGTCCCGCGCCAGCAGTGAATCCAGCCCGCGCGCGATCTCTCCGACAAGCGAGAGGCCGCGATAGATCAGCGCCGTGTAAAGCTGCACCGCCGTGGCGCCGGCACGGATCTTGGCATAGGCCTGATCGGCGTTGGCGATGCCCCCCACCCCGATCAGAGGAATTTCACCGCCCGTCATCTGTGACAACCGCGCCAGAACCTGCGTTGATCTCTCAAAGAGCGGTTGCCCCGAGAGCCCGCCCGCCTGATCGCGTTGTGGGCTTGCGAGCCCATCGCGCGACAGCGTCGTGTTGGTGGCAATGATGCCGCTCAGACCGGAGATGCGGGCGACATCGGCGATTTCGGACAGCGCGGTATCGTCAAGATCGGGGGCGATTTTCAGAAAGATCGGAATCGGTCTGGGCAGCCAGTCGCGCGCTTCCATCACGCCCCTGAGCAGGGCCGAGAGCGCGTCGGCCCCCTGCAGATCTCGCAGGCGTTCGGTATTGGGGCTGCTGACATTGACCGTTGCAAAATCGAGATATGCGCCGCAGCGCGCCAGCACCCGCGCGAAATCCTCGGCTCGGTCAGGGCTGTCCTTGTTGGCCCCGAGGTTGAGCCCGATCACCGCATCCCGGGGCCGCCGGGCGAGGCGCGCCGCGGCGGACTCCATGCCATGGTTGTTGAAGCCAAAACGATTGATCACGGCGGCCTCCTCGGAGAGGCGGAACAGGCGCGGGCGCGGATTGCCGGGCTGCGCGCGCGGTGTGACCGCGCCGACCTCGATAAAGCCAAATCCCGCGCGGCTCAGGGGCCCAAGCGCCTCGGCATTCTTGTCGAACCCGGCGGCGAGTCCCACCGGATTGGGCAAGCTGAGCCCCGCGAGATCGGTCTTGAGACGCGCTGTCGTGACGGGGCCGGGACAGTGCACGAGCCCGAGGCGCAGGGCACGCAGGGCAAGGCCATGGGCGATTTCAGGATCGAACCGGTGCAGAACCGCGAGGCCGGCACGCTCGAGCCCCGTCATTCCAGTCCCGCAGGAAACACATGCGCCCCAGCAATCAGCGGCAGCGGTTGGGCCCAGACCACATCTGCGAGCAGGAGGTTGCGGTAAAGATGCGGAAAGAGCGCTCCACCGCGCGACGGCTCCCAGATCAGGGCCTTGCCAAGCCGGTCGGAGTCAACCGCGACCAGCATGAGGTCATCTTCGCCGGAAAAATGCTTTGCAGCGGTTTCGGCCGCCTGATCACGGGTCGAGAAATGCACGAAACCATCGCCCTGATCGACCGGGGCACCGGCGGTTTCGCCCTCCTTGCGCAGTTCCGCCCACTCGGCGGTGCGAAATATCTTGTAGATCATCATGGCAGGGTGATGCCCCGCGCGCCTGTCCTCGTCAAGCGATGCTTGAGCCGGAGGCCGGGATCGGCTAGCAAGAGCCGCCAAAGACATGAGGGCAGGCATGGCATTCACCATCGCGATCGACGGCCCGGCGGCGGCGGGCAAGGGCACGATCGGGCGGGCGCTCGCAGCGCATTTCGGCTTTGCCCATCTTGATACCGGGCTGCTCTATCGGGCCACGGGGCGCAAGATGCTGCAAGGGCTTGATCCGGTTGCTGCGGCACGGAGCCTGCGCGCCGAGGATCTTCTGGCGGATGATCTGCGGTCCTCCGAGGTCGGGCAGGCGGCAAGCCGGGTGGCGGCGATTCCCGAGGTGCGTCAGGCGCTTCTCGATTTCCAGCGCGCCTTTGCCCGGCGCACGGGCGGCGCGGTGCTCGATGGGCGCGATATCGGCACAGTCATCTGTCCGGAGGCTGAGGTGAAGTTCTTCGTCACGGCAAGCGATGCCGAACGCGCCCGGCGGCGGCATCTGGAACTTTCCGAAAAGGATCCTCGTCTCACGCTCAAAGAAGTGGTCGAGGATCTGCGCCAACGCGACGCCCGGGACAGCGCGCGTGCGACCGCCCCGCTCAGGCCCGCAAAGGATGCGCTCTTGCTCGATACCTCGGAGATGACGATCGAGGAGGCGGTGGCGACGGCGGTGGCAGAAGTCGAGGGGCGCAGAGGCGCGTGACTGGCGTGCCTCCGAAGCGGATCAGGAGAGGGTGCGAATGACGGGTCCAAGAACGAGAGAGACCGATCCCCACGGGATAGACAGCCCGCTCATCGTGCGGGGCGAAGTCGAAGTTGTCGAGGGAATCGATGGGATTTTCAGGACGATCTCGCGTTGAGGGTCGCCAAGGCGAGGGACAGGGTTGATTATCCTGTTCGGCCCCTATATACGCGCGACTGTCAACAAGGCGATCAAGGCCATACAACAAAGAGATCGAGCAGGGTCGGCATCACCGGCCCTCTTTGTTTTGTGACCCGCCCGACCAACGAAACCCCTCAAGACCGGCGGAGACAACCGCGCGGCCAGAAAACCGTAAAAAGGAAACCAGAGACCACATGGCTCAACATACATCGATGGAGGAATTCGAAGCCCTCCTGAACGAAAGCTTCGAAATGGACACACCCGAGGAAGGGTCTGTCGTCAAGGGCAAGGTGATCGCGATCGAAGCGGGCCAGGCCATCATCGACGTCGGCTACAAGATGGAAGGCCGCATCGATCTGAAAGAATTTGCAAATCCCGGCGAGACACCCGACATTTCTGTCGGCGACGAGGTCGAGGTGTTCCTGCGCTCCGCAGAGAACTCGCGTGGCGAGGCCGTGATCAGCCGCGAGATGGCCCGTCGCGAAGAAGCCTGGGATCGTCTGGAAAAGGCCTATGCTGATGAGGAACGTGTCGATGGCGCGATCTTTGGCCGCGTGAAGGGTGGCTTTACCGTCGATCTGGGCGGTGCGGTGGCCTTTTTGCCCGGCTCTCAGGTCGATGTCCGCCCGGTGCGCGACGCCGGGCCCCTGATGGGTCTGAAACAGCCGTTCCAGATTCTGAAAATGGATCGCCGCCGGGGCAATATCGTGGTGTCGCGCCGCGCGATCCTCGAGGAAAGCCGTGCCGAACAGCGCGCCGAAGTGATTGGCAACCTGACCGAAGGCCAGACCGTCGATGGTGTGGTCAAGAACATTACCGAGTACGGCGCTTTCGTCGATCTCGGCGGTGTGGATGGCCTCTTGCATGTCACCGACATGGCCTGGCGCCGTGTGAACCATCCTTCCGAGATCCTGTCGATCGGCGAAACCGTCAAGGTTCAGGTGATCAAGATCAACAAGGAAACCCATCGCATCTCGCTGGGTATGAAGCAGCTGCAAGAAGATCCGTGGGATATTGTTGCCGCCAAGTATCCTCTCGAGTCAGTCCATACCGGCCGCGTCACCAACATCACGGATTATGGTGCGTTTGTTGAGCTGGAGCCGGGTGTCGAGGGCCTTGTTCACGTCTCTGAAATGTCCTGGACCAAGAAGAACGTGCATCCCGGCAAGATCGTTTCGACATCTCAGGAAGTCGAGGTCATGGTGCTCGAGATCGACGGGGCCAAGCGCCGCGTCAGCCTCGGCCTCAAGCAGTGTATGCGCAACCCGTGGGAACTCTTTGCCGAGACCCATCCCGAGGGCGCGGTGGTCGAGGGTGAGGTCAAGAACATCACGGAGTTTGGCCTCTTCATCGGCATGGAAGGCGATATCGACGGCATGGTCCATCTCAGCGATCTCAGCTGGGACGAGCGTGGCGAAGAAGCCATCCAGACCTACAAGAAGGGCGACGTCGTTCAGGCGGTCGTTTCCGAGGTCGATGTCGAGAAAGAGCGCATCTCGCTCTCGATCAAGGCGCTTGGCGGCGACAAGTTCTCCGAGGCCGTCGGCGGCGTGAAACGCGGGTCTGTGATCACCGTCACTGTTACGGCGATCGAGGATGGCGGCATCGAGGTGGAGTATGAGGGCATGAAGTCCTTCATCCGCCGCTCGGATCTGAGCCGCGACCGCTCTGAACAACGCCCCGAACGGTTCTCGGTCGGGGACAAGGTCGATGTGCGCGTGACCAATGTCGATGCCAAGACCCGCAAGCTGGGCCTGTCGATCAAGGCACGCGAGATTGCGGAAGAAAAGGAAGCGGTGGAGCAGTATGGCTCCTCTGACTCTGGCGCTTCGCTGGGGGATATCCTTGGTGCCGCGCTCAAGGGTAGCAAGTAAGCGCATCTGAGCCTGTTTTGGCTTGAAGAAGGGTAGCGGCTCCGCCTGATTGGCGGGGCCGCTTTCCTTTTGCGCCCTGGATGCGTTGACATTTCTCCGAGCCTCGCCAAACCTGCCGTGAACGGGACAGAGGGGCGGAATGGATCACGAGCAAAGTGCGCAGGTGGCGGGGATCGACGTGGGGGGCACTTTCACCGATCTTTTGGCGCTCGATACCGCGACGGGGGCCGTGCGGCTGGCCAAGGTGCCCTCGACACCTGACAATCAGGCAGGCGGGGTGCTGGCGGCACTGGCTGCGGCGCAGGTGGATCTCGCGGCGCTCGATCTCATCGTGCATGGCACCACGACGACCACCAATGCGGTGCTGGAACGCAAGATGGCGCGCACAGGTCTGATCACTACGATGGGATTTCGCGATGTTCTGGAACTGGGCCGGCGGACCCGTCCACAACCCTATGGCATGACCGGGACGTTCACGCCGGTCATTGCCCGTGACCTGCGCCTTGAAGTGCCCGAAAGGATTGATGCCGCTGGGCAGGTGGTGACACCGCTCGATGAGGCGGCGGTGCTGGCGGCGGGGCGGGCCCTGCTTGATGCGGGCTGCGTCTCGGTCGTGGTGCATTTCCTGCACGCCTATGCCAATCCCGCGCATGAGCGGCGCGCGGGCGACGTGCTGGCTGCGATCTGGCCCAACGATCACATCACGCTCGGCCACGCGATCCTGTCGGAAAGCCGCGAGTTCGAGCGTGGGGTGACGGCTGCGGTCAGCGCCAGCGTTCAACCGATCCTCGCGCGCTATCTGGATCGTCTGACCGGGGATCTGGCGACCAGCGGCTATGTGCGCGAGGTTCTGGTCATGACTGGTAACGGCGGGATGGTCTCGGCACGCCGCGTTGCCGCAGAGGCGGCCAAGACAGTGATGTCGGGGCCGGCCTCTGGGGTCATGGCGGCGGCTTTCACCGGGCGCGCCGCTGGCCGAGACAACCTTATCACCTATGACATGGGGGGCACCTCGACCGATGTGGCACTCATCCGCGGCGCCGAACCGGCGGTTTCCAACGAGATCGAGATCGAATATGCGCTGCCGATCCACGTGCCGATGGTCGATGTGCGCACGGTGGGGGCAGGGGGCGGCTCCATCGCGCGGGTGAATGCCGCCGGTCTGCTCGAGGTTGGTCCCGAGAGCGCGGGTGCGGATCCGGGCCCCGTCTGCTATGGCCGCGGTGGCAGGGAGCCTACGATCGCGGACGCCAACCTGCTGCTTGGGCGGCTCGATCCGGCGCGGCTTGCCGTGCGGGGCGGCGTGACACCAGAGGCCGTGTCCGCGGTTTTTTCCGCGCTGTTGGCGAAGCCCCTCGGCCTCGACGTGATTGGTGCGGCGGCGGCCGTGATCCGTCTGGCCAACACCAGAATGGCCGGGGCGATCCGTATGGTCTCCCTCTCTCTTGGGGCCGACCCGCGCGATTTCACGCTCTTTGCCTTTGGTGGGGCAGGCCCGCTCCATGCTGCCGATCTGGCTCGAGAACTGGGCGTGCCACGGGTGCTCGTGCCTGCGCGGCCCGGCCTGACCAATGCCATCGGTTGCGTGGTGGCTGATCTGCGCCACGATTTCGTGCGCACGCTCAATCGCCCGTTGGATGCTCTGGCCGATGGCGAACTTGCTGCCGTTTTTTCTGCACAAGAGGCCGAGGGCCTGCGGCTTGTCGAAGCCGAGCACGTCCGGCTCATCGGGCGGCGGGTTCTTTATTCGGTGGATATGCAATTCATCGGGCAGACGCATCTGTTGCGGGTCGATCTGCCGGGGCGAGAGGTCTCGCGTGCCACGCTTCAGGCGCTCTTTGAAGATGCCTATTTGAAACGGTTTCGTGTCCGGCTGGAGGACATCCGAGCCAATCTTGTGAATGCCAATTGTTCAGTGATCGGACAGCGCCCGCCGCTCGATTTGTCCACCCTGATCGATCCTGCGGGTCGGCGCGCGACCGTGGCGGACGCCGAAACCGGCCGCCGTCAGGTGCATGTCAGCGGTGGCTGGCATGAGGTGCAAGTCTTTTGGCGCGATCACCTCCCCTTGGCGTTCGAGATTCAGGGCCCGGCGGTGATCGAACAGATGGATACGACCACGCTGATCAATCCGGGCGATCATGCTGTGGGGGACCATCAGGGAAACATCATCATCGAGATCGGAGGCCGCGATGGCGCTTGATCCCATCACCCTTTCGGTCATTCAAGCCGGATTGCAGCAGGTTTGCGATGAAATGGATCTCGCATTCTCGCGCGCCGCGTTCTCTCCCGTGATTGCCGAGGCGAATGACCGTTCCGACGGGATCTATGCCGCCGAGGATGGTGCGCTCATCGCCCAGGGTGCGGGCGGCTTGCCGGTCTTTGTCGGCACGATGCAATATTCCACCCGGACGCTTATTGCGATGATTGCCGAAGGGCGCGCCGGCGCACCCGAACCGGGAGACATCTATATCGTCAACGATCCCTATCTCGGTGGCACGCATCTTATGGATGTGCGCTTTGCCCGGCCTTACTATCGCGGCGGGCGGCTCTGGTGCTGGCTCAGCAATACCGGCCACTGGCCTGATACCGGCGGTGCGGTGCCGGGCGGGTTTTCCGCCTCGGCCACGGCGGTGGAACAGGAAGGGTTGCGCCTGCCGCCCGTCAAGCTCTTCAAACGCGGCATGATGGATACGGAAATCTATGCGATCATCTGCTCGAACATCCGCGTGGCCGATCAGCGCATCGGCGATGTCAAGGCGCAGGCGGCCGCTCTGGACCTCGGCGCAGATCGGCTTGACGTGCTGCTTGACCGTTACGGCGATGACGTGGTGGCCGACGCGATTGCCGAGTTGCGGACACGCGCGGCAATGCAGATGCGCAGTTTCATCAGAGGAATAGATCAGGGTCCGCATCAGGGCGTGGCCTGGATCGACAGCGACGGAGTGGTCAACAGTCCGCTCGAAATTCGTTTGAACGTGACCCGCGATGGCGATGACCTGATTTTCGATTTTTCCGGGTCGAGCGCGCCTTGCCTCGGGCCGATGAATTCGGTGCGCGCGACCACGCTCAGTTCTGTCTATCTTGCGATGCGCCACATCTTTCCCGAGGTGCCGATCAGCGCGGGAGCATTCGAGCCTTTGCATGTCACCGGCATCAAGGGAACCTTTCTGGACGCGCAATACCCGCGACCCGTCTCGGGTTGTGCAGCAGAAGTCAGTCAACGTATTGCCGAGGCGGTATTTGCCGCGCTTGTCGCGGCCTTGCCCGATCGGGTGACGGCGGCGCCAGCGGGCACCTCGGGAAATTTTGCCTTGGGTGGGCATGACCCCGACCGGGGACGCGATTTCGTGATGTATCAGCTTTCGGGTGGGGGCTATGGGGGAGGGTCCATGGGGGATGGGCTCAGCAACGGCTGTTCGACCATCGGTATTTCCAAAGCCCCGCCGGTAGAGATCATGGAACAGGCCTATCCCGTGCTCTATCATCGCTACGCGCTGCGCGAAGGATCGGGCGGGGCCGGGCGCTATCGGGGCGGCTTTGGTCTCGACTACGAGCTGGAGTTACGACGCGGGACCGCGCGAGCGAGTTTCGTGATGGATCACGGGCGCTTTGGTCCGCAAGGTGCTCTTGGGGGGGCGGATGGTGCCATCAACGAAGTGACAGTCTGGCGGGACGGGGTAGCCTACACACCAGCACATCTCTCCAAGGAACAGGATATTCCTCTTGCTCCGGGTGATCGTGTGCGCGTTCGCACCCCCGGTGGTGGAGGCTATGGGGATCCGATGACGCGCGACCCGGCTGCTGTGGCCGAGGATGTTCGGCTCGGACGCTACACGGAAGCTGAGGCCAGGGCGCTGTTCGGATGGTGCGGGGACAGCGGCTAACCCGGAGTCGTCACAGCCAGAAGTCGAAATCATCCGCCCCCAGACTGGCGACACTGACATTGAGCAGCGTGATCGTGTCGAGGCCGTCCGTGACGATCACGTTCGCGCCCGACTGACTAAGGTGATTGTCCAGAAGGTCGAGAAAATCGGTGATCGCCAACACCGCCCGCAGGTCGATCCGTTCGGCCGCCGAGAAGGCATCGAAGTCGGTAATCACATCCTGGCCGAACCCGTCGACAAAGACAAAGAGGTCCGCGCCGCCCTCTCCGGTGAGCCTGTCGTTTCCGGCCCCACCGATCAAAGTGTCGCTCCAGGTTCCGTTGCCGCCAAAAAGCACATCCTCGCCCGCGCCACCGTCGAGAAGGTCGGCCCCGAGATTGCCCTCCAACCTGTCGTTGCCATTGCCGCCCAGAAGCGTGTCGTCGCCCGCGCCGCCATTGAGCAGGTCAAAGCCGTCGCCGCCGTCAAGGGAATCATTGCCGTCCTCGCCAAACAGGAGGTCCGAGCCCGGGCCGCCGGTCATGCTGTCTGATCCGGTGCCCCCGAAGAGGCGGTCGTCACCCGTGCCACCATCGAGCCGGTCGTTGTCTGCGCCGCCGATGAGCAGATCGTTGCCCGTGCCGCCCGAGAGCGTGTCAAGGCCTTCGTCGCCCAACAGGATGTCTGCCCCGGCTTCACCGAAGATCAGGTCGTCGCCCGCGCCCCCCTTGAGCGTATCGTTGCCCGAGGGGCCGCCATAGAGCGTGTCATTCCCGGCCCCGCCGTCGAGACTGTCAAAGCCGAGATTGCCGAACAGCCGATCATTGCCATTGCCGCCCAGAAGCGTGTCGTCGCCCGCCCCGCCATTCAGAAGATCGAAGCCGTCTCCGCCCTCGAGCAGGTCATTGTCAGACTCGCCGAACAGGAAATCCGAACCGCGCCCGCCGCGGAGCGTATCGTCACCGGATCCACCTCCAAAGAGTTCGTCATCGCCGTCTCCGCCCTCGAGCAGGTCACTTTCGAGGCCACCTTCGAGCCGGTCATGCCCGGCGCCCCCAAAGAGGGTATCGGCCCCTGCCAGACCGCGAAGCGTGTCAATGCCATCGCCGCCCAGCAAAAGATCAGATCCGCCAAGACCCACGATCAGATCGTTGCCCCCAAACCCTTCGATCGTGTCGTCGCCCTCTGTTCCGGTCAGACTGTCATCCCCGTCTGTGGGCAGGGAGGGGTCAGGGAGCAGCAGATCGAGGGTCAGACCACGGTTGATCCGGTCGAGGGCGACAAAGCTCGTGGCGGTGATGTCTTGCGGGCGCAGGGTCTGGCCGGAAGCGTTGCGCAGTTCGATCACCTCGTCGCCAAAGCGCAGTTCGACCCCCCAACTGCGCTGAAGGAGGCTGACATCGGCCAGATCCCATTGCAGCCCGAGACCGGTCAGATCAAGCTGGTCGCTACCGGGACTGAACCCGATCACCACATCGATTTCGCCATCAGGTGCAAAGATGAAGGTATCGGCACCGGCGCCGCTTACCAGCGTGTCACGGCCGGCGCCGTCGATCAGGATGTTATTGCCAGCCGTGCTGATGAGGGTGTCGTTGCCCGCGCCGCCGATGAGGATGTCATCAGCGGGGCTGCCCGTGACGGTGCCGCCTGTGGCCGGGGCCGACAGGCGCTGACCGATGGCATCAAAGCGCAGCGTCAATTCTGCAAGGAACGGTGCGGCTTCTGTGGCGACCCAGAGCCGCAGGCCCTCGGGGATCGGCAGGGCTGTGATGGCTGTAATCCCTTTCAACGGCACGTCGAGCGTGGCTTCAAAGCTCGCCAGATGGTGCAGCCGTCCGCCCGGCAGGAGCAGAAAGGTGCTCAGCCCGCCATCGGTTCCAGCGGCAACAATAACGCTCTGGCCCGCCACCTCGGTCACGCTAAGGAAACCGACCTTGGCAAAGCGCGTGTCGCGACTGTCCAGAACGTGATCGGTAAGGGTCACTTCCCCCTGTTCGGTAAGATGCAGTACAGAGAGAGAACCACTACCAGAACTGGCAAGAATGACAAAGCTGTCGCCGTTGACCGAGGCCAAGGCCAGCGCGCTTGGCCTGTCGATCGGCAGGCCCTCTGGGTTGGCCAGGATGTCGCCAAGGTGGACCGGCGCGCCAAGTGCCGTCTGATGGAACAGGCTGAGCGTGTTGGCGTGACCAAAGGCGGCGATGGCAAAGGTCGCGTCCTTTACCTGCACCGACAAGAGTGCCGAGGCGCGTTCGATTTGCAATGACGCCGGAAGGGTGTCAAGCGTTGTAACCGTGTGGCTTGCAAGGTCGATCCATGCCAGCCCGCCCGAGCGCAGCGCCGCTACGGCGGTTTCTGAGGCCAACCCGCCAAGTTTCACCATCTCTGCCAGATTTGATGCGTCCAGCCCGTCAAGGGTGAGGGCCTGCAAGGGGCCGCCATCGGTGAGGTTGATGCCGACGAGGGTATCGGAGTTCAGTCCGGCCAGAAAGAGGTGGATACCGGTGCTGTCCTCATGCAGCAGCAGGTCAGTGGTTTCCAATTGCAGCAGCGCAGGGTCGAGCGCCCAACCGGTCAGAAAGGAAGTCGCCCCAGGGGCCTCTCCCGGTGCAAACAGGCTCAACCAGCCGCCACCGCGCGTTGCGGTAGCGACAAGCGGCCCGCCGGGCCGGTCGATCACCATGACATCGGTCAGGCCGATAAGGGACCCAGCCTGATCCATGTGCACGGCCCCCGGGCTGGTCAGACTGACCCGTACCACCGCATCCCCCAAACGATACACGACTCCCATCGTGGCGGTCAGGATGGCGCAGGCTGATCTTCCCGGTGTGATCGGATTGAGGCATTCCTTTGGAAGGATGTTCGTATTTTAAGAAGAGTTTTGCGAAAGTCGGATGGCGGCATATGTAGTCGTGACAATTCGATAATGGCTTGCTAAAGCCGGTGCATCGTATCTTGCGGGGATGGTCGATGAAGGTTTTCGACACGGGTTTGTCGGGTGTTCTCTTGCTGGAACCTGCGCGGTTTGCGGATGCGCGTGGATTTTTTTCCGAGAGCTGGAACAGCAGGACTTTGGCGCAACGCGGCATAGAGATCGACTTTGTGCAGGATAACCATTCGTTTTCGCGGGAGATGGGAACGGTGCGCGGCCTGCATTTCCAATCCCCGCCACATGCTCAGGCCAAGTTGGTGCGCTGCGGACGCGGGTGTCTTTTCGATGTTGCAGTCGACATCCGGCGCGGCAGCCCGACCTATGGCAAATGGGTGGGGTTTGACCTTAGCTTTGACAATGGACGCCAGTTGCTGATCCCCTCGGGGTTCCTCCATGGCTTCGTCACCCGCGCGCCAGACACCGAGATTATCTACAAGTGTACAGACTATTACGCGCCAGACTGTGATGGTGCCGTGCGGTTTGATGATCCGGACCTCGCGATTGACTGGGGATTGGCCGGCGAGGCGATTCTGTCGGACAAGGACCGCGCCGCGCCATTGATGGCAGATTTTCAGAGCCCGTTTCTTTATGAGGCCGACGCATGAAGATCCTCGTCACGGGCGGCTGCGGGTTCATCGGCTCGGCTGTGGTGCGGCTGGCTGTCGCGCGCGGGCACGCGGTGGTCAACGTCGATGCGCTGACCTATGCGGGGCGGCTGGAAAATGTCGCCGAGGTTGCCAAAAGCCCGCTCTATCAGTTCGAGCATGCGGATATTCGCGACCGCGCGGCGCTGGAACGGATCTTTGCCCGTCACAGGCCCGATGCCGTCATGCACCTGGCCGCCGAGAGCCATGTCGATCGTTCGATCGACGCGCCGGGCGACTTCATCGCAACAAACATCACTGGCACATACAATATGCTGGAGGCGGCGCGCGGTCACTGGCTTGGGTCGGGAAGGCCTGAGGGCTTTCGTTTTCATCACATCTCTACCGATGAGGTCTATGGCAGTCTCGGGCCCGAGGGCTATTTCACAGAGGACACGCCTTATGATCCGCGTAGTCCGTATTCTGCGTCCAAGGCGGCCTCTGATCATCTGGTGCGGGGATGGTTTCACACCTATGGCCTGCCGGTGGTGCTGACCAACTGTTCTAACAATTACGGACCGTTTCATTTCCCCGAGAAACTGATCCCGAAAGTCATCCTGAACGCGCTTCAGGGCCGGGAGATTCCGGTCTATGGACGGGGCGAGAATGTGCGCGACTGGCTCTATGTCGAGGACCATGCCGATGCCCTCTTGCTGGTTGTGGCGCGCGGTATGGCGGGGCGCAGCTATAACGTGGGTGGCCATAATGAGCGGCGCAACATCGACCTTGTGCACGCGATCTGCGATATCCTTGACACAAGGCGACCTCGCGCGGAGGGCAGCTATCGCGACCTCATCGTCTTTGTTTCGGACCGCCCCGGCCATGACGCGCGCTATGCGATTGACCCGTCGCGCATCATGGGCGAACTTGGCTGGAAACCTTCTGTTACGGTGGAGGAAGGTCTGGCGAAAACCGTGGACTGGTATCTCGAGCATGAGGATTGGTGGCGCCCGCTGCTGGCGCTCGAAGGTGTGGGCACGCGCGTGGGTGTGGTCTGAGCATGCCAATTGTGCGCTGTGACGGACGTCTGATCTATTTCGCCCATGTGCCCAAATGCGCGGGCACCGCGATCGAGCATTATCTCGCGACGTGCTGCGGACCACTGGCATTCCTTGATCCGGCTTTCAATGACCTTACGACGGGTCCGCGCTGGAGTGTTACCTCGCCGCAGCATGTCGATGCTGAAAGTCTCGCACGGCTCTTTCCAGATGGCTTTTTCGATGAGGTCTTTGCCGTGGTGCGGCACCCGGTTGACAGGCTTGCTTCGGTCTATCAATTCCAGCGCGATATCGAGGGGCACATTCCGCAGCGTCTCGGCTTTGTCAACTGGCTGACCCGTCTGTCAGAGAGTGGTGCAGCGTCGCATGCGCGCTTTGACGGGCATACCCGGCCAATGGGCGATTTTGTCCCCGAGGGCGCGATGATCTTTCGGCTTGAGGACGGGCTTGGCCCGCTCGTGTCCTGGCTGCGCCAGAAATTGCCCGGGGTTGAGCTACCCGATGTCATTCCAGCCCGCAACATGCTGGCCGCGCGCCTGCGTCATGCGGGCCTCACTGCCCGCCCGCCGCGGATCACCGCGCGCGCCCGTGCGCTGATTCGTGCGCTTTACGCCGAGGATTTCCGACGGTTCTGTTATGGATCCGAAGAGTCCGACACTCACTGCGGGCAGGTGGCATGACCCTTTTGATCTTCGGCCAGACGGGGCAGGTGGCACGGGAACTGGCGGCGTTGAGGCCAGAGGCGCTCTTTCTGGGCCGCGATCAGGCCAATCTGGAGGATCCGGTCGCCTGCGCGGCGGCGATCCGCGCACAAAAGCCGGATGCGGTGATCAATGCAGCTGCCTACACGGCGGTGGACCGTGCCGAGAGCGAAGAGGCTCTCGCCATGCGCGTCAACGCAGCGGCACCGGGCGCCATGGCGGGCGCCTGCGCGATGCTTGGCATTCCCTTCGTGCAGATCTCGACCGATTATGTCTTTGACGGTGGTGGGAGGTCGCCGCGCAAACCAACCGATCCGGTCGCGCCACAAAACGCCTATGGGCGCAGCAAGCGGGCGGGCGAGGAGGCCGTTCAGGCGGCAGCCGGAACCTACGCGATCCTGCGCACCTCCTGGGTGTTTTCGGCGCATGGCGGAAACTTTGTGAAAACCATGCTGCGGCTCAGCGAGACGCGTGATGCGCTTGGCATCGTCGAGGATCAGATCGGAGGTCCCACGCCGGCGGCCGATATTGCAAGGGCTTGCCTCTTGATCATGGATCAGCTTTCCACTGATCCGGGCAAGCGTGGTATCTATCATTTCTCCGGTGCGCCGGATGTGAGCTGGTTGAACTTCGCCAAGGCGATTTTCGCGGAGGCGCGGCGTTCGGTGGTGGTGACGGGCATACCGACAGCGGATTATCCGACCCCGGCGCGGCGCCCGCTCAATTCCCGCCTCGACTGCCAAAGCACACTGGATGTGTTCGGGATCGAACGACCGGACTGGCGCACCGGGCTACGAACTTGTTTGAAACAGTTGGACTTTCAATGAGATGAGGCGAATATGATCAAGCGCAAAGGCATTATTCTGGCAGGCGGATCGGGGACGCGGTTGTATCCGATCACCATGGGGCTGTCAAAGCAGCTCTTGCCGATCTACGACAAGCCGATGATCTACTATCCGCTCTCGGTCTTGATGCTGGCAGGCATCCGCGAGATCGCGATGATCACCACGCCGCAGGATCAAGACCAGTTCCGCAGGATGCTTGGGGATGGTGGCCAGTGGGGCCTCACGCTCCGCTATATCGCGCAGCCTTCGCCCGACGGGCTTGCGCAAGCCTATCTGCTGGCTGAGGATTTCCTTGCAGGCGCACCCTCGGCGTTGGTTCTGGGCGACAACATCTTCTTTGGCCACGGCCTGCCCGAACTGCTGGCCGAGGCGGATGCGCAGGCAATCGGTGGCACGGTCTTTGGCTATCACGTGGCCGATCCCGAACGCTATGGCGTCGTGGCCTTCGACGCCGCGGGGCAGGCGCGCGAGATCATCGAGAAGCCCGAGGTGCCAGCCTCAAATTACGCCGTGACGGGGCTCTATTTCCTTGATGGCGAGGCGCCGCGTCTTGCGCGCGCGGTCAAGCCCTCGGCGCGGGGCGAGTTGGAAATCACGTCTCTTCTGGAGATGTATCTCAAGGCCGGAAAGCTGACGGTCAAGCGCATGGGGCGTGGCTATGCCTGGCTTGACACGGGCACGCATGGCAGCCTGCTTGATGCGGGAAACTTCGTGCGCACGCTTCAGGATCGGCAGGGATTGCAGACTGGATGCCTTGACGAGATTGCACATAATCAGGGGTGGATCAGCGATGCCGATCTGGCAGGCCGAGCCGAGCAGTTCAAGAAGAACGACTATGGCCGCTATCTGAAGGGGCTTTTGCGCTAGCCCTTCGCCCCCTGCCCGCGGGCATAGACATCCTCATAGCGGATGATGTCGTCCTCGCCCAGATAGCTTCCGGTCTGCACCTCGATCAGCTCCATCGGCACCTTGCCTGGATTTTCCATTCGGTGCACCGCGCCGAGCGGGATGAATACGGACTGGTTTTCAGTCACGAGTGTCACTTTCTCGTCGACAGTGACCTTGGCGGTGCCGCTTACCACGATCCAGTGTTCGGCACGATGCACATGGCTCTGGAGCGACAGCGCGGCGCCGGGGTTGACCACGATCCGTTTGACCTGAAAGCGCGGGCCAAGGATCAGCGTCTCGAAAAATCCCCAAGGCCGGTGGTCCTTGGGAAAGGTGTCTGCCTGTGGCACGGCCTTGGCGCGCAGCGTCTTGACGAACGTGCCGACGTCCTGCACCCGATTGCGGTCCGCGACCAGCACCGCGTCGGGCATGGCGATGGCGACGATATCGCGCAGCCCCAGTCCCACCAGATGCAGCCCCTCCGCCTCGGAGCGCAGGAGCGTGTCTGCGCAATCCATCGCGGTGACAGAGCCCGAGGTGGCCAGTCCCGCCGCATCGGTGGAACTGTGCTGGCGCACCGATTCCCAGCCCCCCAGATCGGACCAGTCGCCCTCATGCACAACAACCGACAGGTTGCCGGATTTCTCCATGATCGCGTAGTCGATCGAGATGTCGGCACATTGCGCCCACGGCGCGGGCGCAAGGCGCAGGAAGCCCAGATCGGGACTTGCTTCATCGACTGCCGCGCGCACCTGCGCCAGCATCTCGGGCGCGTGGCTCTCGAAGGCAGCGATAAGGGCCTTGGCCGCATAGAGAAAAATGCCGGAATTCCACATGTAGTTGCCCGCCGCCAGCATTTCCTCGGCGCGTGCGCGTTCGGGTTTTTCCACAAACCGCCGGAGCGGGATGGTGTCGGCGGTGCCGGTTGCTGGGTCAAGTTCCAGATACCCATAGCCGGTTTCCGGCCGGTCGGGGCGGATGCCAAAGGTCACGATCTGGCCCGCCTGTGCCTCTGCGATGCCGCGTGCTACGGTGGCGCGAAAGGTCTCGACCTTCTCAATGTAGTGATCCGAAGGAGCCGCCAGAATGAGCCTGTCGGACCCGGTCCGCGCCACGACCAGTGCCGCAGCCAGCAGAGCGGGCGCGGTGTTTCGTGCTTCGGGTTCGATCAGCACGGCACCGGGATCAATGCCGACCGACGCCAGTTGTTGCGTCACGATGAAACGGAAATCGGAATTGGTGACGATCAGGGGCGCCGCGAAGAGCGGCCCCGCGCAGCGCGTTGCCGATTGCTGAAACAGGCTGCCCTCGCCAATCATCGGCACGAACTGTTTGGGATAGCTCTTGCGCGAGAGCGGCCAGAGCCGCGTGCCTGAACCGCCACAAAGGATGACTGGTGTGATGGGGTGTGTCATGCCGTCTCCTGAACCCGTTCGCCGTTAATCCATGTCGGTAAATTGCGCCTGTATCCTGTTGATAGCCGAGGCCTGTTGCATAAAAAAGGCGATCCCGCGGCGATCCCTTGAAATTGCTGGGATCCTGTCAGCGTTGACCCCGCTTCTGGCCTGCGATCACGCGACCTAGCTCTCCTGCCGCACTGCCGCCACGACGCGGCTCAGCACCCGGTCCAACAACGCCGGATCAAGCGCCTCGGCCATGACGCGGATGAGCGGCTCGGTGCCCGATGGCCGGATCAGCAGGCGACCCTCCGTGCCAAGCGCACACTCGGCCTCGGCGATCGCCGTTTGCACCGCGTCGCTCTTCAGAGGCGTCTTGCCCTTGGCAAAGCGCACATTAACGAGTTGCTGAGGCACTGGGGTGAAAACCTGCACGAGATCGCTGGCGCGTTGACCCGTCTCGACCATCGCGGAGAGGAATTGCAAGGCCCCGATGAGACCGTCGCCGGTGGTGGCGTAATCGGTCATCACGATATGGCCGGATTGTTCGCCACCCAGATTGTGACCACCTGCGCGCATCGCCTCGACCACATAGCGGTCGCCCACAGGGGTGCGCTTCAAGGCGATCCCTCTGGCGTTCAGATGCCGCTCCAGCCCGAGATTGGACATCACCGTCGCGACCAGCGTGTCGCCCGCAAGCCGCCCCTCCTCTGCCCATCGGGTCGCGATGAGCGCCATCAGTTGATCGCCATCGGCAATACGGCCGGTCTCGTCGATCAGCACCACGCGGTCCGCGTCGCCGTCAAGGCAGATCCCCAGATCGGCGCGGGTATCGAGAACTTTGCGCGCGGCCGTCTGGGGTTTGGTCGAGCCGCAGTCGAGATTGATGTTGAACCCGTCCGGTTCCACCCCCAGCGTGATGACCTCGGCCCCCAGTTCCCAAAGCACTTCGGGGGCGGTGCGATAGGCCGCGCCATTGGCGCAGTCGAGAACGATGCGCAGCCCCTCCAGACGACGACGATGCGGAAAGGTGGTCTTGGCATATTCCACATAGCGCCCTCGGGCATCCTCGATCCGCTTTGCGCGGCCGATGTTTTCGGGAGCGGCGGGGGTGACGCCGTTGGCCATCAATGCCTCGATCCCGGCCTCGGCGTCATCGCTGAGCTTGAACCCATCGGGGCCAAAGAGCTTGATGCCGTTATCTGCGGCTGGGTTGTGGCTGGCCGAGATCATCACGCCTACGTCGGCGCGCAGGCTATGGGTGAGATAGCCGATCGCAGGCGTTGGCACAGGGCCCAGCAGGAACACGTTCATCCCGGTCGAGGTAAAGCCGGCGGTGAGCGCATATTCGATCATGTAGCCCGAAAGCCGCGTGTCCTTGCCGATCACCACGCGGTGCTCCTGCTTGTCCTGCTTGTCGCGCCGGAAATAGCGCCCGGCGGCGGCGCCGAGGCTCAGAGACAGATCGGCGGTCATCGGCCAGCTGTTGGCCAATCCGCGCACCCCGTCGGTCCCAAAGAGTTTCTCAGCCATCCATTCAACCTCACCCGATAAGGTGGCAATCCCGTGCCTCGGCACATACCGTGCCGTCATGGCTATGTCCAACATCTTGCGCCGACCAATGAGCAGACCGCGCCAATTTGTTGACTATCCGACTCGCGCGCCGCATATCGAGGCAGGCGGGTTTTGGCAATCACGGACGGGCCACATGAAAATCGCGATGATTGGAACCGGCTATGTCGGACTAGTATCCGGCGTTTGCTTTTCCGACTTTGGGCATGATGTGGTCTGCGTTGACAAGGATCCTGCAAAGATCGCCATGCTGGATCGTGGCGAAGTGCCGATCTACGAGCCGGGGCTTGACACGCTGCTGGCACGGAATGTCGAGGCGGGGCGGCTCCGGTTCACCACCGATCTCGCGGCTGCCATTGACGGCGCCGAGGCGGTGTTCATCGCAGTCGGTACGCCGACGCGGCGCGGTGATGGGCACGCCGATCTGAGCTATGTCATGGCCGCCGCCGAGGAAATTGCCCGAGCAGCGCGTGATTATGTGGTGATCGTGACCAAGTCCACCGTGCCGGTGGGCACCAATCGCGCGGTCAAGCAGGTGGTCAAGAAGGCCAATCCCGAGCTGGTGTTCGATGTGGCCTCGAATCCCGAATTCCTGCGCGAGGGGGCGGCGATAGATGATTTCATGAAGCCCGATCGCGTGGTTGTGGGAGTGCAATCCGAACGCGCGGCAGAGGTCATGGCAGAGATCTACCGGCCGCTCTATCTGCGCGATTTCCCGATTGTCACGACCGATCTGGAAAGCGCCGAGATGATCAAATACGCGGCCAATGCCTTTCTTGCGACCAAGATCAGTTTCATCAACGAAATTGCCGCCCTTTGCGAACGCACCGGCGGCGATGTCAAGGAAGTGGCCCGCGGCCTCGGTCTTGACGGGCGGATCGGCAACAAGTTCCTGCATGCCGGTCCAGGCTACGGCGGCAGTTGTTTTCCCAAGGATACCAAAGCTCTGGCCCGGATAGGGCAAGAGCACGGTCTACCGATGCAGATCACCGAGACCGTAATTGTCGTCAACGAAGAGATCAAACGCCGGATGATCGACAAGCTGCGCGACCTCTGCGACGGCACGTTCAACGGCAAGACCGTCGCGGTGCTGGGTGTGACCTTCAAGCCCAACACCGACGACATGCGCGATGCGCCCAGCCTCACGATCATTCCGGCATTGGTGGGGGGTGGGGCAAGGGTGCGGGTTTGCGATCCGCAAGGCGCGCGCGAGGGCGAGGCGCTGTTGCCTGGGGTCAACTGGCAGGAAGATCCCTATAAATGCGCCAACAAGGCGGATTTGCTGGTCATCCTGACCGAGTGGAACGAATTTCGAGCGCTTGATCTCAAGCGGCTGGCGCGCAAGATGGCGACACCGCGCATGGCCGATTTGCGCAATATCTATTCGGTCAAGGATGCTAGGCGGGCCGGGTTCGAGGCCTATGACAGCATCGGTCGCGCGCCCTATCGTCGTGCGACGTCCGAGGAAAGGTGAGGAGAGCCACTATGCCGTCCGTGATACCGAAGACCGCTGTCGTCACCGGCGCCGCACGCGGCATCGGTCTCGCCACGACCCGGCAATTTCTGGCGCAGGGCTGGCATGTGGTGATGATCGACCGCGATGCGCCCGCCCTGAAAGAAGCCGCAGCGCCGCTCGACGGTGTTGATCCGGTCGTCTGCGACGTCTCGCAGCCGGCGCAGGTGGATCGGATGGCCGCCCATGTTGCGCAAGGATGTGCCAGAGTCGATGCGCTGGTCAACAATGCCGGCGTGGCGGATTTCGGACCGCTTGCGGAGACGGACTTTGCCCGCTGGCGGACAGTGATGGAAACCAATCTCGACGGGGTGTTCCTGATGTCACAGGCCCTGCGCGCGTCGCTCTGCGCTGCGCGCGGTGCGATCGTCAACATCGCGTCCATTTCGGGCCTGCGCGCCTCGACCCTAAGGGTGGCCTATGGCACGTCCAAGGCAGCGGTGAAACATCTCACGCTGCAACAGGCCGCCGAGTTGGGCGAATTCGGTGTGCGCGCCAATTGCGTTTGTCCCGGCCCGGTGGCGACCAAACTGGCGATGGCGGTGCATTCGCCCGAAATCATCGCCGCCTATCACGACGCGATCCCGCTCAACCGCTATGGCAGCGAAGACGAGATCGCCAATGTGATCACCTTCCTCTGCTCGGACAAGGCCAGCTATGTCACCGGCCAGATCATCGCCGTCGATGGAGGTTTCGAAGCTACCGGAATCGGGTTGCCCGCGCTGCGGCGCTGACGTTCACTCCACCTGGCGCCCGGAGAGGACTTGAAACGGTTCAAGGCGGTCGCCGTTGATCCAAGCGTAGGCACCATCGTCGGTGCGCACCATCGCATAGGGTGTCCAGCCGGTGCTGCGCCACCAGCTTTCATATTCGTTGGTCCCGGCGTTGACGCGCCATTGACCTTCGTCTGGTTTTCCCCCCTCGGGGACATAGACCGTATTGCCCCCGGCGTCGTAATACTGCCGATAGGCGGTGCCCGACCAAGTGCCAACAATCGTGTTGCCAGCCAGTAAAGCCTCGATTTCGGAAGCGGTCACGCGTGTGGGGGCGGCCAAGGCTGGCAGACCCGGAGCCAACATCAGCACCGCGAGCGCGGCGGAAAAGGATCGACGTTGCATGGGCGTTCTCCTTTGTATTCAAGTGTATTCAAGTCGCATCATCGCAAAACACCCTGCGCGATGCGACTCGATTATGCTCACTCTGCATATAGTGCTTGATCAGACCGGTGCAATCAGAACGGCGCGGAAGTCGTTGACATTGGTCAGGGTCGGCCCGGTCAAAACCTGATCCCCGAGCGCGCCAAAGAAAGAATGTGCGTCATTGTCAGCCAGCGCCGCAGATGGATCGACCCCGGCGGCTCTGGCCCGCACGAGCGTATCCGGACCGATCACCGCGCCCGCCACCTCGGCCGCACCATCCACACCGTCGGTATCGCAGGCAAGGGCATGGATGCCGGGTGCGCCCGCCAGCGCCAGCGCCAGCGCCAGCGCGTATTCGGCATTCGGCCCACCCACGCCGCTGCCGCGACGTGTCACGGTCAACTCACCCCCGGAGAGCAGGAGAATGGGCGCCGCCCCCGGTGCAAGGCTGGATCGCACCTCTAGTGCCTGCGCCGCATGGGCGCGGGCGATGTCGCGCGCTTCGCCCTCCAGGGCGTCGCCCAGGATGCGCACCTCGATGCCCTCGGCCCGTGCCACCTCGGCGGCGGCCGCAAGCGACTGACCGGGGGCCGCATAGATCACGTTCTGGACCCGGCTGAGGCGCGGATCTGCGGGCGGGACAACACAGCTTTGTCCGGCCAGCACCGCCAGCGCCGCTGCGGGCAGGATGATGCCGAACCGTTCCGAAATGGCAAGCGCGTCGGCGGGCGTGCTCGCCTCGCCCACGGTGGGTCCAGACCCGATCATGCCGGGATCATCCCCCGGCACGTCCGAGATCATCAAGGCCAGCATCCGTGCCGGGTAGGCGGCGGCGGCCAGTTGCCCGCCTTTCACGCGGCTCAGGTGTTTGCGCAGCACGTTCATCTGCCCGATGGGCGCCCCCGAGGCCAGCAAGGCGGCATTCACCGCCTGCTTTTCGTCGAGCGTGATCGCGCCGGCAGGCTGAACCAGCAAGGCCGATGCCCCGCCCGAGATGAGCGCCAATACCATGTCGCCTTCGCCCAGACCTTCGAGGAGCCGCAGCATCCGGGCTGTGGCGCGCAGCCCGGCCTCGTCCGGCACGGGGTGCGCCGCCTCGACGATCTCGATGCCCCGGCAGGGCCGCCCATAGCCATAGCGGGTGATCACCAGCCCTTCGCAGGGGCCCCAGGCGGCCTCGACCGCCTCTGCCATGCGCGCGCTGGCCTTGCCCGCGCCGATCACGACCAGCCGACCTGCGGGACGATCCGGCAGATAGGCGGCAAGGCTTTGCATCGGGTCGGCGACGGCGACGGCGCGGTCAAAGAGGCGGCGCAGGAAGATATGGGGATCTTGCATGGTGTCTTGGTCTCGCATTTCGGGATCGCCGCAGCCTAGACGCCTTTGCCCGCTGGCAACAGGGGCTCTGCGGCTTGACATCTTGAGGCGCGCGCGCGACAGACGCGAGGATGATCATGAGTTTTCTTCAGGTGGCGATCGGCGGCGCGATCGGGTCCTGTCTGCGCTTTGGCGTAGGCATCTTGATGCTGCGCGCGACCGGGCCTGGCTTTCCCCTGGGCGTGCTGACGGTGAATGTCGTCGGATCGTTCTTGATGGGAGTGGTGATGGTGCTGACCTTCCATCGCGAGCTGCAACATCTCAATCCCTTCATCATGACGGGTCTGTTGGGCGGTTTCACGACATTCTCCGCCTTTTCGCTGGAGGCGTTCACTCTCTATGAGCGCGGGCAGATCGCGGCGGCGGCGGCGTATGTCGGGTTGTCTTTGGTGCTGTCGATCGGAGCCCTTGTGCTTGGGGTGATGCTGGCGCGGGCGACGCTGGCATGAGTGGCGTTCAAACCCGCTCCGTCGGGCCGGATGAGGGCGATCAGCGGCTGGATCGCTGGCTGCGGCGTCTCTTCCCTCATCTCGGGCAGGTCCAGATCGAGAAGATGTGCCGCAAGGGCGAGATCCGCGTCGAGGGTAGCAGGGTCAAGCCCGCAACGCGGCTCGCGGCCGGCCAGAGCGTGCGACTCCCTCCGCTGTCCGACAGCGATAAACGCCCGACCGGACAGGCGGCGCAGATCAGCCCGGCGGATGCCAGGATGATCCAGTCCTGCGTGATCTATCGCGACGATCATGTCATCGCGCTCAACAAGCCGCCGGGCCTGCCGGTGCAGGGCGGCAGCAAGCAGGTGCGGCATGTCGACGGGCTGGCCGAGGCGCTGCGCTTCGGGTTGGACGAAAAGCCGCGTCTGGTGCACAGGCTGGACAAGGACACGTCCGGTGTCTTGCTGCTGGCGCGCACCCGCGAGGTGGCCAAGGGGCTGACCGCAGCGTTCCGGCATCGCGCCACGCGCAAGATCTACTGGGCGGCTGTCGCAGGTGTGCCAAGCCCCCGGATGGGCACGATCCGCTACGGTCTGGTCAAGGCACCCGGTCATGGCAGCGCGGGCGAGGGCGAAAAGATGCTCTGCCTGCACCCCAAGGATGTGGCCGAGACGCCAGGTGCCAAACCCGCCACCACGGATTACGCGGTGATCGAGGCGGCGGGTGGGCGCACGGCATGGGTGGCGCTGATCCCGGTCACCGGCCGGACGCATCAGTTGCGCGCCCATATGGCCGAGATCGGGCATCCGATCGTGGGGGATGGCAAATATGGTGGCTCGGGGCAGGAGAATCTGGGCGACGGCTGGGGCGCGCAACTGGGCGGCGACGTGAGCCGCAAGCTGCATCTGCACGCGCGGTCGCTGAAGATCGAGCATCCGGTGACGCGGGCCATCCTGCATGTCACGGCGCCATTGCCAGAACATATGGCGCGCACATGGGATCTCTTTCAATGGGTGCCCTCCGAGGCACCGGAGGATCCGCTGGAGGATATGGCATGAGCCGCCCCGCGCGACTGATCATCTTTGACGTCGATGGCACGTTGGTGGACAGCCAGTGTGACATTCTGGCGGCGATGACCCAAGCGTTCGAGCGCGCGGATCAACCCGCCCCACAGCGCCTGGCGGTCCTGGGAATTGTCGGCCTCTCGCTTGATGTGGCGATCCCGCGTCTGGCGCCGCATCTGACGAATGAACAGCATGGGCAGATCGTGGGCTGGTACAAGGAGGCCTATATGGGTTTGCGTATGCAGTCCGGCGTGGCGCAGTCCTCGCCGCTCTATCCGCATGTGCGAGACACTCTGCAGGCGCTGCACGCGGTCCCGGGTACCCTTTTGGGGGTGGCTACTGGAAAATCGGCACGCGGGCTCGACAAGCTGCTCGATGGCCATGATCTGCGATCCTTCTTCGTCACCCGGCAGGTGGCGGATCATCATCCGTCCAAGCCGCATCCCTCGATGCTGCGCGCGGCCCTCTCCGAGACCGGGATCGCGCCGGAAAACGCGGTGATGATCGGCGACACGAGCTTTGACATGGAAATGGCGCAGGCGGCGGGGATGGCGGGCATTGGCGTCAGTTGGGGCTATCACCGGCCCGAGGCGCTGAGCGCAGCCCGCGCGATTGCTAAGGGTTTTAGCGATTTGCCCGGCCTCATCGACGCTGTCTGGGGCTGAGTGCATGAGCGGGTGGAAAGCGAAACGATTCTGGGCAGAGGCGCGCGTGGTTGAGGTGGCGAATGGCTACACCGTGCATCTCGACCACCGCCCCGTGCGCACACCTGCCAAATCCGCCCTGATCGTGCCGACACGGGCGCTCGCAGAGGCGATTGCAGCGGAATGGCAGGCACAGGAGGGGCAGATCGACCCAAACAAGATGCCCTTCACCCGATCGGCCAATGCCGCCATCGACAAGGTTGTGCCGCAGCAGGCCGAAGTGGTGCGATTGCTTGCTGCCTACGCCGATGCCGATCTGATTTGTTACCGCGCCGAGAGCCCTGCGGAACTGGTGGCGCGTCAGGCCAAAGCCTGGGATCCACTACTGGATTGGGCCGAATCGGACCTTGCCGCGCGCCTGACGCCGGTTGTGGGGGTGGTGCATGTCCCGCAGAGTGCGGACGCGCTGAACCGCTTGCACGGGCATGTTTCGGCGTTGGATGTCTGGGCTCTGACCGCGTTTCACGATCTCGTTACCTTGAGTGGTTCTTTTGTGATCGGATTTGCCACATTGTGCGGTCTCTACGTGCCGGATGTTCTATGGAATCTGTCCCGGATCGACGAAACCTGGCAAAAAGAGCAATGGGGAAGCGACGAAGAGGCTCAACTGCTCGCCAGCCGGAAAGAATCTGACTTTTTGCAGGCCAAGAGCTTTCATGATCTTTCGCGGCGCTCTTTATCATTTGTCGAACGGAAGGACTAGATTAGCGGAATCCTCGGGCTGGCCATTGGTTTTAGTGAACAAAGACTTGACGTTTCGAGATGAATCCACACAAACTTGCCGACACTGATGGGGATCAACGCCTCATAAACAGTGTCACATCGGCCAGAAAAGGCCGCACGAACCGCCCTCGAAAGGGTGGATAATCAGGAAGAGGTAAACATGAAAAGAACCGTATTTTTGGGTGCGATGACAGTTGCCGGGCTTGCCGCCGGGGCTGCTGCAGCAGGCACCCTTGACGACGTGAAGGCGCGCGGCAAGCTGAACTGCGGCGTGACCACCGGGCTCGTCGGTTTTGCCGCGCCAGATGCCAATGGCGTCTGGGAAGGATTTGATGTGGCTCTCTGCCGCGCAGTGGCCGCCGCAGTGATGGGCGATGCAACCGCAGTCGAATTCGTCCCGACCACAGGCAAGACCCGCTTTACCGCTCTTGCGTCAGGCGAGATCGACATGCTGGCGCGTAACACGACCTGGACATTCTCGCGCGACACTGACCTCAAGTTCGATTTTGTCGGCACCAATTACTATGACGGACAGGGTTTTCTGGTGCCGAAGTCGTTGGGCGTGAGCTCGGCCAAGGAACTGGACGGCGCCACCGTCTGCATCCAGACCGGCACCACGACCGAGCTCAACCTCGCGGATTTTTTCCGCGCCAACAACATCAAGTATGAGCCGGTGCCGATCGAGACCAATGCCGAAGGCCAGCAGCAATATCTGGCCGGGGCCTGCGATGCCTACACGACCGACGCCTCGGGTCTCGCCTCGACTCGTGCTGCCTTCGAGAATCCGACAGATCACGTTATCCTTCCCGAGATCATCTCGAAGGAGCCGCTTGGTCCGCTTGTCCGCCACGGCGACAACGAATGGGGCGATATAGTGCGCTGGACGCTGAACGCTCTGATCACTGCCGAAGAATTGGGCGTGACGAGCGCGAATGTGGCAGAGCTGGGATCTGCAGCCGTCGCCAACCCGGAAATCAACCGTCTGCTCGGCACCGAGGGTGATCTTGGCAAGATGATTGGTCTTGATAACGAATGGGCCAAACGCGCCATTGCCTCTGTCGGCAACTATGGCGAAGTTTTTGAGAAAAACATCGGTGAAAAAACGCCGATTGGTCTCGCTCGTGGTCTGAACGCACAGTGGACCCAAGGCGGCATCCTCTACTCGCCGCCCTTCCGGTAAGAAAAGCCGATCAAAGGGCGCGGACCATTCCGCGCCCTTAGATCAAGACGACGACTTAAAAATCGACCCACGGCAGCCATGCCGATAAAAACACCGGGCCGAAAAACAGGGAACATCCCAGATGACAACGATGACCGACCCTCCCAAGGCGTCGTTTCAGCTCTCGATGCTGATCTATGACACCCGGTATCGCTCTTATACATTCCAGTTCATTGCACTGCTGCTGCTGATGCTGCTGATCGGCTATCTGGGCAAGAATCTGGTCGAGAACCTCGCGGCGCAGGGGCAAAACATCTCGTTCGGGTTCCTGAGTGATCCGTCCGGCTATGACATCAACCAACGACCGATCGAATATGACAGCCAGTCCTCTCACATGCGGGCGGCGGTCGTCGGGGTGCTCAATACATTGATCGTGGCGTTTCTGGGGTGCATCACGGCCACGCTGTTCGGGGTGACTGCAGGGATCCTGCGGCTCTCACCGAACTGGCTGGTGCGCAAGCTGATGGCGATCTATGTCGAGGCCTTCCGCAATGTGCCGGTTCTGATCTGGATCCTGATCATCTTCACGGTCATGTCGGCCTCTTTGCCCTCTCCCAATCAGTTTCGGGGCGAGAGTGCCGAGGCCAGCATGGTCCTTGACGCCTTCGCCTTTACCAATCGGGGCGTCTATGTCCCATCTCCGATCTGGGGGCCGGGCTCGAGCGTTGTGGTTCTTGCGTTTCTGGCCTCGATCATCGGTGTCTTTGCCTATCGCCGCTACGCCACCAAACTGCTTTACGATACCGGACGCCTGCTGCCGATGGGATGGCCATCACTTGCGATCCTCTTCGTGCCGACGATCCTGATTTTCTTCATCATGGGCCAGCCGATCTCACTCGACTATCCGGCGCTTCAGGGGTTCAACTTTGTCGGCGGCCTGCACATTCGCGGATCGCTCATCGCGCTCTGGTTTGCGCTGGCGATCTATACTGGCGCCTTCATCGCCGAGAACGTGCGCGCGGGCATTCAGGCGGTGAGCAAGGGTCAGACCGAGGCCGCGGCCTCGCTCGGGCTTCGGCCTGGACGGATCATGAAACTGGTGATCCTGCCGCAGGCGCTCAGGGTCATCATCCCGCCGCTCATTTCGCAATATCTCAACCTCACCAAGAACTCGTCGCTGGCCATCGCCGTGGGCTACATGGACGTAACCGGCACACTGGGGGGCATCACGCTCAACCAGACAGGGCGCGCGATCGAATGCGTGCTTCTGCTGATGCTGTTCTATCTCACGATCTCGCTCAGCATTTCGGCTGTGATGAACGTCTATAACAACTCCATCAAGCTGAAGGAGCGCTGAGCCATGCCGCATGACCAGATATCCTTCGTGCGCAAACACATGCTGCCTGAGGCGCCGCCGCCGGCGACGGAAACCGGCGCGGTGAAATGGTTGCGGGAGAACCTCTTTTCGTCGCCGGCCAATACACTCCTCACGCTCGTGTCGATTTTCGTCGTTTTCAACATCGCTTCCGCATCGGCCCCATGGTTTCTCAACGGTGTCTGGGACAGCCCCAGCATCGCCGCATGCCGCGAGATTCTTGACGGCAGGGTGGGCGGGTGTTTCGCGGTGCTGAGCGAACGCTGGAACCAGCTATTGTTCGGGTTCAAATACCCGGTTGAACTCTACTGGCGTCCGGGCCTGGCCTTTGTCCTGCTGTTTGTGGCTGGCGCGCCGGTTCTCTTTGGCAAGATTTTCCCGCGCAAGATGCTGTTCTTCACGGGACTCTACCCGTTCATCGCCTATTGGTTGATCTGGGGCGGTTCGATCATGGTGCCGATCTTTGCCCTCTTGGGTGTTGTCGTGGGCGCGGTCGTCTACAGCCGCGTTGTGACGATCAGCGCGGGCGTCGCGGTGATTGCCGGATTTGTCGCGGCGCTGATCTTCTGGATCGCCTCGGGCTATATCAGCAGGCCGATGGCGGATGTCATGGCGCTTCAGGCCGTGCCATCGCGCGACATGGGCGGCTTCATGATCAACCTCATGCTCGGGGTGGTCTGCGTGTCGCTGTCGCTGCCGCTCGGTATCCTGCTGGCCCTCGGGCGGCAATCGCGCATGCCGATCATCAAGTGGATCTGCGTGGTGTTCATCGAGTTCATCCGCGGCGTGCCGCTGATCACACTCCTTTTCGTGGCCAATGTGGTGCTGGCCTATTTCCTTCCGCCCAACGTGACGTTCGACCTCATCCTGCGGGTGATCATCATGATCACGATGTTCTCTTCGGCCTATATCGCCGAGGTGATCCGGGGCGGGCTTGCCGCCCTGCCACGGGGGCAGTACGAGGCCGCCAACAGCCTTGGCCTCGATTACGCGCAGTCCATGCAGCTCATCATCCTGCCGCAGGCGCTCAAGATCTCGATCCCGGGCATCGTCAACGTTGCCGTGGGGCTCTTCAAGGACACGACGCTGGTTTCGGTCATCTCGATGTTCGACATCGTTGGCATGATCCGCGGCCCGATCCTTGCTTCGATGGAGTGGAAGGGCGTCTATTGGGAGCTCTTCGGTTTTGCCTGCATCCTGTTTTTCATCACCTGCTACGGTATCTCGCAATATTCCCAGTGGCTGGAGCGTCAGCTTCGCACGGATCATCGGTAAGGAGGCTCACGCACATGGCAACAGAAGCCCAAATGAAGGTCTCGGACGAAGTTGCCGTCCAGATCACCAAGATGAACAAGTGGTATGGCGCGTTTCACGTGCTGCGCGACATCGATCTCACCGTCTATCGCGGCGAGCGGATCGTGATCGCGGGACCGTCCGGGTCGGGAAAATCGACGCTGATCCGTTGCATCAACGCCCTCGAGGAGCATCAGAAGGGGTCGATCACCGTCGATGGCACGATCCTGTCAAACGATCTCAAGAATATAGACAAGGTCCGCTCCGAAGTCGGCATGGTGTTCCAGCACTTCAATCTCTTTCCGCATCTGACGATCCTCGAAAATTGCACCCTAGCGCCGATTTGGGTGCGCAAGACGCCCAAGAAAGAGGCAGAGGAAATTGCCATGCATTTCCTGACCAAGGTCAAGATCCCGGAACAGGCCGACAAGTTTCCCGGCCAGCTCTCGGGCGGGCAGCAACAACGGGTGGCGATTGCGCGCAGTCTGTGTATGCGCCCGCGCATCATGCTCTTTGACGAACCGACCTCTGCACTTGACCCCGAGATGATCTCGGAGGTGCTCGACACGATGATACAACTCGCGGAGGAGGGCATGACCATGCTCTGCGTGACGCATGAGATGGGCTTTGCTCGCAAGGTGGCAAACCGTGTGATTTTCATGGATCAGGGGCAGATCGTGGAGCAGAACGATCCCGAGGAGTTCTTCAACAACCCCCAGAGCGAGCGCACCAAGCTCTTCCTGAGCCAGATTCTTGGGCATTGATCGGTGCAGGGGCGCCTCTGCCGTCGCGTTTCGAGATATGCCACGAAAGATCAAGGAGGAGGCTGCCGGGGGGCAGCCTCCTTTTTATGTTAGACCCAGACCGCTTGGCGCCTCCGCAGGTGACAGATGGCGGCGCGTAGGGCCGGATCGACATGGCCCTCGCGTGGCGCGTCGCGGAGGGTGTCGACGAGGGCATCAGGTGCAGGGATGGGGCGCCGCGTCCAGGTGAGGGCCGCAAGGACGGCGCGTGCTGGTTCCGGCAGGCGGTCGGGAATCTCTGCGTCGTTCAGGGTGGCCCAGACCCCGGACCAGAGCCGGCCCACGGTCCACGGATTGTAACCGCCCCCACCGAGAACCAGATAGCGAGGCGCCAGCAAGCGCAGCGTTGCCACTGTCTCCCAATGGGCGTTGTTTGACAGGGCAAGGCGCGAGAGCGGATCCTCGGTGACGGAATCGGCCCCGCATTGCAGCACGATGGCCTGCGGCTTGAAGGCCTGCACCGCAGGCAGGATCGCCTCATGGAGCGCCAAACGAAATCCGCTGTCATTCGTGCCGGGCGGCAGCGGTAGGTTGATCGCCTGTCCGCCCGCACGATCTTCGAGAGCGCCTGTGAAAGGCCAGCGTCTGGCTTCATGGGTGGAAATCATCTGCACGCGGTTCTCGCCATGAAAGGCGACCGCCACGCCGTCGCAATGATGCGCGTCGATATCGACATAGGTGACGCGGGTCAGCCCTTGTGCGAGGAACGCCTTGATGGCGAGAACCGGGTCGTTGAGATAGCAGAACCCGCCCGCGTGGTCAGCCATCCCGTGATGTGTGCCGCCACCGGGATTGTAGACCTTGCCACCATCGCGCAAGAGCTCCGTCGCAAGCAATGACCCCCCCGCAGCGGTCGCGGGACGCCGGAACATCTCTGCAAAGACCGGGTTGGCGAGGGTGCCGATGTGATGGCGCGCGCGGGTCTCGGCATCAACAACGCAGGTCTTTTCCGCCCGTTGAAGCGCGGCGATGTAATGCGGCGTGTGAAAGGCTCTCAGTGCGGCGGGTTTTGCGCGAGGACTCGTGCGATACTGCGCGTCAGGTAGCCATCGCATCGCCCGGCACAGGTCGATAACCGTGGGAACACGCGGGATCGCAAGCGGATGGCGCGGCCCATAGGACGAACTGCGATAGATTTCTGATCCGAGGAAGAGCGGGGCCTCCATTCTCGTTCAGGTCAGATCGTGCGGCGTGATGAAATGGATAATCTTTCCGGATCTCGGCACCAGATCACTCCAGGCGCTGATGGCAAAGTTGGCGACAAGTGTCGCCCCCGTTGGAAAGTCGTCGAAACGACCATGAATGGGCGGGCTCGTGACCAAGAGATGCGCAAAGCCTGCGATCCCGGGATTATGGCCAATCATCAACACCCGCGTCCCCTTGGCCCCGCGCAGATCGGCGAGCATCGGGTCCGGTTCCGCCATATAGAGACTGTCGAGCAGATCGGGCGCGATTTGCAGTTTGAGACGCGCGCAAGTCTCTTGAGCGCGGATGGCCGAAGAGCAGAGGATCTGATCGGGTATGAGGTTCCGCGCGCGGAGCCAGTGACCGAGGGCTGTGGCGGATCTGCGACCGCGCTTGTTGAGCGGGCGGGCATGGTCGCCGAGTGTCTGATCGTCCCAGTCGGACTTTGCGTGTCGCATCAGGATCAGCTGTCTCATCCGAAATATTCCATGTGAAAGGCCGATTGCGCCTCCTGTCGGCCGTAGGTCTGGCTGATGGGGCAGGTTCGACGCACGGCGCAGCCGCGCGCCCGGCAGTCATTGCCAGGGCGGTCAAGATCGGTCTTGCAGGCGGGCACGTCATAGGCTGTTGGCTTGAGGGCCATGACCGGACAGGCCGTCCGGCAGGGTTGATCTGTGCAGGTTTCACAGGGTGAGACCGAGAGTGCAGGCAGGTCGAGCCGATCCCGAACGGCCAAAGCCCCTCGATAAGACACCATGAGCCCGGCAATGTCATGGACCAACAAGCCGACGGGCGACGGCCAGGCGCGTCCGCTTCGGCGGGCCCATCCGGTAAAAGGCGGCCATGGCGGACCGGTGAAGGGAAAGATGGCCTTGGCGTCGAGATGTTGGGCCATGGCCCCGATGACCCGCTCTGACCAGCGGTTCATCGGGTCGGGCGCGCCGTCGGTATATTCTGGCGACGCGGTGAAACACGGCCAAAAGCCCGGTTCTGCTGGGCCAAGCAAGACCAGCGTCCGGTATCCCGGCACTTCGTCCAGCTCTAGATGCAGAGCGCCGAACAGCGCAAGCAGATGGCGGGCAGCGAGATCCTCGATGTGCGTCAGCATCACTTGCGCCGGAAAGGGAGGGTCAGCGACCAGCTCAGGCGCGAGGGACGATCATCCTGCCATTCAAGCCCTATCGTCATGGCGTCATGGCCCTTGGCGGGATGCGCTATGTAGGTGGCAAATATCCGGTCCCAGATCGAGAGCGCAAACCCGTAATTGCTGTCATGCTCGGCGCGCAGGTCAGAATGGTGGACGCGGTGCATGTCCGGTGTGACCAGAACCTGACGCACGACCCTGTCGAGCGCGAGGGGCAGGCGGATATTGGCGTGGTTGAACATGGCCGTGCCGTTGAGGATGATCTCGAACAGAACGATACCAAGCGCAGGTGGTCCCAGCAGATAGACCAGCCCGATCTTGAGCAGCATCGAAAAGGCGATCTCGACCGGGTGAAAGCGGATCGCGGTTGTGACGTCGATATCGCGATCGGCATGGTGGACCCGGTGAAAACGCCACAGCAGCGGGATCTTGTGGGTGACGAGATGCTGGGCCCAGATCGCCAGATCGAAAATCAGAACCGTAGCAAGAACGGCCAGCCAGAGCGGCAGGTCCAGCGCATTGAACAGGCCCCAGCCCTGCGCCTGCGCATCGAGCGCCGCTCCCACCGCCAGCAGCGGCAGGGCAAGCGCCAGCACACGCAGGGTGATCGTGTCCAGAATGACGATGGCCCAGTTGGTGATCCAGCGGGTGAGGCGTGGCTGGCTACGGGGCCGTCGCGGCACCAGCGCTTCGATCACGGCGAAGAGCACGAAGAGACCGGCAAAGACCGAGAGGCGAAGGAGAGCTTCGTTTTCCATGCCATCAAACCTATCCCGTTTCACCCTTCGCACAAGGTGGCGCAGCGCCTTGTCGCAGGGATGTCATCTGGCCCGGATCAGCGAGCCTGCGCCGTGTTCGGTATAGAGTTCCAGGAGTGTCGCATTGGGCGCGCGGCCATCGAGGATGACAACGGCGCGCACCCCGCCCTCGATCGCGGCGAGCGCGGTTTCGGTCTTGGGGATCATGCCGCCCGCGATCACGCCGTCGCGGGTCATCTGGCGGATCTGATCGGCGCTGAGCTCGGTCACAACCTGACCCGAGGCATCGCGCACTCCGTCGATATCGGTCAGCAGCAGCAGGCGATCCGCCTTGAGCGCGGCGGCAATCGCGCCGGCCGCGGTGTCGCCATTGATGTTGTAGGTCTCCCCCGCGCGACCGGCGCCCAGAGGCGCGATAACGGGGATCATATGGGCGGCAAAGAGCGTGTGCAGGATTTTCGTGTCGATCTCCGAGGGCTCGCCCACGAGGCCCAGATCGGGGCTTGAGGGATCGCAGGTGATGAGATTGGCATCCTTGCCCGACAGGCCCACGGCTCGGCCCCCTTGACGGTTGATCGCCTGCACGATGCGCTTGTTGACCTGGCCCGAGAGCACCATTTCCACGACATCCATTGTCGCCGCGTCGGTGACGCGCTTGCCATTGACGAACTCGGACTTGATCGCCAGCTTGTCCAGCATCTCGTTGATCATAGGCCCGCCGCCATGCACGACCACCGGATTGACGCCGACATGGCTCATCAGCACGACATCGCGGGCAAAAGTCTCCATCGCATCGTCGCTGCCCATGGCGTGACCGCCGAGCTTGATCACCACGATCGCGCCAGTATAGCGTTGCAGATAGGGCAGCGCCTCAGAGAGGGTGCGGGCGGTGGCAATCCAATCGCGGTTCATGTCCCTGATCTTCATCCTTGTCTCCGGTGCGGGTCTCGCAATCCTTGTTATCCGGTGACAACCGGGGTGCCAAGAGCCGTTGATCTTGTTGCGGGTCCGGCTAGGGTGACAGCGATCGGAACGAAAGGATCATGCCATGCGCACATTGCTACTGACCGGCGCGAGCCGGGGAATCGGCCACGCCACCGTGCGCCGATTCAATGCCGAGGGTTGGAAGGTCATCACCTGCTCGCGGCATCCCTTTCCGGCAGAATGTCCGTGGGGCGGCGGGGCTGCTCACCATGTCCAGATTGACCTCGCGAGCCCCAATGACGTGATCGAGAAGGTCGAGATCATCCGCGCGATGATCGGCACGCGGCTGGATGCTCTGGTGAACAATGCGGGTATCTCGCCCAAAGGGGCGAATGGCGAGCGGCTGAATACGCTCAACACCGATCTGCGGACCTGGGGGCAGGTGTTCCACGTCAATTTCTTTGCTTCGGTGGTGCTGGCGCGTTGCCTCAAGGACGAATTGGCGGCAGCGCGGGGGGCGGTCGTCAACGTCACGTCCATCGCCGGTGCAAGAGTGCATCCATTCGCCGGCGCGGCCTATGCGACGTCCAAGGCGGCTCTGGCTGCGCTCACGCGCGAGATGGCGCATGATTTCGGCCCGCTCGGTGTGCGCGTGAACGCCATCGCACCAGGTGAGATTCGCACCGATATCCTGTCACCGGGAACCGAAAAACTGACCGAGACCATCCCGATGCGCCGTCTGGGTGAGCCGTCTGAAGTGGCGGACACGATCTACTTTCTCTGCACCGAACCCTCGTCCTACATTTCCGGAACCGAGATAGAGATCAACGGCGCGCAGCATGTGTGATGCGGTTCAGTGCAGCCCTGCGATCGTCGCACGCAGCGTTGCCAGCCCCTCACCCTTTTCCGAAGAGGTCAGGATCAGTTCGGGAAATGCGGCCGGATGCGGCGCAAGCTTGCTCCGCATCTGATCGAGAACCTCCAGGCATTCCTTTTCGCTGATCTTGTCGGTTTTCGTCAGCACGCATTGAAAGGTGACGGCAGCGCTATCGAGCAACTGCATTATTTCCTCATCCACCGGCTTGATGCCGTGGCGCGCATCGACCAGCACAAAGGCCCGTCTCAGGGTCTGGCGGCCCGACAGATATTGCTTGAGCAGCGCTTGCCATTTCTGCACCACCGCAACCGGGGCGTTGGCATAGCCATAGCCGGGCAGATCGACCAGATAATGATGATCCGCGAGCGTGAAAAAGTTGATTTCCTGGGTGCGGCCGGGCGTATTCGAGGCGCGCGCCAGAGCCTTGCGGCCAGTAAGTGCATTGATCAGACTGGATTTTCCAACATTGGAGCGGCCGGCAAAGCAGACCTCGAGTCGGTCGGCAGGCGGCAGGCCAGACATCGCCACGACGCCCTTGAGAAACTCGACCTGTCCTGCAAAGAGTTTGCGGCCGAGTTCAGACGCTTCCTGATCGGGATCTTGTGCAAGCGGGAAGGACAATTGCATCAGAGTATCTCCAGCCCGTCCCCGACAGATATCTCGCCGGATGTGGTAACTTCGGCATAGATACCGAAATCCTGATGGTGAAAGTTCCGGTTGAGCGCGCCCAATGTGTCCACGTCGCGCAGCCCGGTGTCAGGGTTGGCTGTGGTCGCAAGACAGCGACGGATCGGCTCGCGCACGATCAGTTCGGTGGTTCCGATGCGGACTGTCTTGCCGATCAGATCGAACTCGGCCCAGGGGGACAATCCGTCGAGATGAAGGTTGCAGCGCCAGCGCAGGGGCGAAATCTCTTGCCCCATCTTCGTTCCCAGGTCAGCGTTCGAGGCAAGATTGAGCAGGCTGATCGAGGGGTAATCGGTATCGGTGAATCCGCGCGCCTCTAGCTGGTAAAGGCGCAGGGGTTGTGTGCCGTCGGGTGGCATCAAAGGGCGCACCCAGTCGATGAATGCCTGCTGGTCGTGATCGGGACGAAAGGTCAGGTCCGGGCGATGCGGATGGGTCAGGGTCACGGTTTGCGTGGCCTCATCCAGTCGAGCGTTGATCGCCATGATCGCACCGTTCTTGGAGCCTCGCGAAAAGTTGACGCAGGGCGCCCATTCGCCTTCGGCGAGACGTGCAAATTCAAGGGCAACGGCCCAGTGCCTGTCCCATGGCATGGCTTGGCCGCGTGTCAGAATTGCCTTGGTCAGCGCCTCGCGCCCATGCCCTTTGATGGGGTGCCGCCAGAGGGCATTGACCACGCTCTTCACTTTTTCTTTTCCGGCTTGGCCTGCTCGGGCTTGTGCCGCTTGAAGCTCGAAACGATGTTTCCGAACACGTCAGGTTTGTAACCCTGGCTGCGCATGATCATGTATTGCTGCGTAAAGGTGATAATGTTGTTGGCGATCCAGTAGAGGACAAGTCCACTGGCGAAACTGCCCAGCATGAACATGAACACCCACGGCATCCATGCAAATATCATTTTCTGCGTCGGGTCGGTTGGTGAGGGGTTGAGCTTTTGTTGCAACCACATCGAAACACCAAGGCAGAGCGGCAGGATGCCGATGAAGATCAGCGCAAGGATCGAGCCGGGTTCCGGTGTGCCCCACGGCAAGATGCCCCAAAGGTTGTAGAGCGATGACGTGTCAGGAGCCGAAAGATCCTTGATCCAGCCCACCCAAGGCGCATGGCGCAATTCGAGAGTAACAAAAATCACCTTGTAAAGCGAAAAGAAGATCGGGATCTGTAGCAGGATCGGAAGGCAACCTGAGGCGGGGTTTACCTTTTCCTTCTTGTAAAGCTCCATCATTTCTTTCTGGAGTTTTTGTCGATCGTCGCCCGCGCTTTCCTTGATCTTCTCCATCTGTGGCTGGAGTTCCTTCATCTTGGCCATCGAGACATAAGATTTGTAAGCCAGCGGCAGGACGAGCGCCTTGATGAGCAGAGTGAGCGCAATGATCGCCCAGCCCATGTTGCCGATCACCCCATGGAGCCAGTGCAGCGCCGCGAAGATTGGCTTGGTCAGGAAAAAAAACCAGCCCCAGTCGATCGAGTCGATGAAGCGGTCCACGGGCGGACGGTTCTGATCGACCTCTTCGCCCAGAAGTTGCGCAAAAAATCCCGGCTGGTTCTGATAGAACCGGATCGTGTTCCATTCCTTGGCCCCGGCAAACAGGCGGGAGTCGGCAATTGCGGTCTCACCTGCGGCCACGGTCTGGGTCGGCTGCACGGTTTCGGTTTGGAAAATGCTGCGTTCAGGGTCGTATTTTACAACCGCCTTGAACGGCGTGCCCGGCGTCGTAATCAAAGTGGTCATCCAGAAGTGATCGGTAAAGCCGATCCAACCGTTCTCGGAAGCCTGAATCACCTCTGCTGGTGCACCTTCGCGCGGGTTGAGCGTAAACGCCTCGACGTCCTTGTAGTCGATTTCGCTCAGTTTGCCGTCAGCCATCACGATGATGCCTTCGTGCAGAATGAAGAAGTTCTTGAGATTGGCCGGTCTGCCATGGCGGGCGATGATCCCGTAGGGAGCCAGACTGACGGGGTTGGGCCCCATATTTTCCACCGATTGACGCACAGAGAACATGAAATCCTCGTCAATGGTGATTTCGCGTCTAAAGATCAGCCCGGCAGCGTTGTCCCAGACGAGTGTGACCGGAGTTGCGGGGGTGAGCGTGGTGCCGCTCTCAATCTGCCAAAGCGTGTTGGCTCCAGGCACGCCCTCGGCCGTGAGGCCCGCGCCGGGGGCCCAGCCGTAAAGTGCATAATATGGTGAGTCTGCGCCTACCGGGGACAGCAGTCGTACGATCTCGGACTCGGGCGCGACGGTTTCGCGATAATTCTTGAGAAAGAGATCGTCAATCCGCCCTCCCTTGAGAGAAATTGACCCTCTGAGGCTGGACGTTTCAATGTTCAAGCGAGGCGCATCCGCGTCGGTAGTGGCCTGAGCCGTTGCCTCACCCGTTTGTGCGGTGGCACTGTTTGCCACGACGGGTGCACCGATGGTCGGCGCCGTCAAGCCTTGGCTGGCTGATGGAATCGGTGCGTTGGGATCGAGCGGCTTCACTTCAGGCGGCGGAAACATCACGAACCACACCAGAATCACCAGAAAGCTGAGCGCTGTTGCAAGGATCAGGTTCTTGTTTTGATCATCCATCGCAGGGGGCCACTTGACTGTTGCAGTTCACGGCGGTTCAACAGAGTGCGGACCCAAAGGTCAAGCGGATTCCGGGATTTCAGTGTCCCCTGACCGGATTTGTCGCGCGTGGCACGCGGATGGTCTTTCGATCTTTTGGGGGCTTAGTGCCTTTCATACAATGTGCAGCATTCCGGACGGCGGTCTCCGACAGCGGCATCGGGTCGGCAAAGCCCTCGGTCTCGTGATGATCATAGCCAAGTGATCCAGAAATGGTGTGCTCGCTGGCAGAGCAAACGCCATGGGCGACGGTCCGGGGGCAGTCGCTTTGCGCGCACTCCAGAGTCGCTGCAAGGCTGTGCTCTCGCTCTGGGTCATGATCTGCGAACGAGATGACCTGATGTGTCAGCCCTAACCTTTGCTCGGGCATTTCTCACCCAGCAATTAAAGAGTCAGTGGCCTCGTTTCGACCGTTTCTCGGTTGATTACTCCTGACCGGCACTATGTCGCAATGACGCGTATCCCACATCCATAGCGTAGGGAGCTTGCGTCACAGGCGTCTCTTGTGATCAAGGACTCCGCTCCGAGAGGTTAGGCGCGAGGGCGTTAGAGCTTTTTCAATCGGTGTGGAGGACGGATGCGGTCTGCCAATTTCAGTTCCGAATCGGCTGGTTTGCCCCAAAGCGGCGGAAATCTCGGGGCGACCCCCCGTGCAGGGTTGATCCGGTGCGGTGTCCGTGCATGTGCCGCCGGTATCCAACTTTACCCGACAGGATCAAGCAGGTGACGCGAATGCGCGGGCCGTGGTTCCGGAGTCTGCGTCGCGTCCGACCTCTTTGAGGGCCGTCAAGGCAGACTCGTAAATCGCGCGCCCCGAGCGGTTCGGCGCGTCGTCTTCCAGACAAAACCCGATCAGGACGGACAGGCGGATCGTGTCAGATCCAAATGAAACCGGGGCTTGCAGGGTGGTGTGCAGGCGGTCGGACAGGCGCAGGACGGCGGCATGTCCCGGTTTGGCGATCTCGGGGACCAGAACGCCGATCTGTCCGTTCATCAAATCAAAGATCTGATCCTGCGGACGCAAGATACAGGCGAGTCGATCAAGGCACAGGGCCATGATCCGGTCGGTCGCACTGCGGTCGTGGAGGTCTGGGGAAGGGGCCGGGTCGCGGATGCTGATCACCAGACAGGCAAGGCTCGACGGGTGCTTTCGAGTGGCGACCAGCACCCGGTCAATCTCGGTTTGCATGTCACGCTGACGGGCCTGCCTGACCCTGACAGGACCGTCAGAACGCCATTTCAGCTCAGGTCCCGAACAGAAAATCATTAACACCAGAGGTAGGGCCAAGAGCACGGCCGCAGCGCCAAGCCAGGTGGTTGCCAAAGTTCCCGCTGCAAGAAAGAGCAGGCCTTGCGGCCAGCGTGCGGCGTGCGTGATGCCATATTTTCCTTTCAAGAACAATAATTTGAGAATTTTTTGCATGGCTGGACCTGAAGCGGGAAGGTCAGGCTAGCGCAAAGTGGTTAACGGAGTCTGGGCAGGCCCTCGAGATCTCCGTTGGATTTTAATGAATCAAGCCGCAAGCCGGCGAAATCGAACAGGCGCGAATCGAGCAGATGAGAGGGCCGCGCATTCATCAGGGCGCGGAACATGACCTGACGGCGGCCCGGCGCATTGGCCTCCCACTGATCGAGGATCGCCTTGACCTGCTGGCGTTGCAGCCCGTCCTGGCTGCCGCAGAGATCGCAGGGGATGATCGGGTAATTCATCGCGCGCGCAAACCGGTCGCAATCGGCCTCTGCGACATGCGCAAGCGGCCGGTAGAGAAAAAGATCCCCCTCCTCGTTCACCAGCTTGGGCGGCATGGTCGCGAGCCGCCCGCCGTGAAAGAGGTTCATGAAGAAGGTTTCCAGAATGTCGTCGCGATGATGGCCGAGAACCACCGCCGTGCAGCCCTCCTCGCGCGCGATGCGATAGAGATTTCCGCGGCGTAAACGGGAACATAGCGCGCAATAGGTGCGCCCGGCGGGCACCTTGTCCATGACGATGGAATAGGTATCCTGATATTCGATCCGGTGGGGCACCTGCATCCGCGTGAGGAAGTCCGGCAGGACGGTGGCCGGAAAACCGGGCTGACCCTGATCGAGATTGCAGGCAAGGAGATCGACCGGCAAAAGGCCGCGCCATTTCAGCTCATGGAGCACGGCAAGGAGGGTGTAGCTGTCCTTGCCCCCCGAGAGGCAGACGAGCCATTTGGCCCCCGGTTCGATCATGCCGTATTGCTCGATCGCCTCGCGGGTGTGACGGACAATGCGTTTGCGCAGCTTGCGGAATTCGGTGCTGGCGGGGGCACCGTGAAAGAGCGGATGGATCTCTTCGGTCTCGTCTAGCATGGGCTGGCTTTAGGGGTTTTGAGCGCATCGCACAAGGGTGGCAAGGGGCTGTCAAGCGTGCGTTGGGGTAAGGAATGCGGCGCCGTGCGTCGGCCTCGCGAGGACGTGAGGTGTACGCGGCGTACAGGGCGGACGCGCAAGATGTACGCGAGCCGCGTTGCCGGATGGCGGGGAGGGGGCGCTGCCCCCGTCGCCTGACGGCGACTCCCCCGGAGTATTTTGGGAACGATGAAAGGGGGAGATGGCGGGTTCGAGGTTATTCTGGACATTGCTGCCGATGGCAGCAAACAAATTGTAAGGTCACCTCTGGTGAATGATTAGAAGGTTCGCAAGCCTTCAATTAAAAAATCCCCCCTCAACTCCCCTTGCCGTCAACCAGCGCCTGAACGATCGTCTTGGCGCTGTCGCTGTCCCAATGGGCGTCGCCGAGGAGGCGGGCGATCTCGTGGCCTTGGGGGTCGAGGATCACGGTGATGGGCAGGCCGAAGATGCCCATGTCGCGAGCGAGGGCGCTTTGGGGGTCGGTGTGCAGCGGCAGGTTGTCGACACCGATCTCGTCGAAGAACCTGGCCATCGCAGTGGGCGCGTTGCGCCCGGTGGCGATGGTGACAACCTCGAAGCGGTCGCTCTGCATCGCGGTTTGCAGGTTTGAAAGCGTCGGCATTTCGGCCCGACAAGGCGCGCACCATGTGGCCCAGAAATTCAGCAGCACATAGCGGCCCTGAAAATCGGCCAATGTGCCGGTGCCGCCATCGGCACGGGTGAATTGGGTGAGCGGCGCGGCGGCGGGCGCGGCATGGAAATTCAGTTTCTTCATGTCGCCGTCGCGCAGCGCCTCGAGGGTTGCGGTGTCGGCGATGGCAGTATTTGCACCAAGGACAAGGGCCATATAAAGGACGATCTGACGAATGGTTTTCATAATTCCCTCCGAAGGGGCAAAGACATGACTGACACGACCTCGAACCGGATGTGGGGCGGCCGCTTTGCCGCCGGGCCGGATGCGATCATGGAGGCCATCAATGCCTCGATCTCATTCGACAAGCGGATGGCGGCCCAGGATATCGCCGGCTCAAGGGCCCATGCCGCGATGTTGGCGGCGACGGGTATTGTCAGTGATAGTGATGCGCGCGCGATGAGGGAAGGGCTGCTCACGGTCTTGTCAGAGATCGAAGCGGGGGAATTCGCGTTTTCCACCGCGCTCGAGGATATTCACATGAATGTCGAGGCGCGGCTGAAGGATCTGATCGGCGCGCCGGCCGGACGGCTGCATACCGGGCGGAGCCGCAACGATCAGGTGGCCACCGATTTCCGGCTCTGGGTGCGCGATCAGCTCGATGCGGTGGATCAGGCCTTGCAGGCCTTGATGCGCGCCCTTGTGGCGCAGGCGGAGGCGGGGGCGGAGTGGGTGATGCCCGGTTTCACCCATTTGCAGAGCGCGCAGCCGGTCACATGGGGGCATCACATGATGGCCTATGTCGAGATGTTCGGGCGCGATCTGAGCCGGGTGCGCGATGCGCGGGCACGGATGAACGAATGTCCGCTGGGGGCGGCGGCGCTGGCGGGGACATCCTTTCCCATCGACCGGGAGATGACGGCGCAGGCGCTGGGATTCGATCGGCCCTGCGCCAATTCCTTGGATGCGGTGAGCGACCGGGATTTCGCGCTGGAGTTTCTGAGCGCGGCCAGCATCTGCGCGATGCATCTGAGCCGGTTCGCGGAGGAATTGGTGATCTGGTCCTCGGCGCAGTTTCGATTCGTGGCGCTGTCGGATCGGTTCTCGACTGGCTCCTCCATCATGCCGCAGAAGAAGAACCCCGATGCGGCGGAACTCATCCGCGCCAAGGTGGGGCGGATCTTTGGGGCCAATGTGGCGCTGATGATGGTGATGAAGGGTCTGCCACTGGCCTATTCCAAGGACATGCAGGAGGACAAGGAGCAGGTGTTCGATGCCGCCGACAGCCTGATGCTGGCGCTCGCGGCGATGGAAGGCATGGTGCGGGACATGGTGGCGCAGACGGTCAATCTCGAGGCGGCCGCCGGGGCCGGGTTCTCGACCGCGACGGATCTGGCGGACTGGCTGGTGCGGGTGCTCGATCTGCCGTTTCGCGAGGCGCATCATGTCACCGGTGCGCTGGTGGCCAAGGCCGAGGCCAAGGGCTGTGATCTGCCCGATCTGAGCCTCACGGAGATGCGGCAAGTGCATGGCGCAATCACCGCAGCGGTCTATGATGTGCTGGGGGTGCACAAATCGGTGGCCTCGCGGGTCAGCTATGGTGGCACGGCACCGGTGCAGGTGCGCGCGCAGGTCGCGCGGTGGAAGGAGCGGTTGGGATGATCAGGCGGGGTCTTTGGTTGCTGGGGTTGGCGGTGCTGGCGGGCTGTGGCGTGGATGGTGAGCCCGTGAGGCCGAGTGCCGGGGCGAGCGTGGGCGTGGGCACGGGGGGCGTATCGACCGGGGTGAGTGCCGGGGCCACCATCGGCCGGGTCGGAGTGGGTGTGGGTGTGGGGGTGTGGCAGTGAGGTGGGTCTATGCCGCGCTGGCGGTCTGGGGTGCCATTCATCCGATGTCCTGGTTCCTGCGCTGGTTCAGCGAGAACGGGTATGACCTTATGGGCATGGTGGACGCCTGGCACGTCAATGCCGCCACGAGCGGGTTGGTCTGGGATCTGACCATCGCGGCGGTGGCGCTGACGGTCTGGATCGTGGCGGAGGCGGTGCAGCGGCGGGCCTGGCTGGGGTTGATCGCGATCCCGGCGACCTTTGGCATCGGGGTGAGTTGCGGGCTGCCGCTCTATCTCTTTCTGCGGTCGGGGAAGCGGGGCTAGCGCGGATTTAGGGTATTTTTGCCAAGAAGAAACGGCAGGACGGATCGGGGCAGGCGGGCGGAATGGATCATTTTCTCTATCGAAACGGCGTGCTCCATGCCGAGGATGTGCCGGTGGCCGAGATTGCCGCTGCGGTGGGCACACCGTTCTATTGCTATTCCACCGCCACGCTGACCCGGCATTTCCGGCTCTTTGACGAGGCGCTGACGGGGATGGATCATCTGGTCTGCTATGCGATGAAGGCGGCGAGCAATCAGGCAATTCTCAAGACGCTGGCGAGATTGGGCGCGGGGATGGATGTGGTCTCGGGTGGAGAATATGCCCGAGCGCGGGCTGCTGGCGTGCCGGGCGAGCGGATCGTGTTTTCGGGCGTGGGCAAGACCCGCGACGAGATGCGCATGGCGCTCATCGGTGGTGTGCGGCAGGTCAATGTCGAGAGCGAGCCGGAAATGGCGGCGCTCAACGCCGTGGCGTGCGAGCTGGGGCAGCGGGTGCCGATCACGATCCGGGTCAATCCCGATGTCGATGCCAAGACCCATGCCAAGATTGCCACCGGCAAGAGCGAGAACAAGTTTGGCATCCCGATTGCCCGCGCCCGCGCCGTCTATGCGCAGGCTGCTGCCCTGCCGGGGCTCGAGGTGGTCGGGATCGATGTGCATATCGGCAGTCAGCTGACCGAACTGGCACCCTTTCGCCTCGCCTATGAAAAGGTGGCGGAACTGACGCAAGTGCTGCGCGCGGATGGCCATGACATCCGGCGGCTCGATCTGGGAGGCGGGCTGGGCATTCCCTATACCCGCTCGAACGAGGCGCCGCCGTTGCCGGCCGATTATGGCGCGCTCATCCGCGAGGTGCTGGGGCCGCTCGGCTGTGAGATCGAGATCGAGCCGGGGCGGCTGGTGGTGGGCAATGCGGGGATCCTTGTTGCTGAGGTGATCTATGTGAAATCCGGCGAGGGGCGCGATTTTCTCATTCTCGATGCGGCGATGAACGATCTCATCCGGCCTGCGATGTATGAAGCGCATCACGATATCGTGCCGGTCCTCGAGCCTGCGCCGGGGATCGAGCCGCATTCCTATGATGTGGTGGGGCCGGTCTGCGAGACCGGCGATACCTTTGCGCGCGGGCGGATGCTGCCGCCGCTCAACGCGGGCGATCTGGTGGCGTTTCGCAGCGCCGGGGCCTATGGCGCGGTGATGGCGAGCGAGTACAACACGCGGCCGCTGGTGCCGGAGGTTCTGGTGAATGGGCGTGACTTTGCCGTGATCCGTGAGAGACCGACCTTTGACGAAATGATAAATCGCGATACCATCCCCGAATGGCTCTGACGCGATGGTCGGTGAGGGTCAGAGAGAGGTGCAGCGCATGCCAAGGCCGCAAGATCCCCTGACCGCTGCGATCGCCGGGTTGCGCTGGGCGCTCGGCTTGACCTGGGTCGGGATGATCGCCGAGCGGCTGGTGCGCGCCTTCTGGCCGGTCTGGAGCCTCTGCGCGATGATCGCGGCGGTGCTTTTGCTTGGGCTGCATGACCGGGCGCCGATTGAAATCGTCTGGTCGGGACTGGTGCTGGGCGGACTGGCGCTGCTGGTCCTTGCGGGCTGGGGCGTGGCGCGTTTCCGTTTTCCCCGCCGGGATGAGGTGGTGACGCGGCTTGATGCGGTGCTGCCGGGGCGGCCGTTGGCGGCGCTGGCGGATGTGCAGGCGATCGGCGCGGGCGATGATGGATCGGAGGCGCTCTGGCGGGCGCATCGGGCGCGGATGGCGGCGCGCGCGGCCGAGGCGAAGGCGGTTGAGCCGGACTTGCGGTTGGCGCGGCAGGACCGGTTCGGTCTGCGCTACATCGCGCTTCTGGGGCTGGTGATCGGGCTGCTCTTTGGCTCTGTCTGGCGGGCCGGATCGGTTGTGGAGATGATACCGGGTGTCGGACCGTCGGTGGCGCTGGCGCAGGGGCCGAGCTGGGAGGGCTGGATCGAGCCGCCCGCCTATACCGGGTTGCCGAGCCTCTATCTGGCCGATTTGCCTGAGGTGATCCGGGTGCCGGTGAAGAGCCGGATCACGCTGCGGTTCTATGGCGAGATGGGCGCGCTGAGTCTGGATGAGACCGTGTCTGGACGCGACGTGACACTGACCGAAGCGCAAGAGACCGGGCAGACGTTCGTGATCGCGTCGGATGGAGATCTGCGGATCGACGGGCCTAGCGGTCGGGCGTGGCGAATCGAAACGATCACGGATGCTGCGCCGCAGGTCCAGATCATGACCGGTGGGCTCAAAACGACCTTTGACGGGCAGATGAGCCAGCCGTTCGAGGCCAAGGATGATTACGGGATTGCGGGCGGTCGCGCGGTCTTTGCGCTCGATCTTGCTGCTGTGGACAGGCGGCATGGGCTGGCGGTGGACCCCGAGCCGCGCGAACCGCTGACGCTGGATCTGCCGTTGCCGCTGGCGGGCAATCGCGCGGCCTTTGTCGAGACGCTGATCGAGAACCTGTCGGAGCATCCCTGGGCGCATCTGCCGGTGATGTTGCAGCTGCGCGTCGAGGATGCGGCGGGGCAGGCGGGCCAGTCGGCGCCGGTCGCGATGGCGCTGCCCGCGCGGCGGTTCTTCAATCCGATGGCGGCGGCGGTGATCGAGCAGCGGCGTGACCTCTTGTGGTCGCGCGACAATGCGGGGCGCGTGGCGCAGGTGCTGCGCGCGGTGTCCTACAAGCCCACGGAGGGGCTGTTCCGGTCAGAGGCGGCCTATCTGCGGTTGCGGGTGATCCTGCGGCAGCTGGAAGCGAAGACGGCTGAGCACGCGTTGATCGATGGGGAGCGTGACGAGATCGCGCAAGCGCTGTGGGATCTGGGACTGCTTCTGGAGGATGGCGATGTCGGTGATGCGCTGGAACGGATGCGCGCCGCGCAGGAGCGTTTGAGCGAGGCGATGAAGAATGGCGCGACCGAGGATGAAATCGCGCGGCTGATGCAGGAATTGCGCGATGCCACGCAGGATTATCTGAGACAGAAGATGCAGCAGGCGCAGCGCGATAACCCGGACGGCGGCACGCAGCAGAGCGCCGAGAACACGATGCAGATGACCGAGCAGGATTTGCAGGACATGATGGATCGCATTCAGGACCTGATGGAACAGGGCCGGTTTGCCGAGGCGCAGCAGGCGTTGCAGGAATTCCAGCAGATGATGGAGAACATGCAGGTCACGCAGGGCGGCGCGCAATCGGGATCGTCGGCTGGACAGCAGGCGATGGAGGGGCTGGCCGATACTTTGCGCCAGCAGCAGGGCCTGTCGGATCAGGCGTTCCGCAACTTGCAGGAACAGTTCAATCCCGGCGCGCAGTCGGGGCAGTCACAGGGCAATGAGGGCCGCAGTGGTGGCGACGGGCGCGGCCAGAGCCACGATGGCCAGCAGGGGCAGGGCGGCGGCGATGGCGGCGACCGGCCGGGCGCAGAGGGCCAGCAACAGGCCGAGGACGGTCAGGGCGGCGAGGGGGGGGCACTGGCGGATCGGCAAGAGGCGTTGCGGCGAGAACTGGAGCGCCAGAGGCAGGGCCTGCCACAACTGGGTGGCGAAGCCGGGGAGGCCGCGCGCGAGGCTCTGGAGCGCGCCGGACGCGCCATGGAAGGGGCGGAGGAGGCGCTGCGCGGCGACGATCTGGCAGGGGCCATCGACAATCAGGCCGAGGCGATGGAGGCGCTACGCGAGGGTATGCGCAATATGGGCGAAGCGCTGGCCGAACAGCAAAATCCGGGTGGCCAGGGGGATGCACAGGGCCCGCCGGGGCGGGCACAGGCCGATCCGCTGGGCCGCGAGGCGGGGCAGGGCCGTCAGGCGGGCACGCAGGATCGTCTGCTTCAGGGCGAGGATGTCTATCGCCGGGCGCGCGACCTGCTGGACGAGATCCGCCGGCGCTCGGGCGAAGGCGAGCGGCCGGATCTGGAACTCGACTATTTGCGCCGATTGCTGGAACGGTTCTGAGGCCGATCCGTCAATTGGTTGCGGACTCGATCAGCGGACGCCAGATGTCCTCGTTGTCGGCAACCCATGTTGCTGCCGCCTCAGCGGGGGTGGCCCCGTCGCGTTCGACCGCAATCATCAGTGTTTCCTGCGTTTCGGCCGTCATCTGGAAATCCTTGAGCAGGAAATAGGCGGCGGGCCATTTGGTCTTGAAGCCCGCGACCAGGGACTTAACGGTGTTCAGGGCCGGAAATCCGCAATCGCCTACCGCTGCGGGATTGGGCCCCCAGGCGGGATCCTCAAAGCAGGCGGCCTCGGCCTCGGGCAGGGTGACAAATCGCAGGTCATGCGCCGCCACCGCCCAATGCGGGCGCCAGAACATCGCCAGCGCAGGGGTGCCATCGGTGCTGGCGGTGACAAGGGCCTCCACCAGATCCGCCTCTGAGGTGGCAGGGGTCACGGTGAAGGGCAGATCGAGCGCCTTGATGAGGTCTGTCGCCGGACCTTCCCATTCGGCGGGGTAATCGAGCACCAAGGCGACACCGTCCGTTTCAAACGCGGCGGCACAGTCGCGCAGCGCCTCCCAGGCCGGCAGGCCGGGACAGCGCGCTTCCATATGAGCGGGGTAAGCCAGGCCTTCGGTCGCAATCAGACCGAGCTCGCCCAAGGTTTCAATCTTGCGCTCAAGGGTGAGGTCACGAAAGGAGGGGGCGGCATTTGCAGGCCAGATCTCCAGTGCGGCGTCGATCAGGCCGCGATCCATCTGGCGAAAGATCGCGATATCCTCGACCGGCACGTATTCGACCTTATAGCCCGCGACTGTGAGCATTTCGCCTGCGACATGAGCAGTAATCTGCGCTCCGATCTGTTCGCCAAGTCCTAGTTTTATCGGCGCGTCGCTGTGGCCAAGATCAGCCGCTGCCACCGGAAAGGCGAGCGTGCAGGCCATCATGGTCTGGCAAATTGATTTCATCTTTATCTCCCTGGTCAAATATGCGCGCGTCTTTGCCCGCCTGAGTCATACGGTCGTATCGGTTCGCGAGGTGCTGAAAAGCGATTTCTGAGTAATGAAGGACCGCGCCCGATTCCCGTCAATAAATATCATGCCGCGCAAAGAGCGCATCTGTTTTCAAACGGTGCTGCCGGTTTTTGTGCCGTTGCGTCAATTGCCGTCAGGAGCCTTGGGTGTCGCGGCCTCGGTGATCCAGATCATCACCGCGCTGACGCGCGCGTCAAGCCAGAGCCGACCGCTATCGACCGCCTTCACAAACTGCGCCAGCGGGGCCGCTGCGGCGGGAACCTGATCCGCGATCCTCGGCGCCAGAACATAGACCGTTGTCGCGAGAAGAAACACCAGAACCGCCAGACGAAAGCCGGATCGGAACCCGCTACGCCGGATTGGCGGTTCGGGCTCTTCCTCAAAGTCGGGTTTCGCCGGCTCTTCCACAAGATCAAAGCCGGTGAGCGAGGACGTGATTTCTTCGATATCGGGCAGGAAGTTGCGTCGTGTGGTCGGGTCGATATCGGAACGATTGCTCGCGGCATGGGGGCTGCTTGCTGTTGCAGGCTCGGTTTCGCCACGAAGTCGCTCGATCCGGTTGCGGGCCAGACGACCGCGTTCGTCGTTGCCCTGTGGCGGCGGTCTCAGGCCGAGATCGGGCTGTGTCTCGATCGTGCCGGCGGCCTGCGCTGCGCGGGCTGACGTTTCCAGAGCGGCCTCTTCGCGCAGGATTTCCGCCACTGCGGGATCGACATGCGGACGCTGCGGCGGAGCGGGCTCGGCGGGCGTGGCCGCGCTTGCGTCACCCCAATCGCTGTCTGCGGGATACTCTTCGAAGTTGTCCCCAAGCGGGGTCTCCGGCGCCGAAGCTGCGGCGCTTGCGGGCGCTGGTTCACGACGCTTGGAAGAGGCAGCGACCGATGGGTCGTCATCAGCTTCTTGCGGGGCCGCGTATTGGGGATGCTGCTGAAACCAGGTATCGCCACAGTTCGAACACTGGACATCCCGCCCGCCCGGCGGAATGACCTCGTCGGGCACTTCGTACTGCGCCCCGCAATTCGGGCAAGTCAACCTCATTCTACACCTGTCGCCTGCTGCCGTTGGTCAGATCGTTTTATTTCGCGACAGCATAGGCCGAAAGTTGCCGCCGGAAAAGGAGAAAGGAAATCGTGTGTTGGATCATTGCACAACTGTTGCCTCTAAGGCATTTAGAGGCGGTCAGGTGAGGGGCGCAGGCGTGATCGAACTGGAAAATGTGGCCTATGGGTATGACGGGGGTGAGGTGTTCGCGGATGTGTCGCTGGCGCTGAATGCGGGATCCTTTCATTTTCTGACCGGTCCGTCGGGATCGGGCAAGAGCACATTGCTCAAGCTGTGTTATGGTGTGCTGGTCCCGACCGCCGGGCAATTGCGCCTGTTTGGCAAGGATCGGCGCGGCATGGCGCGCGACGATATCGCGCTGGCGCGCCGCCGCATCGGTGTGGTGCATCAGGACTGTCAGTTTCTGGATCACCTGAGCGTGTCGGACAATATCGCGCTGCCACTCATGGTCTCGGGGCGCGACCTGCTGGCCGAGGATGCCAATCTGAGCGAACTGGTCGGCTGGGTCGGCCTGAGAGATCGGGCGAAGGCCCTGCCGCCGGAACTGTCGGGTGGCGAACGGCAGCGGGCCGCTCTGGCGCGTGCGCTCATCCTGTCACCCGAGGTGGTGCTGGCGGATGAGCCGACCGGAAACGTCGATTGGGAGATGTCGCAGCGCCTGATGCGGCTCTTGATCGAGCTCAACCGGATGGGCAAGACGATCCTCATCGCGACGCATGATCTGGCGCTCATACGCGCCGCCAAGGCGCATGTGCAGGCGCGGGTGCTGCGCATCGCCGGGCGTCGGCTTCACTTGGCGGGGGCGGACCTTTGAAGCCTCTTCTTGATCAGTTGGCGGGCTTTGTTCTGGGGGATGTCCGGGCCGATCAGGTGGTGCCACCGACGGGCATCACGGCCCGGCTGACCCTGTTCAGCGCGGCGGTCATGGCCTTTGTGGCGGTTTGCGCGCTGTCGCTGGCGCTGGCGGCCGGACGCCTCGCGGATCGCTGGGAGAATGAGTTGGCGCGCACCGCGACGCTGCGCATTTCCGCCCCCTCGGCGCAGATGGCGGCGCAGACCAAGGCGGCGCTGCGGGTTCTCGAGACGACGACCGGGGTAGCAGAGGCCCGTGCGCTGAGTGACGCGGAACAGGCGGCCCTGCTCGCCCCGTGGTTTGGTCCCGATCTGCCGGTGGACCAATTGCCGATCCCGCGGCTTATCGAGATCGTCGAAACCGATGAGGGGATGGATGGCGAGGGTCTGCGGCTGCGGCTCGCGGCCGAGGTGCCGGGCGCCGTGCTGGACGATCACAATCGCTGGCGCACCCCGCTGGTGCTCGCCGCAGAGCGGTTCCGGCTGCTGGGTCTGGTCGTTCTATTGCTGATCGGAGCCGCCATGGCGGCGATGATCACGCTGGCGGCCAATGCCTCGCTGGCGGCCAATGCGCAGGTGATCAGTGTGCTGCGGCTGGTGGGAGCGCGGGACAGTTTCATTGCGGGTGCCTTTGTGCGGCGCTTCACGCTGCGCGCCCTTTTTGGCGCGGCGTTCGGCGTGGCGTTGGGGTGTGGCGCGATTCTGCTGTTGCCGCGGGCGCAGGTCGAGGGCGGATTTCTGACCGGGCTCGGCTTTCAGGGCTGGCACTGGCTCTTGCCGCTGGTCATCGTGCCTCTGGCGGCGGCGGTGGCCTATGCGGCGACGCGTGCTGCGGCGCAGATAACCCTGAGGAACATGCCGTGACATATGCGATCCAATGGCTGCGCTCGCTGGTCTTTGTGGTGCAGATGTATCTGGCGATGGGGGTGCTGGGGATTGTATTTCTGCCGTGGGCGCTCATGAGTTCCCGCGGGGCGCGCGCAGCCTGCAAGACCTATTGCCGCTGGGTGCGCTGGAGTGCGGGCTGGATGGTCGGGTTGCGCAGCGAGGTGCGCGGCACGCCGCCGCGCGGCGAGGTTCTGATCGCGGCCAAGCATCAGTCTTTTCTCGACATCATCCTGATCTTTGGCAGCATTCCGGCGGGCAAGTTCATCATGAAGCGCGAGCTCATGTGGGCGCCGGTGATCGGGCAATATGCGCTAAGGATCGGCTGTGTGCCGGTCGATCGCGGCAAGCGCAGCGCGGCGATCAAGCAGATGTCCGAGGATGTGGCCAAGGGCGCGCAGGATCCCGGCCAACTGATCATCTATGCGCAGGGCACGCGCGTGGCGCCGGGGCGCAAGGTGCCCTACAAGGTGGGGGCGGGCGTGCTCTATGAGCAACTGGGCCAGGATTGCATCCCTGCCGCAACCAATGTCGGCGTGTTCTGGCCGCGCAAGGGGATCTATCGCAAACCGGGACTGGCGGTGGTGGAATTTCTGCCGGCCATCCCCGCCGGGCTCGACCGGGACACATTCATGGCGCGGCTGGAGCAGGAGGTCGAGGGGGCCTCGAACCGGCTGATGCGCGAGGCAGGATTTGACCCCGGTGCGGACTGAGCCGCGCGTGGCCCGCAGATTTCCACATTTTGTCCACAGAAAACCCGCATCCAGCCGTGATTGTTCCTGACAGGCGGGCAGGGCGGGCAAGGGTCACATGGGATATCTGACGGATCTGTTGGGGTTTTATGCCAGCTACGTCTGGTATGTTCTGGGCTTTCTTTGGATGCCGCGCGAGCGGCTCTTTGTGCTGTATCTGCTGACCGCCGTGGGCTTTGCCTATGCGGTTTACAAGATCCACACCCGGCGCGGCGCCGGGGGCGCTGGGGGTGCCGGGGGCGCGGGAGACGCCTCGTCCTTTATGGGATTTCTGTTTCCCAAGCAGGTCTGGTCGCACCCCTCGGCCTGGCTCGACCTGCGCTATTTCTTCTTTCACAGGCTGATCGGCCATTTCCTGCTGTTCGGCGTCATGGCCGGATGCTCTGCCTGGGCCTATGCGCTGGTGACGGGCGGCGAGAGCCTTGCCGAGGCGGCGCGCCTTGGCGATGTGCGGTCCGGTCCGGGCGCCTATGCGATTGCCCTTGGCTACATGATCGTGTTTTTCGTGATGTCCGATTTCATCGCCTACACGATCCACTATTTACAGCACAAGGTGCCGGTCCTGTGGGAATTCCACAAGGTGCATCACAGCGCCGAAGTGATGCATCCGATGTCGAATTTCCGCGAGCATCCGATCGACAATCTGGTCTATCTGGCCTGTATCGGGGCGGGAAACGGCCTGTTCATGGGCGCCGCTGCGCAGCTTCTGGGCTATCTGCCGAGTATGCCGGTAGTCCTTGGCGTGCCGCTTTTGATGTTCCTGTTCAACATCATGGGCTACAATCTGCGGCATTCGCATATCTGGCTGCGCTGGCCCGGCACCTGGTCGAAGGTGTTTCCCTCGCCGGCACATCACCATGTCCATCACAGTTGCCATCCCGATCACATCGACAAGAATTTCGCTTTCATGTTTCCGGTCTGGGATGTGATCTTCCGGACCTATGAATTGCCCGAGGATGACCGCGATGTGCGGTTCGGGGTAGCGGGGATGCGGCCCGAGGAGATGGACAGCTGCACCAAGCTCTATTTCGTGCCGTTTCGCAACGCCGCCCGGCGGCTGCGCAGGCCCGACACGGCGAAACCGGCGATCACCCCCGCCGAGTGAGGCGCGGCACCGGGGTGCTATCCCGCCAGCCGGTCCTGCATGAACTGGTAGAAGAACCGATCCGTGCCCGCCGCCATATAGGCGCGGTTGAGCCGCGCCTTGGCCTGAAATGCAGCGCGCGCGGCGGGGATGTGCGCGGCGCTGATCCGCGTCCGTCCGGCGGTGATCTCGGTGATGTGGCGCGTATAGGCCTGCCCGACGCGTTCGGCAAATCGCCGGTCCGCCGTGGCGCTCTGGGGTGAGAGATGCAGGTTGTAGGCGACCGGGGCGAGCGGCGCCGCACCACCCATGAGCGAGAGCACCTCGAGCGTGTGCAGCACATCCTGCGAGGGCCGATCCGCGAAGGGACCGGCAAGATCGCGCCGCAGAACGGGATGAAAACTCGCGCCGGTGCGGCCGAGATCGGCCAGATCGAGCCTCTGCCGGTGAGGTTCGGGGAGGTGCAGGAGCGGATACCCTCCCATCAGGATTCGGGTCCGGCCAAAGGCTGCGCCGCATCTCTGCGCGAGGGGTAGAAGGGCCGCGAGATAGCCCGGCGCCCAGGTGTCATCGGCGTCGAGAAAGGCGATATAGCCGCCGTGCGCCCGCGCGATGGCGCGGTTGCGGGCGGGCCCGGCACCGGTGGCGATGTGGTGATGCGCGCAGCGGACAAGGCGCAGGCCATGCTCGGGCAGGTCGCTGTAGCGCTGGCCGTCATCGGGGGCGAGCACGACCTCGATCCGCTCGGGCGGCAGGCCGGAGGCCGCGATCGAGGCCAGCGCGGCGGGCAGGCTGGCCTGCGCCTGAAAGGCCGGGATGACGACCGAAACGAGGGGCTGGGCCGCAGCCTGACTCACGCGTGGATTGCCCCGTCGCCGCAGGCCAGCGCCGCCTCGCGCACCGCCTCGGAATAGGTGGGATGGGCGTGGCAGGTGAGCGCCAGATCCTGCGCGCTGGCCCCGAATTCCATCGCCACGCAGATCTCGTGGATGAGATCGCCCGCCGCCGGACCGATGATATGCGCGCCAAGGATTCGGTCGGTTTCCTTGTCGGCGAGGATCTTGACGAAACCGTCACCGGCAAAGACCGCCTTGGCGCGGCCATTGCCCATGAAGGAGAACTTGCCGACCTTGTAGGCGCGGCCCTGGTCCTTCAGGCTTTCCTCGGTCGCACCAACATTGGCGACCTCGGGATGGGTGTAGATCACGCCGGGAATGACGCCGTAATTCACATGCCCATGCTTGCCCGCCAGCACCTCGGCCACGGCCATGCCTTCGTCCTCGGCCTTGTGGGCGAGCATCGGGCCGGCAATCGCGTCGCCAATGGCGTAGATGCCCTTGACGGTGGTCTGCCAGTGCTGGTCGGTCTCGATCTGGCCGCGTTTCGAGAGGGTGACGCCGAGGGCTTCGAGCCCAAGCCCGTCGGTGTAGGGCTTGCGGCCGGTGGCGACGAGGACGCAATCGGCGTCAAGCTGATGAGCGCTGTCGTCCTTGCGCAGCTTGTAGCTGACCTTGGCCTTTGTCTTGAGTGTCTCGACCGCTTGCACGGCGGCCCCCATGATGAAGGTAAGTCCCTGTTTTTTAAGAATTCTCTGGAAGGTTTTCTGCACCTCGCCGTCCATGCCCGGCGTGATCGCGTCGAGATATTCGACTACCGTCACCTCTGTGCCAAGGCGCGCGTAGACCGAGCCCATCTCGAGGCCGATCACGCCCGCGCCGATCACGACCATGGATTTCGGGATCTTGGGCAGAGTCAGCGCGCCGGTCGAGGTGACGACGATCTTTTCATCCACTTCGACGCCGGGCAGGCTGGCGGAGTCTGAGCCGGTCGCGATGACGATGTTTTTCGCCTCGTGGGTCTCATCTCCGACCTTGACCTGGCCTGCGGCGGGGATCGAGCCCCAGCCCTTGAGCCAGTCTATCTTGTTCTTCTTGAAGAGAAACTCGATGCCCTTGGTGTTCTGGGCGATCACGTCCTCCTTGTAGGCGAGCATCTCTTTCCAGTCGACCGTGGGCGCCTTGCCCTTGAGGCCCATGGCGGCGAAATTGTGCTCTGCCTCATGCAGCATGTGGGAGGCGTGCAGGAGTGCCTTCGACGGGATGCAGCCGACGTTGAGGCAGGTGCCGCCAAGGGTTTCGCGGCCCTCAACCACGGCGGTCTTGAGGCCGAGTTGCGCGCAGCGGATGGCGCAGACATAGCCGCCGGGGCCGGCACCGAGGATGATCACGTCATAAGAGGCCATGGGTCGGAATCCTTTTGTTTTGCGGGTCGGTAGCGCGTCGGTCGTCTATCGGTATCGCGTCGGTGGCGGGGCGGGCAAGAGGGGGGCGCTGCCCCCGTCGCCCGATGGGCGACTCCCCCGGAGTATTTGGGGAACGATGAATCTCACAGGAGCGCCGCCAGGAGCATGAGCAGCGTGGCGAGAAAGCCCACCGCCCAGATGAGCGAGCGCCAGGGACGCAGGCCGAAGGCATAGGCCGGGATGTAGAGCACGCGCGCGCCCAAGTAGGTGAAGGCGCAGGCGGCGGTGAAGGGGGTGGATTGATGGGAGAGCGTGACGATGACGCAGGCGATGGTGAAGAGGATCAGCCCCTCGAAATGATTGGTCAGCGCGCGGCCAAGGCGGGCGGTTTTGGGCGAGAGTGGACGGGTCGGCTCGCGGTCTCGGGCGGACATGGTGTAGCCGGGGCCAAGCTCGAGATTGGCCGGGATGGCGTAGAGCACGAATTGCAGCGCTTGGAGGAGGGCGGCGAGGGTGAGGGCGGTGAGTTCGGGGGTCATGCGTGCGTTCTTCGGTGGATCTGGTCACCGACCTCTGACTGGTTCACGAACAGGGTCATTCCGCCGCCGTCAGCGCCGCGCGCGCCTCGGCGATTGCGGTGTCAAGCGAGCGACCTTCTTCGTGCGCCTTCACAATCCGTTCCAGAGCGGCGCGCAGGCGGGCGGCTTCGCCGGGGGCGGCGGGCCGGGCGCGGGCGAAGAACTCGGACTCCAGCGGCGGATTGTCGTCGTAGTCCTCGGGTGGCTTGGGGCGTATGCTCATGGGACTTCCCTCCGGTTGGCCTTGCGCAGCGAGATTACGCGGATGCGCGCGTCGCGCCAAGCATAGACAAGAACGTGGTATCGCCCGTCGATCTTGCCAAGAGCCTGCATCCTTGTCTCGCCATAGTCATAGCGCGTGTCCTCCGCTTCGATCGCCGTGCGCCAGTCAAACCCGCTGACTGTCTCGAACGGGACGCCGTGCTTGGCCAGATTCTGCGCGGCCTTGGCGGCGTCCCATTCATAGAGCGGGTCTGGCACGCGATGCTCACAAATCCATCAGCAACCGGCGGGGATCCTCGAGCGCCTCTTTCACCCGCACGAGGAAGGTCACGGCGCCCTTGCCGTCGACAACCCGGTGATCGTAGCTGAGCGCCAGATACATCATCGGGCGGATCACGATCTGGCCGGCCACAACGACGGGGCGGTCCTGGATCTTGTGCATCCCCAGAATGCCCGATTGCGGCGGGTTGAGGATGGGCGAGGACATCAGCGAGCCGTAGACGCCGCCATTGGAGATGGTGAAGGTGCCGCCCTGCATCTCGGCCATGCTGAGTTTGCCGTCGCGGGCGCGGGCGCCTTTCTCAGAAATGGCCTTTTCAATCGCGGCGAAGGACATCGCCTCGGCGTCGCGGATCACCGGCACGACAAGGCCCGTGGGCGTGCCCGCGGCGACCCCCATATGCACGAAGTTCTTGTAGACGATATCGGTGCCGTCAATCTCGGCGTTGACCTCGGGCACCTCTTTCAGGGCATGAATGCAGGCCTTGGTGAAGAAGGACATGAAGCCGAGGCGCACGCCGTGCTTCTTGAAGAATTCGTCCTTGTAGGCGTTGCGCAGCGCCATCACCTCGGTCATGTCCACCTCGTTATAGGTGGTGAGCATGGCGGCGGTGTTCTGCGCGTCCTTGAGGCGGCGGGCGATGGTCTGGCGGAGCCTCGTCATCTTGACGCGTTCCTCGCGGGCGACATCCTCGGCGGGCGCAGGCGCGCGGGGCACCTGGGCGGGGGTGGCCGTGGCGGCGGGCGCCTGGGTGGCCGCAGCGGCGGCGCGCGCCACGTCCTCTTTCATCACGCGGCCATCGCGGCCGGTGCCCTGCACCTGATCGCGGCTGAGGCCGGCCTCTGCCATGGCTTTTTTCGCCGAGGGCGCATCCTCGACATCCCGCGCCGTCGATGCGGCGGGAGGGGGGGCGCTTTCGGCCTGAGGCGCCGGGGCCGAAGCTGCGGTCTCGCCTGCGGCAAGAATCGCAAGCTTGCCGCCTGCCTGAACGGTTGCGCCCTCGGCGGCGAGGATTTCCGTCAGCGTGCCGGAGGCGGGGGCGGGAACCTCGACGGAGACCTTGTCGGTCTCCAATTCGCAGAGCATTTCGTCCGCATTCACCGGATCACCCACTTTCTTGAACCAGGTGGACACGGTGGCCTCGGTCACGGATTCGCCCAAGGTGGGCACCATGACATCGACGCTTGCCGGTTTGCTGCCGCTCTCGCTTCTGGTGGGCTTGTCGGCCATCTCGGCCTTGGCCGGAGCGGACTTGGCCGGAGCGGACTTGGCCTCGCCTTCGGAAATCGTGGCGAGGAGCGCATCGACGCCAACGGTTTCGCCCTCCCTGGCGAGGATCTCGCCCAGGGTGCCGGCGACCGGGCTGGGCACTTCGACTGTGACCTTGTCGGTTTCGAGTTCACACAGCATTTCGTCGGCGGCGACCGGATCGCCGGGTTTCTTGAACCAGGTGGCGACGGTGGCCTCGGTCACGGATTCGCCAAGGGTCGGGACGCGGACTTGGGTGCTCATGGATTACTTTCCTTCGATGGTCAGCGCGGCATCGACCAGCGCTTCCTGTTGTGCTTTGTGCTGTTTGGCGAGGCCGGTGGCGGGGGATGCAGAGGCTGGGCGCCCGGCATAGAGGGGCCGCTTGTGCTTGGCCTTGATCCGGGTCAGAACCCATTCGATATTGGGCTCGATGAAGGACCAGGCGCCCTGGTTCTTGGGCTCTTCCTGACACCAGACCATTTCCGCGCCCTTGAAGCGTTCCAGTTCCTTGACCAGCGACATCGCCGGGAAGGGATAGAACTGTTCGAGGCGCATGAGGTAGACGTCATTGATGCCACGCGCATCGCGTTCCTCAAGCAGGTCGTAATAGACCTTGCCCGAGCACATCACGACGCGGCGGATGGCCTTGTCCTCGACCATTTTCGTCTCGGACAGGCCGTATTGCGCATCGTCCCAGAGCACCCGGTGAAAGGACGAACCAGTCACCAGGTCCTTGGCCGTCGAGACCGCCATCTTGTGCCGCAGGAGCGATTTCGGCGTCATCAGGATCAGTGGCTTGCGGAAAGTGCGGTGCAGCTGTCGGCGCAGGATGTGGAAATAGTTGGCGGGCGTGGTGCAGTTGGCCACGATCCAGTTGTCGCCGCCGCACATCGTGAGGAACCGCTCGAGCCGGGCGGAGGAATGTTCCGGGCCCTGGCCCTCGTAGCCATGCGGCAGCAGGCAGACGAGGCCCGACATGCGCAGCCATTTCGCCTCACCCGAGGAGATGAACTGATCGAACATGATCTGCGCGCCATTGGCGAAATCGCCGAACTGCGCCTCCCAGAGGGTGAGTGCCTTGGGTTCGGCGAGGCTGTAGCCGTATTCGAACCCCAGAACCGCGTATTCCGAAAGCATCGAGTCGATCACCTCGTAATGCGCCTGACCCTCGCGGATGTGGTTGAGCGGATAGTAGCGGCTCTCGTCATCCTGACTGACCAGGGCCGAATGCCGCTGGCTGAAGGTGCCTCGCGTGCTGTCCTGGCCGGCGAGGCGCACAGCGTAGCCTTCGGTCAGGAGCGAGCCAAAGGCCAGCGCCTCGGCGGTGGCCCAGTCAAAGCCCTGGCCTGTCTCGAACATCCGCGCCTTGGAGTCGAGTAGCCGCTCGACGGTCTTGTGCAACGGGAATCCCTGCGGCGCGGACGAGAGCGCGCGGCCGATTTCGGCCAGAGTCTCGGGCTTGATCGCGGTTTCGCCGCGCTCGTATTTTCCGGCATGGGGGTTCAGGTCAGACCATTTGCCATCGAGCCAGTCGGCCTTGTTCGGGCGATACTCCTTGCCGGCCTCGAATTCGTCCGCGAGATGCGCCTGAAAGGCGGCCTTCATGTCCTCGATCTCGCCCTCGGGGATCAGGCCGTCCTTGATCAGCCGTTCGGTGTAGAGCGAAAGCGTGGTTTTCTGCTGCTTGATCTTCTTGTACATCACCGGGTTGGTGAACATCGGCTCGTCGCCTTCGTTATGGCCGAAGCGGCGGTAGCAGATCATGTCGATAACCACGTCCTTGCGGAATTTCTGGCGGAATTCCGTGGCCACGCGGGCAGCATGGACCACCGCCTCGGGATCGTCGCCATTGACGTGAAAGATCGGCGCCTCGACCATCAGCGCGATGTCTGTGGGATAGGGCGAGGAGCGCGAGAAATGCGGCGCGGTGGTGAAGCCGATCTGGTTGTTGACCACGATATGAATGGTGCCGCCGGTGCGGTGCCCCTTGAGCCCCGAGAGGCCGAAACACTCGGCCACGACACCTTGGCCGGCAAAGGCCGCGTCGCCGTGCAGCAGGATCGGCAGCACCTTGGTGCGGTCGGTATCCTTGAGTTGATCCTGCTTAGCGCGGACTTTGCCGAGCACGACCGGATTCACCGCCTCGAGGTGGCTGGGGTTGGCGGTCAGGCTGAGGTGCACCTTGTTGCCGTCGAATTCGCGGTCGGATGAGGCCCCGAGATGGTATTTCACATCGCCCGAGCCATCGACCTCCTCGGGCTTGAAGCTGCCGCCCTGGAATTCGTTGAAGATCGCGCGATAGAGCTTGCCCATCACATTGGCCAGCACCGAGAGCCGTCCGCGGTGCGGCATGCCGATCGCGATGTCCTTGACCCCCAACTGGCCGCCGCGCTTGATGATCTGCTCCATCGCGGGAATGAGGCTCTCGGCACCGTCGAGGCCGAAACGCTTGGTGCCCATGTATTTGACGTGGAGGTATTTCTCGAATCCTTCGGCCTCGACCAGCTTGTTCAGGATTGCCTTGCGACCGCGCCGGGTAAAGCTGATTTCCTTGTCATAGCCCTCGATCCGCTCCTTGAGCCAGGCGGATTGCTCGGGGTCGGAGATGTGCATGTATTGCAGCGCGAAGGTGCCGCAATAGGTCCGGCGCATGATCGCGAGGATCTCGCGCAGCGAGGCGACTTGCAGGCCCAGCACATTGTCGATGAAGATCGGCCGGTCCATGTCGATCTCGGTGAAACCGTAGGATTTCGGGTCGAGTTCCGGGTGGTTCGGCACCTCGCGCAGGCCGAGCGGATCGAGATCGGCGGCGAGGTGGCCGCGGATGCGATAGGCGCGGATCAGCATCAGCGCGCGCACGGAATCAAGGACGGCGCGCTTGATGTCCTCGTTGGACAGGCTGACGCCCTTCTCAGTTGCCTTGGCGGCGATCTTCTTGCCTGCGTCCCTGAGTTCCGGCTCGGCTGGCCATTCGCCCGTCAGCGCGGCGGTGAGGTCATCGCCGGGCATGGGGGGCCAATCGGCCCGCGCCCAGGAGGGGCCGGCGGCCTCGGCGCGCACGTCGTCGTCGCCATCGCCGAGCGCGTCGAAAAACGACTTCCATGCCGCATCGACCGCGTTCGGGTCATTGGCATAGCGCGCATAGAGCTGTTCGAGATACGCGGCATTATGCCCCTGCATGAAGGAAGAGGCGTGAAAGAGGTCGTTGGGGGATTGTTCGGTCATTTATTACACCTCAGAGGGGACGCAAAACCGTATCGGTGGTGATGCCGGCCGGAGTTTGATCCGGCCTGCATTCAAGGGGTCAGCCGATCGCCTTGAGCACAGCCTCACCCAGCCCTGCGGGACTGTCTGCGACGGTGATGCCGGCGGCTTTCATGGCTTCGATCTTGCTCTCCGCGTCGCCCTTGCCACCCGAGACGATGGCACCGGCGTGGCCCATGCGGCGGCCCGGCGGGGCGGTGCGGCCGGCGATGAAGCCTGCGGTGGGTTTCCAGCGCCCCTTTTTCCGCTCATCGGTCAGGAATTGCGCCGCCTCTTCCTCGGCCGCGCCGCCGATCTCGCCGATCATGATGATGGATTGAGTTTCGTCGTCAGCCAGGAACCATTCGAGCACGTCGATATGCTCGGTGCCCTTGATCGGGTCGCCGCCGATGCCGACACAGGTCGATTGACCAAGGCCCACATCGGTCGTCTGCTTGACCGCCTCATAGGTCAGCGTGCCGGAGCGTGAGACCACGCCGACAGAGCCGCGCATGTGGATATGGCCCGGCATGATGCCGATCTTGCAGGCGCCCGGTGTGATGATGCCGGGGCAGTTGGGGCCGATGAGGCGGCTCTTGCTGCCTTCGAGCGCGCGCTTGACGCGCATCATGTCGAGCACCGGGATGCCTTCGGTGATGCAGACGATGAGCGGCATTTCCGCATCAATCGCCTCGAGGATCGAGTCCGCAGCGAAGGGGGGCGGCACGTAGATGACGCTCGCATTGGCCTGCGTTTCGTGCATCGCCTCATGCACCGAGTTGAACACCGGCAGCTCGAGATGGGTGGTGCCGCCCTTGCCCGGCGTCACGCCGCCGACCATTTTCGTGCCGTAGGCGATGGCCTGTTCGGAATGGAACGTGCCCTGAGAGCCGGTGAGGCCCTGACAGATCACGCGGGTGTTTTCGTTGACGAGGACTGCCATGCAAGCCCCTCCCTTACCTTTTAGTAATGTTTAAATTCTGATGTTTGTTGTCGGTGTTGAAGATGATCTCGAAGGTGCCAGATCCAGTTGCCATCCGATACTGAAAGACCGTGTTGTTCCGTTCTGACTTTCGCAGGATGATCGTGCCTCCACCGAGCCGATCGAGGCTTTGCTCGACGAAACTGTCTGAGGTCGCAAAGCTGATCGGCGCGGTCAACGGACTGTCCTTGCTTGCCGAGATCGTGCAGGATTTGTCCTGCGTCCACGTGACCTTGGCGCTTGGAGTCTCTTGATCCGATCCCTTGGGAATGACCCTGTCGGCCGCCGCTTGAATCGCATGGGACGAGAACGCGGGCGCCTGCGCGATGCAGACCTGCTGAAACAAGTCCAGCATATCGGCATTGAAAGATTGCGCTGTCGCAAGTGGAGGGCATGACAAGGCCAGCACCAGAGCGATAGAGCAAGGCGTCCGCACCGGTCTCACCCCTTGACGGCCTTGACGATCTTCTGCGCGCCGTCGCGCAGGTTGTCGGCGGCGATGACGTCAAGGCCGGAGGTGTTGATGATCTCCTTGCCCTTCTCGACATTCGTGCCTTCGAGCCGCACGACGAGCGGCACCTTGAGGCCCACCTCCTTGACCGCAGCAACCACGCCCTCGGCGATGACATCGCAGCGCATGATGCCGCCGAAGATGTTGACGAGGATGCCCTTCACTTGCGGATCGGAGGTGATGATCTTGAACGCCTCGGTGACTTTTTCGCGCGTCGCCCCGCCGCCCACGTCGAGAAAGTTGGCCGGCTCCGCGCCATAAAGCTTGATGATGTCCATGGTGGCCATCGCGAGGCCCGCGCCGTTGACCATGCAGCCGATCTCGCCATCCAGCGCGATATAGTTGAGGTCGTATTTCGAGGCCTCCAATTCCTTGGGGTCTTCTTCGGTGGTGTCGCGCAACTCGGCGATGTCGGCATGGCGGTAGATGGCGTTCGAATCGAAGCCCATCTTGGCGTCAAGACACTTGAGATCGCCCTTGTCGGTGACGATGAGCGGGTTGATCTCGAGCATCTCCATGTCTTTTTCGATGAACAGCCTGTAGAGTGTTCCCATCAGCGCCACGCATTGCTTGATCTGGCCCCCGGTCAGCCCGAGACTGAAGGCGATGCGGCGGCCATGGAAGGGCTGATAGCCGGTCGCGGGATCGACGCTGAACGAGAGGATCTTGTCGGGGGTCTTTTCTGCAACCTCCTCGATGTCCATGCCGCCCTCGGTCGAGCAGACAAAGCTGACGCGCGAGGTGCCGCGATCCACCAGGAGGGCGAGATACATCTCGGTTTGGATCCCCGACCCGTCCTCGATGTAGATGCGGTTGACCTGCTTGCCAGCAGGACCGGTCTGTTTGGTCACGAGGGTGCGGCCCAGCATCCGGCGCGCTTCCTCGGCGGCCTCCTCGACCGAGCGGGCAAGGCGCACGCCACCCGCGCCACCGGCGCCAGCCTCCTTGAACTTGCCCTTGCCGCGGCCGCCTGCATGGATCTGCGCCTTGACGACCCAGAGCGGCCCGTCGAGCGCCCCCGCGGCCGTCTTGGCCTCTTCCGCGCGCAACACCACGCGGCCATCCGACACCGGAGCGCCGTAAGAGCGAAGCAGGGCCTTTGCCTGATACTCGTGAATATTCATGAAACCGTCCCGATTTGTTACGTTTGGCGAAGGTATAGGCATATTCCTATCGAGGAAATAAACGGTTTTCTAAAGAACGGCGGAATTTTGCGTGATTTTTCCATATTTGTGATCACAGCCTGCAAATGTGTGATCACACAGTGGTGTGCAGGAAACAATAGCGCGATCTGGCCTGCGACATGCCCGCCTCGAACCCACCTCCGCGAGAGACCGAATCACCTGTGTCGGAGTCGCGGTTCTTTGTCCTGACGGGTGTGCTGGAGGGGAGGATAAACCCTGGATTGTGTCGCGTTTGGGGTCAATATCGAAATGAGGCGAAATTGTGGAAAGATTATGCGCTTTGTGGGCGGGCGTGTGACTTTTCTGGGACGGAAATCACAAAATTGGGGTAAAATCAGCGCATGGTTGAGCCAAGCTTGGCATTTCGTATCTGGAAAAGGCGATTGCATCCAGATCGGAAACAATGTGCGCCCCGCAGACTTTCGGGGCGCACGGGCGCGGTGAGACTGGAATATCGAGTATGGCACCTTTGGGGAGGTGTCAGTTTGTGCCCGTTGGCTTGTGTCCCGCGGGAGTTTTTAACACGGGAGAAATGGGAATGATTTCTGGAATTCACAAGAAGGCGGCCCTGCTGGGCGCTGCGGGTCTGTTCGCCGCGGCTTTGACAGTGCCGGTTCAGGCGGCGACGCTCGACTTTGTCGCCTACCCTAACGTCAATGGCGAAAAGGGCGTGGTCAATGGCACGGTGATCAATTTTGATGGTCTGGATGTTACATTCAACTCGTCGCACTTTGCGTATTTCGATCGGTCATCTGCTGGCGAAGTTGCCGCCGGCGGTGGCGCGGGCCTGGGGGTTTGCAAGGTTCTGGTCGCGTCGGCGCAATGCAGCCCGGCGAGCGATGACAACCTGACGAGCGGCGAGACCGTAACGCTGAGCTTTGGCTCGGCACAAACGATCTCTGGAATCAAGTTCAATGCCGAGGGCCATACGGCGCTGACAAGTGATATCCTGACACTGACTTACGCGATCAATGGTGGCATTCTGCAATCCACCAGTTTTGCTGCTCTGGCAGCAAGTTCTTTTAACAACGTCAACAGCATTACTTTCGGCTTTGACGATCAGAACAGAACTGGCGATCAGTATTATGTTGCCGCGATGACGGCGGTTTCCGCGGTCCCCGTCCCTGCTGCGGGTGTGCTCTTGCTCACCGCCCTTGGCGGTCTGGGGCTGGCACGGCGGCGCAAGCGGGCGGCCTGACCCTGACGGTTCGACAAAAAAGAAGGGCGGCAGAGGGATCTGCCGCCCTTTTTCTGTCTCTCGCCCGGCTTAAGCCAGCGAGGGATCGATCTCCTTGCAGGCCTTGACGAGGCCCTTGACCGCATCGACCGATTTGTCGAACATCGCCTGTTCGTCCTTGTTCATGCGGATTTCCACGACACGCTCGATCCCGCCCGCGCCGATCACCGTCGGCACGCCAACGTAGAACCCGTTGAGGCCATAGGCCCCATCCACATGGGCGGCGCAGGGCAGGACACGTTTCTGATCCTTGAGATAGGCCTCGGCCATCTCGATGGCGCTGGTCGCGGGCGCATAGAAGGCGGAGCCGGTTTTCAGCAGGCCGACGATCTCTGCCCCGCCGTCACGGGTGCGCTGCACGATGGCGTCCAGCTTCTCTTGCGTGGTCCAGCCCATCTCGACCAGATCGGGCAGCGGGATGCCGGCAACGGTGGAATAGCGGGTGAGCGGCACCATCGTATCGCCATGACCGCCCAGCACAAAGGCGGTCACATCGCGCATCGAGACGCCGAATTCGAGGCTGAGGAAGTGCCGGAACCGCGCAGAGTCCAGAACGCCTGCCATGCCGCAGATCTTTTCATGCGGCAAGCCGGAGAATTCGCGCAGCGCCCAGACCATTGCGTCAAGCGGGTTGGTGATGCAGATGACAAAGGCGTCCGGTGCATGGGCGGCAATGCCTTCGCCCACGGATTTCATCACCTTGAGGTTGATGCCCAGAAGATCGTCGCGGCTCATCCCCGGCTTGCGTGGCACGCCGGCGGTGACGATGCAGACATCGGCGCCCGCGATCCCCTCATAGGATTGCGTGCCCTTGAGGGTGGCGTCAAACCCTTCGGAGGGGCCGGATTCGGCGATATCGAGCGCCTTGCCCTCGGGGACGCCCTCGGCGATGTCAAAGAGGGTGATATCGCCCAATTCCTTGAGCGCGGCGAGATGGGCGAGGGTGCCGCCGATCTGTCCGGCGCCGATCAGCGCAATCTTGGGTCTGGCCATTGGATCATTCTCCGTGGGTTGAAAACTTGCCCATGGGCCTAATCCGAAACGGTATTGCTTGCAAGGGTGCGGCTGCGCCGGCGCCCCGGATGCTGCCGGCGCGCGCGGTCTTTGAGCGCGGGGACGCTCAGGCGTCGTTGCCGGGCTTGGGCGGTGCCTCTGCCACGGCCTCGAACGCCTGGCCGCTGGCGACGAGGCAGGTGATGCCGTCGGTGCCGGTCACGGTGATCGTCCAGCTGCCCGAGCTGGGCGAGGCAAAGATCTCGATGACGGCGTTGTTCGCGCCCAGCCCCATCGACTGCCGGGTCTCGCCATAGCCATCGGCGAGGCGCTGCACCACAGCCGCGTGCGTGGCGCAGCTGCGGGATTGCGCCAGCGCCGGACCTGTCAGCAGCAATCCCGCGGCCAGCGCGGGTATCCATTCCTTGATCATCTATGCACCCATCTTTCGAGGTTGATCCCTGCCGTCCTGCCCGACAGGGTGCCGGATGAGGCGTGAAAACTTGGTTAATGCCGCGGGCCGGGATGCGCGGCGGCGCGGGAATGTGATCGCTTGCTGCGCAGCGGCGAGAAACTGCTTGAACTTTTTCATTGAAAAATGCCATCTCGGCGCTGTTCCATGCGGTCTGGAACGTCTGCGGAGGTCACATCATGAGCAGTATGCATCCCTATCGGTCGGTGCTCTACATTCCCGGCTCCAAGGAGCGGGCGCTGGACAAGGCGCGGGATCTGCCGACCGATGCGATCATCTTTGATCTCGAGGATGCGGTGGCCCCCGATGCCAAGGCCGGCGCCCGCGCCACCCTCGTCGCGGCGCTGCGCGAGGGCGGCTATGGCAAGCGCATCAAGATCGTGCGGATCAATGCGCTCACGACCGCCTGGGGGCTGGAGGATGCCCGCGCCCTGCGCGAGGCGGGTGCCGATGCGATGCTGCTACCAAAGGTCAACGCGGCCTCGGATGTTGACAATCTGGTGGATGTGATCGGATCGGGGCTGCCGATCTGGACCATGATGGAAACCCCGGTCAGCGTTTTCAATGCCCGCGAGATTGCCGCCCATGCGCAGGTGGCGGGACTGGTGGCGGGCACCAACGACCTGACCAAGGATCTGGGCTGCCGGGTGCGCACCGACCGGTTGCCGCTGATGGCCGCGCTGCAAATGATCGTGATGGCGGCCCGTGCCGCGCGGATCGTGGCGATCGACGGGGTGTATAACCGGTTTCGCGACGGCGACGGGCTCAAGACCGAATGCGAACAGGGGCGCGATCTGGGATTCGATGGCAAGACGCTGATCCACCCCTCGCAGATCGAGATTGCGAATACCGCCTTTGCGCCGACCAATTCCGAGATTGATCTGGCCGAACGCCTGATTGCCGCCTATGAAGAAAGCCGCGCCTCGGGTCAGGGGATCGCGGTGGTCGACGGGCAGATCGTGGAAAACCTGCATGTCGTGGCCGCGCAACGTGTTCTCGCCCGGGCGCAGGCGATACGGGAAATGGCAGCGGAGTAGCCACCATGGTGTATCTCATTCTTGGGCTGATCCTGTGGACGGCGGCGCATCTGTTCAAGCGCGCGCTCCCCGATCTGCGGGCGCGCATGGGCAATGCCGGCAAGGGGCTGGTGGCGTTGGGCGTGTTGGCGGGTCTCGTTCTGATGGTGATCGGCTACCGGCAGGCGGAATTCGTCAATGTCTGGTTTCCGCCCGTCTGGATGGTCCATGCCAACAACCTGATGATGCTGGGCGCGGTGTTTCTCTACGGGATGAGCGCCACAAAGGGGCGGTTGCGCGGTGCCATCCGGCATCCCCAGCTGACGGCGGTCAAGGTCTGGGCGGTGGCGCATCTGCTGGTCAATGGCGATCTGGCGGCGATGGTTCTCTTTGGTGGCCTTCTCGCCTGGGCGGTGCTCGAGGTGGTGGTGATCAACATGAGCGAGGACTGGCAGCGCCCGGCGCCCGGTCCGGCGAAAAAGGATGTCCTTCTGGTGGTCATCACCGTCGCGATGTTCCTCGTTATCATCGGCATTCACATCTGGTTGGGCGTCTGGCCGTTTCCGGGAGGACGGTCATGAAACTTTATCGGTTTCTCACCGCTGACGACACTTCGGAGTTCTGCCACAAGGTGACGGCGGCGCTCAATGCGGGCTGGCAACTGCATGGCGGGCCGACCTATGCCTTTGACGCCGCGAATGGCGTGATGCGCTGCGGGCAGGCGGTGGTCAAGGAAAAGGAGGGCAGCTATGTGCCCGGCATGAAACTGGGAGAGCAGTAAGCCATGGCCAAGACCAATCCGGGCCGGTTCTTTGAGGATTATCGGCTGGGCGAAGTGATCCGGCACGCGGTGCCGCGCACCGTGTCGGGGGGCGAGCGGGCGCTCTATCATGCGCTCTATCCGGCGCGCCATGCGCTCTATTCCTCGGACGAGTTCGCGCATGTCTGCGGCTTGCCGGCCAGCCCGCTTGATGACATGGCGGCGTTTCACATCGTGTTCGGCAAATCGGTGCCCGATATTTCGCTCAATGCCGTGGCCAATCTCGGCTATGCCGAGGCGCGCTGGTTACGCCCGGTCTATGCGGGCGACACGCTGCGCGCGCAATCCGAGGTGCTCGGGCTCAAGGAAAACTCCTCGGGCAAGACCGGGGTCGTCTATGTGCGCACCACCGGGCTCAACCAGCATGACCTGCCGGTGATGGAATTCGTCCGCTGGGTGATGGTGCGAAAACGCGATGAGGCGGCCAAGGTGTCCGCCGCGCATGTGCCGCAGACGGCCGCCGTGGTGGCGCCCGCCGATCTGGTGATCCCGGCGGGGCTCGATTTCTCGCATTACGATTTTGTCCTCGCGGGCGAGCCGCATCGCTGGGGTGATTATGCGGTGGGCGAGCAGATCGACCATGTCGATGGCGTGACCATCGAGGAGGCCGAGCACATGATGGCCACGCGGCTCTGGCAGAACACCTCCAAGACGCATTTCGACGCCACGCCGCGCGCCGATGGCAAGCGGCTGATTTATGGCGGGCATGTGATCTCGATGGCGCGCGCGCTGTCGTTCAACGGCTTGGCCAATGCGCAGATGATCGTGGCGATCAACGCCGGGTCTCACGCCAATCCCTGCTTTGCCGGCGATACGGTGCGGGCGTGGTCAGAGGTGCTCGACCGCGCCGAGACGACGGCCCCCGGTGTCGGAGCGCTGCGCCTGCGGCTGGTGGCGACCAAGGGCGGCGCGCCCTTCACGCTCCGGGGCGAGGATGGCAGATATCTGCCGGATGTCCTGCTTGATCTGGATTACTGGGCGCTGATGCCGCTCTGAGCGGGTTCACAAGCTGCGCAGGATCTCTTGCAACTCGGGTTCCTGCACCAGTTTCGCTGCCTTGAGCGGGGTTACCCAGAGACGTTTGCGTTCATGCGATTCGGGATAGCGGTTCGTAATCTCCTGGCTGCGCAGGCGAATCTTGTAAAGCAAGGCTCTGACTGGCAATTCCTGCCCATTCGCCAGCAGCTTGTCGTAACAGAACTGCCCGACATAAAGCGCCTGTTCGGCATCCGCCCGCACGCCTGCTTCTTCCCAGGCCTCGCGCAGCGCGGATTGCGGCGCGTTCAGCCCGTTGATCGGCCAGCCCTTGGGCACGATCCAGCGACCGGTGTCCCGGCTGGTGATCAGCAGCACCTCGGTTCTGCCCTTGTGCTTGCGCCAGCAGAGCGCCGCCACCTGCATATCGGGCGGAAAAGGTGGCACGGGCACCGCGCCGGAGGCGTCGGAAAATTGTTGCGTCATACGGATCTACCCTGCTCTGCCTGGCTTTTTTGTTATCCCTCAAAGATAAGGCAGAAAGATGGAAATTGCAATTCACGGAGTGTTGCGCGGCTTGGCCCGCAGCGTGGGATCCGCCGCAGTCGGATCCTCGGGCCAGGGATGGCGGGGATAGCGCCCGCGCATTTCCTTGCGCACATCCGCATAGGAGGTGGCCCAGAAGCCGGGAAGATCCATCGTCGTCTGAACCGGCTTGTGGCCCGGCGACAAGAGCGTGATCCGGAGCGGCACACCCGCCACGGTGGGATGAGTGGCCTGGCCGAACATCTCTTGCAGGCGCAGGGTGATCTCGGGTGCCTCGCCGCTGTAGTCAATCGCGATCTGGCGTCCCAAAGGGGTGGTGAACCGGGCCGGAACCGCCCGGTCAAGCGCCTGCATCTGCTCCCAGGAGAGCCGCGCGCGCAGCGCCTCCGTCAGGTCGAAACGGCGCCAGTCCTGCGCGGTTTTCACGCCGTCGAGAAAGGGCAGCAGCCAGTCCCCGAGACGGTCGAGCAGGGCTGCGTCGGTCATGTCGGGCAGGTCCGGCGCCTGCGCGCGCGCAAGTGTCACCCGCGCCGCAAAGCGCCGCGCGCCCTCCGTCCAGGTAAGCCCCAGATCGCGCACCCCTTCGAGCATTGCGCGGGCGACGCGCTCGGGGGGCACATCCGCCCAATGCCGGTCATCCAGCACCAGTGCGCCAAGGCGTTCCTGTTGGCGGGCGATGACCCGGCGTTCGCGGCGGTCCCAGAGGCAGAGGTCCTGCCAGACGATCCGGTCGGCAAAGAGCGCGCGGATCTCGGATTCGGTGATCGCGATCGCCTGGCGGATGCGCGCCTCGCGCGGGTCGCCGTCCAGATCGGTCGCCACGATCAGCCGCGCCCCCGCCAACGGATCGCCTTCGGGCATCACCGCGCCCTTGCCCCCCGAGAGCACAAAGCGCGGCGCCTCACCCTTGCGGCGCATCCCGATCCGGTCGGGATAGGCCAGCGCGGCGCATTGCGCGGCGCTCAGGGCGGGCTGATCCGTGCGGATTGCCTGGCGTGCCAGCCGCCTCGCCTCGGTCCCGATCCGCGCGATCGCGGGGCGGTTGGCAGGATGCGGGTATCGCTCTGCATAGGCTCGCACATCCCTCAGGGCCGCCAGCCGCAGCCCGAGATCCACCGGTGCGCCGCGCGTCAGCGGATCGCGATCCGCCAGAAGGGCGGCCAGCGGCGCCGCCTCCGGCCCCGCGCGCACCAGCATATGCGCCAGCCGCGGGTGCAGCGGCAGGTTCGCCAGCCGCTTGCCATGCGCGGTAATGCGCCCCTCTGCATCGAGCGCGCCCAGCATCGCAAGAAGCGCCTCCGCCTCGGTATAGCTGGCGGGATTGGGGGCGGTGAGAAATGGCAGGGCGTCTGGCCGCGCCCCCCAGAGCGCCAGTTCCAGCGCCAGACCGGCAAGATCTGCCGCTTCGATCTCGGGCTGTGGAAAGGGTCGTAGCGCGCCCTCTTCGCCGCGCGTCCAGAGCCGGTAGCAAAGGCCCGGCGCGACACGGCCCGCGCGCCCCGCACGCTGCGTCGCCTCGGCGCGGGTCACGGGCTCTGTCACCAGGCGCGACAAGCCGGAGCCGGGGTCGAACCGCGCGCGGCGCGCGCGGCCGCCATCGACCACCACCCGGATATCCTCGATCGTGAGCGAGGTTTCGGCGATCGCGGTGGCCAGCACGATCTTGCGACCGGTTGCTGCGGGGGAGATCGCGGCGCGCTGCGCGGCGAACTCCATCGCGCCAAAGAGCGGGCGGATCTGGCAGTCATCGGGCAAGCTGTCCTTGAGCAAGGCCTGCACTCGTCTGATCTCTGCCTCGCCGGGCAGAAAGACCAGCACGCCGCCCTGCGTTTCGGCCACCGCCTCGGCCACCAGATCGGCCAGCGCCGTCTCGAACCTCTGCGCCTTTGGCTGCGGGCGTGGCAACCAGCGGGTCTCGACCGGATAGCTCCGCCCCTCCGACGTGATCAGTGGCACATCGCCCATGAGCCGCGCCACCGGGGCGGCGTCGAGCGTGGCCGACATCGCCAGCAAGATCAGATCCTCGCGCAGCGCGCCCGCGACCTCGAGGCAGAAGGCGAGGCCGAGATCGGCATTGAGCGAGCGCTCGTGAAATTCGTCGAAGATGACTGCGCCGACGCCCGGAAGGTCCGGGTCAGACTGGAGCATCCGGGTGAGGATTCCCTCCGTCACCACCTCGATCCGGGTCGCACGCGAGGATTTCGCCTCGCCCCGGATGCGGTAGCCGACGGTCTCGCCGACCGCCTCGCCCAGGGTCTCGGCCATGCGTTCGGCGGCGGCGCGCGCGGCCAGACGGCGCGGCTCGAGCATCACGATGCGGTCCTGCGTGAGGTTCGCCCGCAGCATCGCCAGCGGCACCACCGTGGTCTTGCCTGCCCCCGGCGGGGCCTGGAGCACGGCGCGGCCGCGCCCCCGCAGGGCCTGAAGCAGGGCCGGGAGCGCATCATCTATGGGCAGGCTGGCTGTCATGCGCCGGGTTATCGGAGATCCGGCGCATCTTGACCAGAGGGGGCGAGGGGCGCCCGACTTCACTGTTCCAAAAATACTCGAATTCCACAGCTTGGGGCAGGCGCAGCAATTTGAGTATTTGCAGAACGATGAAAGGCGGAGGCTGGACAAGGTCGTGATCGGCGGGGCATTTAGGGCCACATCGGGAAGGACTGGGACCGCATGGAGACAGGTGAACTGAGCGCGCGGATCATCGCTGGCGACCGGCGCGCGCTGGCGCGGGCGATCACCCTCGTCGAAAGCGCGCGGGTGGATCATCGCGCGCAGGCGGCGACGTTGATGGAGGCGCTGAGGGCGTCGGGCCGCGAGGCGGTGCGCATTGGTCTGTCGGGCACGCCGGGCGTGGGCAAATCGACCTTCATCGAGCATTTCGGGCTGATGTTGACCGGGCAGGGGCTGCGTGTCGCGGTGCTGGCGGTTGATCCGTCCTCGGCGCGCTCGGGCGGGTCCATTCTGGGCGACAAGACCCGGATGGAGAGGCTGAGCCGGGAGGAGCGCGCCTATATCCGTCCCTCGCCCAGCCAGACCCATCTGGGCGGAGTGGCGCGGCGCACGCGTGAGGCGGTGGCGCTCTGCGAGGCGGCGGGGTTCGATCTGGTGCTGATCGAGACGGTGGGCGTGGGACAGTCCGAGACCGTGGTGGCGGATATGTCCGATCTCTTTGTGCTGCTGATGGCCCCCGCGGGGGGCGATGAATTGCAGGGCGTCAAGCGCGGCATCATGGAAATGGCCGATCTGATCCTCGTGAACAAGGCCGATGGCGATCTCAGACCGGCGGCGCTGCGGACCTGCGCGGATTATGCCGGGGCGCTGCGTCTCTTGCGCAGGCGGCCGCAGGATCCCGATGGGTTTCCCAAGGCGATGACCGTCTCGGCGTTTACCGAGGACGGGCTGGCGCGGGCCTGGGAAGAGATGAGCGCGCTGGTCGCCTGGCGGCGCGCCGAGGGCCATTTTGCCGCGCGCCGGGCCGAACAGGCGCGCCGCTGGTTCGCCGAGGAGGTGCGCCAGGGCCTGCTTGCGCGGCTCGAGAGCCCTGCTGGACGGGCCACGATGCAAGACTATGGCGCGCGCGTGGCGGCGGGTGAGATGACCCCGGCGGTGGCTGCGGCGGCCGTGCTGGCGCGGCTGGGTGGCGGCTAGGGTGTTTCGGGGCTGTGAACATAGACCCCTTCGGGCAGGTTGAGCGCCGCACCCAGATCGTGAAGCTGCGCCATTGACAGGGTGATCCTGTTCAGCCGGTCGGTGCGCGGGTCATATTGTTCGATGGTGACGCATTCCTCGAAGGCGTTCACGATCACATCCTCGGTGAGCGGCGCGGGCCCTTCGTCAACAAGGGTGATTACGGTGGCGTCAAAATCGTGCTCAATGGAAAACATGGGTCCAGCCTAAACGGTTAGCGGGTCTTTGCAAGAGGCGAGCGTGGGCAAATCTAGGGGGCTGTCAGCGCGGCGCAGGCCTGCTAGACAGAGACGTTGGACGTTTCGGGAGCGAGGTGCGTGATGCGTTGGGTGATGTTTTTGGCTTTGGTCGCCGTGGCGGGCTGTGTCGAGGTGGTCGAGTCTGGCCCGGTCAGTCGTCCGGCACCGCAAGCGGCGGCAAGGCCCGCGCCGGCGGTGCCGACACGCGACAAGGTTCAGCAATTCGTGACCGTGGTGCAGCGCGTCGAGCCGGTGGCCGAGCGCGAATGTCGCGCCCGCGCCCCGCGTCAGAACTGCGACTTCCGCATCGTTGTCGATGACCGTCCCGGTCAGCCGCCAAACGCCTATCAGACGCTCGACCGCAATGGGCAGCCGATCCTTGCCTTTACGCTGGCGATGATCGTCGAGGTGCGCAATCCCGATGAGCTGGCTTTTGTCATGGGGCATGAGGCGGCGCATCACATCAAGGGCCATATCCCGCGCCAGCAGCAGAACGCGGCCGCGGGCGCGATCCTGCTGGGCGGGCTGGCCGCGATCACCGGGGCGAGCCAGACGGTGGTGGATCAGGCGGTGGATCTTGGCGCCGGCGTGGGGGCGCGCAGCTATTCCAAGGCGTTCGAGCTGGAGGCGGATGCGCTAGGCACGGTGATCACGCATCGCGCCGGATACAATCCGGTGCGCGGGGCGGAATTCTTTACCCAGATCCCCGATCCGGGCAATCGATTCCTCGGCACTCATCCGCCCAATGCGCAGCGGATCGAGACGGTGCGGCGGGTGGCGGCGGGACTGTGAGGCGCCAGCCGGATTGATCGAGATCAAGGCGGAGCCGTCCGTCCACCCGCAGACTGATCTTCAGAAAGGGAGATCGGACATGCAAAGCACAATGACCCTGAAGCGGCACGCTGAATTGGTTGACCGGATGGCCAGCAGTCTAGGCGTTGATCTGGAACAGAAAATCATGGAAGCGCAGATGCAGTTCGCTGCTCTGGGCGACATGGTTCTGGCCTGCACGGGCTGCGCGAATCCCGAGGTTTGCGAGCATTGGCTGGCGCAGCACCGTAGCGAAGCGGCCGAGACCGCACCGGACTATTGCCGCAACGCCGACATTTTTGCGCGTCTGAAGGCTGGCAAGCGCGTCTGATGACGAGATCGCCAAGGCGGCGAGAGTCAGCTCTGGCGCTGCGGATCTGACGGCTTGGCTCCGGCTTTGGGGGTGAATTCACAGCGGTCTGGCTTGATGTCGATGAGCGGTGTGCCATCGAGGCAATCGAGTCCTCGCACGATGAGGGTCGTTCCCTCCACGCGGATCAGCCGCACCTGAGAGGTTCCGATCGGATTGGGCCGTTGCGGCGAGCGCAGGGCGAAGGTTCCAAAGAAGTGCGCTCCGTCGGATTTGGGGTTCTGCCGCACCAGATCTCGGCGCGCGCGATCAAGCCAGTAGAGGATTTCGAGATGGCCATAGGCGGCAATGCCCTCGAGTGCCGCCTGCCACGGGGCGAACACCTCGATTCGGCATTCCGGCCCGTCGAGCCCTCCCTGACGCGGGCAATCCTCGCGTGCTGTCCAGGGTGTGTGAATGCGACCGATGAACCACAGGTCGGCATCGGCAGTTTGCGGCGGGGTGATCGTCCGTTCGCCTGTCCGCAGTCTTGTGTGCATGAGAAGTGCCTCGCCACTGATCGCCCGCATGTGCGGCTGGTTTGATCCCATTTCCTTGGCCCGGTTCTAACGAGTCCTCGTCTGATCGCAAGGCGGAGTGACCGGAATGCGTCATCAGGCCTGCGCTGTCGCGAGTCCTGAGCGCAAACCTGCACGTTGGAGTTGAATCCGGGATGGACGCTGACATATGCTCTGCCATACGTGGCATGGCCGAGCGGCATCAGACGCGACCAACCCGCCAACCAGAGCAACAGGGAAGTCGAGAAAGGCCGCACCTCCGATGGCAAATTCCCTCTCAAAGTTCTTGCGGGTTCTGGCGGCGCTGGTCATTCGGGAGATGATTACCCGCTACGGGCGCAGCTGGGGCGGCTATGTCTGGGCGGTGCTGGAACCGATCGGGATCATCGTCATTCTGTCGCTGGCCTTCAGCCAGATCGTCCGGGCTCCGGCGATCGGATCGAGTTTCGTCCTGTTTTATGCAACGGGCTACATCCCGTTTCATTTTTTCCTCGAGACGTCTCTTAACACGGGGTTGTCGGTGAGCGTGAACAAGGCGCTTTTGCAATTACCGATGGTGACGGCCCTTGATGTTCTGCTCTCGCGCTTTCTTCTGTCGGTCTTGACGCTGATCCTGGTTGCCTGCGTGATCTTTGGCGGAATGCTGCTGATCGTGGAGGATCAGGTCGATCTTGCATTCGATCATCTTCTGCTGTCAGGGGCCGCGGGATTGATGCTTGGTCTCGGCGTTGGGGCCATGAATGCGGTCGTGTTCGAGTTCTTTCCGCCCTGGCGCCAGATCTGGGGCATTGTCAGCCGACCTCTGTTCATCATTTCCGGCATCTTCTTTACCTTTGATGAACTGCCTCGCGCGATACGCGACATCCTGTGGTGGAACCCGCTCATCCATGTGGTTGGCGAGGCCCGGCGGGGGTTCTACCCGGCCTATGACGGCGACTATGTAACGATCTCGTTTCCTTTGCTTGTCGGGGCCAGCCTGTTCACGGTCGGTGCCGCCATGTTGGTTCGCCACCGCTGCCGGCTTGCCGAAATCACCTGATCGCTCAGGGCAGCGGGCTGCAATCTGGCGACAATCTCTGCGATGGCTGCGCGCCGTCCCTCGGGACTGAAGAAGGATCCCTTGACCTGGAGAGTCGAGAGCGCGCGCAGGAAGATGCTCAGGAGATCCGGCGAAACGGGATCGGGTGCCGTGAAAAAGGAGGCCATCGACCCCTGATGGGTCAGTCCTGGAATGTCGTAGATGGCAGCACCGCAAACCATTACCGGCACCCGCAGACGCAGCGCATGAAGTCCGACGGTCGAATTGACGAGGACCACGCCTTGGGCATGTTTCAGAAGAGTCGCCAGATCACCACCGCGGAGGATGTCGATGCGATGGCTCAGTCCCCAGGCCCGCGCCATGCGCCGACATCGGGCGGCCCAGTTTTCGAGACCGCTGTCGAGCGGATGCAACTTGATGACGAGTCGGGCCTCGGGCGCTGCATGGTGGGCAAAGCGGCAGATCACCTCGTTGACGAAATCCTCGAGCGACGCATAGGGCGAGTTGTCGCGGATCTGATAGTCCGCCTCGATCTGCATGGGCAGCAGAAAATAGGCGGCGCTCTCGGACACCAGCCGGTCCTCGATCTGGCGGGCCCTCCGGTCGGCGCGGGCAGACAGCAGCAATTTGGGAATCCAGCTCAGATAGTCGAGGACGGGCCAGTAGATCAGATCTGACCTGTAACGCGGATAGAGTGGTCTGCCGAACACCGCGAGCAGGCCAAAGAGGACTTCATTGACGGCCTCGGTTCGGAAGGGATGCGCGTATCTTGTGACAAGATCGGGCTCCTGTGCCTGAGCGGCGCGGGCGGTCAGGGCGTCAGGATGGCGATCAAAGGTTGAATAGGCGTTCATGCCACCCGGTTCGAAAGTAATCCAATCCGGGCGCAGATAGCCGAACTCGATCACCCATGCCGCGATTCCGAGCCTGTCTGCGACCGCGCGCGCCGCGACGTGATAGGGAAACCGGTCGGCGTAATAGAGAATGTCCGTTATGCCCTGCGCTTTGATGAAGGATTCGAGCCAGGCGGGCCAGTCCGAGAAACGTCCGCGATAGGACTGGCCGCCACGTCTGTGCCAGAACACGCGGTCGGCGAGGCAAAGATGCACCTTGAAGACGGTCGCACCTGACGCTTTCAGCCCATCGCCAAGATCGCGCCAGAACCGTGAGGGGTGGCCCTGAAGCAGGAGAACACGGCGCTGCGGCGGGCGGGGGGCGGGTGTCGCCTCGATCAGGTCGGTGGTCTCTATCTTGCGCATCTGCGTCATCCGATGGCCTGAAAGGAGCGGGTCGATCGGTTGAGCAAGGTCGCGGTCGCCATGAGGACATCCCTGAGCATGTCCTCGGTGTGCGCGGCCGTCAGGAAAAACCGCAGGCGGGCGTTCCTGTTTGGCACGGCCGGGGCGATGATGGGCAGAACGTTGAACCCCTCCGCCAGGAGCATGTTCGAGATCGAGGTGGCGCGAAGGGAATCGCCGATCAGGATCGGTTGCACGGCGAAGGCGGCACTCTCGCCTGTATCAAGGCCGAGTTGACCGGCCAGACCCTTGAAGAATTCGCAAAGTTCGCGCAGGCGTTCCACGCGCTCGGGTTCGCGGATCAGAACTTTGAGTGCATGGCTGGCCGCAGCGGCACCCGTCGCCGGCAGGCCGACCGAATAAATGAATCCCGGTGCGGTGTAGCGCAGCAATTCGCCAAGTTCGCGCGTTCCGGCGAGGAATCCGCCGCAGGAGCACAAGGTCTTGGATAGGGTGCCCATCCGCACGTCGATCTTGTCGGGTGGCACGCGCTGTTGCTCGCATATGCCGCGACCGGTCTTGCCAAGAACGCCAAGCGAGTGTGCCTCATCAACCAGAAGCCAGGCACCGTATCGGTCCTTGATCTCAACGAAGCGGTGAAGATCCGGCAGATCGCCGTCCATGGAATAGAGCCCCTCGATCGCGATCAGGACGTGGCGGAAAAGCCCGCGGTTTGCGGCGAGGTGGCGGTCAACCCAATCCCAGTCATTGTGTGGGAAGCTGAGATGCGCGGCCCCGGAGATCCGAATGCCCTCATAGATCGAGTTATGCGCGCGGGCATCGACCAGCACGAGATCGCCCTGCCCCACAAGTGTCTGGATCGCCGAACAATTCGTGAGATACCCAGAGACAAAAGTGACCGCATCTTCGGTGCCAAGAAAGTCTGCAAGAGCCTGTTCGAGATCGCGATGATAGAGATGCTCACCGCCGACCAGTCGCGACGCTGTCGCCGATACACCCCATCTGATTGCCGCCTCGTGAACCGCCGTCGCCAGCCCATCGGACTGGTTGATCGACAGATAGTCATATGAGGCAAAATTGGTGACGGTCCGGCCTGCAATCCTGACCTCTGTGCCGGCGGTTTCCTCGATGCTGCGGAAAAACGGCGACGGGACGCCGAGGCTTCTGGCCGCATCTTTTGCGAGCCTGATGCGCTCGTGCCCGTCAAGGTCGGTAAATCGCGCAGGAGACCACGACGACTCCGGGCTTTCAGGCAGGATGCCGGTCTCGAGTTGGCTATGGGTTTCGCGCAAACGCTCGAATATCTTTGCCGGATCGCGCGCGGTCATGACAGGATCTCGGCTTGTGCATTGGCCATCCTGCTCCGCACCCTGAGGATGATTTCGGGATCGGACAGGTGGCTTTCCATCATCGCGACGGCGGAAGGCGCGCTGGCGTGAGGGTCCGTGACGCCCGCGACCAGAAGTTTTGCCAATCCGGCGAAGGTCATGGCATCGGAAAGGAGGTTGGGCGAAAGGGTCTGTCCCAACCGTTCCTCGATGGTCAGGCGCAATTGAGTGGCAAGCAGGCTGTCAAAGCCGATTTCCCCCAAGGTCAGGTTCGCGTCGAGCCTCTCTTTGGGAAGCCGGAGCAGCACCGCGAACTCCTCCAGCAGAATCGCAATGATCCTGCGTTGCGCCTCCTCGGCTCCGTGGCGAATGACCAGTGTCCTGATGTCGATCGCTTCTTCTGCGCCTGGTCCGCTGTCGCGTTGCATCAGTTCGAACAGAGAGTCCTGCAAGACCGGCACTGATCTGGCAAGGCGGCTCCAGTCCGCGGGCGCGATGGTGAGCGTCGCACGTTCGGGATCGTTGCACAGCGCCTTGTCAAGAAGATCAAGAGCGTCCAGCGCCGCGAGCGCGGGCATTCCGCTTGCTTCGATGCGGTCCTTGAGGTTGGTCTGGGTCCGCAGATAGCCGGCATCGCGGATCGGTGGCCACGCGATCGCGAGGGCCGGCAAACCTTGTGCCTTGCGGTGGCGGGCCAGATCCTCGAGCGCCCCGTTTGCAGCGACATAGGCGGCCTGACCCGGATTGCCGAACCGGACAGCGACCGAGCTGTAGAGCCAGAAATGCGCAAGGTTCTGGCCGCGGGTGGCGTGGTCGAGAAGGCGCGCACCCCCTATCTTGGGGCGCATCACGGCCTCAAGGCGCGCCCGGTCGATCTCTGCGACTGGGGCATCATCGAGCACCATGGCGGCGTGCACGATGCCGTCAAGACGTTGATCCTTAGCGGTTATGGTCTCGATCAGACGGTCAACGGCGGCTGCATCCGTGATGTCGAGCGCAATCGTGTGCACCGTCGCTCCACTCCGCTCAAGCCCGGCGCGGTCGGTCGCATCAATCCGGCCGGATCGGCTGATGAGCCAGAGGGATCCGGCCCCCCTTGCGGCAAGCCATCTGGCCGTCGCCAGACCAAATCCGCGCGTGCCACCGGTGATGAGCCATGTCCCACGGTAATCGGGATGCTCCGGAGCCAGATCGGACCGCTCATCGGGGGCAGTGACGACAATCTTTCCGATATGTTCGGCGCGGCGCATCCGGTCCAGGGCGCTCTTGATGTCCGTGGCGGGAAAGACCGATTGCGGCAGGGGGGTCAATCGGCCCGCAAGAAAGGCGTCCGAAAGGCGTTCGAGGACACGTCTGGCGATGGCTGGGCGCTCTCGGATCAGTTGATCGGCATCGACTGCGAAAAAGGCGATGTTTTGGCGCATCGCCCGCAATCCAAGTGGCGTGTTGGCGAAAAAATCGCGCTTTCCAAGCTCGACAAAGCGGCCGAAGGGGGCGAGGCATTCAAGGCTGGCCACAAGGAACTGGCCCGACAGCGCGTTGATCACGGCATCGACGCCACGCCCGTCCGTCGCCCGGCGCACGAGATCGGCAAAGGCAAGTGATCGGCTGTCAAAGACATGATCGACGCCCAAGGCGTGCAGCAGCCTTCGTTTTTCCGGTGATCCCGCCGTGGCGATCACGCGCAGGCCCATGGCGTGCGCAATCTGAATCGCGGCAAGACCGACCCCGCCCGCACCGCCGTGGATGAGAACCGTTTCGCCGTCCTCGAGCCGCGCACAGTCCCGCAAGGCGTAATCGGCGGTCAGAAAGGCCACCGGCAGCGTCGCGCCGGCACAGGCCGACATCTCTGGTGGAAGGCCGAAGGACAGGTCTTGGGGAACCGTGACATGGCTTGCAAAGCCACCGGCGGCAAACGTGGTGATCCTGTCGCCTATGGCATGGCGCGTGTGCGGGCCGCGGCGGACAACCGTGCCCGCGCATTCGATGCCCAGACTGAGCCCGGCATAGCCGCCCAGAAAGGCGTCTTCTGGCAGGGCGCCGCTTGCCAGCATGATGTCGCGGAAATTCAACCCGGAGGCTTCGACCTTGATCTCGATCTCGCCATCGCCTGGCGTGACGCGGGGCTGGCTGACCCATCGAGGCGTGCCACCTTGTCCGGCGTGACCGGGGAGCAGCAGCGATCGTCTCTGCGAATCTGCGCGCGCGGCCTCAGGGACCGGGGCAAGGCGGATGCCGCGACCACCGGAGTGGTCGATGATGATCTCTTGCTCGCGGCTGTTTGCGAGGGCGGCGATGACCTCTTGGGGGGTCACGTCGGGGTCAACACTCGCGACCCGGATGTCACGTTGGGTTTCGTTTCGGACCACGCGGCGCAGGCCCGTCAATTCACCGACGTCTTGCGCGTTGCGCGATATGATCCAGGTGGTTTGCGCGTCATCGCCGCTGCGCATGGCCTTGAACCGGTCAAAGGATGTGGCGTCGGACGGCAAAACGATCAGCCGGACCGTGCCGCTTTCTGGTCCAAGGCAGGTTCTGAGATCCTGCGCGAATGCACAGGTTCCAACGACCTGAGCCGACCAGTCGGGGTCGCTTTTCAGGCTGTGGTCGGGGCGGCCATGATGGACGATCAGCGCCGCGTCCCCGGTGACGGGTTCGCTCTCAAGGGGTCCAAACAGTCTGAGGGCGGCGGCAAAGTCCGCGTGTCTTTCGTATCGATAGCTGAGGATCGAGAAGGCGTCTGGAACTTCGTCGATCAGGCAGATTTCGCCGGCAGATCGACAGAGTGCGGAGAAGCGGCCGATATCTGCCTGTTTCAGGCTGAGCGCTGAAATGCCGAGCGCAAGATCAAAGGGTTCTGCATCGCTCAGGGACTGGAAGGTTGCGATCGCAAAGCCGTTTCTCTTTTCCAGACGCGAGGTGATTTGCCTGAGTGTCGAATCATCTCCGGCGGCGATGGTCACATGGTGCCCGGCGTTGAGCGCCGCCTGAACGATCCCGGTATCGAGATCCCCCGCCAGCAGCACACGGCCCGGGATGGTATCGCTGTCCTCGAGGATCCGTGTCGCCAGGCGTCGCGCGCGGGACAGAGGGCGCCGGTGTGCCGAATCGCCGGCCACCGCCGCCAGCAGGATGCTTGCCAGTTCATCAGAGGCGTGACCAATGCTATGGGTCAGAAGGACGATCAGCTCATCGAGGGATGGCCAGGGACAGTTGCCACGGGCGATCACGCGTTGGCCGCTGCTCTCGACGAGGTTGCGCTCCTTCAACCAACTGATTGCAAAGCGCCTGCGTGTCTCGTCCTGTCGCTGGGGATCGCCAAGCGCCAGATCCCAGGCGAGGCGCCCGGCGAGTGCTGTTCGCAGCACATCGAGATCGTTCGACCGGGTTTCCTTTGCGATGTCGGGAGATCGCTTTAACGCGCGGATCCGTCCTGCCCCGGACATGCGAGCGGGAACTTGGATCTCGTCAAGGGTGGTCTGGAACTTGCCCTTTGTATCCGGCAGCGATGCGAGCAAGAGATCGTCAAGCAACAGAACGACCGAATTTGAAGCATCAACCGCCCTGACCGAGAAACTGACCGACGCGTCTGGATTCGACGTCAGGCGTGCGGCCATAATCTCTCCGCCCTGCGCAAACCGCGCGCGGCCAATACGGTAGGGAACACGCAAGCTGTCTGCCTGGAAAAGAAGGGCGAGACCGTGCAGCGCGGCATCCGACCGGCAGATGCGCGCCGCAGTCGGGCTTGGATCCGGGTGGTCGTCGAGGGTGACATCGACCTCGGTTCCGGTCGATCTTGCAACGCCAGACAGACGGGCGAAGTGCGCGCCATAGCTGAGTCCCGCCATGGCAAGGCTCTCATAGAGTCCGGGGGCCATGGTCGCCCTGGTCATCTCAATCGTTTCAGTCAAAGTCTGGACACCGGAACGCAGCGACGCCTCGGCAACCTTGTCGAATGTGGTGCCGACACCGATCGCCAGGGTGAGCAAGCGGGTGAGCGGATCATAGGACATCCGCGTTGCAAGCGCGTGATCATGATCAAGCACGACCGGTTTCAGAAAGGCGATGTCACGCAATTCGAAATCCGGGCCGCCAACAATTTCAAGCGCTGCGTGCCGGAAAATGTCGAGCATCGCCATGGCGGGAAGGACCACTTCGCCCCTTACCTTGTGGTCCGCGAGCCAGGGCAATCTTGTCCGGGAGACACTTCCGATCCAGACCCAATCCTCGGTCGTGGTTCGCCGCCCCAGCAATTCGTGCTCTGCCGCCGCGGACGGTTGAGCGGACAATTCCGCCGCTGGTTTCAAATTCAAGCTCTCATGCTGAAACGGGTAGTCCGGGACCGGGGCGCTGTGTGTCCTGCGCCGGCCAAGCAGCGTGTCTTCGTCAACCCTGCCGCCAGCACTCGCAATGGCGCGCGCGATGGCCCTTGGGGTCGCCTCGCGGTTGGCGACCTTTCTGAGTGACGCAAGCACGGCATGTGGTCGACCGGTTTGGGCCAGCGTGTCGCGGATGTTTCCCACCAGGGCCGTTCGGGGTGAAATTTCGAGAAAGACGCCGATTCCGTCCTCGGCCATGGCGGTCACGGCGCTGCGAAACGCGACCATCCTGCGCGCGTTGGCGTGCCAGTAGGTTTCGTCGAGGGCGACGTCATCGGCTTTCTTCCCCAACCAACCGGAGAAGAATCCGATGGTGGAGAATGTTTGATCGACTGGGCCAAGTCTCTCGATCAGATCAGCGCTGACACGGTCAACGAGATTGCTGTGATAGGGATAGGCAATGTCCAGCCTCAACCCGGAGATGCGACGCGCCCTGGCGCCCCTCAGCACCGCCTCTATGGCATCGTTTGCGCCGCTGACGGTTACATTGTGCCGCGCGTTTTCGGCAGCAATGTCAACCGGCACTCCGAGATCCGCAATCAGCCGTGCGGTCTCGTCGATGCTGGCATTGAGGGCCGCCATCCCGCCCGCGCGATAGAGCGGGTCAAAGGCGGCGCATCGATTTGCGACGATCCGTGCGGCCTCACGCAGATCCAGCCGCCCGGCGACGACCGCTGCCGAACATTCGCCCACCGAATGACCCAAGGTGGCGGCGGGTCTGACGCCCTGCGCAGACAAGGCATGTGCCAGAGCGACCTGCAAGCAGAAGATCAAGGGTTGTGCAATCTCGGCACGGTCCAGCCGCGAGGCGAGGTCATGATTGAAAAGCAGCGCCTCGACATCGGCCAGACCGAGGTCGTGGAACGCCGCTGCCGCCTCCTTGAAGCGGGTCGTGAACTGCGTATCGGCGTCGAAGATGTCGCGTGCCATGCCTGCCCAGGCGGTGCCATTGCCGGAAAACAAGAAGCCGACCGGCAGGTCGCTGCCGGCGGCGCGGGTCGGGGTGCCCTCGCTGCCCAGCCATGCTGCGATGGAGGTATCAAGGCGGCTGGCTGATCCCGCGTCGAGGCAGATGCGATAGGGGTGGCGGGCGAGGCGTCTGTTCGCGGTTGCGACCCTCGCGGCAAGACCATGCGTCTCGCCGCTGGCCGCCAGATCCTTCCAGGCCGTTGCCAGCGTCTTCAGGCTTGCCGCGCTCGCTGCGGAGATCAAGAGTGATGGTGGAAACGCGGTGGATTTTCCGGGTGCTGGCCGTTGCGCGACCTGACGCAGGACGGCATGGGCATTTGCGCCCCCAAATCCAAACGCATTGATCGCGGCGCACCATCCGCCGTCGCGGGCCCGAAGCCACTCGCCCGTCCCAGGCAGGCGAAGATTGAGACCTTCAAAATCAATCTGGGGGTTGGGGTTGCGGGCGTGGGGCATCATCGGGATGAAACCGTGTTCGAGGCACAATTGCGCCTTGAGAAGCCCGACGAGCCCTGCGGCGGGTTCGAGATGGCCGAAATTGGCCTTGGCCGAACTGATCGGCAGGGGTTTGTTGCGGTGCCGACCATAGGCGGTGCCGATTGCCCAGGCTTCGCGGGGATCGCCGACCGGTGTGCCGGTTCCGTGCGCTTCGATGAACGCCAGATCATCCGGATTGATGCCAAATCTTTCGATGATGCTCGTGATCAGTTCGCCTTGGCGTTCGCCCGAAGGCAGGGGCAGGCCGGACGTCTTTCCATCGGCGTTTACCGCGGTTGCCACCAGTGCAGAGCGGATCCGGATTCCATTCTTTCGGGCAAGGGATTGTCTTTGCAGAACAAAGACGACAGCGCCCTCCGAGCGGACATAGCCGTCCGCCTCGGCCGAAAAGGGCGCACAGATGCCGCGCGTTGACAACATCAGGGCCTGTGAGAATCCGACAAACGGGATCGGAGACAGCAACAGATTCACGCCAGCGACGACCGCTGTGTCGATTTCACCGCGTTCGATCGCCGAGCGGGCAAGGTCAAGGGCAACGAGCGCCGACGAACAGGCGGTGTCCACCGTCAGGCTCGGGCCGCGGAAATCCCACATGTAGGACAGCCGGTTTGACAGGATCGACAGGGTATTGCCGAGCATGAAATGCGGTCCGATCAGATCGGGGCGGTCTTGAACGCTCGTCGAGTGGTCGGAGGCGGACGCGCCCACAAAGACGCCTGTTCGGCTACCGTCAAGCGCGGCGGGATCGATCCCTGCGTGATCGAAGGCGTGTGCGGTTGTTTCCAGCAGCAATCTCTGCTGCGGATCCATCTGTTCGGCTTCGCGGCGCGAGATCCGGAAGTAATCCGCGTCAAATCCGAACGGGTCTTCCAGGACACCTGCGGCCCGCGTGTAAGTTCGGCCTGCCTGTTGGTGTTCCGGATGCAGAAAGCGCGAGGCCGACCATCGCGTTGCGGGAATTTCGGAGATCGTCGAACGGCCATGCAGAAACACACGCCACACGTCCTCCAGAGACTCGGTGCCGGGCAGTCGGGCCCCATAGCCGACGATTACGACCTTGTTGCGCATCGTCCCGTTCCTTTGTGCCATGCATCCGGTAATATCGGCTTTTCGTCGCAAGATACAATCAAGAGAAGCATTATCAAGATTTAGCTCTTGTTTGGGTAGAATACGGACTGGAATTGTCTCGCGTCAAGACCGCCTCCCAGATCCTGCGTTGTCGGGACAGCGGATCTTCGCCAAGCAAGGCCTCTCGGTTGCGCTTGGCAAACGAGGTTGCGTATCCGGGTCGGTCGATGAGCATTGTCAGCGTCCGGGCCCAGTCACCCTGCCGATCGGGCAGGGCAAGACACCGCTCCTCGGTCGCTGCGCGCCGCCCCGGCCCCCAACTGTCCGAGCAGAGCAGCGCCGCCCCGAACTGGTCGAATTCCAGCAGCTTGTTGCGAGAGCGCGCTGCGTTGAACGGCGCGCGGCAGGTCGGATAGAGTCCGATGTCAAAGGATTTCCCCACACGCCAGGCGGCATACCCCGTCCAGTCCATCGCAGGCACGACGTCAACCCTTTCGTGGTGTCGCCAGGCGCGGGGCACAGGTGCGTTCGCGCTGACGGTCAACCGAACCCCTCGGCGAGTCAGCAGGTCGCTGAGCACCGGTTGCAGAAAGCTGAAATCCCGCCGATGTGTTGCTGCCGAAAGACATGCGAGATGAATCGGTCTTTCGCGGGCCAGAAGGCTCGCGGCCTTTGGCCAGGCGGGTTCGAGAACGGCAATGCTCTTGTCCGGGAAACGGGCGCGATAGCGGGCTGCAAGGACATCGGAGGCCGCAAGAATGACGTCGGCACGCGCCTCGATCCGATGCGCGGCAAGCGCCTCGCGCAGAGCGAGTTTGATCCGGTAGGACGCGGGAAGGCTGCGATCCCCGATCCCTGCGCGCCAATCGTCGTCAATGACATAGATGAGCCTGTCATGCCGTGGCAGAGCGCGACGTCCCGACAAGTGGCGGATGACGATGAGCGTGGAGGCGTGTCGATAAACCGTTTGGGACAGGCGCTCGATCCGGCCTTGCGCGAGAGCGTCCCGCATCGACCACGCGAGATAGAGCTGCGCACTGGGAAGCGATTTCTGAAAAATGGGCATCTTGAGACGTGTCACCGATCAAACGGCTTACACACCGTCCCGATACGCCCGCAGAGCGGCATCGAGATCGTCATAGAACCAGGCTTGTCCGTTTTCCAGCAGGAGCCCGCAAGAACAGTAGTCTCTCAAGGTCTGCTCTGAATGGGACACCATGATCATTTGGGAATTGCTCAGTTTGGAGTTGAAAACCGCCCTGCATTTGTCACGAAAGGCCGTATCGCCCACCGCCGTGATCTCATCGACGAGGTAACAGTCGAAGTCCGCGGCCATGGAGACGGCGAAGGCAAGACGCGCGCGCATCCCGGTCGAGTATTTTTCGATCGGCATGTCGAGAAACGCGCCAAGTTCGGCAAAATCCTCGACGAAGGCGATCATCGCATCGGTATCCGCGCCATAGACCCGCGCGATGAAACGGGCATTCTGGCGCCCGGTCAGGGCTGGATGCAGGCCACCTGCAAATCCGAGCGGCCAACTGACGCGGCCAATCCGAAGGATGCTGCCACAATCGGGGCGGATGATCCCGCTGATCATCCGCAGAAGCGTGGATTTTCCCGCCCCGTTGCGCCCGATGATCGCAACATTGCTGTAGCGGGGAAAGGTGAAGGTCAAGTTGCGAAGCACGTGGCACCTGCCACCCTTCACGCGATAGGACTTGCTGACATTGCGCAAGCTGATCACCGGGGTCAGGCCCTGTCGCGAATGTTGTAGTAGATGAGGGAAAGGATCGACCAGATCGAAAGCGCGGCGACGAGAATGACGCTCAGCAGCAACCAGCGCTGCGGGTAGAGACTCTCTTGCGCGCGGGTGGGCTTGATATGCACCGCAGCATAACGGCTCTGGCGTCTGGCTTCTGCGCGCGCCTGTTCTGCTGCGCCAAGGGCAGCGACATAGGCGTTTTCGGAGAACTTGAGATCGACCAGCAATTCTTCGTATTTGCCGATCACGTCGGACAGCGACGCGCCGCCGACCTTGTGTTTGGCGTTCACCGCGCGCTCTTTTTCGATCTGGTCACGAATGACGCCGATCTGGCGAGCGAGATCACTGAGGCGGGTATCCGTTGCATCCGTATAGGCTTCGAGGTTGCCGCGCCGGATCAGGGTCTTTGCCAGGACGGAATGCAGTTCGGCAAGGACGCTGGACTGGCTGTTGGCATCGGATCCGGGATCGATGATCTGATTGGTGACCCGAAACTCCCGAACGCGCCGCCGCATGTCCGCAAGTCGGGCTTCGGCGACGGCGACATCGCTTTGAGCGAACCGGATCGCGTCATTCTGGGCTATCCGGCTGAGTTCGTTGACCAGGTTCGAGCTTGCTTCGACGATGGCGCCGGCAATGTCTTGTGCGTCCTTGGGCGAGAAGGCCCTGACCTCGATGTCGATGATGCCGGTGCCGGGATCGCGCGACACCGTGACCATGCGCGACCAGTAGTCTTCGATATCCTCTATCGAGGCGTCAGGACTCAGGCCGAAAACGATATCCTTGGGAAGGATCCGATAGCCTGTCGGTCGCGCTGCAAAGAGGGTGCGCAGACCGAGGTCGCGATCAAGGATCTCGATCAGAGTCTGGGATTGAATGAAATCATAGATGATCTCGCTGTCGGACGCCGTGCTCGAACTTCCACTAGCATCCGTGAAGGCACTCAGCGCGTCGAGAGGGTTGCGGAACTCTTCGGAGCGAACGGAAAATCCCGCCCGCGACTGATATTGATCGGTTGCCATCCCGAAGAGATACGCCGCCGCGAGCCCGACCGGCAGCACGACAAGGAGCGCAAAACCCAGGAAAACAAGGCCATGGCGCGGACGTAGCCGCACCGCCAGGTCCGCCTGTGTCACCATTTCGCCGGACCCTTTGAGCGAAACCGGCCGCGGCGTGAGCTTCAGATTGACGTTCTCTTGAGCCACCAGACGCGTTCTCCTCATTCCCACTAGAGTTCTCCTAAATCGGGATGTATGTAAAGTGTCATGCAACCATTGCATGTGAAAACAGAATTTCTAGTGGATGGGTTTATGATCGAAGGCAAGATTGCATCCTTTAGCGAAGAAACACGGGTGCTGCTCCTTCAGGGGCCGTCGTCACTCTTCTTCAAAGAACTTGGAATTGCGTTGCGGGCCAGGGGGGCAAGCGTCACGAGGCTCGGTTTTTGTCCCGGTGATCGGCTCTATTGGTCGCGCCGCGCGGGCCGTTTCATACGCTGTGCTGTTGCCAAAGACGCATTTTGCAAATGGATCGAACAATTTTTAAGCACAGAGCGGCCGACGGATATTGTCATGTTGGGGGACGGCCGCTTTTATCATCGCGAGACGCTCGCCGTTGCAAAGCGGCTGCCGGTCCGGCCGCGGTTTCATATCATCGAGCATGGCCTTATTCGTCCAGGCTGGATCCTTGTCGAGCCGAACGGGATGGGATCGGCTTCGATCATTCCAAGGACCTTTCGCCCCTCGGAGCAACACGAAGCGCCGATTGCGCCTGCCATGGTGCCCTCCACTTTCCTCAGATATGCCGCTCTCGATGTCGCGTATCACACGGCGGGCATGATGTTTGGCCGATGCTACAATCGACATTACGTCCGCCACAGCATCGACCCGCCGCATCGCGAATATGCCGGCTGGGTGCGCAAGCTGCTGTTGCGGCCGCGATCTCTGCTTGGCTCGACGCGAGATCTCAGGCGCATCGAAGATGCCGATGGGCGACCCGTCTTTCTGTTTCCCCTGCAACTCGAATCAGATTTCCAGATCAGGGATCATGGTGGCGGGCTTAATCTGCGCGAGCATCTGGACCGCGTTCTGCGCAGCTTTGCCAGACAAGCACCGAAGGATGCACTTCTGATCGTGAAGCGTCATCCGCTCGACAGTGGCCTGACCCCTTGGCAACAGATCATCAGTTCGGCTTGCCTGTCGCTGGGGATCGAGGATCGCGTCATCTATCTTGAACGCGGCGTTTTGCAGCGGCTGCTGGACGTTTCGCAAGGTGTCATCACGATCAACAGCAGCGTCGGCTTGCAGGCCATACTGAGAGGCATTCCCTGCCTCACGCTCGGCTCTGCCGTCTTTGACCTGCCTGGCCTGACAAGTCCGGGTTCGATTGATCGCTTCTGGAGAAAGAGAACCCCGCCTGATCCTGTCATCGCAAGCCGGTTTCACGATTTTGTTCTCGCCCGGTATCATGTTCCCGGCGCGTTCAATGGCAGCGGACTCCGGATCGGTGCCGCGACGCTCGCGGAGCGTATCTGCGCATGAGCGATTTTCGCAACATCATCGTGACCGGCGCAAGTGGTGGGTTTGGCTCCGCGCTTGTCGCCGGACTCGCACAGCCGGGCCGGACGATGCTTCTTCTCGGACGCGATCAGGACAGGCTTGCGCAGGCCCGGAAGATCGCGATCGGTGCTGGTGCCAAGGCCGAAGTTGCGGCCGTGCCGATCGAGGATCATGGCGCGGTTGCTGACATCATCGCGACGTTTGACAGGGTGCAACCGGTAGATCTCATCATTGCCGGAGCCGGGGTCAAATGCGGCAACGAGAACGGCATCGAAGCCGACGCGCAACTGTCGAGGGTCGTCGATGTAAATCTGACCGGCACGATTGCCGCGATTCAGGCGGTGCTGCCGGGGATGCTGGAGCGTAGGCAGGGCCGGGTGGCCATCGTGTCCTCGCTCGCTGCCCTGTCGCCACAGGGGTGCCTGCTCAGTTACTCGGCCACCAAGGCGGCATTGCAGGGCTATGCGGTGGCGCTCCGACGCAGGTGCCGGGGCAGCGGCTTAGGCGTGACCCTCATCGTGCCGGGATTTGTCGAAACGCCGATGACCGAGCGCCATCTTGGCCCAACGCCGTTCCGGATGTCGCCACAAAAGGCGGCCGGGATCGTGATCCGGGGGCTGGAGGCCGGCAAGGGTTCGATTGCCTTTCCCCTGACGCTGGTGGCACTGGCCCGTCTGAGTGCTCTCATTCCGGTCAGGTTGGCCGATTTTCTGGCAAACCGATTGGACGCCAAGATCCTGCCGGATGACGATGAACTGGCCGCCGGGCGAGGCTGAAAGACAAGAGACGTGTGAACCTGAACACCCGTCCTGAGGACATCCAGTGAACGAATTGAACCAACTCATCGCGCATGTTCACGTGCCAAAGACCGCCGGAACCGCGATCAATGCGTTTCTTTTCAAATCGCTCGGAGCAGGGCAGGACCACGTTCAGGCGATGATCGACGATCCTGTCGCCCTGCGGCAATCCGTTCGTCAGATGGGCTGGGTTGCCGGCCACGTTCCGGCCCCGAAGTTTCGCGACAGGTTGACGAAGATCGGGGTTTCGGCGCGCTGGATCACGGCGCTTCGGGAGCCGATCGAGCAGGTCGTCTCTCACTACAACTGGCTGATCGAGATCGGCCATCGCGGCGAGACCTTTTTCAAGGGGCATCCGCCGGCGATTCAGCAGATCCACCACCGGATTGCCACGTCCGACAACAACGATCCGAGGGTCGTCATGCAGAACATCGAGGCACATGCGGGTCTGTTCCTGAATTGCCAGGCCCGCTACGTTGTCGGCCCCGAGTTTGCACGGCCGGAGGTCTCCTATGCCGCAGCGCTTGACACATTCGATGCGGTGATCTTCTCGAACGATGTGGCGGCCGGATTGTCCGGTCTCTTTCCGATGTCCGAAGGTGCATCGGAGCACAGCAATGTCAGCCCCTACCGCTTTGACAGGGATGTTTTCAAAGATCCCCGGCTGCGGCGGTTCCTGCTGGATCGAAACCGGGCGGACGAGGCGTTGTGGGCCGTCGCGCGGGAAAGGGTTCACGCAGTGCGCCGGAGTGTCGAGGCATGACCGCCGTCTTTCGCTTCTTCGAGATCGTCATCACCCGCGTTGCCTATCCGTTTCTTTATATGGTGCTGTCACTCACCTCGGCCTGGCGGGGCATCCGGGCCTGGGGCAAGACGCCGACCTGTCACTGGGAGGCCGTGTATGACGGGCGGCCGATCGCGATTCTCGCGCTCTATCAGAAGGGCCGGTTGCGGCCGGACACTGTGCGTCTCGTTCAGGCTCTGAAGAGTTTCGGCTGTTATGTCATCGCGATCAACACGCAAAGACTGGACGATCCCGAGTCCCTGCGCCTGCACTGTGATTGCTACATCGAAAGGGTCAACTTCGGGCGGGATTTCGGAAGCTACAAGGCGGGGTTCCTGCATCTCTACAAGCGTGGCTGGCACGAGGCCTGCCCGCGCCTGCTGATGGTCAATGACAGCGTGTTCTGCGTCTCCGACAGGATCGACACATTCATCTCTGACCTCATGGCATCGGAGATCGAGGTTCTGGGCAGCACCGAGAATTACGAGATCAGCCATCACCTAGGGTCATTCTGCATTGCTGTCTCGAACAGGATCCTGCGCCATTCGAGATTCCGTGGATTCTGGAGCGCCTACCGCAATTCCGATGTGCGGCCGCGCGTGATCCGGGGGGGCGAACAAAAGCTGTCGACGACGCTCAAGCGCTGTGTCTCTGCGCCCTCCGAGTTCAGAACGCTCTACGGCACGAACGAATATCTGACGCAACTCCGGCAGGACGACGCCTTTGTCGATCAGGCGATCCGCAATGCGCGGGTCTCGGCGCTGACCGGATGGCGGCGGTTCTCGGCGCGCAAGATCATCGACAGGCTGCGGGAGAGTTATGTCCTGCGCGCAACGGAATTCCCCGAGGATGTGTCGCTGCGGCTTGAGGACGCGGCGCTTGCCGACCGCATTCCGGCGCGCGACGTGCGGGGGATCCTCGAGATTGCCGGGTCCGATCTCAAGCCCGGCGAAAGGCTGGATCAGGATTTCGTCCGCAAGGTGATCGTGTCGGAACTGACCGAAGTTTACATGTCCGGCAGCCAGATTCACCAGAACGCGTCCACCCTTTTGATCATGGGCCTGCCGATCGTGAAACTCGACGGCCTCTATCGCGGCATGTTCGTCATTCAGGATATTCAGATGATCACCGATCAGATCCCGCAGCAGGATGCGCTGGAATTGCAGCGTCTCCTGCTCGAGCGACCCTATGGCGGCGATGCATTGCGCGGCTGGAAGCGCGCGGCCTTCATGCGAGGTCTGATCTAGCCTGAGCTGATTGGCCAGCGGCGAGAACGGCGGTCAATTCAGGCCTGCCGCCGATCTCCGCAAGGGATGCGGGCGGCAGGCCTGGAGCGTGATGTCAGTTGCGCAGATAGACCGCCATCGAATCGTCGAGCGCGTCCTTCCACGGCGTGTGATGCACCGGGGCCATCGTGCCGGTGATGACCGATTTGTAGGAATTGTTGCGGAATCCCATGATGTCCTTGACCTTGTGATATTTCCACTCGTAGAAGGCCTCGCACGCCCCGTTGACGTCGAAACTGGGATAGTCGGTCTCGTCGATAAGCTCCTGAACATAATCGCCCTGATACTTGATCGCGTATTTGGCATCCGTGCCAGCGTCCTCACGCTCTTGGCGTTCCTTGACATCGGCGAGCATCGTCGCGCGGTCGGGAAGCGCGATCTTGCCGAGAATCACGTCGCGCACCCACCAGGCCTGCGCGTCGAACATGTTGAAGGTGAACCACTGATCCTGCATCCCGAGGTAGAAGAGCCGGGGATTGTTGATCCAGACGACGCCCTTGTAGAGATCGTTTGTGGCCAGCCGGTTGGTGGTCTTGAGACGCAGGTCGTCGGGCAGGAAGTTGAAGAAATGCTTGTAGCCGGTGCACAGGATGATGGCATCGACCTCGCGGCTCGTTCCGTCCTTGAAATAGGCGGTCTTGCCCTCGACGCGCACCAGCGCGGGCACCTCTTTCCAGTTCGAGGGCCAGGCAAAGCCCATCGGCGCGGTGCGATAGGCGACGGTGACGGATTTGCAGCCGTATTTCCAGCATTGCGAGCCGATATCCTCGGCCGAGTAGGAGGAGCCGAGAATGAGGATGTCCTTGTCCTTGAATTCGCGCGCGTCGCGGAAATCATGGGCGTGCAGGACGCGCCCGTTGAACGTGTCGAAACCTTCGTAGAACGGAACGTTCGGGGTCGAGAAGTGGCCCGAGGCGACGATCACATGATCGAATTCCTCGGTATAGGTGCGATCCTTGGCGTGATCATGCACCGTCACGCTGAACAGACCGCTCTTGTCGTCATATGCAACCCCGCGAACCACGGAATTGAAGCGGATCCAGTCGCGCACCCCGGCCTTGATCACCCGGCCTTCGATATAGTCGAAGAGCACGGCGCGCGGCGGGTAGGAGGCGATCTGCTTGCCGAAATGTTCCTCGAAGGAGTAGTCGGCAAACTCCAGCCCCTCCTTGGGACCGTTCGACCAGAGATAGCGATACATCGAGCAATGCACCGGCTCGCCGTTCTCATCCAGTCCGGTGCGCCAGGTGTAGTTCCACAGCCCGCCCCAGTTGGCCTGTTTCTCGAAGCAGACGATTTCGGGGATGTCCTCGCCCTTTTGTGCGGCGGACTGAAAGGCGCGTAATTGCGCAAGGCCCGATGGCCCGGCGCCGATGATCGCTACACGTTTCTTGGTCATGTCGTTCTCCCTTTATGGCAGGACCAGATCGACGCTCTGGTTCTAAATTGGTCCGGTCCAGATAGTCATTTGACAGACCAATCTGTCAACCGATTTTCATATTGTGAAACTAATTTTCTGCCGGTCTCGCGGATTCACGCTGCCTTTCGCGGAATTTGCTGCTAGATCAGGCGTCATGATGAGTTCGAGCTTTGCCCACAAACTGGCGGTTACAAGCATCCTGCCGCGGATGAGCGTCGGCATGGCAAAGCCGATCAATATCGGGTTTCTCGCGCCGTTGAGCGGCCCGGTGCAATCCTGGGGGTTGCCGGGCCTCAACGGCTGTCGCATCTGGGAGGATTGGCTGAACCGCTCGGGTGGCGTGCTGATTCAGGGGCGGCGTTATCCGATCCGCATTCACGACTACGATTGCGGATATGACGGCGCGCGGGCGATGGCAGGCGCCGAGTATCTGCTGCGCACGCATGACGTGGCGCTGATGATGATGCTGGGCGGCGATACGCTGACCCCGGTGCGTGACTATCTCACGACAAAGAAGGTGCTGACCTCGACGCTTTTGCCAAGCGATCTCTCGCCCGACACGCCCTATCTCATCGCGCCCAGCGAATTGCATCCGATCTACAACGTGACCGGCGTGGACTGGCTGGCGCGCAACCGTCCCGAGCTGCGCCGGGTGGCGTTGTGCAGCCAGACCGATGCGCTGGGCCTCCCGTCGCTGGCCACCTACCGGGCGGCGTTCAAGGCGGCGGGGATCGAGGTGGTCAAGGAGATCCGCTATGCCCCGGATGAGACCGATGCCGCGGCTCTGGTGCAGCCGATGCTGGAGGCCGGACCGGATCTTCTGTGCTGGTGCACAAGTTATGCGCCGATGGTCCATGCGATGACCGAATACGCCCATCGGCAGGGCTATACCGGGGCGCTCTTGTCCTGCACGATGGACAATTACGACCGGCTGGTGGCGCGCACCTCGATGGCCTTCATGGAAGGGGCGACCTTTCAGTTTCCTGATTTCGACGATCCGAAATTGCGCCGCAAGGCGTTTTTCTTCAATCAGCCGCAGGTATTCTTTGCCGAGTATAACCGCCGCTTTCCCGACAGCTGGAGTGCCGTCAGTTGGGAATATGCGGCGATCCTCGACATCTGGCACGCGGCCGTCGAAAAGGCGGGCAACGTCAACACGCGCTCGGTGCTGGCGGCGATGAAGCAGGTCGGGCATGTCACCCATGCCTTTGGCGCGGCGCATTGGTGGGGCGAGGAGATGTTTGGCATTTCGAATGCGCTGGTCGGCGACTGGCCGGTGGTCACGATTCAGCAGGGCAAGGCGCGCATCGTCGCATTCGGGTCGATCCCGGACTGGCTGTCGCGGCATGAGGCGCTGTTGCGGGCGGAAATGTCGGCCCTCGGTCAGTTGTGGACCCAGCGTGTTGCGAGCGTCTCCGGCATGGCGATGACGGCGCGCGGGCTTTCAGGCTAGCTATCCTGCAACAGCAGCTTTTGTTCCTCGACGAGGTGCAGCTTGATGAATTCGACCGCCGCTTCGACATCACGCGCGGCGATGGCATTGAAGAGTGTGTTGTAGCGCTGCTGGTAGTCCTGAATACGCCTCGGTGTAAGATGGCGACGCATCAAGGGGGTACGAAAGCTCTGCTGGCAGGCGTCGATCACCAGTTCATAGCAGGAGGCGAGCAGCGGATTTCGGGTGCCCTGCGCAATCTTGCGGTAGAGTTCTTCTTCGTAGGTCACAAAGTCGGAGACGTCGCTGCGCACGCTTTCGATGCGGGAGACGGTTTCGCTCAGGTCTTCCAGATCGCGCGGCGTCATGTTGATGACCGCAAGGCGCACCATTTCCGGCTCCAGGATGCCGCGCATCACGAGATGGTCGAGCGGACTGGTGCGTTCGGCCACCGTGCTTTCGCGATCCGAGCGCGCCGGAACGGAGCGGTAGGTGACAAAACTGCCGCTGCCGGCCCGCCTGCGGATGATGTCGCGATGTTCGAGCACGTCGAGCGCCTCTCGCACGGTGTTGCGCGATACCCCAAGCTCGGAGGCAAGCGTGCGTTCGGAGGGAAGGCGGGTGTCGGCGGGGTATTCCTCGGACCGGATCCGGGCAAAGAGGGCGTCGATCACGACCTGCACCGTCGCGCCGACAGATTGACCGGACAGGAGTTGACTGGCGATGAGATCGTTCATTCACGTTGCCGTTCATCCAAAGAGGCTGGAGTGGTTATACGCAGAGATGCTCGCGGGCGCAAATTTCCTTATGCTGGCCCGATGCGGCGGATTGCTTTGTCGGAATTGCGGGCGGAAGGCCGAAATTGGTCTGGAACCGGTCTGGCCCGGCCGAATTTTGGGCTTTCATTTAAGTATATGAAAAGACGATATTTTTTGACTTTGTGGTGGGCGTTGTATCATCCAATCAGAAAACTGGTCCATTTTTTGCAACCAAAATAAAGAAATTTTCTTTGCGGGAAACACTGAATCGGTTAGCGTTCTTTCAGAGTCACCTAATCAAGCCTGAATTGGCCTGAAACTGGTTTTTGCAAAGACCGCCGAGAACAGGTGGACCAACACGGGAGACGACCATGAAATTCAGATTCACGCGCAGAACCTTCCTCAAATCCTCCGCCGTGGCCGCAGCCAGCGCCGGATTGCCCCGCCTTGCCATGGCCGAGGGAAGCCCGATCAAGATCGGTTTTCTGGCGCCGCTGACCGGGCCGGTGGCGGCCTGGGGCAAGCCGGGCCTCGACGGCTGTCTGATCTGGGCCGAGCGGGTCAACGCCGCGGGCGGCATCACGCTGTCCGATGGCGCCCATCCGGTCGAGTTCGTGGCCTATGACGAAGAATACGATCCGGCCAAGGCGCGCACCGGGGCGACCAAGCTCATCCGCGAGGATGGCGTGAGTTTCATCATGATGTTGGGCGGCGATCCCTGGCCGGGGGTGCAGCCGGTGGCGGACAAGACCGGGATGCTGTTCTCGACCTTGCTGCCGTCGGATCTGTCGCCTGATACCACCACGCTCATCGCGCCTGCCGAGGTGCATCCGATCTACAACGTGACCGGTGTCGAATGGCTGGCCGAGACCCGGCCGGAGCTCAAGACGGCGGTGATCTGCGCGCAGGACGATGCCTTGGGCCTGCCGTCGATCGCGACCTATCTGGCCGCATTCGAAGCGGCCGGGATCGAGATGCAGGACGAACCGCTGCTCTTTGATCCGGCGACCACCGATTTCGCGCCCGTGGTCACGCGGCTGATCTCGAAAAGCCCCGATATCGTTTGTCTCGACACCTGCTATTCGGATTACGTCCACCCGATCTGTGAACAGCTCTTTCAGCAGGGCTACAAGGGGCAGATCATTTCCTGCACGGCGGATTTCTACGACCAGATCATCGCCAAGACATCGAAGGAATTCATGGAGGGCTTTGTCTTCCAGTTCCCGGATTTCGACGATCCGGCGCTGAACGCGGAGCAGATCAACTTTCCCGATCCCAACGGCTTTTATGCCGAGTTCAACAAGCGGCATCCGGGGCAATGGGGCGCGGTGAGCTGGGAATATGCCGCGATCATGGATCTGTGGAAGGCCGCCGCAGAAAAGGCTGGCTCGGCCGAGCCGGATGCGGTCGCCGCGGCGATGAAGGCGGATGGCACTGGCAAACACGCCTTTGGCGCGGCGAACTGGTGGGGGACCGAGCTCTTTGGGATCGACAACGCACTGGTCGGTGACTGGCCGGTGGTGGTGATCGAGGATGGCAAGGCGCGGATCAAGGGCTTCAAGTCGATCCCTGCCTGGTATGACAAGCATGGCGATCTGCTGATCAAGCACATGGAAGCCTATGGCCAGATGTGGAATCAGCGCGGCTGACACGGGAACCCTTCAGCCCAAGTTGTTGAAAGACCAAGACCATGCTGGACCTTCTGGCGCAAACCGGCCTCAATGCCGTTTATGCCGCAAGCTACATTTCCCTGATCGCCGTCGGCCTCGTGCTGATCTTTGGCGTGATGGGGGTGATCAACTTTGCCCATGGCGAGTTGTTCATGGTGGGGGCCTACACCGTCGTGGCCCTTTATGCCGACCGACACCTGCCCTTTCTCGTTGCGGTGGCGGCGGGGCTCGTGTTCGTGGGTCTGCTTGGCCTTGTGATGGAGCGCGCGCTCTTTCGCCCGCTCAGGGACAATCCCCTGGGCGGGCTTGTCGCCTCGATCGGGTTCCTGATGATCCTTCAGGCGGTGGCAGTCCTTGGGTTCGGGGTGCGCATGGTGCATGTGCCGCCCGTCACGCAGGAGGTGATCGTCTTTTCCGACAGGATCCGCCTGCCGGTGGCGCGGCTCTATGTGATCGTCGCGGCGGTCGTGCTGCTCTCGGGGCTGTGGTTTTTTCTCAAGCGCACGCGCTTCGGCTGGGCGCTGCGCGCCTCGGCGCAGGATCCCGAGGCGGCGGCGCTTCAGGGGATCTCGATCAACCAGACGGCGCGGATCGCGATGTTCATCGGCGCGGCGCTGGCGGGCGTGGCCGGCGCGCTGACCGCGCCGCTGGTGTCGATCAACCCGCATATGGGCCATTCGGTGATCGTGACCGCCTTCATCGTGATCATAGTGGGCGGCGTCGGGTCGCTCGAAGGGGCGGTGATCGCCTCGGTGGTCTATGCCTTTGTCCACACCTTCGTGACGACGCTCTATGACGGGGTGATCGCGGATATCGTCGGCCTGTCCTTGATGCTTCTGGTGCTCATCATCAAGCCGACCGGGCTCTTTGGGAGTGCGGACCGTGCGTAAGCTGCTCCTCTGGACAGGGGTCCTCGCGGGGCTTATCGCGTTGCCCCATGCGCTCAGCTTTTCTCAGCAGGAAATCCTGGTCTTTCTGGTCATCAACGTGCTTCTGGTCGCGTCCTACCGATTGCTGACGCTCACCGGCGAATGGTCGCTTGCGCATGTGGTGATCATGGGGGTGGGGGCCTATGCCTCGGCGCTCCTGAGCAAGACTCTCGGGGTCTACGTGCCGCTTGCGATCCTGCTTGGCGGCGTGACAGCGGCGCTGGTCGCGGTGTTGCTCAGCTTTCCGCTGTTCCGGATGAAGGGCTTTTACTTCCTGATCGGCAGTTTCGCGGCGGGAGAGATCATTCGCCTGCTGTGGAAGCGGTTCCGAGATCCCTTCGGCGGGGCCAAGGGGATCAAGGGAATCGAGCCGATGCCGGATTTCAGCATCGGGATCTACGATTTCGATTTCTTCGAGCCGATCAGCTATTATTATCTTGCCGGGGCGGTGGTGGCGGTCTGCCTCTGGATCCTCTGGCGGATCGAGCGCAGCCCGGTTGGACTCACCTTTCACGCGGTGCACTGGCAGGACAAGCTGGCCGAGGCGTCGGGGGTCAACCTTCGCGCTTACCGCACCCTTGCCTTTGCCATTGCGAGCGGATTTGCCGGACTGAGCGGCGGCTTGCTCGCGCATTATGTTGGCACGATCAATCCGAACAGTTTCGATGTAGAGGTGATGGTCTTTGTGCTGACCTGGGCGATCGTTGGCGGCACCTCGACCTTCTACGGACCAATCCTGGGCTGTGTCGTTCTCACCATCCTCAACGAGATTGTCCTGCGTGAACTGGGCTTCGAGCAGATGCGGCCGTTCATCTATGGTGCAATCATGATCCTTTCGATCCTGTTTCTGCCGAACGGTCTGGAAAGCCTGATTCAGAAACTGACACGCCGCGCGCCGGCCAAGGCGTCGAAAGAGAAGGTCGCGGAATGAACAAGCTTCTGCAAATCGAGGATCTGACCATGCGCTTTGGCGGGCTCATGGCGGTGGAAGCTCTGAGCTTTGTCGTCGAGCATGGCGAGATCCACGGGCTGATCGGGCCGAACGGCGCGGGCAAGACCACCACCTTCAACATGATCTCGGGGTTCTACAAGCCGACGAGCGGCAAGGTTCTGTTGCGCGGCGAGGATATCTCTGGTCTCAAGACGCATGAGGTGGCGCGGCGCGGTGTGGTGCGGACCTTTCAGCATTCGACGCTCTTTGCCGAATTGACGGTGCTGGAAAACGCCCTTGTCGGCACGCATATGCCGTTTCGGCCCAACATTTTCGCGGCGATCATCGGTTGGGACAAGGAGGACAGGATCGGTGCCGAGGCGCGGGCGCGCGAGGCGCTGGAATTCTTTGGGCTTGAGCATCTCGCACAGGAACGCGCCGGGGATCTGTCGCATGGTCATCAGCGCGCGCTCGGCATGGCGGTGGCCTATGCGTCGCATCCCGATGTGATCCTGCTCGACGAGCCCTTTACCGGCATGAACCCCGAGGAAACCCGGCGGATGATGGGGCTGATGCGGGCGCTGCGCGACAGCGGCATAACCCTGCTTCTGGTCGAGCATGACATGCAGGCGATCATGGGCCTGTGCGATACCATCACCTGCATGAGCTTTGGCAAGTTTCTGGCCGAAGGCAGCCCGACGGAGATCCGCAATCATCCGGCGGTGATCGAGGCCTATCTGGGAGGCGCGCGCCATGTTGCTTGAGGCCGAGCGCATCTGCGTGTCCTATGGCAAGGTCTCGGCAATCCGCGACATCACGATCCGCGTGCCCGAGGGCAAGATCGTCACCATCATCGGCGGCAATGGCGCGGGCAAGACCACCACCTTGCGGGCCTTCTCGGGGCTGGTGCCGCTGCGATCGGGCGAGATCCGGTTTCTGGGCAAGCGCATCGACGGGATGTCCGCGGACAAGATCGTCGCGCATGGCATCGCCCATGTGCCGGAGGGGCGGCGGATCTTTCCCAACATGACGGTCGAGGAGAACCTGCGCACCGGCGCGTTCCTGCGGCGCGATCATGCGGCCGTCGAAAAGGATCTGGCCGATGTCTTTGCCCGCTTTCCGAGGCTCAAGGAACGGCGTGGGCAGCGGGCGCAAACGATGTCGGGCGGTGAACAGCAGATGCTGGCGATCGGGCGGGCGTTGATGTCGGATCCGCGCGTGTTGCTGATGGACGAACCGTCGATGGGTCTCGCGCCGGTGATCGTCGAGGAGATCGCGCAGATCATCGAGGAAATCAACGCGCGTGGCCTGTCGGTCGTGCTGGTCGAGCAAAACGCCGAACTGGCGCTTGAGCTGGCAGATATGGCCTATGTGCTGGAAACCGGAAACATGGCTCTGGAGGGGCCTGCGCATGAGCTTCATGACAACGAACATGTTCGCGCCGCGTATCTGGGGCTTTGATGCAGGCGACGGCGAGATGCGGATCGCCCGCGCGGCGGGCTGGTCGCGCGCCGATCTGGTCTGGGAGCGTCTCACCGAAGCGGCGCTTGGCGATTGGGAAGCCGGACGCCACGCCCGGGCGCTAAGCGGGTTCCGTCAGGCGCATCTGGTGGCACGGGTCGCCTTTGCCGCAACGGATCTGCGGCGCGCGACGTCGCATGCCAATCTTGCCATTGTGGCCGCTGCGCAGGGCCGGACCGCACGGGCCGAGCGGCATCAGCGCGCCGCACTCACGATCTGGCGTGGCGCGCAGGAGCGGATTGCGGCGATGGAGATCCGCCCGCGTGCGCGCAGTTCGCTGTTTCATCTGCGCATGGAGGCGCTGCACCGCGACACCTATCACGACAACCTGCGCCTGCGGATCGGTCGCATCGCCGAAGAGACCCAAGAGACCCTGCGCACACTCACCGCGCCGAACGGGGCCGGGCATCGCCATGCCGCGCGCTGGCGCGGCGAAAAGCCGAGTGTGCATGATGGGACGCGGCAGCTTCTCGGCGCCTGTCTTTTGATCATCGACCGCGCCTGACCGGGGCAATTGCGTCATGTTCCGGCGCTTGCGCGGGGCAGGCGCGGCGCAGCTCTGGATCTGGCAGTCGCGACAGTCCTGAAACTCGTTTTATTACAGCGTTTTAGAGTGGTCTGGTGTCGCTGCTGACCCAAGTTCGGAAAATTCACCGCTTGTCGTTTTCCCGATCACCGCTGTCCGATTTCGACAGGGCCGGGGATGGGTGAATTTGGGATAATCTCCTGCAAAGGAGATGTTCGCCATGCGCTATTCGGGATTCAAGGTGATCAAGGAGGCCCTGACCGGCCATCGGGGATGGAAACCGGCCTGGCGCGATCCTGCGCCGCAATCGGAGTATGACGTCATCATCATCGGCGGCGGCGGGCATGGACTGGCCACCGCCTATTACCTTGCCAAGGAATTCGGCGGCAAACGGATCGCGGTGCTGGAAAAGGGCTGGATCGGTGGCGGCAATGTGGGGCGCAACACCACCATCATCCGCTCGAATTACCTGCTTGATGGAAATGAACCGTTCTATGAATTCTCGCTCAAGCTCTGGGAAGGGCTGGAGCAGGATTTCAACTATAACGCCATGGTCAGCCAGCGCGGCATCTTGAACCTCATCCACACCGATGCGCAGCGCGATGCCTTCACCCGGCGCGGCAATGCGATGATCCTGAATGGCGCGGATGCCGAACTGCTCAGCGTCGAGCAGATCCGCAAGCGCTATCCGTTCCTCAACTTCAACGATGCGCGGTTTCCGATCAAGGGCGGGCTGGCGCAGCATCGCGGCGGCACCGTGCGCCATGACGCGGTGGCCTGGGGCTATGCGCGCGGCGCCGATCAGCGCGGGGTCGATATCATCCAGAATTGCGAAGTCACGGGCTTTCGCATCGAGAGCGGCGTTTGCAAGGGTGTCGAGACCAGTCGCGGTTTCATTGCCGCGAAAAAGGTCGGCTGTGCCGTGGCGGGATCCTCGGGGCGGCTGATGGCCAAGGCGGGCATGCGCCTGCCGATCGAGAGCCATGTGCTTCAGGCCTTTGTCTCGGAAGGGCTGAAGCCGGTGCTGCCGGGGGTCATCACTTTTGGCGCCGGGCATTTCTATTGCAGCCAGTCGGACAAGGGCGGGCTGGTCTTTGGCGGCGATATCGACGGCTACAATTCCTATGCGCAGCGCGGCAACCTGCCGGTGGTCGAGGATGTGGCCGAGGGCGGCATGGCGCTGTTCCCCGGGCTGGGGCGGGTGCGACTGCTGCGGATGTGGGGCGGGATCATGGACATGTCGATGGATGGCTCGCCGATCATCGACCGCACGCATATCGGGGGGCTCTATTTCAACGGCGGCTGGTGCTATGGCGGGTTCAAGGCGACGCCCGCTTCGGGCTGGTGCTTTGCGCATCTTCTGGCGCGCGACGCGCCGCATCCGGTGGCGACCGCCTATCGTTTCGATCGGTTCGAAAGGGGTCGGATGATCGACGAAAAGGGCGTGGGCGCGCAGCCCAACCTGCATTGAGGGATCGGGCACATGATCATCAATCATCCGCTACTGGGGCCGCGCGATGCGCAGGAATTCACCTATCTGGGCGATGCCGCGCTGATCGAGCGGCCCGACGGACAGGCGGAGGACGCAGCCCGTCAGTTCTATGAGTATCTCTATCTGCGTGACAATCCGGCGGGGAAACATCGTGAATTGTGGTTTCACGAGCAGGGCGACCGAAGCTGGCTGGTGGTCACGCGCGATACGCTGACGCATGAGATCACCAAGGTCGAGCTGGCCCGCGACGTGGCCCGCGCAAGGGGACGGGGCAAATGACGCAAGTGAACCGTCTGAGCGGTGGGCTGATCGACCGGTCGCAGACCCTGAGCTTTACCTTCGATGGCAAGCGCTATCGGGGTCATGGCGGCGATACGCTGGCCTCGGCGCTTCTGGCTAATGGCGTGCGGCTGATGGGGCGCTCGTTCAAATATCACCGCCCGCGCGGCGTATTGTCGGCGGGCAGCGAAGAGCCCAATGCGCTGGTCGAGTTGCGCACCGGCGCGCGACAAGAGCCCAATACCCGCGCCACCACCGCAGAACTGTTTGACGGGCTGGAAGCGAAAAGCCAGAACCGCTGGCCGTCGCTGGCCTTTGATGCGATGGCGATCAATGACAGGTTCAGCGCGTTTTTCACCGCCGGATTCTACTACAAGACTTTCATGTGGCCCGCCGCCTTCTGGGAAAAGCTCTACGAGCCGATCATCCGGCGCGCGGCGGGGCTTGGCTCGATCTCGCTGGAGCCGGACCCGGACAGCTACGACAAGGGTTTCATGCATTGCGATCTGCTGGTCATCGGGGCCGGGCCGGCGGGCCTTTCGGCGGCGCTGACGGCGGGGCGCGCAGGCGCGCGGGTCATTCTCGCGGACGAGGATTACCTGCCGGGCGGACGGCTCAATGCCGAGACCATCGCTGTCGGGACGCAATCTGGCAGCGCCTGGGCGGCGGCGGTGCTGGCGGAACTGACGGATTTGCCCAATGTGCGCGTCATGCTGCGCACCACCGTCATCGGCGCCTTTGACCACGGCATCTACGGGGCGGTCGAGCGCGTGAGCGATCATCTCGCGGTGCCGCCCGAGGGCAAGCCGCGCCAGATCCTCTGGCGGATCACCTCAAAGCGGGCGCTGCTCTGTGCGGGCGCGATCGAACGACCGATCGCATTCGCCAACAATGACCGGCCGGGCATCCTGCTGGCGGGCGCCTTGCGCGCCTATGTCAATCGCTGGGCGGCGGCGCCTGCGCGCGACGTGGTGATTTTTGGCAATAACGATGATGCGCACCGCAGCGCCGTCGATCTGATCGCGAAGGGCGTGCATGTGGCGGCGGTGGTGGATACCCGCGCGCGGGCAATCGCACGCGGCGAATACGAACTCATTGCCGGGGCGCAAGTCATCGGCAGCGCGGGCAGGCTGGGCCTGAGCCGGGTCGAGGTGCGGCTTGCCTCGGGCGAGATCCGGCGCATCGATTGTGGTGCGCTCGGTGTGTCGGGCGGCTGGAATCCCAATGTGCATCTCACCTGTCATCAGCGGGGTCGCCCCGTGTGGCGCGAGGATATCGCGGCCTTCGTGCCCGGCCCGGACGGGCCGGTGGGATTGCGCGTTGCCGGGGCGGCGGCGGGTCTTTTCAGCACCGCAGAGACGCTGTCCTCCGGGTCAGCGGCCGCCGTCGCGGCGCTTGGCGATCTGGGGATCAGCGCCCGCGCAGCGCGGCCGCCCGAGACCGAGGATGCGCCCGTCGCGATCACGCCCTTCTGGCATGTTTCGGGCGGCAAGGGGCGGGCCTGGCTCGATCAGCAGAACGATGTGACGGTCAAGGATGTGAAACTGGCGCATCAGGAGAATTTCCGTTCGGTCGAGCATCTCAAGCGCTACACGACGCTTGGCATGGCAACCGATCAGGGCAAGACTTCCAATCTGGGCGGGCTTGCGGTCATGGCCGAACTGACCGGGCAGACGATTGCCGAGACCGGCACCACGATCTTTCGCCCGCCCTATACGCCGGTGGCCCTGGGGGTGCTGGCGGGGCGCGCGCGTGGCAAGGAGTTCCGACCGGTGCGCAAGTCGCCGAGCCACAGATGGGCCGAAGAACAGGGGGCGGTCTTTGTCGAGACCGGCATGTGGTTGCGCGCGCAGTGGTTTCCGAAACCGGGCGAGACGCATTGGCGCGAGAGCGTTGACCGCGAGGTTCTGGCGACGCGGCGCAGCGTCGGCATCTGCGATGTGACCACGCTGGGCAAGATCGACGTGCAGGGATCGGATGCGGCGGCCTTCCTAAACCGGATCTATGCCAACGGCTTTGCCAAGCTGGCGGTGGGCAAGGTTCGCTATGGCCTCATGTTGCGCGAGGACGGGATCGCGATGGATGATGGCACTGCCGCGCGGCTGGCTCAGGATCATTTCGTCGTGACCACGACCACCGCCAACGCCGTCAGCGTCTATCGCCACATGGAATTTGCGCGGCAATGCCTGTGGCCGGACATGGATGTGCAGTTGATTTCGACCACTGAATCCTGGGCGCAGTTTTCGGTCGCCGGGCCGAATGCGCGCCGGCTGTTGCAAAAGGTGGTGGATCCAGAGCATGACCTGTCGAACGCGGCCTTTCCCTACATGGCCTGTGGCGAGATCACGGTGTGCGGCGGATTGCGGGCGCGGCTCTTTCGCATATCGTTCTCGGGCGAGTTGGCCTATGAGATCGCGGTGCCGACGCGCTATGGCGATGCCATGATCCGGCGGCTGATGGCGGCGGGCGCCGAATTCGATGTGGTGGCCTACGGCACAGAGGCGTTGGGCGTGATGCGGATCGAAAAGGGGCATGCGGCAGGCAACGAGCTCAACGGCACGACCACGGCGCGCAATCTTGGCATGGCGCAGATGATGTCAAGGGCCAAGGATAGCATCGGTGCGGTCCTGTCAGAGCGCGAGGGGCTGACCGCGCCGGATGGGTTGGTGCTGGTCGGCTTGCGGCCCGTGGACCCTTCGCAGCAAGTTCTGGCGGGCGCGCATCTGATGATCCGGGGCACGGTTGCCAATGCCGCCAACGATCAGGGGTATATCACCTCTGCCGCCTATTCGCCCAATCTCGGGTATTCGATCGGTCTGGCCCTGCTCCGGAACGGGGCGGCGCGCATCGGCGAGGTGATCGAGGCGGTAAGCCCGCTGACCGGGCTCAATGTCGAGGTCGAGGTGGTCAGCCCTCATTTCATAGATCCAGAGGGGGAACGGCTTCGTGCATGACCTGATTGCAATCACCCCGCTGGGGTCCGACGTGGCGCGGCAGGATCGGGTGGGCGCGCTGACGCTGACCGAAGTGCCGGACTGGGCGCTGGCCTCGGTTGCGGCGCGTCCCGGACAGGAGGACGCCTGCCATGCGGCGCTGACGGCGTTTCTCGGCGCCACCTTGCCCGGACCGGGCCACGCCGTGGCGGGGGGCGCGTTCGGCGCCTTCTGGACCGGGCCGGAGCAGTGGATGATCGAGGCGTCCTACACGGGCCACCAAGACCTCGCTGGCGAGGTCAAGGCGGTGGTCGGCAAGAATGCGAGCGTGACCGATCAAGGGGATGGCTGGTGCCGGTTCGATCTGGTGGGCGAAGGTCTGAACGCGGTTCTGGAACGGCTCTGCAACCTTGATCTGTCGCGGATGGGCAGCGGATCGGCCAGCCGCACCGCGATCGAGCATATGGGCTGTTTCGTGGTCTTCCGCAGCGCGGGGGCCTCGGTCTCGGTGATCGGGGGTCGTTCCGCGGCGGGCTCGCTGCATCATGCGATCCTGACCGCGATGCGCGCGGTGCCCTGAGGCGTCAGATCGAGGGCACGGGCGCGTTGTCGCGCACCCGGAACATATTGATCTTGCGCCGGTCCTCGGCGGGCGAGAGGCCATAGGTCTGGCGATAATACTGGTTCAGAGAGGCGGCGTTGGCATAGCCGCAGGCCAAGGCTATATCGCCCATTGCTCGGTTTGAATACATCACCAACTGGCGCGCTGCGGCCATGCGCAAGCCGCGATAATAGAGCGACGGGCTCTTTCCGGTGGTGCGTTTGAAGTGGCGTTCCAACTGCCGCGGCGAGATGCCCACCCGGTCGGCAACTTCGACCATCGATACCGGTTCTTCGATGTTTTCAGTCAGGATGGCGACCGCCCGCGCCACCGGATCGGGCAGCATGTCCCCGGTCACAGCTGCGGAAACAACCGGCACGCGTTGGCGCACATCTTCGGCTCGCACCATCGGGTGCTGGAACCAGCAGGCAACCTCGGTCATGATGCCGGCCCCCAACTCTTGTTCGATCAAGAGAAGGGCAAGATCGAACGCCGCCCCCGATCCCGACGCCGTGTAAATCCGGCGGTCGCGCATGATCACCTGATCGGTGGCGGTGATCTGCGGAAATTCGTCGCGAAAGGCCGCATCATAGCACCAATGGACAGAGCAGACATGGCCATCCAGCAATCCGGCTCGCGCGAGCGGAAAGACCCCGCCGCTGATCCCGCCCAACACGGTGCCGTGTCGCGCCAAGGCCCGCAGGGTGGCGTTGCCATGGCGAGAATCGACAAAGCGGCCCATCGGCGGGCTGAGCAGGAAAACGAAATCCATCTCCGGCGCGGTTGCCAGCCCGACAGAGGGGAAGAAGGCAACCTTGGCGCTGGCCTCGACGGGCGCACCGGTTTCCGAAATCAGCGTCCAGGAAAAGATCTGAGTGTCAGAGATCTCATTGGCCGCGCGCAGGGGCTCGATCATCGAGGTCAGGCAAGCCATCGGAAATCCCGGGAAGATCAGAAAGCCAAGATGTATGTTTTTATTTTCAGGTCGCATTATTATACTTCCATGAATATTCTGGCACGCGGCAGCCTGACCATTGTCGGGTGCTCAAGTCCTCGTGAGCTTGACATCTGATCGACTTTACCCTGAAGGGAGACCAACGGTTGACAAAAGCAATGACCATACTGACCCGGAAAGACGCTGTGGCCCCACTGAAACAAGACCCTCACAAGGTTCGCGATGAGCGCGAGAAAGTCCTTGAAGTTGCCATCGGGCGCGAAGTGCGCGCCTTTCGGCGTCAGCAGGGGATCACGGTGGCGGATCTGGCTGGGCTCACGGGCCTGTCGATCGGGATGCTGTCGAAGATCGAAAATGGCAACACGTCGCCGTCGCTGACCACGTTGCAAACGCTGGCCCATGCGATGAGCGTTCCGATCACCGCGTTCTTTCGCCGTTTCGAGGAGCATCGTGGCGCGATGCATACCAAGGCGGGGCAAGGCGTCGAGATCAGGCGCGAAGGCACCCGCGCGGGGCATCAATACGATCTTCTGGGTCACATCGGGGCCAATGCCAGCGGCGTGATGGTGGAGCCCTACCTCATCACGCTGACCACGGAATCGGACATCTTTCCGACCTTTCAGCATGGCGGGATCGAGACCATCTACATGCTTGAGGGAGAGGTGGATTATCGCCATTCCGACAATCTCTATCCGCTCAAGCCGGGGGATACGCTGTTTTTTGACGCGGATGCGCCGCATGGCCCGGAGGTTTTGCGCAAGCTGCCCGCGCGGTATCTGTCCATCATCTGCTACCCACAGAACACCTAGGCCTTTTGCAGCGGCGGTTCGCTCTCCAGGTCAGGCCAGATGCCGTCAGAGGTAGGCAGGCCGTCATCGAATTGCGAGAGATAAGAGACGATCAGCGGTCGGTTGCGGATAAATCCCTTGTAGGTTGCAAGTTCCACCGGCAGGTCGCGGATCACCCGGTGCAGGCGGCGGCCCCATTTCGGCACGCTCACCACATCCTGCAGGGCGATCAGGTAGCAGCGGATCGGAAAGACCAGGGCATTTGAGCGCGGCAGCCGGAAAAACGTCTGCAATTCAACCCGGAGATGCTGTTTGGCCCCGACATTCCCGGGGGTGAGTTCGGTCTTCTGGATGCCCCATTTGTGATAGTTCTCGGGGCTGGTGTCGAGCAGGGGATTGACCGTCATTGTCCAGTTGAGCCGCCGCGCGGGGCTGCCCTGCTGGACGTTGAGCAGGAATTTCAGCGCCCGCTGGAACACGCCCAGCTCATGCGCCAGCGGCACCGGCGCGTGCCATTCGAAGAAATTCATGCCGATGTCGAAATCGAGGCTCCAGTCAGCCTGGGTGGTGACCATGCCGGCATCCATCCACAGGTTGTCGTCGCGCTGATCGAGCACCGCGAAATCGCCCTGGGTCTGACGGGTGATGTATTCCAGCGGCCCATAGGGCAGGGTGGCCTCGTCGAGAAAGGTAAAGCTGTGATCGATGCCCATCGGCCGGTTCACCCAACGCCAGGCATTGCCGTTGCGATGCAACTCGAAAAGCTCGGGGTAATCCTCGGATTTGGCTTCCATGATGAGTTCGAGCAGGTCCCAGCCCGCCAGGGTCATATGTGGCAGAGACTGACAGCGCAGCGGATCCTCGGCCAGGACGAGGGCGCGGTCCTTCATCTCGGACAGGTAATGCTCATCGACATCGAAGCGCTTTTCATAGACCGAGCCCTTGGGGCCGCCCTTGTGCCGTTCCATGTTGACCGAATACATGTAGCTGTCTTCGTGAAACGGAAAGGGAAAGCGCTTGATGGCCCAGGGTGAATTGCGAAACGTATAGTCGCCGCGAAAGGTTTCGTT